>Ga0181538_10001347_pt1 | contig 27754 bp, 21 predicted proteins | sample PEATcosm2014_Bin_40_FD_119773 | JGI IMG/M metagenome (GOLD analysis project Ga0181538, IMG submission 119773) | Peatland microbial communities from MTU Mesocosm Facility, Houghton, MI, USA - PEATcosm2014_Bin23_30_metaG | ecosystem: Environmental > Terrestrial > Soil > Wetlands > Peat | place... | reverse complement strand
CATGACGCCTAGCACGTACTCAACAGAGTGCAACTTGATCTTAGGAGAGACCAGCACAGCCCAACGTTTGAGAACAGAACTGTTCTTGTATTTGTCCGGCTCACCCAGCAGAGACCAGAACTTCTGAACCAACTCGGTCGGGGCTTGATCGTAAAGAACTGGAGTCTCCTGTTCCTCAGAAGAGTCCGAGACGGGCGAAGCCTCTCCTCCACTACCACCACCTTCCTTTGATGTGTTCCCTTTGGCGTATTCAATGACGTGTTCTGCGGGTTCCTCACCTACTGGTAGTAGGTCTACCGCCCACTGGTGGGAATCTACACCTACTGGGTAGTGGGTCTTACGCCCACTGGCTCCCACACCTACTGGGGGCATCTCGGCAAGCTTTTCGAGGGCCTCTAGGCTGAGTTGGTAGCTCTTGGACCGATGATTGCGTCCATCATAGCTTTCGATCAACGTCAGCACCCGTGGTTCAATCGTCAGGAGTTCTTGGATGGTCAGAGCGGCAGTACGCTTGTGGACTCCAGCGTGCTTCGCGATGTTTTTGTAGGAGGGGAAACACCTGCCGTTCTCATCGGTACGGTGAGCGAGCACCCAGAGGACAATCTTCTGAGTGGATTTGAGTGCAGTTATTTCGAAAACAAGGTCTGTGAACTTATTTGCCACGTGAGTCTCCCGTGAGATTGGGTGCCGCACGGGAGTGACAGCACCCTTTCCCTCTTTCGGACGATCTTTTCGGAACGCCCTCTGAAACCACTTTTGGAAGACACTTCTTTCTTCGTTGGTGAGTTGAAATTTCTTCGGAAGGCGAAATTCGCAGGGGCGATGGGAAAATGAGACTGTAGCGTGACAGAGGATCAAGTTTGCCGCGCCGTTCACCGGGGGGCAGGCCGCTCTGCTGTGCCAGAACGAACCATGATGAATCCGTCTGGGGCCAATGTTTCGAGTGGGTCTTTTTCGGCTTTCGGTTTTTCTGTCATGATCCCTCGTTATACGGGTTGGGGGCAGGTAACGAGTCCGCCCCCGATATCCCGATCATCTCTGGGAAGCAACGCCCAAAGCACAGCACCATCTGTCTAATACTGCATTTCACAAGAATTTGGAGCGGACTCGTGGGATCGAACCACGCTACCGATGGGGGTGCCATCGGGGTGCCCTTCTACAATCCGCTTAGGGTATGGGACTTCGTTCCAGCGCAATGCCGCTCGGAGTTCCCGTACCAATCGTTTGTCGCCATAGAAGCCGACGTATCTGCGCTTCGGGGTAGCCTTGAAGAACAGGAAGCCTTCCTTGACCATCCGCTCTCTGTACTCTCGGCGGGTACATTTGATTTTGTAAGCCGCAATCGGCTGCCCCTTGAACCTGCGTGAGCGCACAAAGTGCTGAATGTTCCGCTCATCGCGAAGCTTGCCGTCCTTGAAACCTTTGCCTTTCTTGCCGGGCCAAGCGAACATGCTGGAGCCTTGCTTTGTAGGCTCAACGGCAATCCAGTTACACGCCTGATACACGGTGCCGACCTCACCCGCCTCGGCATCGCTATAGGCAACGAAAATGTGATAGCCTCGCTCACTCATCAAGCGGCAGGCTGCGCTGATGAGGAAGGATGCGCTATGCGGATGCGCCCAATGTGCGTTGGCTCCTCGGCAAAGAGTCTTGACCATGTGGGCATACTCGGGGCCGCAAACTGAGGCTGCGGATTTCGTACCCGCTGTCCGCCCGAAACACTCGACGGCTGCGAGATGCTCACCAAAATAGAGCCCGAAGCTCACGTCGGTCGTTCCCATGTTGCCGAGCCATTCGTACTGCACGATGAATTCCTTCGCCGTCTGGTAGGAGATTTCCCGCACCGTGGCGTTCTTGAGGCTTACAGCGAGAGCCTGCTTCTCGGCCAACAAGGGGTCGGGCAGGGCGGCTTGTTTATCCCTTATCTGCCGCTGCCATGCTTTGCCTGTGACTGGGATTGGGAGGTTCATGCGTTCTTTTCCAAAAGGGTACGAAGCTGGTTGGCATACGCATCCGCTTTGTCACTCATTTCCGTGAGGTTGTGGAGTAGGCAGCGGATGCCCTCGTCCGCTTGGGGCGTCCATTCGCTCTTCTTGATGGCGATGAGTTCCTTTAGGCGGGGCTCTACACCAGAGAACGAGGCGGCAAGACCACGACCAATGCGGGCGAAGTAATCCTTCTCGGCAAACTTCTTCTCATTCTTCTTCGGCTTCGATGCCTCGCGGAGCGTTACAGTTCCAGAGCGGACGCGCTCGTACAGATCGGGATTGGCCTTCTTAAGCTTCTGAGCCTTCCGCAACATGCGCTCGGGTATCTTGCTTTCGGCAACCACGGCTGCCATCGTTCGGGGCTTTGTGGGGGACGATGTGTCGCCGACAGAGCCGGGCGCACCTTTCGCATCTCGTGCCTTTACAACCGCAGCCGCACGGCTGATAGCAGCCCGTTGCTGACGGATGTCATTCCAGATGATTGCCCGCTGGTCATCCGTCAGGTTGCGGCGGCCCACTTGGTGCTCAAGTATCCAGAGTTTGGCGGCTTCGATACCGAGGAAGGACAGCGCCTTTGTGCGGAAGCCGATGCCAAGCTCCTGACAGATGGCGTAACGATTGTGCCCGTCCAGTATGGTGCCACTCTGTTCCGCCCAGATGGTGATGGGTTCGAGTAACCCATCCTTGCGGATGTTGTCCCGTAGCTGGTCGTACTCCTCGGGTATAAGAGGAGCGACGACGCCTTGCAGCACGGGATTGATCTTTAGGCTCATGGTATCTAATACTGGCTTTTTAGTTAATCGCTGTGGTCACCTTCATGTGTTTGAGCCAAGCGACATCGGCGTCATGGATTTCCATGTTGCCAATCGCCTTGGTGAATTCCTCATCGCATTTGAAGCACATGGCACCCTGCTCGTAGAAGACTTTGTGCTTGGGGCACTGGACGGCGAACGGACGCTGCCACGTCATGACCGCCCCACTGACATCGTTTGCGTTTGGATGCCCACCTGTCGGCCGGCCTCGGTAAGCCACTCGTTGAAGTAGGTGCCCGTCTCCTCGTCAACACCGCTGATCATGACGATGAGCCTCTGACCGTCATCGACAACCTCGATGCGCTGTATCTCGTCCTCCGTAAGCACGCCGAGCTTTCTTGCGGCGTTGCACACTATCTCATGGAGAAATTGCGGTGAGGGTCTCATTTAGATCGAACCCACGTTGTATGCGTCGGCGACGACTTTCCGTGCGACACCTTTGAACTGTTCGCTGGTGATTTCATCGTTGGAAACATCGTCATCGGCGATGTCATCGACCAGATTGAGGGCGGCTCGGTAGGTGTGAATAATAGGAGCGACATCTGGGTTGTGATCGAGGAAAAGGTTGAGCTTGTCCCATGCCTTGCTGCTGCACTGTGGGGCGACGTTCATTACTTTGTTGAACTGTTTCTTGGTCATTGACGGCTACCTCCCGAGTAGCTGAGGGAATATACCCGGCCCGGTCCGATTTCGGATAGGAATTGGGCTCTGGTTACTTCTTATTTTTGGAAAGTTACTAAGGTCATCGCTCGGTGGAGCGGCTGTGGTGGGCTTATAGCCTATCGGTCGTTCTAACGAACCCCGCGAAATCCCGTAAGGGGCGGGCAGTGTGACCTATTGCCAACGAATTCGATCTTAGTCCGCTGGGCGTCACCCTCCATCAGTCCGGCGGCCTTAGGCTCCACGGTTGACCCAACTTTGTTGGAACCACACCCGAAATTCGTAAGGAAGCTTTTCTCAGATTGGGTATTGAATAATGGCGGGCTTCGGAGTTTGCTCGCTCACAGGGTTTCCGTCGCCTCAGATTTCTCGTTCTACGTCACCTGCGGGATATGACTGGCATGACCAAACCGACCGTGGTCTCGAAGGATAGATCGTTTGCAACAGTGCGTCCAAATTTCGGGTTCGGTACCCACCGCCAGCATGGATGGCATCCTGTCCACTACCATGCCGCTTGGGGTCTATGGGGAAGCCTGCCCGCAAGGACGCCCAGCCCCGATTCCAGTCGGTAGCCCGCAACCCAATCTGTTGCAATTTCTGTCTCCCGATACTAAGGTCCTTGACGCGACACCAGCGAAGCGGAGAGGAAAGTCAATGTCCCGCAGAACTGGTCAAGAAGGTCACATTGAAAGGAGCGGAAAATGGTGGGTTGTTCGTTGGTGGCAGGATGTACCGGGTCGATATCAGCGGAGCCACATGCGAGCAAGGATTTGTCCGATTTCTGGAGCCGGAAAACTCTCGGCATCGGAACGCAAACGGCGTGCCCGTGAGATCGTTGCGGAAAGCGGCGCTGACTCGGTCGAGCACTTCAACAAAGTTGTGCAGCCACAGAAAAAAGACTGCGTCTCGCTCAAGCAGCAAGCATCACGCTGGCTCGAACATCTCCGTAAACGCAAACGTAAACCTGTTGAACCCGGAACGATTGATGAATGGGAGCGCATCCTGAACAAAGAGATCACCCCGGAAATAGGAGACTGCCCCATTTCCAACGTTAACAATGGAGTGCTGAAAAAACTGGTGACGATAATGGTGGACAAGGGCTTGTCAGGAAAAACCATCGAAAACTATCTCCAAGTTCCCAAAATGGTTGTCGCATCAGTTGTGGATGAGGAGGGCAATCAGGTCTACCCACGCAAGTGGAACCATGAGTTCATGGACGTGCCATTAGTCGAGAAGTCGAAGCAGAACACGCCGAGCTTCTCGTCAGAAATAATGGCCGGACTCGCGAAATGGAAGAAGCCGAAGGAACGTATGTTGTTCGTTCTTTGCGGTGCGGCTGGCTTTAGGATAAGCGAAGCACTTGGTGTTGAGATCGACAAGCACATCTCGTCCGATTTCAGAACCATCAACGTCAGGCAGCAGGCGCGTCACTGCAAAGTGAAGACCCGGCTGAAGACGACGAACGCAGTCCGCGACGTGGACCTCCATCCAGCCATCACTTCCCTGTTGAAAGCCTTTATCGGTGAACGCAAGTCTGGATTCCTGTTCGCATCTCGCTACGGGAAACCACTCTCTTCATCGAACATCATCCGTCGCCATTTGCACCCGGCTCTCAAGGAACTCAACTACGTTAATCCCCACACTGGAACGCACAAGGCTGGGAACCATGCCTTTCGGCGTTTTCGGAACACGTATCTGAAGAATTACGCCAACTGCCCCAAAGGACTATACGACTACTGGTTGGGGCACGCTGGAGAAGATATGAGCGACCTCTACGACAAGATCAGAGAGGACGTTCCGTTTCGCAAAATGTGGGCGGAAAAAAGCGGATTCGGCTTCGAATTGCCCTCAGTTGTACCGAATGTACCGAAAAAAGAGGATCAATCGGAAGCCGCCAAAGCTGCGTAAACGACTGAAGAGGCGAGAGAAAGATTGGTCGGGGAGAGAGGATTTGAACCTCCGACCCCCTGGTCCCGAAATCAGTAGAGTCAACAACTAACTTATTGGTCTGGTATCGCTTACAAATCTCGGGTGCAAACTCAGTTGCACCCATGCACCCAGCCGACTCTCGCGTGGTCGGGCTCACGAATTGAGAAGCCGACCAGTGATCTTTCTGATGACTGCGTCGAGGTCCCGCTTGATCTCATGACCCCAAACGCGCAAAACCCTCCAGCCCCGCCGCCGCAGCTTGCCGAAATTGCTCCGATCACGCAACCGATTGGCCTCTATTTTTTGCCGCCAGTACGGAGCCAGCTTGTGCTCCCAACGACGGAATCGATAGCCATGCCAAAAATCTCCGTCGATGAAAACCACGAGCCGGGACTTGGTGAAGACCAGGTCGGGGCTCCCAGCGAGCGTCCTCACATTGCAGCGGAAGCGCACTCCCCTCAGCCGCAGTGCCCGTGAGACTCGCAGTTCAAGGTCTGTACCTCTCTGCCGAACCTTGGCCATCAAGTTACTTCGCTGCTCTGGCGTCAGGCGATCCACGGACTGCCTTCTCCTAGATGCTGTTTATGAGTTCCTGAATGCGACTCAGCTTCTGCTGGCCGTCGATATAATCCCGGTAACTGTCACGGGTTTGTTGGATCAGTTCGTCGTAGGTTATGTACCTGGTGTTCACTACGGCCAGCTCCTTCCTATTGGTTTCATCCTCGTCCTGAGGCTGAGGCGGAGAACCCAAGATGCAGATTATTTCTATGTAGTGCTGTTGGCCGGGCAGCTTCGCGGCAAGAACCTTCGTCAGCGTCGTGCGGTATTTTCTGACCTGCTTCAGGAGGTCGTTGATCTCAACCACGCGCTTGTACCTCTTGAGTTCGATGATTATGTGCCTGCCCGCTGCGGTCCTGTACCTGATGTCCAGGCGGCCCTTTTTTTGCTCCGTCGTGAGGTCCACGTTGAGCGCCTTGATCTCCTTCATCACCGTCTCTTCCATCTTGGCGTCTGTGCTCGCCCTCTCCCACGAGGGGTCCAACAGCCACAGGTGGTTGAAGAGTTCGGTCTGGATGAGCTTTTCCTTCGCGTCAGGGACGATATGCTCGAACTTCTTAAGGACGGCGAGTCGGCCTTTTGTTATTTGATAGTAGTGCACCATCTCAAGCTCATCCATGCCGGAGAATACGCTCGCGAACACCTTGAGGTCTTGCTGCGAGGTTATCTGGTCTAGGGCACTCAGATTTTCCTTGAGGGCGAGGGTCTCGAAAGCTAGGATGCTTTGGCGATAGAGTTCGCGTTTCACATCCGAATCCGCGACCGGAAACGACTCGATCTTGCCGAATAGCTGCCGGGCGTATTTCTTGTTGTCCTTGCTGAGGCTCTCGAACCATTCCTTGACCTTGGGATTTTCGAGGGCCTTCTGCTCGGCCATCTCGTTGCGCCAATCGCGCCATTTGTTCTGAATATCGCTGAGGATTTTCTCCTGTATGAACTTCTTCAGCTTGCGGAAGCGCGGGTCGTTCTCTTTGAGGCGCTGCCGGTCGCTCGTGACGATGTCGGGCATGTTGTCCAAGTCGAGGAAGTCCGCCCGCAGTTCCCCGATGAGGTACTTCGTGAAGAGTCCGCCCTCCTTCATGTCCTTCAGGATGTCTTCGTGGACGATCTTTCCCCAGGCCTGCACGACAATCGTGTTGTTGCCCTCCTCAATGCTTTTCTGCTCGTCGAAGGTGCCCACCCAGCCGCTTACCTTCCAGCCTTTCGACTTGTTGATGATGCCCTTCAGCTTCTCTTTCTTCTTGAGGTTGGGGCAGAGGTCGGCGTATTTGTCGCTGTCGTCGCCGATCAGCCAGATGTACTCCAGCTTGCTGTAGTAGTCCCTGTCCGTGACGGAAATCTCGTTGCCGTTCACCCAGATTTGGAACTTGAACTCCTTGCCGATGATGCTGAATCTACGCGCCAGCCTGCGCCGCAGGAACACCTCGCTGCGCGAAACGTCCTTTTTCAGGTCTAGCAGCGTGATTTCTGTCCCCTTCGCCAGCGTGATCGTCGACGGACTGATCGGCTTGGGGTAGTACTTCGCGCCCGAGCCGCCGTTCTCAATCGCCTTGGCTATCTGCGGGCCGTTCATGATGAAGCCGCTGCGGCTGGGCGTCCCTGAGGTGGCGCTCGATCTCACGCTTCTCACCTCTATGGTGTCGGTGATTGAGAACAGCGACAGCTTTCCGATGCCCTTTCTCCCCATCACGTGCCTCTTGAATACCGGGGTCTTGGTCATCTCGTCGCGCTTCCGGTACCCGACCTTCAAATATCGCTGGTTGATGTCCTCCTTTGACATGCCGGTGCCGTCGTCCAAGATGGTGATCGTGTCCTTGACGTTGTCGATGGTGATGCGCACGTTCTCGGCGTCGGCATCCCAGGAGTTCGCCACCACCTCCGAGATCACGGCGGGCACGTTGCTGTAGAGGTTTATGCCCAGATGGTTCAGGGCGTTGAGATCGATGGATAGCTCGTACTCATGGGCGGCCATCTATTTCCTCGATGTGGCGCTTTATCGAACGCGCAATGATCCGTCCCAAGCGGACGGGCACGGCGTTGCCGAGATGCCTTGAGATGCGCTTCGAGGAGATCGGCTCCGTAGGGTCGTAAAGGGCGTAACACCGGGGGAAGGTCTGGAGCAGGGCGGCCTCGCGGAGCGAGATGCCGCGATCCTGCTTGGGGTGCCCGAACCTGCCGTTGCCTAGTCCGCAGCAGTGCGTGGTGAGGGTCGGCGCAAGCCTGTCCCACGACATCCTTCCGTAAATCGCCTCGTACCGCTTCCCGCTGGCTCTCTTGTGGCACTCCAGACGGAGGGAGGCTGGCCAGTCTCTCCAGTCGCCGCCCTCAGGCGTCTTCCTTATCCTTCGGAGGTTGAGGGGAGTCAGCGAGCGGGCGCGATGCAGCGGGTCCCGCTCGCTGACCTCCCCCGCTCCGATCTCCTCAAGATGCCCTATCACGCTCTGAACTGTCTTTTGCCTGCTGCCGGAGTGGGTCGGCGGCAAAAGCTGAATCGGGCCGACTCTGGAGGCCAACAGGACCAGCCTTCTCCGGGACTGCGGAACCCCGTACTTCCATGTTTCAACCACAGACTCCGTCACGTTGTAGCCGTGCTCCTCAAGCGCGTCCACGAAATCGTGGAAGATAACATGCTTCTCCAGGTCGGGGACGTTCTCCATAGAGACGATCTCGGGCCGGAGCTGGAGGACGAGTCTCAAGAATGATTTCAGGAGATGCCACTTGCGGTCTTCCGACTGCGCTGCGGTGTACTTCGAGAATGGCTGGCACGGGGCGCATCCGACGAGGATGCGGCGACGGGAGCGTCCAAATATTCCTGCGAGGTCGGAAGAAGTCAGTTGCTCTACGTTGCGGTGTACGAAAACAGAATTGTTGTTTTTTTCGAACGGATACTTGCACGCATCGTCCAAATCGACTCCCGCGGCAACACGAAATCCCTCCTGGACGAAGCCATGAGCGAGGCCGCCGATTCCGCAGAACAGGTCTGCGACGGTCCATCCGTCGATCGCGTTTTCTTTAATCATCCACCCGGAGAGGAATCGCCCGGCGGAGCAGAAAACCGCCAGACCCCAAGCATAGTTTGTACACCGTTTGCAAGGGGATTTCCAGACCCTCCGGCCGAAGGTTCCTACCAACTAACATCGCCTGGGCGGGTTCAGGTCGGTCTGAACGTTTCGGAGATGCAGGCAGCCTACCCCGTGGCATCGCCTCAGAAGCCTTTCCGTTGATAGCCACGCTTCGCCAATTTCGTGTATTCTGTTGAACAACTTGGCGATTCTCCCCGCGCCCCGAGAATCGTTCCCATCGTGCCACCGTCTCTTTGGCGAAGTTCATGCGAGAGCATGTCCAGACCGCGGTGGCAGGACCAGTGCGGGCAGCGCAGTACGTGCGCATGTCCACCGAACATCAGCAATACTCCACTGAAAACCAAACGGATGCCATGCGGCGCTTTGCCGAAGCGCGTGGCATGGAAGTCGTCCGAACGTACTCCGATGCCGCCAGGAGTGGACTCAACCTAGAAGGCCGCGACGGTTTGCGCGAGCTGCTGCGCGATGTCGAAAGCGGGCGGGCTGACTACACCGACATCTTGGTCTACGACGTGAGTCGTTGGGGCCGGTTCCAAGACGCGGACGAGAGCGCCTATTACGAATACATCTGCAAACGGGCGAATATCCGTGTGCACTACTGTGCCGAGCAGTTTGAGAACGATGGCAGTCTGTCGTCGTCTCTGCTCAAGACCATCAAGCGCACCATGGCCGGGGAGTACAGCCGCGAGCTGTCGGTCAAGGTGTTTGCTGGCCAATGCAGGCTGATCGAACTCGGATTCCGCCAAGGCGGTCCGGCTGGGTACGGCCTTCGGCGGCAGCTAGTGGATCGCGATCGTAACCCAAAGGGGCTCCTATTACCCGGTGAACACAAGAGCATTCAGACAGACCGGGTCATTTTGGTGCCCGGCCCTGAGGATGAGATCGGCGTCGTCAAGGAAGTCTATGATCGCTTCACCAGAGACCGTCGAACGGAAAATGAAATTGCGTTATGGCTGAACGCCCGTGGCGTCCTCACTGATCTCGGCAAGCCCTGGACACGCGGTACGGTGCATCAGGTCCTTACCAATCCGAAATACTCCGGCGCGAATGTATACAACCGAAGATCGTTCAAGCTCAAGCGAAAGAGGGTCAAGAACCCGCCAGAGATTTGGGTCCGGCGGGAAGATGCATTTAGGCCGATTGTCACGATGGAGCAGTTTGCAGAGGCCCTCGCGATCATTGAGAGCCGTCATCGACACTTCACGGAAGACCAACTGCTTGACTGTCTGAAGAAACTGCTGTCGCGGTTTGGCACTCTTTCAGGCATTCTTATTGACGAAACTGAAGACATGCCGTCGAGCGCGGTCTACCGGCACCGTTTCGGCAGTCTCGTCCGCGCGTATGAACTCATTGGCTACACGCCGGTCCGCGACTATAGATATGTCGAGACCAACCGAGCGTTACGCGAACTTCATCGTCGGCAGTATGCATCGATCATCGACCAACTCCGCGAGAACGGGGCTGGAGTAAAAAGCGATCCTGCTTCAGACCTCCTGACAATCAACGGAGAATTCACCACTTCGCTGGTCCTCGCACGATGCCGTGAGACTCCAGCCGGGAGTCATAGGTGGCTCATCAGGCTGGAGAATTCTCTCGACCCAGACGTAACAATTGCCGCACGGCTGAAGCCAGAAAATCAGGAAATCTTGGATTACTACCTTCTCCCAAGTATGGGAGTTCTGGTCGACAAACTACGACTCGCCCCCGATAACGGCATCGTGCTAGACGTACATCGATTTGAAAACTTAAATTTCCTCATCAGCATGGCCCGGCGTGTCGCTATAAGGGAGGCCGCATGACAGAAAAAGAGATCGAGCGTATTCCCATTGCTGAGATTCGGGTAGCGAACCCCCGTTCGCGGAACAAGCTCAAATTTCAGCTGGTCGTTGCGAGCATCCGGGCCGTCGGACTGAAAAAACCAATTTTGGTCTCTCGCCGCGAGCTCGATGGTGACGGAACCCGATACGACCTTGTCTGCGGACAAGGACGCATGGAGGCCTGCCTCGCGCTTGGCGAGGCCACGATTCCTGCTGTGGTGATCGACGCGTCGCGCGAAGAGCAGTTCCTAATGAGCCTAGTCGAGAATATCGCTCGGCGGCCCCCGTCGAATACGGCTCTCCTCGGGGAACTGCGAATCCTCCGGCAACGGAACTATAAAACTGACGAGATCGCAAAGAAGTTAGGCCTGGATCGTACATACATCCACGGAATTGTTCGCCTCGTGGAGCATGGGGAGGAATTGTTGATTCGTGCTGTCGAGGCTGGTCGGATGCCAATCAGCGTTGCCGTAGAAATCGCTAGCGGGAACGACCATGAGGTACAACGGGCGTTGTCCGAAGCGTATGAAAAAGGCGATCTGCGCGGATCGAAGCTCACCGCCGCCAAGCGCATCATAGCCCAACGTATAGAAAAGCAGAGGCAAGCGGGAAGAGACCTCCAGTCTCGTCGGAAGTTGACCAGCGATAGACTCGTGCGCGAATACCAGCAGCGGACCAGAGAACAGCGAAACCTTGTAAGAAAAGCAAACGCCACAAAGGAGCACCTTCTCTTGCTCACGTCGGCGTTGCGCTCGCTTTTTGCCGACGAACATTTCATCACTCTTCTGAGGGCCGAGAACCTCTCTGACATTCCCCAGCAGCTCGCGATGCGACTCAATTAGAAAGGAGCACCAGTGTCTAATCCCAAAGTCAAAACGGCGTTCAACCAGCAGGTCATCGTGCTTCCTATTCAGAGCATCGTGGCCCAAAGGGAGATTCTGCCTTCGTACCGGAGAAGCCCAATATACCTCCAGATTTCCGCGTCACTAGAACATGTCGGGCTGATTGAGCCGCTCGTGGTTTTCCCGAGGGGGCCCAATGAGTACCTGCTACTCGATGGGCATGTGCGGCTGGACATTCTTAAGCGAAGCGGCGCTGCCGAGGTTCGTGCAATCTTCGCGACGGATGACGAGGCTTATACCTACAACAAACGAGTTAACTATGCGCCTCCAATCGCGCAACACTTCATGATTCTTAAGGCACTCAAGAACGGGGTCAGCGAAGAACGCATCGCCGCTGCTCTGAATGTGAATGTTGGAAGCATCAGGAAGAAACGGGACATGTTGGACGGGATATGCCCCGAGGCCATCGAGATACTGCGAAACAGTGACATGACGGCTGACGCTTTTGCGGTGCTGCGTAAGATGAAGCCAATGAGGCAGATTGAAGCGGCGGAATACATGCTGGCAGGCGGAAACTGCTCCGTGCTCTTTGCCAAGGCACTTCTCCAGGTCACGTCTCTCGATCTCCTGGTCGAGGTGCCAACCTCGCGAAAGATTGATGCGAAATCGGGCGGAGCACGGGTCATGTTCGAGCAGGAATCGGACTTGCTGCTCAGAGACCTCAAGGCGGTTGAGGATTCCTACGGAACGGACATCCTTATTCTTAAGATGTCGTGCAGGTACATTGAGCGACTATTGGAGAACGGTAGGGTTGAACGCCACCTCAGCAAGCACCACCCTGACATCCTGAACGCGCTCCGCGGCTTGCTTTCTGAAGTCGCACCGGAAAAAGCGAAAGCCCTCGCAAGTTGAAGCAGAGCCGTCTGGATGGACTTGAGTGCAGAAGGGCTGTCAGGGACGGCTCGGGCGTTCCGGAGGTGCAGGCAGCCTTTGTGACCACCCCAGAGGGCCTTCGTTGTGGCCGTGAAACGGGCGGGTAGAACCACCGGAGAGAGCTAGAGTCCTTCAATAAGCATGCAACTACCGCTGCGACTGACGCTCATGGTCGCGGGCAGGTGGTCCGGCCGTTGTCGTTCCAAACCTCTCCGTTCGGCCTGCAACCCACCAACTTGCACGCGCGGTCGCTCGTTGATGAGGGATTCCAGCAAGTCCTCTTCCACACCAGTAAAGATTCTGAGGTCGCGCGAACCAAGAGCGGGAAAGAGCGGCTGCTCTATTCCGCGAAAAATTCCAACATTCGTTCTCTTGGTTTCGAGCGGTGCATTCGGCATTTCTATCAACTCGGGCTGGGCTCTCTCTAGGCGACGATCACGTATAGTCGCGGTTTGATACTGCCCAGCCCATTTCAGCAGGTTTGATTCTTCGGCAACCACCGTGCGCTCGTGGAACACATCAGGATTGCTGATTCGCCAGCTACGCTTGCCCGTTCGCTCGGAGACCCTCTCTGATGCCTCTTCCCCTGGCCGGTCGTCATCAGTTTTATCAGGAGGCGGGTCTAGGACGAGTACCTCGGTGCTGTTGCTGAGCAAGCACGTGGCCACGACGACGGTCACAACCTGTCGTGGCCCCGCTCCCAACACCACAGAAGGAACTTGTTCCAATCCCCGCCGCAACTGATTATGACTCTCGCTCTGGCTGCTCTGTGTGCCTTTGCACTCGACAACATAGTACGGTGAATCGGCCTCGTCGCCCCACATCAGATAGTCGGGCTGTGCGTCTCCCTCGTGCTCTATGCCTTGATATGCCGCAGGATCATTCAGCGCGATAGAGATGTCCACGAATGAACCAGCCCCAAAGAAGTTCTCCATCAGGAGGCCTGCCATCCCGACGCCAAACTCGTCTGAGAGCAATGTCTTCTGGTGGAAGTCCATCCTTCTGGCATCGTCGCTCAATCGCAGATTCGGCTGCTGGCCGACCGGTTCGCCGATGGCCCAAAAATACCTCCGGGTAGCCCAGCTGGCACTGAGCCGAGCCATATTCACCCAGCCCGGAGTCGTTACGAATCCAATTTTGTGCAGTAGATCAATCGCTCGGATGTCCCAAGGTCTCCTCCCTCGGAGAGCGCCTAGCACAGCGCCGTTTTTAGCGGGCGGAAGCGGTGCTCCTTTGGCCTGGAGGCTTAGCCGCCTCTTTTGCACTTGGCGGTTCACTTTAGCCAGCAACGCGTCGCTGCTTTCGACCGTTACGCGGTAATTTGCCTCCAGGACTCGTCGCAGTCGTTGAAGTGGCATCAAGGGCCTATTTAATTAGATCAGACTCCCGAAGTGGTTCCAGTACGCCATTCTGTAGCTTGCCCTTGTCGAAACCTTCCGCGGAGTCGGCTCGCACTGTCACGCTGACTTTGCCTGCGAGATCAGCGAGATTCGCAATAGCGTTCCAGGCCGAGAACAACTGGTTCCTGTCTGCGGAAAAATTGATCTCAACAGACCTCTGAGCACCTGAGGAGGGTGTCCCCGGAACATCGCTCGGCTCACCAGTCGGCGTAAGAACTAGGGGCGGCTCGCCAGCCGGAGTGCCCGCAGGCATATTCGGCCCGACGCTTGTTGATCCCGGCAACGGCGCAGCAACTGGCACCGCTTGCGGCATCATCAGAAACCCGGACTCCAAGTCGATCTCGTCCTCGCCAACAGCGGCATTGGAACGCACGCGATCTACCGGCACCTGATACTTGCCGTCGCCTCCAAGCACAGGCGTGGAACCGGAGTAGTAGGCGAAGAAGCCGTCCTGAATCCCCTTCGCAATTGCCTTCTTCACTACTCCGCCGCTGACGAGCCTCGGGAATCCGAGAAAAGAATAGAAACCATCGACCACATCGGCAGTTTTTATTCCCAGGGCGGGCGGAGTCCCCTCGCCAAGTTTGAATAGCTCGACGATCTTGTTAGGGGTCGCCGTTTCAAACACACGCCGCTGGACATCAACGAGCAGTTCCATCATGCGGTCGTGTACTCTCGCCTGCTTTTTCTCATTAAGCGTCGTTTGCAACGGACGACCCCCGGCCGCGGCCACGTCGATGACGATTCCATCGCCGGTCACTTTGGGCAGCCACACCTCAGCATAGAGTTTCAGTAAGGACGACTCTGCTTCGGCGGTTCGGGTAGCCTCTTGCTCCTTAAGTTGTGACCGCTGCACATCTGTCAGGTTGTGCTGCTTGGATTTCTCTCGCACACGTTCGATCGCGATCAGATAACGCACTGAGCGTCGCAGACTCTCGATCTGATCCGCAGCCGGGACAGCCAGCCCGAGTCCGTTGCGGTACTTGCGCGGAGAAGTTCCGTAGGTCTCAAAAATCTCCTTAGCTGCCGCCTCCCGCCCGCTGCGTGCTTGCGTGCCGAAATCGAAAGGCATGTAAGCCACGAGGAACAACGGTTCCTTGTCAGGAATATCGCCGGACTTCGCTCGCCATACGACTGCGTTGCGGCCTGTGATACGCGCTTCCAGCATCTCCTTGATGCGTTCTTCTACCTGGCGCTCGTCTCGCCCCACCGCCTCCGACTCTTGTTCCACGAGCAGAGTGACATTGGGGTCTTTCTTAAAGCAGTAGCGGACCCCGTCGAAATGAAGGTAAAGGCATTGCTCCTTGAGTTCCTTCAAGCATGCCAACGCAGTCGTGCTGTCAAGGTCAGGCCCGACACACACCGATAGCAGTTCAGGTTCGGTGATTCCGGGCGGAAGGGATTCTGCACCATTCACGCCGTCACGTTTTCTGCCGCCGAATGAGTACATCAGGATCGCGGTGGCGAGCCTGAAAGCTGCGCGTTTTCCGGTCTCGGATGGGCTCTCCCTTGTGCGACGGTCATCAATGCGTTTGGCCCGAGCGTTCACTCCGGTCAGGTCGTGCTCCAGCACAGCCTGGAAGTCCGCCTGCTGCCCGACTTCCTTAAAGAATGCCAGTCGCACCTCCGCGTCATAGATGGGCACGTCGCCAGGGCCGAGTACCGCACGGCTTCTCTCCTCGCGCTTTGCCGCACGCAAACACGCCGCCAAGAACCTAAGAGCACCGCGGGTCCTCTGGAAATCGGGAATTGCTGCCCACTGCTCCCGCATCACGTCGATCAAGGCAGGATGAAATGGGTATGACGCTCTCACACGCGCCGCCAGGGCAATGCCTTCCTCCTCGGCTTGGCGCTCCTCGCCCTTGCCTTTGGCGTATCCGCGCTTCATCTGTGTGACGATCTCTTGGTACGCAGTCGCGGCTGAAGCAGACTCCTCGGCGCTCGGAATCCGCGCAAGGAGTCGCCGCTGAATCACAAACAGAACCTCGTTTCCTTCGACTGGTTCTCGGAGTTGGTCCTTACGCGCCGCCAGGTGGTCAACGGTTTGAAGAATATTCACGTACTCTAGCGACTCGCGTTTACTGGACTGCAAGGAAAAAACCAACGCCGTATTTGCAGAGTTCCCGACCGCACCCGTGAGCCGGTGCAGAAAGTTCATAGTCTCGTCGCGCAGAGTCGTCTGGTGGATTTTTATGCCGCCCACGCTGATGAGGTACTGTAAGACCTCATCGAGCAGGATGAGGTTCGGCCCTTCCGCCAGCAGCGCCATGATCTCATCTGCACCCGGCGCTACTCGCGCTTCATCTTGCTGACGCATGATCTCGTAACCCTTCTTGCCGCCGAGTGACCATGCGATCCAACCCCACATCGTTTGCGCACGAAATTTCTCTCCGGGAATCTCTTTGCCCTTGGTTGCGTCGAAGAACTGGCCGTCGAAAACCGCTGTGCGGACATTAGTCGGCCTGGGCAGGCCTTGCGTCTCTGGAAGAACATCTAACGCCTTTCGGGTACGCGCCGCATGAAGCAGGGATGCGAGGGTGTGGGATTTGCCTCCGCCGAAAGGCGTCAGCAGTTTGAGAATTCTATTGCCCTCACCACCGGCCAGGCGGGAAAGCACGTCCTCCAACAATGACCGCAAACCCTTCGTCGGGTAGGACACTCGGAAGAAGTGCTCAGGATCGCGGTACACCGCAGGGACGCTCTTATTGCCATCAGCAAGCGGGCCGAGATCGAGCGCAAAGATGTCCTCGGAGAAGTGTTCCGAAGTTACATCGGGATGGAGTTGCACCACCTGTACCCAGGGTTTGATTTCCGCTGAGGTCCTATCCGGTATTGTGCTCATCTTCTCAAATGCTCCAAGCGCAAAGTGCTCCGCGCCTCATAACTCACGTCACCGCGCAGCCTGGAAAAGCGGGCCTTCCGCTTCTACCACACTTCTCCAGTTGGCTGTCAATTTCGTCAATGCTGCTAACTCGCTTCCGCTCGTGACCTCGCCGAGTTCACCGCCCTTGAGTGCCGGGCCCGCTAGGGCTTGCGCCACTAGTCGCAATTGTTCAATGTTAGGTCGCGTTTCGATTAGAAATTCGGTGATGCCGGAAGGATGCCGCTCCATAAGCCACAACAGCCGATGCAGAGCATCTATCAATGGTGCAGACTGTCCCTCCTCCGTTAGTGCCCCTAATTTCGCGTCATCCCCACGCTCACTGTAGTCGAGCAGACGGTACTTAGTTTTTTTCTTTTCGACAAGCTGGCGCGATCCCGATGACAACCCACGGACACCATCGAGTTCAACGTGCGTTCCGTTGGCGAAGATAAACGCTTCGCCCGAATCCAGCTCAGTAGACTTATAGGTGTAGCGCCAGAGAATGTAGAACCGAGTTGCGGGATCAACACCTGCCAAACTGTGGCGCGAGTCACTCGCTCCCACAGTCTTCGACAGTCGGGAAAGAATTGTGTCCAAGACTACTGTTTCTACTTCGGCGAGGAATCGCTCCGCCGGGACTATTTCACCGTTTGCGTATTCGACCCGAGCGTGTCGAGTGAACGCACGTAGGCCCGCGCCGACACTCGCAATTACTAGATCGGCCCCCGCGAAGCCCAAATCCCAGAGCGTCTCAACTCTTTCTCCAGCGATCTGAACTAGTTCGGGCTGTACAGTTGCCTCGTATTGTCCCGTAGTGTCTGTGTCACGTCGCCTGGCCACCAGGAAGATGCTGTCCGAAAGAGCGGCTGCTCCTATGGCGTTAGTCCGGCCTCGCGCCTCGGTTTGAATGGGCCAGGCTTCCGTGACCGTCAGTCCCGCTGGAACAAGCACACGAATAAGGGAGGCCCACCCCGCAGTCGTTTTGTGCGCATAAACGCAAACGAAGGGAGCACTCGGCTTGAGCACCCGTCGTGCCTCCGCGAACGCGCGAGCCATGACCTCTTCATAATGATTCCTGGCGAGTTCTTCGTCTCCCTCATACTCGGTTGCTTGGGCGACAGCCTCCCGCCGCTTTGGAGGCGACGCCAAGACAAAGTGCTCCGGGTAGAGGTCACCGACAATACGGCGCAACCAGACGTAGAAGAAGGATGAGAGGTCGGAATAGAAGATGGAACTGTAGTAAGGAGGATCGGTAACGACCGCATCGAAAGTTTCGTCTTTGTAAGGTAATTCCTCAGCACTGCATCTTGTCACGGTGGCAGGTTTTCCGACAGCAGCCAGAATCCTGATGCAATGGGCTTCATTATCGAACGCAAACGGCAGGCATCCGGCCGTTTGCGCGAAGGGGTTAATCTCCGAGAAGTCGTATACCATTTTTAGGGCCTGACGGTCTCCGATGGCCGCTATAGTAATCTGATCACGCGACTGCCAGCGGCAAAAACGTGTGAACGAGTTTGCCAATCGACCGAACCCCATTCCCAGGTACGTGGTAACGGCCATCGCGCGGTCGGCAGCCAGGCCGTCACTGATCATCTCCACGTGCGCCTGGCGAATCAGTGCCGCAAGTGTAATCAGAACACCTAGCTGTCGCGCCGTAAACAAATCCTTGTAAGTTTCAAATCCGTAACTCGGGAGTTGATCGCGCAACTTGCCCTTCAGTCCCTCACTGGGTGTTTCCAAACTGAGTGATCGGGCCAGAACCTCTACGTCCGGAATGGTGCGCTCGGCAGATTGCTGAGCTGATACGTACAACTTTGATCTCGGACCGGGCAGCACAAGGGCAGCGAGGGACTCGCCAATCTTGCCGGCCATACCGCACTCCTTTACATAGCTAGCTGGGACGGGAGTAGGGCAAGCCAGACAGACCGCACCACCTGCTCCAGTTTGCTCGTCGTCACTATCCGGTGCGTCCGATCCAACCACAATTTTCCAGTTGAGAGTTGTGCCACCCTTCTCCAGAGTCGGTACGGCAGAAACCACGCCTCCCTTTTTTCGAAGCCAAGCCTGTCGAACAAGCGGTACCGTCGAACGACACTGCGGATTCCGGCAGGGGACGGTGCGAACCCAGATGTACGCGACGGGGTCATGGCCCACACTGGCAGACTCGCCGGCAGCGCCAAATATACTAAGCTGTTGAGCGATGACCTTGGAGTCGCCGAGGTGCACTGACGGATACCAGTCTGCAACCTTATTGCGCAGGCGATCAATGATACGTTTTCCCCACGTGGTGACATCGTCCGCGAGAGTCGCTCCGAATCGCTGTGGGAAAACGAGTGTGCAGAGTTCCACAAGATGCGCCACAGGGTTGTACTCAATCGCGTGGGAATCGCAGCCAAGTCGTGCCGCCTCAAGTGGAATCGCCCCGCCCCCAGAAAAGATGTCGAGTACCTTTGGACTGTGTCCGCCGTGCTGTGCTCTGATTTGAGCTGCCGCGGTTGCGATCACGGCAGGCGAGACTTTGAAGTTCGCGAGGTTAGTGACGAATCGTGCTGCATGCTCGCGGTCCTCGGGAGTTTTCGGGGCTGCAACTAGGGCCGCATAAATGGCTGCACGGCAGGCGGTGATCGGGCGACGGGCTGGCCAGTAGTGAATCAGGGCAACCGGATGTTCGGGATGTTTCTTTTCCTTGGCTGCGATTTCGTTCAATTCGCGGACTGGTAGGTAGTCCTCGATCAAACGCTTGTTGTTTTCACTCACTTTGAGGGCTCCTTCTGCTTTGCCGCCGCACCCTCAATCGCATCAGCAGGAATGTCATAGTAGCGAGCCGCGATAATTTCTCGCTTGGCATGATCGAGATACTTCACTGGATTTTGAATCATTACTGGCTCGCGGTCGGGACTGTTGAGCGGGTTCCAGACCACATACAGCCAGTAACTATCCCCAAGTTGCGTCGCCTTGTACCATTCGTTCGTCGTCAGACGCACGGGCTGTCCCCCGCGACGACCTTTGACCTCTATGCGCCGAATGCCGGTAACCGGATCGCGATAGCCAGTCTGCGGATCAGCCGGGCCGATGCTCCGAATGTCAAAACCAATTTTCAGGTGACCGACCCTCTCGCACTCAAACCCGCGAGCGGTCTCGTGGGCGATCACTACGTCCTCAGCGGCAATTTCGCATTTGCGCCGGATTTCGGGATCGAGATCATCCAGCGCGGAACCTATCTGCTCTTCGACCGAACGTGTACCGCCGAGCACAAGGGCAGTCGCCACATGACGAACGGGCCCGTGCTTAGCCAGCGTGAGCCGTTGCAATCCGGCGAGGCGCTCAATACGTGTGCGGGTTAGATCGGCCAAGTCGTTTTCCGCCCGCTGGCGGGCAATACCCACATCGGGATCACGAATTTCCCGTGCCCGCAGATTCATAACCCGATCTTGAGCGGCGCGAACCCGAGCATCAAAGGATTGTTGAAGATAGTCGCGGCACACCTGCACGAAATGTTGCCGCTCCTGCTGGCATTGGCTGCGACGCTCTGTCTGATAGGTGCTCTTGAGAAAATCGGCGGCTTGGGCGGCATCTTCGGGTTCCAGGTTTTCCGGTGCCGCTGGATGCGCTGGAAGATCGAGCAAGACATCGGCCGGAATAACTGTGAACCGCTCCTCTCCGCTCGCGAGTTCTTCGCGGACGGCAACCAACTCACCAAGAAGCGTCTGTGTCTCACCTTTGGTGTTCTGGCCTTTGATTCCCATCTCGAAGAAGTGCAGCTTATAGGGAACGTCGCTGGTCGTGTCCACGAACACGCCGACACCCGCTGTGAGCGGAGCGAGCATTTCGTTCAGCCGCTCATCAACAGCGGCATATAATGGATGGCCGGGGCCGATCAGCACTGCGTCGATGTGCTGATCCATTTCCAGATGTTCTTTGTGGAAAGTTACCTTCCGGTAGGAGGTCTCCGGCTTCCCAAGCCGCCGCAGGCACGCCAGCCGGTCAGACCGCAGGTCGGCCAAGACGTGCTCAACGCGGTAGAGACCGTCGGCACGGGTCTCGACTTTAAGTCCCACCTCGCGGGCGGAGTTCAGGAAGTGTTGCTCAACATAGCGGGGCATCAGCCGACGCTCCTCAGCTTCAGCGTTCTTAGTCTGGAACCCAGAGAAGTCCACGTTTGCCCGCGCCAGCGCGATACCGGTGGCCTCCTCGTATTGCAGAAGTCGGGCCGGGTCAAGACGCTCAATCTGATCTAGATATTCGTCTAAGCGCCGAGGATCGTTGGCTGCTTCGCGCAATATTTCTGGCAAATTGACATCATTCAGCGAAAGAACCTCACCGATAACATCAAAGACGCGATCCGCCAGCGCGTTCCGCATTTGATCCATCTTCTGCAGTAACCGCTCAAGGATGCGACCTTCGATGATTGGCTGGCCTTCTTCAGACTCGCTCGCGACAAAGTTGAAAGCGTGTACATCTCGTTCCTGGCCGATGCGGTGAATACGACCGAGGCGCTGCTCCAGACGTGTTGGATTCCACGGTAGGTCGTAGTTAATCATCAGGCGGCAGAATTGGAGATTGATACCTTCACCCGCTGCCTCCGTCGCTACACAGATTTGCTTTGACGTGCGGAACTCCTCCTGGGCACGTCTTCGCTCATGAGGATTCATGCCGCCGTGAATCTGGCACGTCGAGTATCCCCATCGAGCGAGGTGATCCAGCAGATGAGTCAGGGTGTCCCGGTGCTCTGTAAAGATGAGCAGCCTCCCACGACCGTCCTTCAATTCATTGAACTCGGCTTTCGCCAGGCATTCGCGGAGCGCCGTGAGTTTGGAATCAGTGGCATGGTCACGCACGCGGCGTGCCTGCGCAAGCAAATCCCGCAGCGCGGCAATCTCAGCCCGAAGTTGATCGAGTTCAATCGCCGTCGTGAACTCGTCCGTCAAAAGGTCGCGTTCGGCATCGTCGAGATCGTCTTCATCTTGCTCGGCGTCAGGAAGTCGGCCTTGAATCTGTGCAAGCCGTTTCGCACGCTGCGCCGGAGATAAGGACTCCAACTCGTCCAACAGTTCTTCCTGCTTCTCAAAACGACGGCGTATCGACTCGGCGATGGCTTGCGTTGAACTGGCCAGGCGTCGCTGGAGAACAGTACGAGTCAAGGCCACACTTTGCTTCTTGCGCCCGCTCGCCTGCGGCAAGAACTCATTTATGTATGCCGTGACAGCCTTGTATAGATCAAACTCTTCATGATTCAGCCGAAAAGTTACGGTGTGCGCGTGGCGGTCAGGGAAAAGACGCTGACCGTCGATGTCGCGGAGGTCTTCCTTCAGCCGACGCAGTGCCCAGGGACAGTTTTCTCCGAGACTAAGAATGTCGCGGCGTATCTCGCCTGCGCGTGCCCCCACCCGAGTAGGTTCTGGAAACAAGTCGGGATCAATCAGCCGGACGAAATGGCTGAAACGGTCATCATCACCGTGGTGTGGCGTAGCAGTCAGGAGTAGTAGATGGTCGGCATCCGCAGCAAGGCGTTCCGCAAGTTGGTAGCGGCGAGTCTTCTCAACCTCGTCGCCGCGACCGGAAGAGCGTTTGGTGTAGGCGCTGCACTTGTGTGCTTCGTCAATGATGACCAAATCCCATCGTTGCTGCCAGACCCGCTCGCGGACATCCTCCTGCTTGGCATAGTCCAGCGACGCAATCACCTGCGTAGCACGCTGCCACGGGTTTACGAGCTGCTGCTGGTCAACGGCCGAAAAAATGACCTCGAACGGTTCGCCGAACCACCGTAACAACTCGTCTTGCCACTGGATTGTCAGTGGCGCGGGGCAGAGTATCAATATGCGCTCAATGGCCTCGCGCAGTTTCATCTCTTTCAGCAAGAGGCCGGCCATGATGGTCTTGCCCGCACCGGGGTCGTCCGCCAGCAGGAATCGGAGTCGGGGCTGCGGCAGCATCTTCATGTAAACCGCTTCGATCTGGTGCGGAAGAGTTCGTATACCAGAGAGGCTGACCGCGAACTGGCGGTCGTGAGCGTAAGCGAGGCGGATGCGGGCCGACTCGACGAGCAGGCGGAGTTTCTCAGCGTCCGCGGGGTGGATTGCCGTCGGCGTCACCACGGCTTGGCCGACCAGCGCCGCACCCTCTTCCAAGGAAAGGATTGCTTCGTCCGGCGTGCCGTCCGCCAGTCGAACGCGGCATTCGTAGCCGGAGCCGATAAATCGGATACCCTCTAGGGTGACAGCCTCCAGGAAATGGCCGGGCAAGCTCACGCGCTGACCGACAGGGAACTTCTCTGGCGACAGTTGTGGGATAGCCTGCGTCATAGATCACTGACTTCGGGGAAGTTACTTAGAATACGCCAATCGCCTTGGGCAGTGCTATAGCCGCTGGATGCGCGAGAAGCGACACGCGAATCGAACTCCAAGGGCGGCACGTCGAGATTATTGCGGAGACGCAATCGGTGGGTTGAGTCCCTAGTGTGGCTTGAACTGGCCCGACTTCTTGTGCTCCCGAACATTGTCGTAGCTGACGGCCAGTTGCGATCCGAGCGTCACCTTGCCGCCGTAGTCGTTCACGGGCTCGTTGTCAAGTACCCCGTAAACCAGCCGCTTCTCGTCGTCGCAACGATCGACGATCATCCACATCCACTCACCGATTCCCGTGGCTTCGTCGGGGAACTCGACCTTCAGGTAGTCGCCGTGCTCGTATGTGGGCACTTTCACTCCGATAAGCGTCATTTACCCATTCATTCTATCCGTTCATTCCTACCCGACGGCCTTTGAAGGCAGGGGGGCTTTTCCGCAATAGGGGCAGATTGCGGCCGCTGGCTCAAAAGCACGTCCACACTCATAACAGAGAACGTGGTCGCCATCTGCGGAGCGCATCCGCTCAGATTCGTCCAGCACCCACTTGTGCGCCATCTTCGCTGCCGGTATTGCTTGCTTTAAATCGCCTCTCGGCAACTCTGGCAGGGCACGCGCGAGATTGGCCTCGGGGAATGGCCTAGTTGCGAGAAGCGGCACGAACCGACCAACATACGGATCAATGGTTCGCGAGTTGAATGCGTCCGTTCGGATTTCCGGATCATCGGCAACCACGCAGAAATGGAACAGCGAGAAGAGCGAAATGAGGATTACTACCCTGTTCTTCCTCCCGTCCCGAAAAAGGACGAATACGTGTTTCGGCGGAAAACGAGGCACATGACGAAGCGTGGCTTCGTCCCAAATAATTCCCGCTGGAGGTATGCCGTCGTGCTGGCCAGTCTGAACAAAGCACCGGAGTTCATCGAATCCAGTCGCGACAGCAGTCCGGCCGAATACCTCAGCCATGAGGTTGAACCCGAACTTCGCAACCATGCGGCTCATCTCTATAGAAGATAGCGTCCGCGCATCAAACTCGGCCCGTATCTCTACTGTGGTGCTGCTTTCATCTCGGGGCACGCGTTTCCACACCAAGTCGCCGTGCTTGCGGCGCAGGTTCCTCTCGATTATGTGCTCCTCTTTTTTCCGAAAGACCATGTACTGCTTACCTACTTTATCGGCCTCCTTGATGTCGCCCAAGGAACGGTTTGGAATAATGACCTCTCCGTCCCCAGAAAAAACTACCTCTACGTCCTTGTCTTGAACACGCCCGATGCATCGATACGAAGGAACAACGCCTCCCTTTCCGGGAATCCGCAGCAGGTTCCGAAAAAAAGTGAGATCGTTAACTGCCTTGCCTTCGAAAGTGTGCCCGAACACCGAATTGCATCCTTCACAAACTGCCTTGTGCAGCACCTCCTTGCAGCCCAGCCCTTCGCTGATGACATGCTCGTCGGTCAGACTAATCGTGGGCGATCCGCAGTGGATGCAGCGATCCATTCTTCTAGTTTAGCCGAGTTGCCGAGTGCCGTTTCACATCAGCGGACGGATTGGAAGTACGCCTGCGAGTTGATGCGCGTCAAGTGGGGATCGACCGAAGTGCTTCCACTAGCCTAACCATCGCCAGCGTGTCCTGCCCGCAATAGTCGAGCAATGCCTTCCTGATCTTGTCCCGCTCGGTCTGATCCAAGCCGCCCCGCGTGAGCGACTCCCAAGCCAGCCCTGCGTCCGTGCCGTCCGCAACCTCCATCCCCGCGTAGGTCATGTCGGGCACCAGCGCAGGCAGCACGTGCTTCAGCGAGAACGATCCGGCGAAACGGGGATGGTAGACGTGATTCCTGACCACGGGGAGCAAGTCCCACAGACGCCGCTGGATTTTCTCGACGCGTCCCGCGAACTCGGGCACCCAGGCCGCAAGGTCCGAAAGTCGCTGCGACTCGAAGCCGCTGTACACCAAGATGCTTCCGCTCTTGCCAAGGACAGAGCACAGCGAAGCGATGAACTCGCGCCGCGGATCGGCCGTATCCGTGGCAAGGTACTCATGGTGCTCAGGTTCAGCTCCAGGTTCCCCCAGCACGTGAACCGACCACTGGAACGGCACCTGATCATAAGGGCGCATGCCCGGAAATCGCGGGATCGCCGGGTTTACCGTCTCGAAGTCCATAAAGAAGATTGGGTGCTTGAGCCCATTCAATTCTTTGCCGACGTCGGCGCTGAACCAGGGCTCGCCGGTTTGCACGCTGGTGCACGCACGCCGCTGCCGTTCGTTCAGCGGGAAGTCGTCCGGGATGTCGCGGATCGACTCGACGCCAATCTCCCCCAGTTCCTCGACGGCGCTCGCCTGGATTCGCGGCAGGTACCCGACGTGGTCGTCCGGGCGCGGGGGATTGCATCGGTCGAAGAACTCGCAGGTGACGGGATCGGTGCAATGGCTTCCCGGAGGGAGGTCCGGCGCTTTCGGCATGTTGAGGACGGTGAACTCAGCACGCAACTGGAAAGTCAGCTTGGGGTCGAGCCTCGCGATCCGGCGGGTCAGGTTTCGGATGCGGAAGAACTGTCGCACGTCAATGGAGCCGCCCTGGAAGACGTAGTTCCGGTTGACGTGCATGAGGCACGACGCAGCCAAGTCAAGGCCTGATCGGGAGACGACGCGGGCCTGGATCGCCACGTCGTCGAGGTGGTGCTCCTTCAGGTCGGTCGTCGACTTGACCTCCAGCAGCCGCCAGCGGTTGTCCCGGCGGCGCTGCAACATGTCCACCCGCACGAGCACGCCGCCGTTCTCGAAGGTGCCCTCGAAGATGGCGGGGACCTCCGGGTTCGCGATCAGCTCTCGCGTGGCGCGAATCGCCTCGTCCAGCCCAGCAGAACCGCCAACCTCCACGCCGCCGGGGAACATCTGGCGGGCGAGCAGCCCGACCTCACGACCTTGCTCCATGATCGATTGGTCTGAGGCATCCGGCCCCGCCGCCAGCCCCGGCTCGTGCACCTGAAGGTAGAGGCGCTTGAGGCACTGCACGCCCGCGACGAATTTGGATTTGCTGATTCTGAAGTTCACCGCAGCGCCTCATCTTCCATCTGCTTCACTATGCTCCTGAACCCTCGCATTGCAGAAATCAATTCGGACCGCGCTGCATCCTCCTGCCAGTCGCAGGGCACGACAAAGACGCCGTAGTCGTGCTCGACGCCCTTGTTCCGGTGATCTTCCGCTTCGAAGAGATCGAATGTCACAGCGACATTCCGGCTTTTGACATCGCCACTCTTGTCGAGATCGAGCGATGTGAGTACAAACACATGGAAATAGTCCATCGATTGCCTCCGCCAAAAAAATTAGAGTGCTGTGCGTGCAGTCACGAGCCTGCGCACCTGCTCCTCGCCCATACCAGAAGCATCGGGGAGAAAGCCGCGAGATAGAGGCCCGCGAACCACAGGAACCAGGCTGCGCGGTCGCTGACGCCAGCCATCCTCGACGACATGGCGATGTAGCAGAACTCGGCGACGATGGGGATGCCGAACCCGAGCGCGAACGCGCCCACGAAGCAGACGGCACGCCTCGCGCCGGACCTCGCGGTCCCGGACTCCCGGTCGTCCCTGATGTCGAGCCAGCGGTTGACCATCACCGTCCAGAAGCAGATGACGAACGGCGACACCACGAGGAAGGCCACCGCTATCTCATGGAGTTCTTGCCAGTCCGAGCCGACGGCGACGAAGAAGAACGGCGCGGCCAGCAAGACCACGGGGCCCACCGCCATCGCGACCATCCACCAGAAGGTCTCCACGACCCAATGCTTCACCGCCCCGAAAAGCGTTTCCGAGTTCGCCGGGGTATCCATTAGCGGGTCTCCCTGAGGTACCGCTGGTTCCTCTTGTGCACGAGTTCCCCCATGCTTCCCGCAGGGCAGGCCCTCAGTTCGTCCGTGTTGGCCAGCGACGCCTGGAAGAGAACCGCCTCATGGTCATCGCCGTCGAGAAGTCCAAGCATTTCCTCGTCGCTCTTTCCGTTGCTCTTCAAGCAGGCAATGCGGAGGGAAGCTGCCCTCAGCTTGCTCTGCATAGCGACGGTCTCGGCGCTCTGGCCAGAGGTATAGCTTCTCTTCCGTGCAGGCCAGACAAAGCCCGCGATCATCGGGGCGAACACGACGAACGGGGCCGCCGCGAAAAAACCCACAGGGCTCTTGCTCAGGGCGTGGAACAGCAGAACGAAAGCCACCTCCGCCACGAGGGTGCCGAAGAAGCCGTACAGCATATAGCCCCACACAGCACGATGACGGCGCAGATCGTACTTGTAGGATTCGCCCGTCTCCCGCCGCGCCCTGTAAACATTGCGGACCTGGAGCACGATCATGGTCCAGATGGCGGAGACGAAGGGGCCCGCCGCCATATAGAAGAAGGCCAAAAAACCGGGGTTGCTGCCAGCGCCGCCCGCGATTGCGAAGAGCGAGAGGCCTACGAGGATCGCCGGGGCGAGAAGCAGGAAGCCCAGGATCGCCAACTGCGTCAGGATGAACCGTCCGATTGCTCTCAGGAATTCCAT
>Ga0181538_10001346_pt1 | contig 27773 bp, 24 predicted proteins | sample PEATcosm2014_Bin_40_FD_119773 | JGI IMG/M metagenome (GOLD analysis project Ga0181538, IMG submission 119773) | Peatland microbial communities from MTU Mesocosm Facility, Houghton, MI, USA - PEATcosm2014_Bin23_30_metaG | ecosystem: Environmental > Terrestrial > Soil > Wetlands > Peat | place... | reverse complement strand
TTCATCCTGACCCGCGAAGAATTGCCCCATCTGACGAAACTTCTCATAGCGTTGCGCGAGCAATTCTGCCACGGGCAGCGTCGAAAGCTCGCCCAGCGCGCCTTCGAGTATCGGCCGCAAAAGATTCGCCGCGCCTTCGTGGTCCAGGTGCGCGCCGCCGTCCGGCTCCGGAACGATTCGGTCCACGATTCCCATTTCAAGCAATTCTCTGGCGGTGATCTTCAAAGCGGCGGAAGCAACTTCCGCCTTTGCCGCGTCGCGCCACAATATGGACGCGCAACCCTCGGGCGAAATCACCGAGTAAACCGAATTCTCAAGCATCAACACGCGGTCGCCGATCGCAATCGCCAGAGCGCCGCCCGAGCCGCCTTCGCCCGTGATTGTCACCACAATCGGCACCGGCAACCGCGCCATCTCGCGCAGGTTGTGCGCGATTGCTTCGGCCTGGCCGCGCTCTTCCGCGTCCAGCCCGGGATATGCGCCCGGTGTGTCAATGAATGTCAGCACGGGCCTCCCGAATTTCGCAGCCAGCCGCATCAGCCGCAGCGCTTTCCGGTACCCTTCAGGTTTCGCCTGGCCGAAATTTCGCGCCACCCGCTGTTTCGTATCGCGGCCCTTCTGCTGCCCCATCACCATCACCGATCTCCCGCGAAACTTCGCCCAGCCCGCCACCAGCGCCGGATCGTCGCCGTACGCGCGGTCCCCATGCAACTCGTGAAAATCCTCGCACAGCAACCGGATGAAATCGAGCGTGTGCGGACGCTGCGCGTGCCGCGCCAGTTGCACGCGCTGCCAGGCTCCCATGTTCTCGTAAAAATCGCGTTGGAGCTCTTTCACTTCGTCGCGCAACCGCGCGAGATCGTTCTCGTCTTCCGGAAGTGCGGCGGCCGTCAATTCGCGCAACGCTTTGACCTGCCGCTCCAGCGCTTCGATTTCCTTCTTGCGGTCGCGCAGGTCCATCAGACGCCGCCCTCTAAACTCACCGCGTCCGCTTCGCACAATTGCCGCACCGCCTGCAACAACGCCTCATCCGGCTTCACGCGCTGTTGTGCGCGCAACGTCGCAACCGATCCATCCGGCGACAACAGGTCAAACGCCACCGGGCACGTCCCCGGCTTGCTCACGAAAAGTTCGCGCAAGCGGTCGAGGGTAAATTCATCCATCACATTCAAGTCCACACGCACGCGCAGCAATTGCTTTCTCGCCGCCCCGTTTTCGATCGCCCGCGCTTCCATGCCGATCAGCCGCGTGCCGGCGTCTTCCACCTTAACCCGCGCCTTCACCAGCAGCGCTTCCGAACTTTTCAAAATTCCTTCCAGTCGGCCGAACGCTTCCGGGAACATCAGCACTTCCGCTCCCCCGGTCATATCCTGCAAACTGACAATTCCCCACCGGTCGCCCTTCTTCGATCGCATCGGCCGCACCGCAATCACGATGCCCGCGACCGTCACTTCTTCCCCGTCCTGCCGTCCTTCGAGCGTCGCCAAATCGATTGCGCCAATTTCCTTGAGCCGCGCCGCGTGCTTCGACAGCGGATGCCCCGAAATGTAGAAGCCCAGCGTCGCGTATTCCGCGGCCAATCGCTCGTGCTCCGGCCATTCGTCAATTTCCGGCAGCGGCTCTTCCGCCGGAGCCGTAGCGGTAGCCGCGCCGCCGCCGAACAACGCGTTCTGCCCGCTCGTCTTCTCGCGCTGACGCCGCTGCGCGCGATCGATCGCGTGGTCGATCGCAGCTAACATCTGTGCCCGCGCCGCGCCGAGCGAATCAAGCGCCCCCGCCTTGATCAGACTCTCCAGCACGCGCCGGTTCAACAGGCGCATGTCCACCGCATCGCAAAATTGATAGAGCGAGCGGAATTGCCCCAGCTCCGCGCGCGCTTGCAGAATGCTCTTCACCGCGGTCTCGCCGACATTCTTGATGGCGCGCAACCCGAAGCGAATCGCGTCACCCAGGGGCGTGAAATCCACATCGCTCGAATTAACGTCCGGCGGCATCACCGTGATGCCCATCCCGCGCGCCTCGTGAATGTACTTCACAGCTTTCTCAGTGTTCCCCGTTTCCGAAGTCAGCAGCGCCGCCATGAATTCCACGGGATAATGGGTCTTCAAATAGGCCGTCTGATACGCCAGCAACGCGTACGCGCACGAGTGCGCCTTCACAAATCCATACGCTGCGAATTCATTCATCAGCTCGAAAATGCGCTCGGCCTTTTTCGCCGGAACTTTGTTCGCCGCACACCCGGTCAGAAATTTTTCCCGCTGCGCCGCCATTTCTTCTTTCTTCTTCTTCCCCATCGCGCGACGCAGAATGTCCGCTTCGCCCATCGAAAACCCCGCCAGGCGGCTGGCGATGCGCATCACCTGCTCCTGATACACCATCACGCCCCAGGTCTCTTCGAGAATTTCCTTCAACTCGGGCAGGTCGTACGTCACCTTCTTCTTGCCGAGTTTCCGCGCGATGAATTCGTCGATCATGCCGCCCTGGATGGGCCCCGGCCGGTACAACGCGTTCAGCGCCGTCAAATCCTCAATGCGCGTCGGCTGGTAGCGCCGCAGGATGTCGCGCATGCCGTGCGATTCAAATTGAAAGATGGCCGTCGTGTCGGCGCGCGCGAAAAGCTGATACGTCCGTTCGTCATCCAGCGGAATCGCCGCCAGGTCCAACTCCACTCCGCGGTTCGCCCGGATTAGCGCCGCTGTGTCGTGCAGAACGGTCAGCGTCGTCAACCCGAGAAAATCCATCTTCAGCAGGCCGAGGCGCTCGAGCCCGCCCATGTCGTACTGCGTCGTGATTTCATCCCGGTTCGTCTTGTACAGCGGCACGAAATCGGTGAGCGGCCCCGGCGAAATCACCACGCCCGCCGCGTGCGTCGAAGGATGCCGCACCAAGCCCTCGAGCCGCTTCGCGATCTCGAACAGCTCGCGGTATTTTTCGTCGCCCTCGAGCATCGCGCGCAATTGCGAGGACTGCTTCTGCGAATCCTCGAGCGTGATGTTGAGCTGCGCGGGAATCTGCTTCGCGAGCTTGTCCACCTCGCCGTACGGCACGTCCAGCGCGCGCCCCACGTCTTTGATCGCCGCCTTCGCCGCCATCGTCCCGAATGTGATGATCTGCGCCACGTTCGCGCGCCCGTATTTCTGCGTCACATAGTCGATAATTTCCCCGCGCCGCCGCATGCAGAAATCAATGTCGATGTCCGGCAGCGAAATGCGTTCGGGATTCAGGAAGCGCTCGAAATACAATCCGTACTGCATCGGATCCACATCCGTGATCCGCATCGAATAACCCACCAGACTCCCCGCGGCCGATCCCCGCCCCGGCCCCACCGGCACTTCCTGCGCCTTCGCGTAACGAATGAAATCCCACACGATCAGAAAATATCCCGCGTAGTGCATCTGCTGGATCATCTGGATTTCGTTCGTCAGCCGCGTTTCGTAGTCCGCAAGCGGCACCCGCAGCCGTCCCTCCGCGGCCTGCGCCGCGAGACGCGGCAGCCGCTCCGCAAAACCTTCGCGCACGATCTTCTCGAAATAACTGTCCAGCGTGTGCCCCTCGGGCACGCGGAACTCCGGAAACGCATTGCGCACCGGCTCGATCTTCACGTTGCAACGGCCGGCGATTTCCACCGTGCGCGTCACGGCGTCGGGAATTTCACGAAACACCTCCGCCATCTGCTGCGCCGTCTTGAAAAAAAACTGATCCGTCGCGAATTTCATCCGCGAGCCGTCAGACATCGTGGTGCCCGTCTGAATGCACAACATCACTTCCTGCGCCCGCGCATCCTCCTGCGTCAGGTAGTGGCAATCGTTCGTGGCGACCAGCGGAATTCCCGTTTCGCGCCCCAGGCGGACCAAATCCTTATTCACGCGCTGCTCGATTTCGAGACCCTGATCCTGCACTTCGAGGAAGAAATTGCCCTTGCCGAAAATGTCCTGCAGTTTGTACGCCGAATCGCGCGCCGCGTCGTATTGCTCGCGCACGATGTTCTCCGTCACGGCACCGCGCAGACACGCCGAGAGCGCGATCAAACCGCTGCTGTGTTGCGACAATATGTCGTAGTCGATCCGCGGCCGGTAGTAGAACCCTTCGAGGAATCCTGAAGTCACCAACTTGATGAGATTGCGATAGCCGGTTTCGTTCTGACACAGCAGTACGAGGTGGTTCGATCCGCGCTGCCCGGAGTCCGCGCCCGCCTCGCGGCCAGTCCCTTCCGAGTTCCCGCGATCGAGCCGGCTGCCCTTCGCGACGTACACTTCGCAGCCGATGATCGGCTTCACGCCGCGCGTCGAGGCGATGTGGTAGAACTTCTCCGCCGCGAAAAGATTTCCGTGGTCGGTCACAGCCACAGCCGGCATCTCGCGCCGCGCCGCTTCGTCTACCAGTTCTTCAATTCCGCAAGCGCCGTCGAGAAGGCTGTAATCCGTGTGCAGGTGCAAATGAACGAATCGGGGGTCCGCCATGTCGGCTCATTCTAATCTCCCGCCCCGAAATATTCTAGGCGACTGATCGTCCTACCGCGTCTCGACACGATTCCGATGCTTTCGCCTGGATCCCCGCGCAGTGTTCACCCGCGCCCAAAATTCCCTCTTTTCTTCCTCACGTTTTTCTCTGGGTGTCCGAAACCTTTTCCACAGGAAGAATCCAAGGACCAAGAAAACCGAACCCAGCAAGAAATGTTGTGTATTTCTCCTTGCGCGCCACCGGCTCTCGCACCTAAGCCGCAGCTTGACCTCGTTGTTCTTCGGACGCAGTAGTAGTCTCGTTACGTAGCCGCCAAAGTCGTTAGCTTTTTCACGCCATTCTGCAGTCGCTCGTGTTGTCCCCCACTTCCGGCCGGGCTACCCTAAGCTTTTCAGAGGTTCCCATGTCCGATACACAGGTCCAGCCTCAGGCTCCCGCTGCCGCATCCTCCATTCGCCTCTCGAACGTGATTTCCGCGCTCTCCTTCTCCCTCGACCTCACCGAGGGCCAGCCCATGGGCCATTCCGTGAACTGCTGCATGCTCGGCATGCGGCTCGCCGAGGTCATCGGCCTGCCCGAATCGCAGCGGCGCGATCTCTACTACGCGCTCCTGCTCAAAGACGCCGGCTGCAGCAGCAACGCCCACCGTATGTACGAGGTCTTCGGCGGCAACGAACTGCGCGCCAAACGAGAGGTGAAAACCCAGGACTGGACCAAGGTCAGCTTCGAGGGACTCAGCTACCTGATGCGCAACGTCATGCCCGGCCACTCCTCTTTCGAGCGCCTGCTCACCCTCGCGAATATCGCCGTTAAGCGCGACGCCACCACGGGCGAATTCATGCAGCTCCGCTGCGAACGCGGCGCCAACATCGCCCGCATGATGGGCTTTTCCCCCGTAACCGCCGAAGCCATCTATTCCCTCGACGAACATTGGGACGGCAAAGGCTACCCTGACGGCCGGCGCGGCCAGGAAATTCCGCTCTTCGCGCGCATCCTTAATATTTGTCAGACGCTTGAGGTTTTCGTCTCCGTCAACGGCGTTCAGGAAGCGCTGCAAGTCGTCGAGGAACGCAGCGGCACCTGGTTCGATCCCGAGCTTGTCACCGCACTCCTTTCACTTCGCGCGGAAGAAAATCTCTGGACGCGGATGCAGGACGGCTCCGCCGCCACTTGGGTTGTGGACCATGAGCCCGAGGGCGACGAAATCATCGCCGGCGACACGCGCCTCGACAACATCTGCGACGCTTTCGCCGCCGTCGTGGACGCGAAATCTCCGTACACCCACCGCCATTCGCGCAGCGTCATGCGTATCGCGCTGGCCATCGGCGGCAAACTTAGTTTTGACGCCTCGACCATCACGATGCTCCGCCGCGCCGCCCTGCTCCACGACATCGGCAAGCTCAGCGTTCCCAACAACATTCTCGACAAGCCCGGAAAACTCACCGCCAACGAGTGGGAGGCGGTTCGCCTGCATCCTTACTACACGCAGCGCATCCTCGAACGCATCGAAGGATTTCAGCACCTCGCGTACATCGCCAGCGCGCACCACGAAAAGCTCGATGGCACCGGCTACTACCGCAATCTACGCGCCAGCCAGTTGCCGCTGCCGGCCCGCGCGCTCACCGTCGCCGACATTTACGACGCCCTCACTGCCAAACGCCCCTATCGCGACGGCCTGCCCATCGAGCGCGCCCTTGAAATCATCGCCAAAGATGTCCCGCACGCGCTCGACGCCGATTGCTTCGCCGCGCTGAAAGAACTCTCCCCGCGCCCGGGCGCAGAGTCCGAAGCCGACCCCGAATAACTCGTTCTCCTCGTGTGCGCTCCACGTTCCGCCTCCCCGGGTGCCCCACACGCTGTACTTGCGTGTGGGGTTTTTCTCTCCTTTTCAAACGCGGTCATTCAGAACGAAGAGAGGAATCTCCCTGCCTGCTTCCTGGAGTACGCACTCGAGTTCCGCGGGATTGGGTCGGCCTCCCGCCGCATCCAAACCTTGTGCTAGAATTCCCGCCGTCCTGGGAATTTCAATTCCCGGCGAAAAGCGTTCGGAGGTTCTCGCCATGAAATTATTCTCGAGCCCCGCAGCAATCGTTGGTGTGCTCGCTTGCCTCACTGCCGCCACCGTCGCGCGCGCACAGCAGGAATTTCCGCCTCCGCAGGGCAAAGGACGCGTCGTCGTCGTGGCCTCGGGAATGTCCGGCCCGGAACACTACACCACTGTCTCCCGCGAAATAGCCGAACTCGGTTACGACGTGGTGTTGTTCGACGGCAATGCGATGGAAGGAACCCACGGCGATGGTGTGAAAGCGGCGATTCTGCAGGCGCAGCAAATGCCGCACGCGCTCCCCGGCAAAGTCGTCATGGTCGGATTCTCTCTCGGCGGTGGGATGGATCTCTACTACGGTTCACAGTGGGCCGATCTGGTGATCGGCGGTGTGCTCTGGTACCCGGCGAACGGCTTCATTCAGGACGTGCCCGGCTGGGCCGGCAGATTGCAAGTGCCTTTGCTCGTGTTTGCCGGGGATCGAGATCACTTCCGCAATAACTGTTGCACAGCCGACAAGGACCGCACCCTATCGGACGCGGCCAAGTCGGCCGACCGCCGCTTCGAGCTCATCACCTATCCCGACGCGGATCACGATTTCGTGAAGGACGGCGCCCACTACAATCCCAGAGACTACGATGACGCCTTCCGGCATATGGCCGAACGATTGAAAGTCTACTTTGCAGAGTAGCTCCGCTTCGCTACGCGCCTCCAGCTTACTGGAGGCCGTGTTCACCCAGGCCCGCTGGGCCGCCGAAGCCTCGGCGACGAGAGTCTTGCTCTAGTTTCGAATTAGTCGGCAAGGCGGGAAGAATACTGCGGTTCCCCTCTGCGCCGTCATCCGAACCACTCGCTCCGATACGCCACCCACCAGCTGGCGTAACATATCGGGATCGTAGCCACTACGGCCCACCAGAACGGCAGCGCAAAATCCGCCACCAGGCCCAGGACCGTAAACGTCCCCCAAAATATCTTCCGTTCCATGCCTCTATTTTAGTCCCGCCGGCTCCCACCTCACAGGCAATCTCCAAATCATTCCCCAATCAAGCACCTGGCGGGCATTGGCGGGCAATCTTTACGATTCAGAAATCAGAAAAACATTTTCCTCTCAAAGCGGTTGGCGGCTGGCACTATAGATACAGGCCACGATTCACTCCACGAACTCGAGTAACGTCGAACGTCTGAAGGGGAAACCGATGAATGCGACAAACAGATTTCTCCCTCGTTTCGTTTTCTTGATCATCTTCAGCACATTGCTCGCCGCTGCCGCGCACCTTGCGCCTCGCGCGCTCGCGCAAAGCCCGCCCGCGACGACGCCCCCCGCATTGATCCCTTTTAACAAAGGAGGCAAGTGGGGATACAGCGACGTGAGCAAGAAACTCGTGATACTGCCCCAATATGACAGCGCCGAACTTTTCAGGGAAGGCCTGGCCGAAGTGGAGCTCCAGGACAAAGCCGGCTTCATCGATCCAACCGGGCGGGTGGTGGTTCCCCTCCAGTACGACGAAGCCCAATCGTTCTCCCAAGGCCTCGCCGCAGTTTCCATCCGCGGAAAATACGGTTACATCGACAAGATGGGAAAAATCGCGATCCCCCTCACCTACGATGACGCCAAACTTTTCCGCGAGGGTTTCGCAGCCGTGCAGCGCGACAAGAAGTGGGGCTTCATCGACAGGACCGGCCGGCTCATCACGGACCTTAAATATGATGGAGTCGATTCCTTCAATGAAGGCTTGGCGATCGTGAAAATTGGAAACATGGCCGACAGCACGGAAAAATGCGGCTTCATCGATAAATCCGGCAAAGAAGTGATCCCCGTGAAGTACTTCGCATGCAACGATTTCTCCGAAGGATTATCTCACGTCAGATTGCCCGATGCTTCCGGAGCCATCCTAGATGGGTTCATCGACAAGAGCGGCGCCGCGATCCTTCCACTTTCCAAGACATACTATCTTGCTTCCGATTTTCAAGACGGATGGGCGCAGGTTAGAAATAGCTACATCGACAAAACCGGCAAGGAAGTTCTGAGCGCCGCTGCGTACGAAGACAACGGTGACTTCCATGATGGCCTGGCTCAAGTCGTGCGAGGCGGCAAATACGGCTTCATCGACAAAACCGGCAAACTAGTGATTCCGATCCAGTTTGACAATTCCGGTTTCTGCCTCGTGTGTGATTTCTCTGAGGGTTTGGCTGGAATCCAGGTGAACAAGAAATACGGCTTCATCGACAAGACCGGCACGCAAGTGATCCCGCCGAAGTACGACTCGGCCCTGGCCTTCGATCAGGGATTGACCTACGTTCAGGAAGGCAACGCCGAAGGTTACGTGGGCCGCGACGGCACGGAATATTTCGGTCCGCGCGATTGATTGGCCCGCCGCTCCCGCATAATAGCGTTTATCCCGGAAGAGTTTCTGCGGAAGTAGGATCGAGCATCCGGCGGATGAGAGAAACGGTGTTGGCCGGGAGCGCGCACTGATGTGCGTGCTCGCGAATGGCCGCTTCATTCGGCGCAATATACACGCAATAAATCTTGTCGTCGGTGACGTAGCTTTCCACCCACTGCACCTGGGGCATCGTGCGCAGCACTTTGCAAGATTCTTGCGAAACGGCTTGCAGCTCCGCGGCCCCGAGCTTCCCCGCCCCACGAATTTCGCGCTCGATTATAAACTTTGGCATGGCGCTCCTTCTCGATAATCGTAAATAGAGTATTCTCCCCGCATCAAGACCGCCAGAATTGTAAACGCATCCCGCCCATTCGCAAAATTACAAATCAATTTTCCTGGCGCGAAGGCACCCATTCGGAAATGACCGCGCAAACAAAAGCCCCACCCTCTCCCGCTGCGGCGGACCAGCCGCCTTGCGAGAAAGGATGGGGCCCCTCAGGTCAATGACTACGCCACTTACCGATTAGTGGTGATGTCCGCCACCACCGCCGCCATGAGATCCTCCACCGCCGCCGGACGGCTGCTGTCTCTGCTGCATTTGTTGCGTTTGCTGCGTGTGTGTTTGCTGCAATTGCTGCGTTTGCTGCTGGTGTCGCTGCTCCATCTGTTGCGTCTTCACCGTGTCAGCCTGCTGTTTGGCCAATTTCTGGTGGTCCCTGTCCTGCTGCTTCTGCAGGTTCTGCCGGTCCTTGGTCTGTTGCGCGACCAGCTTATCCTGCTGCTTCTGGTATTTCGCGTCCGTCCTTGTATTCCCCGTGTTCGGGGCGGCGGGACGCCCGACGGGCGGCAATTCCTTGGGATGAGTTGCGACGTTCGGGCGAGGAGTCGCACTCACCGGCGGCGTGCCGTGGTTCGTCGAATACTTTTGCTGCGGGTTATTCCGGGCAGTCCACTCATGTTGAGTTTGCTCGGCGACCGGCCCCACGTGTCTGTCATGAGCCGCAGCTTCTTCTTGAGCGTTGGCGTGATCGTTGATTCCGCCGTTGCCGCCGTTGTAGCTGATGTGATTCACTGTGCCCTCGTCCACCCTTGCGTTGTAAGTGTTGTGGAAGTTGTGCGAGTCCACGTTGTTGTACGACGTGTTGTAGAAGAAATGCCCGTTGTCCCAGCGTCCGCCTTGATAACCATGGCCGAAGTATCCGTAGCCGTAGTTAATCCCGCCGTAAAAACCAACCGACGGGCCCCAGTAGCCTTCGTTGAAGTAGTATCCGCCGTCGCCCCAACCCCAATAGCCCGGCGTCCAAAAAAAGCCAACTTCCGGCGCCATCACCCAAGTGCCCGGCACCCAATAATAGTCGGAGCCGTCCCAAGCCCAGTATCCCGGCGTCCAAAGGTAGCCGTCGTCAGGGCATGCCGGCTGGTCATAGTACGGCAGCGGAGGCGGTGCCAAGCCAACCCTGATGCCGACGCCGATCTGCGCCGAAGCCGGTGCCGCCAGCGCCAGGCACACTGCCAGCGCAAAAAGCACTGGCAGAATCACACGAATCATTTTTGTAATTTTCATTTTGGCCCACCTCTCGGGGCGTTCTTCGCGCGCCGTTCGCATGCGCGAGAACCGGCACTGCGCGCCGGACATAGAGATCCCAATTGGTCGGATCGCCGGTCACGCAATTAGCCAGGATTTTCATTTCGATTCCAGGCGAGCTGAAGGCCGCGAAGAATCAGAATCCGCGAATAGAGTAATTAATTCGGGAGGTCAGCGTCTGTATCAAATGGAACACGTCTAGTCGCGCGAGCGATTCGCCCGCGCCATCTGCCCCGCGTTACTGGCTTTCTTACTGCGCGGCGGTGCCGTCAATCATCGGCTGCAGTTGACCGACGTACGGATCGAGGTTCCGAATGCTGCGCAGAACAACATTGATCGCTTCGTCCGGATACCCCGACTCCAACGTGAAATTGAAGGCGGCGAAGATGTCGTTTGTCTCGTCCGCGCCCCATGAGAAGAAGCACGTGCGATTAATCGTGAGCAACTTGCGCATGAAGCCGTCCGGATCTTTCACCCGGTCCAGATTGATGTAACCGCCCTTGTAATGCGGGTAGACAAGGATGCTGATCGTGCTTTTGTCGCCCACGACCACGACGACCTCGAGCGAGTCGGAGTATTTTAGATTCCCGGTTGCGCTGCCGCCGAAGTTGTAGGGCTGTGCGTCGCTTTGTTTGAAGCTGATGTTCACGCCATCCGTCGGGCCATATTTACTCAACGAGGCTTGCATCAGCGCCCGCGCCTGATCCCGCGTCGGAGACAGGTTCTGCGCGAATCCCGGCGTGGCCGCCATCAGAAACAAAAACAAAATCCCCATGCGCTTGCTCATCGTTTCCTCCAGCGAAGTCGAAGGCCAAATCCTTCTCCGTCCATGATAGGCGCAAATTCCGCTGCGGTTATAATTTGCGGCGCAACGGTTCCTTCTTGCCACCCGTCAGCGAACGCAGAATTTGAATCCATCTACTTAGCGGAAGGGTGAATCGGCAATTTTCTTCGTGAGGAACTTTTTAAGAGGCGCTGCTCGGTGTTACACTCCCGGACCGATCCGAGCCTAACCGGAGGTCGCGTCATGGAAACTCGTTGGGTGAAAGTAAGGATTTTTGGCGAAAGCGTTCCCTTCTACGCCTCCGACACGGACGAATACCCGCTGGCGAATTTGTCCGGCTCTCCTCTCGTTGAGATTGCGCCCGCAAAAGTCCCCGGCGGGAGACTCCCCGCCGTCCTGAGTGACGGCCGGCGAGGATTTGTTCCCTCCGACGTGAACTGCCTCCAGATTCCTTTGTGGGCCACAGCATCCGGCAGCACCAAAATCTACGCTGAGCCACTCACCCTATCGCCAGTCATCGCCACGCTGAGTGCCAGCACCCTACTCGAGCAGTATGGCCTGAAGGTCACCGCCGGCGGAGATACTTGGATTCCCGTGCGGCTCGCCGGCGGCCAAACTGGCTACGTCGGCTCAAACGTTAAGATAGTGAACCACGGCTCACAAGTCCGCATTCAGAAGACTCCAGAAGATCCCGGAGAGCAGTGGCTCATGAAAGATGGCAAGTTGCGACGCCGTGACCAGCGCCAGAAAACACCCCGGGAGGCCGCGCAGCGAGACATGCTCATTGGCGCTGCGCTTTGCGCTGGCGGAATTATCGTGACCGTGGTCACCTATTCTATGGTCGCGGACTCCGGCGGCACTTACTTCATCATGTGGGGCCCGGCCATCTTCGGCGCATATCGATTCGTGAGGGGCATGGTCCGTTACTCAAGCTCCTAGTAATTAGTGGCCAAGAGCCGGGTGCCACACACATCGCTGTTACGTATGGGAGCGCTCCCATGTAGGGGCGGAGCTTGCCTCCGCCCGCTCTTCGCTTCCAGCCCCGATGATAATCGAGTCATTCTGAGCGGAGCCCCGACACTCCGGTTCTTTCTGTCCGCGCTGCGCGGACAGGTCGGGGCGCAGTCGAAGAATCCCTCTTCGTACCCTGCGCCCGCTCTTCGCTCCCAGCGAAGTAGGCGAGACAGAACTTAGCCCACCGCGTGAGCAGTGGGTACCAAACGCGAGAAGATCCCCAGCACAGGAGGTGCGCTTGCCCGCGGAAGCCTCGGTGAAGGTGCGGCACATCCCCTGTTCACCGCCGCTCACCTGTAACCTTCCCTCCTGTTGCCGCGTTAATAGAACAGTGGTTCAAGACTAGGGGAGGCCTGATCGTCTCTCCAGGTTGGCCGCGCTCCTCTGCCAGCCCCTCCTGAAAGCTGCGAAATGATGCAACAAATTGCCGAAGCGTCACCGGGTCCCAGGGCCAGACTTACCGGCGTCCTCTACCTGCTTTATTTTCTGACGGCCCCAGCCGCCCAGCTCTTCGTTCACCGGCCTGCTATAAATATCGCCATCAACCTCATCGCGTTCGCGTTCTACATCGCTGTGACGCTGTTGTTCTATTACCTGTTCAAGCCGGTGAACCGCATCCTCGCTTTTCTCGCGGCGCTCTTCAGCCTCGCGGGATGCGCCGATGCTATTCTTGGCCTCTTCAATCGCGCTCCCCACAAGCTCGACCCTCTGATGTTTTTCGGGCCTTTTTGCATCCTGATCGGCTACCTAATTTTCAAATCGACTTTCATGCCAAAAATTCTGGGCGTGCTTATGGCGCTCGCCGGCGTGGGTTGGCTGATCTTTATGTCGCCGCGCGCAAGTCGTCTCTCCACCTTGATTGAGGTCTTCGGCTTCGTGGCGGAAGCGTCGCTGATGCTCTGGCTAGTCGTGAAGGGCGTGAACTTCGAGCGATGGAAGGAGCAGTCTAGCGCGGCAGGGGCGTCCGCTCGCTCGTGAAAGCTGCCCCACGCGCCCGATGCCGGACCTGTTCAAAGGCGGAATCCCTTAGGACTTCGCTTTCTTCGATGGTTTGGACTTGCCAGAACTGTTGAGGGCGACCGCTTGGCGAACGAGCGCCTGGAAGGCGGACTCGTCAATTTCTTCTCCTTCGTGGATGTCAATCGCGCGGCGTACGTTTCCCTCGAGACTCGAATTGAAGAGACGCGCCGGATCCTTCAGAGCCGCGCCCTTGGCGAAGGTCAGCTTCACAACTTTCTTATAGGATTCGCCAGTGCAGATGATGCCGTCGTGCGACCAAACCGGAGTGCCCATCCACTTCCACTCCTCGACGACGCCCGGGTCTGCTTCCTTGATGAGCTTGCGCATTCCGCCGAGGGTTTTCCCGCGCCAGTCCCCGAGCTCAGCGATTCTTTTCGAGATGAGCTCCGATGCCGGCTGGCCTTGACTCGCGACTGACTTTTTCATGTTCTCATCCTAAAAGTTCCAGATACATTTCCTATGCAAGACAGTGGAGGATAGTCATTTAGGGAATTCGGCGTCAAGAATTTTGAATTGCCCGAAGAGTTGAGCCTGGCGCCGCGCGGCCCTCAAGTCCAAATGATCAGCCGCCCGCCAGCGCCGCAGGTGCGCTCGCCTCGCCGTAGTCCGCAGCAGCGGACGAAGGCGGGGCACATCCTCACTTCAACCGCCGCGCCACCCGCCAAGTCTACTCGGAGGAAGGAGCCGACGACGTCATCCAATCAGTAAGATTGGCATCAGTCTCCTCCAAGCGACGTGAAGAGTGGCGTCATTGATCGGTCACTGTTCCTCAACAGAAAAACAGGAAAAGTGGGCCATCGGCCCACCCATATACCGATAGGGCACATCCCCCGAGATGTCTCTAATGGAACAGTGCCGTTCCATTCCCATCGTGTTCCATACCATAACTGGCTTCGCTATGAGCGATAAGGACAACAAAATACTACTTATCGACGCCGACCGCCGTCACGCCGAGGCCCTTAGAGAGACTTTGATGGCCACACGCGACGGTCCAATAGACTTCGAATGGGTCACCACGCTTGCCGGTGGCCTGGATATATTGGCTCGCAAGAAAGTGTGGTCAATCTTCCTCAATCTATTTTTGCCCGATTCGCGCGGCGTCGACACTCTTTATAAGGTGTTGTCGGCCACTTCCACCACTCCGATAGTTGTCCTCGCTGGCGCGGGCGAAGAGGACATCTGCAAAACCGCCATGCTTCAAGGCGCGGAAGACTACCTGTTGGAGGGCCACCTAGACAGTTACTCGTTTACTCGGGCGGTCCGCAACATCACTGAGCGCGAAACTGCGCGGCGCGAGGTATTCACAATCAACGAGCGGGCCCAGGTCACGCTAAATTCCATCGGCGACGCCGTACTGAGCACCGATATTTACGGCAATGTGACCTATTTGAACGTGGTTGCGGAACACATGACTGGGTGGTCGAAGAAAGATGCCATCGGGCATCCCCTCACCGAAGTGTTTCAAATCATCGACGGCGTTTCGCATAAACCCTCACCCAATCCCATGGAGTTAGCAATTAGCGAAAACCGTACCGTGGGACTAAGCGCGAACTGTATCCTGATTCGACGCGACGGATATGAAAGCGCCATCGAGGACTCCGCCGCCCCTATCCACAACCGGGATGGTCAGGTCACCGGTGCCGTCATCGTTTTTCATGACGTCAGCATGGCTCGAGCGATGGTGCTCGAAATGTCGCATCTGGCCCAACATGACATTCTCACTGATTTGCCCAACCGATTGCTGCTAAACGACCGGCTCACCCAGGCAATTTCGCTGGCGCGCCGCAATCGCCTCAAACTCGCCGTGCTGTTCTTGGATTTGGACGGTTTCAAGAACATCAACGACTCTCTGGGACACTCCGTGGGTGACAAACTGCTCCAATCCGTCGCAGGACGGTTATCGGCGTGTGTCCGGAAATCTGACACGGTGAGCCGCCAGGGTGGCGATGAATTTGTGATACTGCTTCCGGAAGTTACACATGAACAAGACGCAGCCGTTAGTGCCACAAAAATCATCTCCGAACTGAAAAAAGTCCACAGCATCGGCGAACACCATCTTCTAGTCACTGGCAGCATCGGCTTAAGCACCTACCCCGACAGTGGTGAAGATGCGGAGACGCTGATTAAGAATGCCGACACGGCGATGTACCACGCCAAGCAATGTGGGCACGACAATTTCCAGTTCTTTCGAGCGGACATGAGTCTTCGGGCCGTCGAACGCCAATCACTGGAAGGCCAGCTACGATATGCTCTGGAACGCCAGGAGTTCTTGTTGTACTACCAGCCGAAGGTGAATCTCGAGACAGGAACCATCACGGGTGCCGAAGCACTCGTGCGCTGGCAACATCCAGAGCGTGGGCTGCTTCTACCGTGGCAATTCCTGACCATAGCCGAAGACACTGGAATCATCGTAGCAATCGGTCAATGGGTACTACGCGAGGCATGCAGGCAAACGCGGGAATGGCTTCGTGCAGGTCTACCAGCGGTCCCCGTGGCAGTCAACATCTCGGCAGTGGAATTTCAGAATGAGCACTTTCTCGAAGGCGTTCAGGCGGCCCTGAAGAACGCCTGCCTGGATCCCGTATATCTTGAGCTGGAATTAACGGAAACCGTTCTCATGCGACACGCGGATTCCACCTCCAACGTCCTTGAACAGCTCAAAGCCATCGGCGTGCGACTGGCCGTGGATGACTTTGGCACCGGCTATTCCAGCTTAAGCTATTTGACTCGCTTTCCCATTGACGCCCTGAAGCTCGACCAGTCGTTCGTGCACAATATCCTTGTCAGTTCAAACGATGCCACCGTTGTCAGCGCTATCGTTAGGATGGGGAAAAGTCTTAAGCACCGGGTGATCGCCGAGGGAGTGGAAACACTGGATGAGCTGACATTTCTTCAGGCCCATGGCTGCGATGAGGGGCAAGGATACTATTTCAGTCGTCCCGTGGTTGCACAGCAATTCGCGAAGTCACTTAGATCGGACATGACCTTTCCGCACTTTGCCGAGGCCTAACCGCGTCTTGGGATCGTATCGGTCTGAATTGCGCGTCAATCAGACATTTAACACGCGAGCCCCCTATCCAAAGTTGAATGCGTTTAGTTGTCCCGATTCGGGCACGCGGCCGCATGACAACTAATCGGGGTACCTACATACGCACAGTACTATTGCCGGATGTTAAACTAAACGCGAAGATAAATGCATTAGGCGAGTTGGCCGTTGACGATTGAGGGCAGCAACGCCACGAAAAACGTCTACTTGGCCTGTATGGGGCGACCCGTTCCCAAGCAGTTAGCATTCGACATCTGGAATCTAAGCCCAGCCAAGCTGCCGGATATCCTGCAGACAACAGGTGGTCGGGTCGTGCTCCGTTCGGGGAGCGGCCCATGGGAACCGGAGTGATTCGAGTGCCGCTCTCGCACGCTGCAGTCAAGCAGCCAGTGGGGCGCTCCGCCCGATGACGTCTTGTGTCGTAAGCGGTGAGAAGTTTCGATGCTTCAATCAGAAATCCGGGGCGATACTCCGGGGGAGTGGGCTATGACCACAGAATACGCCACCCGGCGCGAGAATGATTCAACATCCGAGACGCACCTCTGGCAAGCGGTGATCGTGACCACAATCCAGGAGTGGAGGTCAGGACAGCTGCGCCGCAGCCGGGAGGCCGAGCAATATCTGTTCAACGACAACACCGGTTTCTTGGTCGTCTGTCAGTTAGCTGGTATGGATCACGACCGGCTGCGAGCGGGGCTTGCGAGGCTTCGCCCGCGCTCACATAAGGCAGAAGATTCTCCGAAAGCAGCGTAGCGAAAACCGGGGACAGACGGGACGTTTTCTGTCGCTGATTTGTTGCTGCTCGCTACGCAATGTTTCGTATTCTCAGAAGAGGGTGAACTTCCTGTCTGTTCCTTCCTTCCTTCCTTCCTTCCTTCCTTCCTTCCTTCCTTCCTTCGCGCCACCTGCCTCCCCAATAAGTTACGGCTGGCCTAAAACTCGCATCCTAGTTGTGAGGCAGCCGCCCGTAGGTAGAAGCCCAGGCGCGGGGACTGGTCTGACCGGAGGGAATTCGATGACCACGAAACCGCACATGGTGAGAGCCGTCAAAACTGCCGGCATCCTGATTTCGCTGGGATGCCTATTCGCAGCAGTCGCGCCCAGTACAGCGCACGCGCAGGGAGGGTATCCGCAGGAAGGTAATCCGCCGCCGAAGCATCGGCACACCGGAGGGTATAACCGCTTCGAGCCGAAATACACGTTGTCGCTATTTCTGGGCGCGCGCATGGGCGGCAACATCGCCATTCACACGCCGAATGTGGACTACCTGCCGATCAGCAGTTCGCTCAATTGGGGATTCAATGCCGGCGTGCGCCTCGTGCCACACGTCTTTGGTGAATTCATGTGGAACCGCCAATCCACCACGCTTAGCGCCCACGACATCCCCTCGAATATGATCGTGCCGCTAACCGACAACGCCCACCTGGATATGTACCAGGGAAGCTTGCTCTACGAAATCTGGGCGCGTCCGAAGCTTCGGCCCTATGCCGTCGGCGGGATCGGCTTCACGCATTTTGATTCGCACGGAATTTTGTCGTTCAGCAATCGCCTCTCCTATAACCTCGGCGGCGGCGTGAAGTATCTCTTCGCTCCGCAGGTGGCCCTGCGCGCCGAACTGCGCTGGTCGCCCTCGCGGACCACCAGTTCAGACACCACTTTCTGCGATCAGTACCTGGGCTGCTTCGTGACGCCCATCAGCAATCACGCCGAGCAGTGGCAGGCCAATGTCGGCATCGAGTTCCGGTTCTAGCTGGCCGGCGCCTCGCGGAGCTCAAGCGCCGTAGGCGCGCTTGCCCGCAGAAGCCTTGGCGAAAGCGGGACACAAGTTAGCCCAGCGCGGAAGCGCTGTGTTTCGCTTTCTTATGACGTCCAATTCCAAAAGCGTTATTCTCTTGCCTGTCGGAACAGTTTGACGCTCAACAAACTGGACAGGAGGGGATCATGTTGGGAGCTTTGCTCCTCGTAGTATGTGTCATTCTGCGGTTCCACTATCACGACCCAATTCCCTGGTACATCTGGGTCCTTGCGTTGATCGTGCAAATTTTTGCCTTCGGCGAGCCCGCGATGAGATCAGGGAGCGCCTCAAAGAAAAGCTGAATCTGCGCTTACTGCGGCCAGAAAGTAGCTTGAACCTCGGCCAGGCCGGTGGCCCTCAAGTTCAAAGGCTGTGCCACCTGCCCTGCCAGAGGTCGCTCGTATCGAGAGCAGCCCGCGGGAGGGCCTGGCCGTCCGCCACGGCGGATAGACCGTAAGGCTTGATTGGGCGCTCTCGTCCCGATGCGGATCGGGATTCGGATCAAAGAATCATGGTTGCTGTTTCGACCGTATCGATGTGTGGTGGAACGATTCGTTTCACCGAGAGATGATTCGACCGTTCACGGTGAACGTTCACGGTGAACCGTGCGATGTCCAGAGTCTTGGTCCTCCACCTCCTCCGGCAACCTGCGGTGCTGGTCGCACTGCGGAGGAGAGGTCTGTGCTTGACAACGCCTTCGTTCTTATCGATGCGTCACCCGCCGGGTTTTCCCCGCCTTTTTCGTCCTATCCGCCTTGGCGAAGGGTCTTTTTAAGCCGCGTCACCCTCCATATGGACCAGGCTGTCCATGCCAGAGCTACGATGACGACCGGCAGACTCTCAAGCCACGGTAATCTTCGAATGCCTCCGATTACCAACAGGAGAAGGGCCAGCAGGATCGCAATCCGCAGCTTGTAGAGGATGATGCGCACGCGCGTCCAACGCTCCCGGCGGTTGCGCGAGGCTTCATCAATCGGACCCACTGCAGCTGAAGGAGCGGTCTTTCTAGCACGGTGTTCAAGTACGCTGAACAGCACGACCAACAGGAAGAAAGAAAATGTGGCGACCACGAGTGCTGTTGTATCCGCACGGTCGGAAAGATGCCCATACGCGTTGTTGTGGAGCACGAGAAAGATAGCTCCGGTATAGCAAACGAGAGTCACTAACCGAGCTTTCACATACGCGCTCATGTTCCTTCCCCTTCCGCGATCGTGCTTTTCAGTCACGACCGTGACCGCAGCCGCTATCGTCCGCCAATCCCGCGGCGCTCAAGCCAAGATCGATAGGCGGGCGGCGCAGCCTCTCGCATATTACAATTGACCGAGTCCCATCGTTCCACGATACCACTTTAATAAGTCGCCGCGGGGTGACTGCTGTTGCCTTTACGGGTGCCCGCCCCTTCCCGCTTTTGGAAGGGTCGGGGTTTTTCCTCCTTCTCCTATGTGTCGAAGAATTTGATTCGGCGGTACGGGCGTGGAGATCTGGCGGTGGCGCAGCCTTTGATCTTGAGGGTGGCCCACTCTTTTCGAAGATTTTGTGGTTGCTGCTCGCGCCTCGTGAGCGTGGCGCACCCTCCGTGGCTAGTCTTCCCGGCGCCGGGCGCGCATCCAATCCACTGAACTAGCGCGCCATCCAAATTAATTTCCACACTTCGAAAACATATACTTCGAAGTAGTATTTACAATGCAGATAGATTACGCTACGTTGTCATCGAGATCAGAAGCGCGATCCCTCGCGCCAAACTCCGATGACGCCCCAAGTCTCGACACCGCGCCGCCTCCCTCGTAAGTCATTCGCCACCAGCGACTCTAAGTCCTTTAGATTCCGCACTTGCAGGCACCCTCGCATCTCATTGAAAACAAGCACTTTAAAACCCTTTATAATCAACAGATCCACGATTTTCACCCGTAACCCCTTTTGCATTCAACACTTGCACGAAATGACCGGGGGGGGGTACCCCCCCAACTCCCAATCTGTGAGGCAACATGACCAAGTCAACAAGCAAGAAACGCAATTCTTCCCAGGACGATCTTCCAAAGAGGTGCGCATTCGCTTTCTCCGACGGCCGCCGCTGCAGAATGCCGCGCTGGAAAGGCAGCCGTCAGTTTTGTCTCTTCCACGGTCGCCAGGAACAACAGCTTCTGCACGTCGACTACCTGGGCAAGGAGGACCTAACTCTCTCGACCTGGTTTCAAACCGCCACGGATCTCAATTACGCCTTGGGCAACCTCTTTGAAGCCGTGGCCCGCAATCGCGTCCCTCCGCGCCACGCCGCGGTCCTCGCTTACATCGCGCAATTGCTCAATCAGACCCTTCCCCAGGTCAAAGCCGAAACGATTCGCATCGAAGGTCAAGAGTCGTGGGACGAGAACGTCAAACGCACGCTAGACGCGCAATACGGTGCCGAGCCCGAACAGGACGCCGAATCCGGGAGCGAATCGCAAGAAAACTCTGCGCCCGTCGATTCAGCCCCGCCCGCGGATGGGTCTGCCGCCCAGTAGTCCGCCGGGGCGTGTGGCCCGCCGCCAGCAAGCGCCAGGCCGGCAGAAATGTTGTGGTAGACTGCGCCCGCAAATATTCGGGAGGCAGGCGGTGTTTTTTGCACTTCTCGTTGCCAGACGTTGTAGGACGATCCGGTCTCGTGGGTAGGAACATGAACTAGCGGCGCAGCAGATGAGCCGCAGCTTTACGACTTCAGTTTAAGGAGCTCAGCGATGCCATTTCGCAGTGCACGAGGCAGGCTGATATGCCGGATCGGGTCGGTCGTAGCGCTAATAGCGTTTTTCTTGCCGTGGGTGAGTAGTCCCTTCCTGTCACTGGGCTACGGCCTGACCGGCAGTTTTGACCAAGCCAGTCTGAACGGCGCGAACCTTTTTGAGATGCTCGGTCAGGCTCAACTGACGCTGGACGGCGGGGCAAAAACGATCACCGGCGGACCGGCGTTGAGCTACAGTTTGCCGCTTGGCGTACTCTGCCTTCTTTTTGCATTGGGAGTATCTTTTTACAAGTCGCGGACTCCTGCGGCCGAACGGAAGATCGCGGCAGCACTTCTCGGTACTGGGGTTTTTGGCGCCCTCGTCGTCGTGATTGTCTGCGCCGTTTACTGGGCGAATTTCAAGCCACCAACGTTCGGGGATCAGCAAATCGGCTATTTCAGGGTCCAATATGGGGCAGTCTTTTTTCTTCTGGGGAGTATTTCGATTGTCGTCGGCAGCTACATGATGCTCGCGTTGGCGAAGGCGAACTCTGCCGCGCCGCCGGAGCCGCCCGACGCGCCGGCAGAGATTACCGGGCTTGGCCTCAACCGGCGTTAGACAACTAACATTGGGCTAGTGGGAGTAAGGTGAGGATTCCGGGCGTGTGGCCCACCGCCAGCCAGCGCCAGGCCGAGTGAAATCTTGTGCTAGACTGCGCCCGCAAATACTCGGGAGGCAGAACGTGAAAGCGCCTGTGCTTTACCGAATTTCTTCGGTTCTTCTGCTGCTATTTGCCGTCTTACACACGATTGGATTTCGCCAGAATGATCCGGAGTGGGGAGCGGGCGCGGTTATTGCGCTGATGCGCTCCGTCCACTTTAACGCGCAAGGGTTTACGCGTACTTATTGGGACTTCTTCAGCGCCTTCGGGCTTTATTTCTCCGTGTTTCTTGTGTTCGCGGCGGTACTGGCGTGGCTGCTGGCCGGACTTACGGCAGAGACTTTGGCACGCGTGCGAAGCATTGCGTGGGCGCTGGCCATTTGCTTTGTGGCCGTCACGGCTTTGACCTGGAGATACGGCTTCACCGCTCCTCTCGTTTTCTCAATCCTGATCACCGTGTGTTTGATTGCGGCGGCGTGGCGCTCACCCAAGGCAGGCTGAACCTTGAGTATGCAATTTGAGATCAGGCGTGCCGTGAGCGGGGACGAGCCGGTGCTGAGGACGTTGCGCCTGCAGGCGCTCACCGATTCGCCGAACGCGTTTAGTTCGACCTATGAGCTGGAACTGGCCAGGACGTACGAGGAATGGCAGCGGTGGCTGACGATCAGCGTGACGTTTCTTCTTGAGGCCGGCGGCGAACCGCGCGGGCTTGCCTGTGGCGTGCCTGACTCGCACGACTCTTCGGTTGTTCACTTGATGTCGATGTGGGTGCATCCGGATCTGCGGGGCACGGGCGCGGCGCAAGCGCTGGTGGCTTCAGTGAAGACCTCGGCCGCCGAGGCCGGCGCAAAGCAGGTGCGTCTTGAAGTCGTGGCGAGCAACGAGCGTGCCATACGATGCTACGAGCGCGCGGGCTTTCGCGCGACGGGCCGTCAAAGCGTGCTCGAGAAATCCGGGGATCTCAAAATCGAGATGGCCTGGGATACGTCGGCTGAGTGATTTCCAAGAGCGGGCGGAGGCAAGCTCCGTCCCTACAGGGAGAATGGCTGGCGGCGACGGCCGGCGGCGCTAGTTCATTTTCGGAGGAGGCGGCGGTGGGTTGATCGTCGCGCCGTCCCAGTGCTCGTCGGCCTTGCCATCTTTGAAACGCCACATGTCGAACCAGGACGTGGTGTATTTTTTCGTCGGGTCGCGCGGATCGGTCAATTCGCGCGGCGTCACCACGATCACCAGGTCACCTTCTGCGACTACGGCAACTATCTTCGCCCCAAGATGCTCCGGGATGGGAGTCGGCTTGCGGATGGACATGAAAAACTTTACGACGCCGTCGCGGCCCGAAGCCACATTGGGATTGTGCTGATGGTATTCCGGCGTCAGCCACTGGTCCGCCAACTCCCAGTGATTCGCTTCGAGCAGGTCCTTCATGATGTGATACGTCGCTTGTTTGTTGACGTTAAGCTGGGGATTCGTGCTGGTGAAAAGCGCATCGGCCTCAGCGCCGGTAACGCCCACCACCGGTTCTTGTGCGATCGCCAAAACGCAGGCCAACAAAATCGAGAGCGACGCGAGCAGGGCATTTCGTATTTTCATGCGAGCTAGATACATCGGGGGTGCGGACGTGTCAAGGCGCGGCGGCCCGGCCTTGGACGTAGAATTTCGGGGCGCCCCATCCCTCGCCGGGCAAAGGGTGGGGCCTTTTCTTGCTCAGCGTGCGGGCTTCTCGATCGTCATCAAGTCTTCATCAGCGGTAAAGACGCGTCTATACCTGCGCTGGATGCCGCTTGTCGTGATCCATCAATCCAAGCGTCTGCCGGACCGGGTCTTCATGGATGCTTTTCTTGATTGCGGCGCGCAGGTTGCGAGCGTTGCTCACGGCGATGCCAATTCTCTTTTCACCTGCTTCTGACATTTCGGTATTCAGTCCCACCATCTGCGCCAGCAGTATCGCCGCGCCTACAAAAACCAATTCGTCTTCGGACATGAGTGTCCTCCCAAGCCTTGATCTGAAATTGTCCGCGAGGAGAAACAGAACAATCGAGAGCAGGCAAAACCATTGAACGTAAGTTCACGCTATCACCTTTGAGACTCGGCGGATGTCTCAAAGTGGTCATGACTCGGCGAAGGAGCGTCTTCTGGTAGGACAGGCATTCCTGCCTGTCCTCTGCCGCCCATTGCCCGGGCCAGACAAACCCCGGACAGGCAGGAATGCCTGTCCTACTGCGGAGCTAGCCGTGGGTCCGCTGGAATTCGCGCATGAAATTCACCAGTGCTTGGACGGCCTCGAGCGTGACGGCGTTGTAGAGGGACGCGCGCATTCCGCCGACGGAGCGATGGCCGGGGAGTCCCACAAGCCCCGCCGCGGCTGCGTCCTGCGCGAACTGCTTCTCAACTACTTCGTTTCCTCCGGCGATGCGGTAGACCACATTCATGCGCGAGCGCGAAGCCTTCTCGACGGGGCCGGCATAGTAACCGCCGCTCGAATCGATCGCGTCGTAGAGCAACTTGGCCTTGGCTTCGTTGACCTTATCAATTGCCGTAGGCCCGCCCTGCGCGCCAATCCATTCGAGGACGAGTCCCACGATGTACACCGCGAACGTAGCCGGCGTGTGATAGAGCGAGCGTTCCTTGATGTGCGTGCGGTACTGCAACAGGGCGGGCAATTTCTGATCCGCGCGTTCGGCGAGTTCGCGCCGCACGATAACCACAGTGACTCCTGCGGGGCCGAGATTCTTTTGCGCGCCGGCGAAAATCAGCCCGAAGCGCCGCACGTCCAGCGGGCGGGAGAGAATGTCCGATGACATGTCCGCAACAAGCGGCACGTCGCCCGTGGCCGGGAAGACACTCCACTCGGTGCCCTCGATGGTGTTGTTGCTCGCAAGGTAGGCGTATGAGGCGTTCGGGTCGAAAGTGATTTCCTCGGGCCGCGGGAGCCGCGTGAATTTTTCGGATTCCGTTGTCGCCGCGAGACGGTACGGCGTGCCCTTCTTCAGATCGTCGATGGCCTTCTTGGTCCACGCGCCGGTGTGGAGCACGTCCACGGGCTTGCCCTCAAGATAGAGGTTCATCGGCACCATTGTGAATTGCAGGCTGCCGCCGCCGTGCAAAAAGAGGACCGCGTAGTCCTCGGGAATGGAGAGTAGACGCCGCAGGTCTTGCTCCGCGCGCGACTGGATCTCTTCGTACACCGTGGAACGATGGCTCATCTCCATCACGGACATTCCGCTGCCGCGATAATCCAGCAGCTCTTCCTGAACGCGCTGCAACACGGGGAGCGGCAAGGCCGAGGGTCCCGCATTGAAATTGAAAACACGATGGGCGGTGCGCACTGGAGTAGTGGAGCTCACGACAGTTGGTTCCTTTCTCCGAAGAGATTGCGGCGCGGCGATCGCCCGGACCGATCATGACGCAGGCGATTAGGTAGCGTAGCGGGAAGCAACGGCAGTGGCAAGGGGACAGCGGACAGGAAGTAAATTGGGATTGGGATGCAAGCGGACCTTAGTAGGACAGGCATTCCTGCCTGTCCAGGGTTTCGCTCGTCCGGGCGACGGGTGACAGAGGACAGGCAGGAATGCCTGTCCTACAGCGGAGCGGACGAAACGACCGATGCGCCGAGCCACTCCGACATGGGATACACCTTGCCGCAGTCGAGGCAACGAGTTCCGGCGAACTGCGTCGTGCAGCCCGGACAAACAGCCTGCGTCTGGAAAGTGTCGAACTGAGCACCGCACTTATTGCATTTCCAGAAGTTGCCCACTGGCGGCGACGCTTTGCAACTGGGACAAACGATCCCATGGCGTCGCGGCGAATTGGCGAGAGTCGACAAGGCCTGCGCTGACTTGAACGCGTTCACGCATCTTATGAGCATATAGACTGCGATAAACCCGAGCCAGTAAGACTGCCAGCGGAACGCAAGATAACCAAGCCCAGCCGTCCCAGCGAAGCCCAGGATGGTGGTGATCATCAAGCTGCGTGCGCGCCCGAACACAAACCAAAGAAGCGAACGAAGAATCTGACCGCCATCGAGGGGATAAATCGGCAACATGTTGAAAACCAACAGGCCGATATCTATGATCAAAATACTTCTGAGCAGGAGATAGGCATCCGGCTGCGCGTCCGGCCAGCCCGCGTGGCGGCCCAGCACGGTCAAAGCATAGAGGACGGGCGCAAGTCCGACATTCACCAGTGGCCCAGCAGCGAGGCTCCAAAGAGTCGCCCCCGGACGCGGCGGCGGATTCACATACGCCACCCCGCCCAGCGGCCAGAGCACAATGCGGTTCGCGGTTCCTCCGACCTGACGGCAGGCCAAGGCGTGACCAAACTCGTGGAGCAGAACAATCAAGAACAACGCGAGGTATTCGAGGACGTTCCAGGTGCGGGACGAATACGCGCTCGACCGATCCATAATTTCAAACGCGGCGACCAGAAACCAGTACCAACTCAAGAATACGTCGATCCCGGAAAAGCGAAACAGGCGAAAGGAGCCGCTGCTAACGTCCATGATGGTGATCGCTCCGTTGACCGAGAGTAAGGTAACACGATTTTGAACATAGCTTGCCCTCGCGGCGAGCTTCGCGGCTACGGGAGAGGCGCAAAACGCAATGCGGGAAAAGAGGAAAACGGGCGGAGGCAAGCTCCGCCCCACGGCTGAAAGTTCAGGCGACGGCGCCGGTGGAATGCGCGTCGGGTTGGGCGGGCTGGTCTTCGCCGTTTTCGATGGCGTCGGCTACCGAGCGCAACGCCTCGACCACTTCGATCCGGCTGACGGCGCTCTTGCGGAATTGCAGGCGCAGGCGGAAGGATTCGTCTTCCGGCTGGTAATTGAAGAGAAACGGCTGGGGGCGCGGCCCCAGGGACTTCTCTTCCCTGCGTTCGCGGCGCGCTTCGTCGCGCGTGAGGCCGCCTTGTAAAATACGATGTACGGCTTCAGACATTTTCTTTTCGTTGGGCTGGCGCGCGATCTGCAACAACAACGACTTCGAGAGGATGCCACGTTCGAGGCAGCGGCGGCGCAACGCATCCGGAATTTCGCGCAGTGATAGCGTTTCCGTCACCGACGAACGCGCGCGCCCGATTTTCTTGGCGATGTCGTCGTGGGTGTAATCGAAATGATCGGCGAGGCGCTGCAAACCGTCGGCTTCCTCAAACGGCGTGAGGTCTTTGCGCTGCAAATTTTCGATGAGCGCGAGTTCCAGCGTTTCGGCGTCGTCGGCGATCTTCTCGATGCAGGGGACTTCGCGCAGGCCCGCGCCTTGCGCGGCGTGCCAGCGCCGTTCGCCGGAGATGATGTCGTAGCAATCCTCGCGCGGAACGAAGCGAACCAGCAGCGGTTCGAGCACGCCCTTTTCGCGGATGGATTCGGTGAGTTCGCGCAAATCTCCCAGGGCCTTCCGAGGCTGGTCGGGGTTCGGCCGGATTTTCGCGAGCGGAATCATGCGGCCTATCGCCGCGCCGCTGAAACTGGTCAGCGACTCGACGTAGTGCGCGTCATGCCGCATCTTCAGTGTGACGGGCAACCCGATCCTCTTCGACACGATTGATGACCTCCAGGGCGAACTTCATGTATTCCTTGGCGCCGGGCGATTTCGGAGCGTAGGTAAAAATAGTTTCTTTGTAGGCCGGGCTTTCTTCGAGGCGCACGTTCTTGCTGATGCGCGTCTTGAAGAGCACCGAACCAAATACCGAGCGAATCTGTTCGTGCGTGTCGCGCGAAATATTCGTGCGCTTGTCGAAAAGCGTGATGACCACGCCCAGGACCTTGAGCCCCGGGTTGGGCCTGGCGCGGATGCGTTCGTACGTTTCGAGCAAATCGTCGGTGCCTTCGATGGCGAAATAGGCGGCTTGAATCGGCACGACGAGATGCGTGGATGCGACCATCGCATTCACGGTGAGGATGCCGAGCGCGGGCGGCGTATCGACCACAATGTAATCGAACTCTTTGAGGATGGGCGTGAGCGCGTCTTTCAATTTGAACGGCGCGTCAAACTGTCCGGCGAGCTGCTGCTCGATTTTTGCGAGCGCGAGTCGGGCGGGCACAAGCGAGAGCAGCGGCGTCTTCGTCTTCATGATCGCCGAAGCGATCTCCGCGCGATGATCGCCGAGAACGTCAAACATCGAGGTTTGCACTTCTGAGGAATCTACAAACGCGATCGTCGAATTGGCCTGGGGATCGAGATCAATGAGAAGGGTCCGCTTGCCTCGCTGCGCGATAGCTGCAGCCAGATTGATTGCCGTGGTGGTCTTTCCGACGCCGCCCTTCTGGTTGGCGATGGAGAGGATCGTGGTC
>Ga0181538_10001344_pt1 | contig 27789 bp, 21 predicted proteins | sample PEATcosm2014_Bin_40_FD_119773 | JGI IMG/M metagenome (GOLD analysis project Ga0181538, IMG submission 119773) | Peatland microbial communities from MTU Mesocosm Facility, Houghton, MI, USA - PEATcosm2014_Bin23_30_metaG | ecosystem: Environmental > Terrestrial > Soil > Wetlands > Peat | place... | reverse complement strand
TGGTCACCCCCAAACCGGCGGAGCACAAACCCGCGCTGGCACAGGCTCTCTGCCTGCCCCTGTCCGGCGAAGCACCCGTCCCCGCCCCCGCGCCCGTGCTCAGTCCGGAAGCCAAGACCGCCGCATTCGCCGAGCTGCGCCAGCGGGCCGCCGCTTGCGTGAAATGCCCCAACCTTGTGGCGGCTCGCAAGAACGTCGTCTTTGGCGTGGGCGACATCAACGCGCAGCTCATGTTCATTGGCGAAGCGCCGGGGGCCGACGAAGACGACCAGGGCGAGCCTTTCGTGGGCAAGGCCGGCCAGTTGCTGACCAAGATCATCCAAGCTATGGGCCTCACGCGCGGCTCGGTCTATATCGGGAACATCCTCAAGTGCCGACCCGACACCCCTGGCCAGGCGTCAGGCAATCGCAAACCCACCCCTGAGGAAATGCAAACCTGCATCCCCTACCTCCACGAGCAGATTGACCTGATCCGCCCCCGAGTCATTGTCGCCCTGGGTGGGACCGCGGTCGAAGGGCTGCTGGGCAAGACCATCGGCATCACCAAGCTGCGCGGCCAATGGCGCACCTATCGCGGCATCCCGCTGATGCCCACCTATCATCCCGCCTACCTGCTGCGCAACCAGGCCCCCAGCGAGAAGCGCCGCGTCTGGGAAGACATGCTACAGGTGATGGGACGACTCGGCCTGCCAATCAGCCAGAAGCAGCGCAGTTTCTTTCTGAAGGCTGCGGGTTAGCGCACCCAGCCGCGGGGGATCAGTCCATCGTTTGCTTGATGCAGGCCTTGACCCGCAGCCAATCGGGCATTTCCGCCAGCGGCACGGCTTGTGGCCAGTCTTGCCAGTCCGTAAAGACTTTCGGCACCACCCACCTCCAGCGCTCGGCGTGCCCATCCGCGAAGCAAAGATTGGCCCCCCGGTTGTGGCGGTTGGCGGGCATGTCCCACCAAGTCTGGGTGCCGTCGTAATAGTCGGTGGGCATGCCAAACTGCGAGTCCAGGAGGGTGTACTCGTTCTCGTCAATAAAGACGAGGCAGTTGGCCACGTTGGGACCCTTGACTTGCGTCAGCTTCTTGAAGAAAGGGATGTAGTTGAAGATGAACGAATCGTACTCCGGATAGCCGTTGACCGACTCGCTCAGGTTGTAGCTGCGGGCGCGCACCGGCCCGGGCGTGCTTCCGCTGGGGTCGGATAGCGTCGAACGGTCTGCCGGGCAATGGTAGATGCCAAGCGAGCTGTTGTAAGGGAACAACATCCCGCTCCGGACGTTAGCCGCGGTGGGGGCGGCCAGGCACCAGGAAGCGCCGGCGGCGATAGCGCCAGCGTCGCCGTTCGTGCTGCCGCTCTCCACGGAGTTGTTCGGCACCAGCAGGTCATTGTAATCCAGGGCGTAGGCGTGCCAGCAGATCTCAAGCTGTTTCATGTTGCTGAGGCAGGCGAGGGTCCAGGCCCGGTCCTTGGCGCGGGCAAGCGCCGGCAAGAGCAACGCCGCAAGGATGGCAATGATGGCAATAACGACCAGCAGTTCAATGAGAGTGAAGCCGCGCTTCGACTCGGCATAACCGCAACGCAGCGGACGCTTGCCGGTCAATTCACATCGCCCAATCTGGCGCATAGGTTCTTTCGCATAATGCCCGCAAAGCAACGCCAGACTATACTCGTTCGGGCGCGGTTCTCAAATCGGGGTCGAGAAGAGTCCGGCGTCTCAGGGAACTGCCTTGGATGAGAGTTGCTTCTTTCAAGCCAAAGAAGAATTTAATTGCCAGGAAACTAATGCTTTTGGCAGAATAGATCGGACGAATAAGTCGTCTAAAGATTAATTATGAAGAAAGCAATGTTGATGACGATTGCCGCGTGTGCGGCGATGCTGGTGTCCGCCTCCGCGGCGGACGTGAAAGAAACCTGGGCCAAGGAGTGCGCCAAATGCCACGGTCCCGACGGCAAAGGCGACACGAAAATGGGCAAGAAACTCGACATCAAGGACTTCACCGATGCCAAATACCAGGCTTCGCTCAAGGACGACGCGATGCTCAAGGCGATCAAGGAAGGCGTCAAAGACGGCGAGAAGATCCGGATGAAAGCGGTGGAAGGCCTGAGCGACGAGGAGATGAAAGCCCTGGTCACCTTCGTGCGGGCGTTCAAGAAGTAGATTTCAGTGGGCAGCCGTAGTATTATTATCCCGCTGCCTTCAATAATGGGGCGGCAGAAACCTTCGAAGCACATAGAGCTAAACAAGAACAAAAGCACAGGCATGAAAAAGCTAATTATGATCGGTGTGGCGCTCCTGATTGTGGGCGCGGTATCAGTCCGCGCGGCGGACGCCAAGGAGAACTGGGAGAAGAACTGCACGAAGTGCCACGGGCCGGATGGCAAGGGCAAAACCAAGATGGGCGAAAAGCTCGCTATCAAGGACTATACGGATGCCAAAGTCCAGGAAGCCTTGAAGGACGACGCCATGACCAAGGCCATCAAGGAAGGGGTGAAGGACGGGGACAAAACCAAGATGAAGGGGTTCGGCGACGTGCTGAGCGATGACGAGATCAAGGCTCTCGTCAAGCACGTCCGCGACTTCAAGAAGTAGCGTATCGCGCACTGTAGAATCCGGGGGAGCTGTAGCCAGCTCCCCCTTTTTATTGCTCAGGAGGACAATAAAGGGTGATAAATCGCCAAGGGAAGTGAAGCGGATCCGGGGCGCGGGATTAGATTGGCTGGCCTAACGTTGCACGAAAAATGATAACCGCAGCCGCCAAGAGAATGTAGCCCGGCCTATGCGTCGCCTATTTAAAATGCCGCCTCAACTGTTCCGGATCTTCCTGCTTGCGGTCGGGATTGTCGGGGCGTATTCGGTAGCGCGCTACTTCCTCACGCCGCCGTCATTCGGGGAGTATGGTTGGTATCGGGGGGCAGCGCTGGCGGAACTGGCGACGCGGGACCAGGTTTACGCGGGCAAAAAGGCATGCGAGGAATGCCATTCTGACGAGTATCAGAAGCTGCTGAAGCACGAGCACAAGGGCCTTGCCTGTGAGAGCTGCCATGGCCCGGGCGAGGCACACTCCAACGATCCCCGGAAGGATAATATCGACCGGAGCAGTTTCGCGGCCTGCGTCCGGTGCCACGAGGCCAATCCGTCGCGCCCGAAATGGCACAAACAGATCGTGATCAAGAACCATTACAGCGGCAAGTGCACGGACTGCCATGTGCCGCACAGCCCGTCGGAGGTCCCATGAACAAGCCAGTTTCCCGGCGCAGTCTGCTTGGCAAGATCGGCGCGGCGGTGGCGGGCGTGCTGGCGGCCCCCGCGGCGAAGGCCGCTAAGGCCGTGGTACAAAGGGTCCTGGTCACCGCCGAGGCGCCCAAGGGCTATGACCCGACCCAGCATAAATGGGTCATGGCCATCGATGCCAACCGGTGCATCGGCTGCGGTTTTTGCGCCGAGGCTTGTAAAAAGGAGAACCATGTGCCCGAAGGCCCTTACTTCCGCACGTGGGTCGAGCGCTATATCATCACCAAACCCAAGCCTGGGTCCAGCGCAGCGCGCGGCGAGACGCTGGTGGATTGTCCGAACGGCGGCATCAATGGTTACCCGGAGGCGCCGGTGCCGAAGGAGGACATTCAGCATTCCTTTTTCGTGCCCAAGCTGTGCAATCTCTGCCAGCACTCTCCCTGCACCCAGGTGTGCCCGGTCGGGGCGACATTCGACGCGCCGGACGGCGCGGTGCTGATCGATCCGACGTACTGCATTGGCTGCGGCTTTTGTATCCAGGCCTGCCCTTACGGCTGCCGATTCCTGAGCCCGGTGACGAAGACGGCGGAAAAGTGCACGCTCTGCTACCATCGCATCACGCGTGGCCTCAAGCCCGCTTGTGTGGAAGTCTGCCCGACCCAGGCGCGGATCTTCGGCGATCTGAAGCATCCGGTGCCGGACGATCCGATCCAGCAGTTCTATCAAAACAACCTGGTGGAAGCCCTCAAACCGCACCTGGGCACCGAACCGCGCGTATTCTACGCCGGGATCGATAAGGAGGTCAGGTAGAATGACGAACGAGCTGACCAACATCGTCCAGGTGGTGATGCCGCATTTCGAGGGCTACGTGTATCCCAACGAGGCGACGCAGCAACCGCTGTGGGGCATTCTGATTGTGTTGTATCCCTACATCACTGGCCTGGTAGCGGGGGCATTCATCATGGCGTCCCTGGTGCGTGTCTTTAATGTGAAGGCGCTGGAGCCGGTGTATCGGCTGTCGATGCTGACGGCATTTGCGTTCCTGCTCTGCGCGCCATTGCCGCTGCTGTTTCACCTCGGGCATCCCGAACGCTGTTTTGAGGTCATGATGACGCCGCACCTGACTTCGCCGATGGCGATCTTCGGCTTTGTCTATGCGTGGTACCTGATGGCGGTGCTGCTGCTGGAACTCTGGTTCGACTACCGGCGAGACTTCGTGGGATGGTCCGAGAGCACCTCGGGCTTCAAAGGCATCTTATACCGTCTCTTCACGGTCGGGGTGACGGACGTCTCCGAGCCGGCGGTCCAACTGGATCACAAGATCGGGCATATCCTGTCGGTTGTGGGCATCCCTTCGGCATTCCTGCTGCACGGATACGTGGGGTTCATCTTCGGGTCGGTCAAAGCCAATCCGTGGTGGGGCAACGCCCTGATGCCGATCATCTTCATCATGTCGGCGATGGTGTCGGGCATCGCGCTGTGCGTGTTCAACTACATGGTGCTGAGCTGGATTCGCCGCAAGACCGTCGATATGAAATGCCTGGATGTGATGGGCATGTACCTCTTTTACGCGCTGGTCATGGATACGGCCATCGAGGGGCTGGATTGGATTCACCGCATCTACTCGGCGGAGGAGGGCTTCCGGGTGATACAGTACATGGCGCGGGTGAAACTGTTTTACACCCTGAGCCTGGGCCAAGTGGCGTTCGGCACCTTGGTGCCGTTGATTCTGCTGGGCGTGCTGCAACTGGTCCGGCGGCGCGTGCCGGAGCTGCAGAGGCGGCGGATGTATTTCAGCAGCGCGATGTTGATCCTGGTCGGCGTGCTGGCGATGCGCTGGAACGTGGTGATCGGCGGTCAGCTTTTCTCTAAAAGCCTCCGCGGGATAATGAGCTACAAGATGGAATTCGCCGGGCTGGAAGGCTGGTTCATGGGCGTGGTGCTGCTGTGCCTGCCGTTTGTCATATTGACCGTGTTCGTGAAGCTGTTCCTCTCCGAGCATGACCAAAGATAACAGAACAGGCACGGTGTTGCTGGTCCTGGCGGTGGTATTCTTCGCGCTGGGGCTGAAGTTCGTGTCTGGTTTTGGCACGCGGCTGCCGGCGACCCGGATCATTTCCCTGGTTGATACCCAGTTCCTCGATACCGCCACCTTCCGGAAGTCCTACGCCGAACTCATCCGGGAGAAAGCCGATCTGTCGGACTTCGATTGCTACGCCTGCCATGAAAAAGGGAAACCGCCGGTGTTGAAGTTCGACGCGCAGCAGACTCTCATCGTCCCGAAGGAGCACGAGGACGTTGTGATGAAGCACGGGACGCACAACCGGAACAACAACTGTTTCAATTGCCATGACGAGCAGAACCTGGAGCTGTTGCAAGCTCGCGACGGGCGGCAGATTAAACTGGCTGAGAGCCCACTCCTTTGCGGGAGTTGCCACGGGCCGACCTATCGCGACTGGGAAGCCGGAGCCCACGGACGGACCGGAGGCTATTGGGACCGAACCGCCGGCCCAATGAAGCGCCAGATCTGCGTGGACTGCCACAACCCGCACAGTCCCAAAATCCCGCCCCGCAAACCGGCTCCTGGCCCTCATCTGCTCCATCCAGTGGCTTCGGTCGCCGCGGAGGCTTCGCATTGATATGGCGAACCCGACTTCCAACACACACGAGAGCATGCAATCACCACCGGACGGGCTGAGCCGCCGGAGTTTCCTGCGCAGCTCGGCGGTTTTGGCTTCCGGCCTGGCGGCGTTGGCTGCGAGCCTGGCCCCACTGCGCCATCTGAACGACTTTCCTACCGTCGAACAGTTCCTCCAGAAGTACTACAAGGAGCTGACGCCGGAGGAGATGAAAAAGGTGCTGCGGCGCATCGAAGACGAAGTGGAGCGGGAATACGGATTGCGCCCGCACGTGCGCGACCTCAAGCCGATGAACGGCGTCGAATTCGTGTATGCGCTGAATCTGACGCGGTGTATCGGCTGTCGCAAGTGCGTGCACGCGTGTGTAGCGGAGAATAACCAGTCGCGGAATCCGGAGATCCAATACATCCGGGTGTTGCGGCTGCCGCACGGGTCGCTGGACATGGAGAAGGCGGAGCACAATTACAACCCGGAGATGGTCCCGGAGAAGGGGTATTTTTACATGCCGGTGCAATGCCAGCAGTGCAAGAACCCGCCGTGCGTGAAGGTTTGCCCCGTGCACGCGACCTGGCAGGAAGCGGACGGCATCACCGTGATTGACTACAACTGGTGCATCGGCTGCCGATATTGTGCGGCTGCGTGTCCCTATTGGGCACGGCATTTCAATTTCACGAAGCCTTCGATTCCAAAAGAGCGGCTGAACCTGGACATGGCGTACCTGGGCAACCGCCCGCGACGCCAGGGTGTGATGGAGAAATGTCATTTCTGCGTCCAGCGCACGCGCGTGGGCCGGTATCCCGCTTGCGTGGAGGTTTGTCCCGTTGGTGCGCGGAAATTCGGCAACATCCTGGACCCGGAGAGCGAGGTGTCCTACATCCTCCGCACCAAGCGCGTGTTCGTGCAATTGAAAGAGGAGTTGGGCACCTCGCCCCGGTTTTTTTACTACTTCGACGTATGAGGCAAGCCGTGCGGAATTACCTGGTGTTCTTGTGGCGCTGCGGCCGTCTGGCGTTTTCGGGGGACTGGCGCTATTACACCTGGATGGGAGCGCTCTCTATTTTCTGCCTGCTGGGCCTCAACGCCTACGCCAAGCAGTTTGCCAATGGGTTGATCGCCACCGGAATGAGCGATGAGGTGTCATGGGGCGTCTATATCGCCAACTTCACCTTCCTGGTCGGCGTCGCGGCGGCGGCGGTGATGATGGTGATCCCCGTCTATATCTACAATAACGAGGAACTGCACGACCTGGTGATCTTTGGCGAATTGCTCGCTGTGGCGGCCATCCTCATGTGCCTGGCGTTCGTCACGGTGGATCTTGGGCGGCCAGACCGGTTCTGGCACCTGATCCCCGGCATCGGTCAATTCAATTTCCCGGCGTCCATGCTGAGTTGGGATGTGCTTGTGCTGAACGGTTACCTGCTGCTCAACGTCCATATTTGCGGCTATTTGCTCTATTGTCGTTATCGTGGCCGGGTGCCGGGCAAGTGGTTTTACATCCCCTTTGTCTTCATCGCCATCGTCTGGGCTGTCTCGATCCATACGGTCACGGCCTTCCTTTATGTCGGCCTGGGAGGGCGGCCATTCTGGAATTCGGCAATCGTGGGGCCGCGGTTCCTTGCATCGGCGTTCACGGCCGGGCCGGCATTGATCATCCTGGCGATGCAGGTCGTCCGCCGTGTGACGGCCTTCGCTCCGGCAGGCAGCGCCGCACGGTTGCGGGGGGAGGTGGGGGTAGAGCCACGACCGAAGGGTCGGGCCGCCACTCTCGATGACTTGGACCTGCTTGCCCGTCACCTGGTGGAAATGGCATCGGTTCCCAAGGAGTTTCGCCAGAGCATACTGGCCGGCGCGATAGTGCTCGAGGCGAAGGCGGGCGATGTTTTGCTGCGCCAAGGGGAGACGGAGAATGAGACCTTCATTGTCCTAAAGGGACGGGTCGTGGTCAGGCGGGAGGAGGGCGGACGGTTCCGGATTACGCGCAGCCTTGGGCCGGGAGAGCAATTCGGCGAGATTTCTGCCCTTGCCGGAACGCCACGCACGGGCACGGCCATCGCCGAAGAGTCCTCCCTGATCCTGAGCCTGCCGGTCGATTCCCTGCGCAAGCTGATGACCGCTCCCAAGATGAACAAGATCATCAGGTCGCGGATGTCGGAGCGGCTCCTGATCACGGACCGCGCCTTGATGACCCTCCGCAGCATCGTGCAGGTCTCCATGCTGATTAACGTCTTCCTCCTGGTGAACGAGGTGTTCAAAGAATTCTATTCCGGCAACCTACACGTCGCTTCCGCGAAGTACCTATTTGTCGGCCTGTACGGCCATCACGCGTTGGTGCCGTGGATCTGGACGGCCATCGCTTTCAACCTGACAGCCATGGTGTTGCTGGTGCTGCCTGTCAGCCGCAGCCTCAAGTGGCTTAACCTCACCTGTGTCCTCTGTATTGTCGGCATCTGGATCGAGAAGGGGATGGGGCTGGTTATCCCCGGATTTATCCCCACCCCACTGGGTGAGATGGTCGAATACAGTCCTTCGCTCAACGAGACGCTGGTCTGCTTCGGAATTTGGGCTTTTGGCCTGCTCTGTTACACGGTCTTCCTGCGCATGTCGGTGCCAATCCTGCAAGGCCGGCTCTCGAAGACCAATGAAGGTCAACCTGAGTTTGGCGTAAAGGGGGCTGGCGAACAGTCTGCCGCATGATCATGAACCGCGATTGCTGCATGGCTGCTGCGCCCAGCGCACATGACGCCCGCCAGTCACTCAACGCGTCTGCCGCAGCAATTGGGGCGGAGATTTACGAGAAATACGGCCCGCGGATAGGGTGGACGCAGCTCCTGCAGATTCTGGGAGATCGGAGCTGTGCGCGTTACCCGTGCGAGATCGTGTTTGACGCGGTTCCATTGCAGACGGGGGAGTTCGCGCATCCGGTCGCCAAAGGGGATCACCCCGCGGATGGGTTCACGATATATGTGCATCCGTTCTTTATGATGCAGCTCGAACAAGTGCCGCTGCTGGTGCTCTATCAACTGGTCCTGGTCAATTATGGCGCGTTCGCCTCCTCCGACGACGCGGAGACCTTTGGCGCCGCGGCGCTGGGCCTGGCCAAAGACAGGTATTACAACACTCTGTGCCGGCTGGCCGACGAGCTGGAGCAGCCGGCCTCTCCGGCGGGTGAACAATAAATGTTTGGCTTTTGACAAGAATGGAAAGGCTTTTGTAAATTTAATGGGAACAATTCAGATTGCCAATGCGGGCCGGCTTTGGACAATCGGCAGCGTGGCACGACTAGTGAAATCAGACTGATAGAGATTATGAAAAGAATACTGATGCTAAGCATTGCAATTATGGCAGTTTCGGCTCTTTCCGCCCGCGCGGCCGACGCCAAGGATACCTATGAGAAAGACTGCGCCAAGTGCCACGGGAAGGACGGCAAAGGCCAAACCATGATGGGCAAGAAGCAGGGAGCCAAGGACTACACTGATGCCAAGGTGCAGGACGAACTCAAGGACGACGCTGCCTTCAAAGCCATCAAGGAAGGCTACAAGAAGGATGGCAAGGAGGTTATGAAGCCGTCTGAAGGTCTATCCGACGACGAGATCAAGGGCTTGGTGGCCTATATGCGGAAGTTTAAGAAGTAATCGCAAGTCCCGCGGGCGCGTGCAAGCACCCCGGGCATACGACTACCATTCAGGAATGACCCCACACCCCATCCCTCTCCCGCTCCCGCAGGAAGAGGGCCGGGGGTGGGTTGGACGGAGCGGAGATAGAGTGTCCCGCTTCCCTAACAACGACCACTGGCGAGAAACCACCGGCCATGAATTCTGAGCCTACTGCCGTACAGCCACCCGTGCGACGCTCCTCGATGTTCCGGAACTGGCTAAGCCTAACGGGGCTGGTGGTGGTGATAGGGAGTCTGTTTTCCTTCCTCCTGCTGCTATTGCTGGATGCGCTCGCCCACTTTGCGAACCCCTACATTGGAATCCTGACTTACCTGGTGGCGCCGGCATTCCTGGTGCTGGGCCTGATCCTGGGATTGCTGGGAGCCTTCCTGCGCCATCGTCAGATCATCAAGACCTCCGGCCCGCTGCCCCCGCTGCGGATTGACCTCACCCGCCCGCGCGACCGGCGGCTGTTCGGTTTCTTCCTCGCGGGCAGCGTGTTATTCCTGCTGATCTCTGCTCTTGGTTCCTACCAGACTTACCATTTCACCGAGTCGGTCCAGTTTTGCGGCCAGGCTTGCCACGGCGTCATGAAACCGGAGTATGTCACTTATCTGCACTCACCCCACGCACGGGTCGCCTGCGCCGAGTGCCATATCGGCAAGGGCGCCAACTGGTATGTTCGTTCCAAGCTGTCCGGCACTTACCAGGTCTATGCCACCATGGCGGACAAATACCCCCGGCCCATCCCCACGCCGGTCAAGAACCTTCGGCCCGCCCAGGAAACCTGCGAGGAATGCCACTGGCCGCAGAAGTTTGTCGGCAACCTCGAGCATACCTACTACTCGTTTCTCAGCGACGAAACCAACACCCCCTTCACCGTCCGCATGCTCCTCAACGTAGGGGGGGGCGATCCCACGCACGGACCGGTGGGCGGCATCCACTGGCACATGAACGTCGGCAACAAGATCGAATACATCGCCAGCGACAAGGAGCGGCAGAAGATTCCTTATGTCCGCGTGACCGAGCTGGCGCAGGGCGTGGTCACTGAATTCCGCTCGCCCAAATTCACCAATACCGTGGATGAGGCTTCACTGCGCCGGATGGACTGCATGGATTGCCATAACCGCCCGGCGCACCGCTACCAGACCCCCAATAGCGCCGTCAGCCTGGCCATTTCCCTTACGAATATTGACCGCGGGTTGCCTTGGATTAAGTCAAATGCGCTCTATGTTTTGACGCAGCCCTACACCAACGACACCCAGGCGCTGCAGAACATCGCCACGACCTTGTCCCAACGTTATCCGAACGACCCGCGCATCCGGCCGGCGATTGGCGCCGTGCAGCAAATCTACAAGGACAATTTCTTCCCCGAGATGAAGGCCAGTTGGAAGGTTTATCCGGACAACATCGGCCACAAAGACTGGCCGGGCTGTTTCCGGTGCCACGACGGCCTGCACAAGACTCCCGACGGCAAACGGTCCATAAAAGCCAATGACTGCAAAGCCTGCCACACCATCCTGGCGCAGGGCAGCGGCGCCGAGCTGGACCAGCTCAATCCCACGGGGCAGAAATTCAAACATCCGGGCGACGAAGTGGAAGGAGGCTGCAATGACTGCCATACTGGCGGGCCGTAAAGCCGAGCTTAAGCAACTGACTTTCATGCGGATCACTCTGGTTCTGCTGGCCTGGTGCGGGCTCGGCTTGCTTTCCGGCCTGGCCGCGGACAAGAGCCCCAACAGCGCCTGCCTGGAGTGCCATTCGGACAAGACGCTCACCAAGACCAACGCCGCTGGCAAGGAAGTCTCACTGTTCGTCGATGAGGCCAAGCTTAAGGCTACGGTCCACCAGACCAATAGCTGCGCGGATTGTCATGCGGACATTACTTCCAAGCACCCGGACGACAATGTGCCTATGCAGCCGCCGAGCTGCATTAAGTGCCACGAGGAGCCCGTCAAACAGTACGCGGCGAGCATGCATGGGGTGAGCCACCAGATTGGCGCTTCCGGTGCGGCTAGTTGCTGGGATTGCCATGGCTCGCATGAAATGCTTTCCCACAAAGATCCCAAATCACCGGTCTTCAAACTGAACTTGCCCGGAACTTGCGCCAAATGCCATAGCAATCCTGGGCTGACGCAGGAATACGAGATGAAGTATCCCCAGGCGGCGGCACAGTACATGGACAGCATTCACGGACGTGCCTTGCTCAAGATGGGCCTCATCGTCGCTCCTTCCTGCAACGATTGTCACGGCGTCCACGACATCAAACGGGCAGTGGACCGCGAATCGCCTATCAACCATGTCAATGTCGCCAAGACCTGCGGCAAATGCCACGTTGGCATCGAAGAGACGTACCTGAAGAGCGTCCACGGCCAACTCCTCGCCAAGGGCGACAAGCGTGGCCCGGTCTGCAGCGATTGCCACTCCGCTCACGAAGTCGAGACCCCCAAGAACGGCCACTTCAAGATGGCGAGTGATCAGAACTGTGGGAAATGCCACAAGGACCGGCTGGAGCATTACCGGGACACCTACCACGGCAAAGCCATGGCGCTCGGCAAGCCGAACGTCGCCTCCGACGTCGCCGCTTGCTACGACTGCCACGGCCATCACGACGTGCTGCCGCCCTCCAACCCGGCCTCACGACTCTCCAAGGCCAACATCCTGGCCACGTGCCAGCAATGTCATCCCAAAGCAACGATCGGTTTCACCGAATACAAACCCCACGCTAACCCGCTTGACGGCAAGAATTATCCGCTGCTGCACGCGGTGTTCCTCGCAATGACCGGCCTGCTGATCGGCGTCTTCGTCTTCTTCGGTTTGCACACCGTGGTCTGGCTCTTCCGCGCGTTTTACCTTTACCTGCACGACTCCAAGAAGTTTCGCGAAGCCAAGGTCAAAACGCAGACCGACGATGAATGGTTCACCCGATTCCTTCCATTTGAGCGTTTCCTCCACTTCCTGGTGGTTACCAGCTTCCTGCTGCTCGTCATCACCGGCATGCCGCTCAAGTTCTACTATACCGACTGGGCTAAAGTGCTCTTCCGCGTCATCGGCGGCGCGGACACCGCCCGTGCCTTGCATCGCCTCGGCGCGATTGTGACGTTCCTCTATTTTGGTCTGCACGTGTCGTCGCTGGTCGGCCGGTGCTGGCGGGGCCGAGCCAGGATTCGCGATCCGCAAACGGGCAAGCTGAGCCTCAAGCGGCTCTGGCAGGTGCTGTTTGGCCCGGACTCGATGATTCCCACCTGGCAGGATTGGCGCGACTTTGTGGCGCACAACAAATGGTTCTTCGGCCGGGGCCCCAGGCCCCAGTTCGACCGGTGGACGTATTGGGAGAAGTTTGATTACTTCGCCGTATTCTGGGGCGTCGCCATCATCGGGGCGTCCGGGCTGATCATGTGGTTCCCCACGTTCTTCACCCGCTTCATGCCGGGCTGGGTTATCAATATCGCCCTAATCATTCACTCGGATGAGGCCCTGCTGGCCGCCGGCTTCATCTTCTCGATTCACTTCTTTAACACGCACTTCCGCATTGAGAAGTTCCCGATGGATACGGTTATCTTTTCCGGGCGCATCTCGAAGAACGAGCTGCAGCACGAGCGCCTCCGCTGGTACGATCGCTTGGTGGCTGAGGGCCGGCTCGACGAGCATCGCGTGCGCGACGAGTGGCTCCGCTGGAAGAATATCGCCCGGGCGTTCGGGTATTTCTTCTTCGGCCTGGGCGTGCTCCTGCTGCTGCTGATCATTTACGCGATGATTACGCGCCTGACGCATGGCGGATAGGCCAAGAAATGCGAAGTGAACGCCAAGCAATGTAGAGTAATTTCCCCCATTAGCCGCAATCTTGACACTGTATGGGTGTTCAGCGACGTGCGGCTATCCTGTTAGCCGCGACAATTCTTGCCGTTAATGGTCTGCAGGCGGCGGCGTCCGCCGCCGAACTGATCAAGAACAGCGCCTGCCTGGATTGCCACGCGGACAAGACGTTGACGAAGACCAATGCCGCCGGCAAAGAGGTCTCCCTGTTCGTTGACATAGCCAAGCTCTCGGCCTCGGTTCACAAGACCAACCTCTGCGCAAGTTGCCACGCTGACATCACGGCCAAGCACCCCGACGACAACGTCCCGGCGCAGCCGGCCAACTGCAAGCTGTGCCACGAGAAGCAATCCGAAAGCTATGGGGCCAGCGTCCACGGCCTGGCGCTGGCGAAGGGGCGAAAGGACTCGGCGACTTGCAGCGACTGTCACGACGGGCACACCATCGTGCCACCCACCTCACCTCAATCGCCACTCTACTTTTCCCGGCTGGCGGAGACATGTGGCGCCTGCCACGACCAGGTGGCCAAGGACGTGGAAGCGAGCGTGCATGGCAAGGCCGTGGCCGCCGGTCACCGCGATGCGCCGACCTGCACCGATTGCCATTCGGAGCATAAGATCGAGGAGCTCAAGACCAGCTCGGCGCTGAAGATTTCGGTCGAAGTCTGCAGCCGCTGCCACGCCTCGGAGCGGATGAACACGAAGTATAACCTGCCTCCGGATCGGGTGAAGACCTTCTTCGAGAGCTACCACGGCCTGGCGGCGCAGTATGGCTCGACGCTGGCGGCCAACTGCGCGAGCTGCCACGGCGTTCACAAGATTCTGCCCTCGACCGACCCGCGCTCGAGCATCTACAAGACCAACCTAGTGGAGACGTGCGGGAAGTGCCATCCGGGCGCGACGGACAACTTTGCCCAAAGCAAGGTGCACGTGGATGCCGCAGCCACCAGCGGCGGGGCCGGCGTGGGGGAGCAAATCAACCGGTGGGTGCGGCGGATCTACCTGGTGCTGATCGTCGGCACGATTGGATTCATGCTGGTGCACAATCTCCTGCTGTTTGGAAAGAAGGTTCGAGCCCGCTATCGCGCAGCTAATCTCTCGGTCGTGCGCATGAGCCTGTCACAACGGACGCAGCATGTAATCCTCGCCGTGAGTTTCATCGCCCTGGCCGTGACTGGCTTCGCCTTGAAGTTCCCGGATTCGTGGATTGGCAAGGCCATGGGGTCAAACGAGATGTTCCGGCGCTGGAGCCATCGCATTGCGGGGGTGGTCCTGCTGGTGGCTGGAGCCTACCATATCATTTATCTGCTTACGACCCGCGAGGGGCGACAGCTTGTGAGAGACTTCCTGCCCGGCAAGAAGGACCTCAAGGACGTCACGGATAGCGCACGGTATTTGACGGGACTGAGCACGACCAAACCGAAAATCGGCCGCTTCGGCTACGCGGAGAAGATGGAGTATTGGGCGGTGATTTGGGGCACGATCATCATGGGGGTCACCGGCCTGGTTATTTGGTTCAAGATGGATGTTACAAAGTTCCTGCCGCGCTGGGCGGTGGACGTCGCGGTGACGATCCACTACTACGAGGCCATCCTCGCGTGCCTGGCGATTGTGGTATGGCACTTCTATCACGTGATCTTTGATCCGGACGTTTATCCGCTCAACTGGGCTTGCTGGAGCGGCAAGGTTTCCAAGCATTGGCAGGAAGAGGAGCATCCGCTCGATGGGACGCCTCAACACAAGTGCGAAGCTAATCCTGCGCCCGCGGTAGCAGCGCCCGTGAAAGCCCCAGCGACCGCGAAGCAGCCAAGGGCATAAGCGGGATCGTGCAGAGCGCCATCTGCACCGAAAGCGGCTCTGAGTCTGACGAGCAGGTCACCCGATGCTTATGGCGCTCACCATAATCCTCGGGGCGACGTGTCTCACGCTTGTGCTCTTCGAGTTTTCGAAGTAAGGCGGGCTCGATTTCAACAGAAAGGGCGGCCCGGCTTTCACCGGGCCGCCCCCAACCCAACCATGAAAAGAGGAGGGCGGCGCCTGTTGGTCCCGGCACCGCCCCACTCAGGAGGATGTAGGCAGGGAACCTACAAATGCTTCCTCAGCAGACGCTATGCCACGGACGGTTGAGAAGGGGCAACAGCCGGAGAATCTCGCGGCTAGGCATGGCGGGCCGTTGTTTGCACACCGGGGCGCAAAAGTGACGGCGTTTAAAGTACTGTCCATCATATCTTGCCATGCCCAAGTTTCGGACAACCGGTATCTTGTATTGGAACACTCCGAGCAACTGCGGTATGGTCAAGGCCAAGGCAATGTCTATGCAAAACGAACGGATGGTCGGTTATTTCTCGATGGAGATCGCCCTGGAGGCGGACCTGCCCACTTATAGCGGCGGCCTGGGCGTGCTGGCCGGTGATACGATCCGCTCAGCGGCGGACCTCAAAGTGCCGATGGTCGCTGTAACGCTGCTACATAGGAAAGGTTACTTCTATCAGCGCCTCGATGCCGGCGGCTGGCAAACCGAGGAACCGGCGGAATGGGTGGTCCAGGATTTTCTCGAAGAGATGCAGCCTCGGGTCACGGTAAGACTGGAGGGCCGGCCAGTCCAGTTGCGCGCCTGGAAGTACGAAGTCAAGGGCGTCAGCGGATTCACCGTCCCTGTCTATTTATTGGACTGTGATCTGCCCGAGAACACGGAGTGGGACCGAAGACTCACTGATTATCTCTACGGCGGCGACTTGTGGTATCGGCTCTGCCAGGAGACCGTCCTCGGCATCGGCGGGGTGCGGATGCTGCGCGCGCTGGGACACAATAGCCTGACGCGCTTCCACATGAACGAAGGCCATGCCAGTTTGCTGACGATCGAACTGCTCTATGAACAGGCCAGGAAGGCCAACCGCAAGACCGTCGTAGCCGAGGACCTTGACGCGGTGCGGCAGCAGTGCATCTTCACCACGCACACTCCGGTGCCCGCCGGGCACGATCAATTCACGCTGGACATGGTGCAACGGCTCATGGGCCCACCCGACATCCGCCTCGACCAATCCAACGCCCTTGTCGCCAGTTTTGCCAACCACATCATGCGGCACGGCGACGGGAGTGCCGTCGGCGCCAACCCGATTGGCGGCGCGGATATGCTCAACATGACCTACCTGGCGCTAAATCTTAGCCACTACGTCAACGGCGTTGCCAAGAAGCATGCCGAGGTATCGCAGCACATGTTCGCGGAATACCGCATCGATGCCATCACCAACGGCGTCCACGCCGCCACGTGGACCAGCCCAGCCTTCAAAGCCCTGTTTGACAAGCACATCCCCGGGTGGCGCGAGGACAACTTCAGCCTGCGCTACGCCCTTGGGATTCCTTCGCCCGAAGTGTGGCAAGCCCACAGCAACGCCAAGCGCGAGCTGGTGCAATGGATGAACCGCGAAACCAATGCCGGACTAGATGTGGACGTGCTGACGCTTGGGTTCGCGCGGCGGGCAGCGACCTACAAGCGCGCCGACCTTCTATTCCGCGATCTTGACCGGTTGCGCGGGATTGCGGCTAAAGCGGGTCGGCTGCAAATCATTTACGCCGGCAAGGCCCACCCGAATGACCAGGCGGGCAAGGAACTGATCCAGCGGATTTTCCGCGCGCGGGATGCGCTCAAGAAAGACATTCGTGTCTGCTACCTCCCTAACTACGACATGGACCTTGCCCGGCGGCTGCTGGCCGGCGTGGACGTGTGGCTCAACACTCCCGAGCCGCCAATGGAAGCCTCCGGCACCAGCGGCATGAAGGCCGCGCTCAACGGCGTCCCCAGCCTGAGCATCCTCGACGGGTGGTGGATCGAGGGCTGCATCGAAGGAGTGACCGGCTGGGCGCTGGGCGAGCGCTGCGCTGCTGCCGACAAGTCCGGCGACCGGGCGGCCTGCGATGCCGCGTCGCTGTATGACAAGCTGGAGAACATTGTCATGCCGCTGTTCTACCGTGACCGGGAGCGTTTCCTGGATGTCATGCGGCATGCGATCGCGTTGAACGGATCCTTCTTCAATACGCAGCGCATGGTGCTGCAGTACGTGCTGAATGCGTATTTTGAGTGAGGAATGACGAAGGGCTGTGCGCAGGGCGGTCCGGGGCAGGCCAAATCCGAAACCCGAAGACCGAAGGCCGAATCGGCGGAGGAGCGGCATGTTTCGAGCTTAACGCGTGGCCAGGAAGGTGTTTGTGGCGCTCACCTCCATGCCGCTCCTGACGGAGCTGGGATGGCGTTGCGCGATTCGTCGTCTATAAACATGGCGCTCCTAGCGGAGCTTTCTCGAAGCCCCATTCCATTTAGCCACTGCGGTGGTTGGAGTCCCGGGGAAGGGGGATTCGCGCGATTGAACAATGCGTGTCTGAAATTCGTCGAATGACTGTAACCGCGAGGACGGTTTTGGGCTCTAATGGTCGGGTTCGGGGACTTTTGGAAGCCACGCGGCTGGAGGGCTGGACGGCGCTAGTTGCCAGGGCGGTGGCAGCGCAAGGAGGGGGCGGGAGGACCAAGGAGGAAACTTCAAGCAAGCTTGCAACAAGCTTGCAACAAGCTTGCAACTACCTTGCAACCATAGACGCGGTTGGGAGGTGCTGGCCAGGCGCGCCGGTGCGGGTTTAGCTGAGGTCCCTGGATTGTCTGCGCTGTTTGGGCCGGACTTGCCGTGCTGCGGGATCTGCGCAGCTTTGGCAGGAGGCTTGAGATGGGTTCAGCAGTGAATCGAGTCGTGGCCGCGAGCCGCTTGGAAAACCGCTATACAGCCGACAGCGCTGCTGATAGAGTCGGGCGTCTCGATTACCTGCAACTAAACATAGAACTGAGCGCGACATCGTAATCCAAATGAGAACACTTCCCATATTCCTAGCCTTCTTCCTCATGGGTCTGGCCGATGCCATGGGACCTAACGCGGACCGGGTGAAGAACGCCTACCAGCTTAGCAACAAGATGTCCACGATGTTGCCCTTCGTGGTCTTCATAGCCTTTGCGGTGTTCAGCGTGCCGGGTGGGTTGCTGGCAGCGCGCATCGGCAAGAAGAAACTGCTGATGCTGGGTTTAGGGATCAATGCGCTCGCGCTGGTCATCCCATCCCTTCTCGTGCCTAGTTTCCCGGTCCTGCTGGCATGCATCTTTTCGCTGGGGGTCGGCACCACTTTCCTCCAAGTGGCGGGCAATCCGATCATGCGGGATGTGAGCGCCGAAGGCACCTATAGCCGCAACCTGGCCTTCGCCCAAGGCATCAAAGGCATCGGCAGCACCGCCTCCGCCTACCTGGTGACGGCGATTACCACGTTGGCGTTGTTCAAGGGGATGGATTGGCGCGGCGCGTTCCCGCCATTCTGCATTCTGATGGCCCTGGCTTTTGTCTCCGTGGCTTTCGTGAATGTGAAGGAAACCAAGGCAGATGTGCCGCCGAGCATCGGTTCCAGCGTCAGCTTGCTGCGCGAACCCATCTTCCTCCTGGCGGTGGTCGGCATCTTCCTCTATGTCGGCGCCGAGTCCTCGATGGGCCGATTTCTCAAGCCTACGCTGATGGATTTCGGCTTTGAAGAGCAAGACGCGAATAAGTATGGCCCAGTGATGTTCTTCCTCCTGCTCACCGTCGGCCGCCTCCTGGGCAGCGCCGTGCTGACGATCATGACCCCACGCACTTGCTTCCGGCTTTCGGCCTTTCTGGGCATGGTGGGCGCGGCCGCCATGATGTTGGGGTCCAAGCCCCTGTCTCTGGTGGGCATCGCGGCCGCGGGTCTGGGCTTTGCCAATATCTGGCCGATGCTCTTTTCTATTACCGTTGAGGAGCGGCCCGAGCGGGCCAACGAACTGAGCGGTCTCATGTGCATGGCCATTTCCGGCGGCGCGCTAGTGCCTCTGCTGATGGCCGGGTTACTGGACCTCAAATGGGGAGCCTTGGCCTTCCTCGTCCCCGTCGGCTGCTTTGCCTACCTCTTCCTGCTCTCGCTCAAGGGAGGCCGGAAGCCGGGAGCACCCGCGAGAGCTTGATCTCCCACTGATTGCCGCTGCCAGAACGACGTCTTTCATGCAACACGCAGGACGCAGCGCATAGCACGATCACCGATCACTAATCACCAGTTACCCATCACTCTATTATGAAATCCAGCTCTGACAAACGCATCGTCATGACTCTCGACGCGGGAGGCACCAACTTCCGCTTCTCCGCCATCCGCGGCGCCAAGCCGGTTACCGAAACCGTGGCCCTGGCTTCCAATGGAGATAACCTGGACAGATGCCTAGCCAATATCGTTGAGGGCTTTACCCGCGTTAAGAAACAATGCCCGGAGCCGCCAGTGGCGATCAGTTTCGTCTTTCCGGCGCCGGCTGATTATCCCAGCGGCGTCATCGGCGACCTCGGCAATCTGCCTGGCTTCCGCGGCGGCGTCGCCCTCGGGCCGATGCTGCAAGAGAAGTTTGGCATCCCAACCTTTATCAACAATGACGGCGATCTGTTCGTCTTTGGCGAAGCCATCGCCGGCTTTCTGCCCTACGTCAACGGCTTGCTCGAGAAGGCCGGCAGCCCCAAGCGGTACCACAATCTGTTCGGCGTGACGCTCGGGACGGGGTTCGGCGGCGGCATCGTGCGCAACGGCGAGCTGTTCATCGGCGATAACTCGATGGCCGGCGAGGTCTGGCTGCTGCGCAACAAGCTTCACCCGGAAATGAACGCGGAGGAAGGAGCGAGCATTCGCGCGGTGCGGCGCGTCTATGCCGAGAAAGCGGGCATCCCCTTCGAGCAAGCGCCCGAGCCCAAGGGCATTTTTGAGATCGGGACCGGCGCAAAGCCGGGCAACAAAGCGGCAGCCGTCGAAGCTTTCCGCCAATTGGGCGAGGTGGTCGGTGATGGGATGGCCCAGGCGCTGACGTTGGTGGATGGGTTGGGGGTAATTGGCGGAGGCATCTCCGGCGCAGCGCCGTTGTTCCTGCCCGCGCTGGTCGGCGAGCTCAATAGCACTTATACCAGCCCCAAAGGTAATAAGTTTCGGCGGCTGGCCTCGGCGGCCTTCAATCTGGATGATCCGGCGCAATTGAAGACCTTTCTCAAAGGGGAGACGCGCACCATCACTGTGCCCGGCAGCAAGAAGAAGGTGCAATACGATCCCCTGCAACGCATCGGCGTGGGCATGTCGCGCCTCGGAACGAGTGAAGCGGTGGCTATCGGGGCCTACGCTTTCGCGCTGCGGGCGCTGGATGGACGCTGATCAGAATTCGATCGCGAGTTCCCTCGGCTTGGCTTCATTGGGGAAACGGATCCATAGCAGGCGGCCCTCCGCGGCATACTCAAAGGTCGCGAGCGGCTGACCGGCGAGCGTGACGGAACGAGGGGCCGTCGGCACGCGCAGCAGCAGCACCGCCGGCGTGTTCCCCACACCCTCCACCGTCATGGACAACGAGCGGTCGCTGCGCTGCGCGGGCAGCGCTTTGCAGGCAGAGGCGAGCACTTGGGGCTGGCGGTCTCGCATGGCGTCGAGATCGACCAGGAAGAACCGTGAACCCGGCGCGAGGGTCACGGACTCGTGCACGCACAACTCGGGATCGAACAGGTTCACCAGCCGGCCACGTATTGTCTTTGGCTCACCGGCGACCGATTCATCCAGGCCCGCTGCCAAGAGGTAAGGTCCGCGCCGCAGCAGCAGGTAGTTCGTCTCGCGCCACTTAAGTTTGGCGCGCGCTGCGGCCTGTTTTACGGCCCCGACCAAGCGCGCGTCTCCTTCGGAATTCGCAGCGAGGCCCGCGGGGTTCTCGCGCATCCAGATCACGGCCCCTTTGCCGACGGGCAGGGGAGGGAGGGTGTCCTCGTGAGACCTGGCGTCGGAAGATATTTGGGCTCGCGGGGACGCTCGCCCTCCCGGGGCGGCACCTTCGGAGGACAAGCCCAGTTGCGCGAAGAGGTCCTCGCGCGGCGTCTGGAAATGCTGTCCGTCGCTGTTCCACCACTCGCGAACGGCGTTATAGGGATCGGTATCATCGTCGCACACGACCAGCATCCCGCCGCCCCTCACCCACGCGGCGAGGGAGCGATGCACGTCCGGAGTGAGCGGCTTCATGCCGTGATAGCTCAGAAGCAAGATGCGAAACCCATCGAGGTAGTTTGGCAGGGTCACATTCTCAAGCTGCACCGGCGTGACCGGCATGCCCCGCTTGAGTAGCGGAAGGGCCAGGCCATAGACGTGGCTGAGGTTCGGGTCGCTGGGCGTGGGGTCACCGCGCTGGAACATCAGCGAATCGCTGATGAGCAGGCCGATGCCGGTCGTGCCGCAGTCCCATTCGACGCGGCGCTGGTCCATGTCGTTGAGGGCGTTTATGACGGTTTGCACTTCGGTCGCATAGGCCGGCGGCATCGCCTTGCGCTCCTCGCGCCGGGCGCGCGCTGGATAGCGCCCACCGAATACGCGCTCCGGCCAGGGCGCCACCTCGAAGCGCCAGACATCGGGCTGCAGCAGCGACGCCACCATGGTGGACTCCCAGTTGACGCGATAGTCCGTCCAGTCGTGGCCCGGGTTGTCCTCGACCGGGTCATTCAGAAACCAGACCTTGCGGCCCGTCGCGCGGACAAGGTTCATCATCGCGCCGTATTCCAGGAAGGCGGTCTCGAAGGTGCGCTCGTGCAGTTGGCCGCGGAAAGCGTTCGGAGTGCGGGAGGTGCCGGTCCAGACCTGGGCGATGTAACCATCGCAGCCGCTGAGCCGCGCCAGGCTGGATTCCGGGCTGACGATACGCCAGTGGGCGTAGTTAACAAGGCTGTGAGTGGGCACATAGCAGCGGACGCTCCGGCCCGTGCGGCGATTGTAGTCCTGCACGTAATCAAACACTTGCTGCAAGGCGCGCCGGTAGAGGTAATACTTCAGCTTGGAGCAGCGCCATTGGGCATCCACCGAGCTGTGCGGCGGCTGCCACTCCTCGCCATAGTAACTGCGCCACTCGCGCTTGAAGCCTTCCGAGTAGCCGCCGTTCACCCAGAACTCGGGCTCTTCGAGGTGGATCGCCTCAGCACCGGCGTCGAGCGCGCGCTGGACACCCTGGCAGAGGTATTTGCCGTAGTTCGTCCCGGGGCACATGTAATAGACATCGCCGCCGTGGCTTATCTTCGTCCCGTCCCGAACCGTCTGGGCCTCGTCTTCGTGGTTCACGCCGTCGAACCGGCCGTAGAGGTAGTCCTGGTAGGACCCCCACGAAACACCCGTCATGACGTGAATGCGGTAGCCGCGGTCGCGCCATGTCTGAATGCGCTGCGGCAAGCCGGAATCGATGCCGTACACGAGGACCACGTCCGAACGCAAGTTGCCGTTGCCGCTCCAGGGCGCCCCCGTCTGGAAGCAAGTGCGTTCCAGGAGTTGCTGCGGGTCAGGCGGAAACGGAGGCGGGTTGTCCGCTGCCAGGACCGGAAATGCCGCGAGCAGCGAAGCCGCGAGCACGTGCGTCAGACGAAACATGGAGATTGGATACACCGATTGCTCGCGGCATTCACGGGAAATCGGCCTACTGCGGGGATTGAAAGCGGAGCCTGGCGGCGGCAACCGCGGAGCAAAGCACCAACGAGAGCAGGCCGGAGGTCTTTAATGACTCGTTCACTCGGATAGGGCGAGGATGAATGGCGGCATCGGGCAGTCGAGCGTATCGGCGATGGCGCGCAGCAGCTCGGCTTCCATTTCCTGGATGACGCCGTCGGCAGCCACGGTCTGCGCACAGGCGTTCAGCACGTTTTTCTTGATCTGCGGCACCGCCTGGCAAAGCCGATTCAAGGCGTCGTCCACTTGCGCCAGCTCGCACTCCGACTCGGGCAGCAGCCGATGTTCGATTTGGGCGGCATAGCAGAGCATCTGCGCGCCTTGCTGGAAGGCGTAATCTATCTTGCCCGGTTCATCCTGGCCGAGGTAAGCCAGCGCCGACAGCAGCACCGCGCAATCGCCGGCCAGCGGCTTGAGCGAGTAATATTGGATGACTGGCTTGCGCGCTTGCAGAAAGTAAGGCTCCAAGTGGCGCAGGACGACCTTCTGCAGGACGTATTCAAAGAGGTCAATCTCGCCGTCGCCTTCAACCAGCTTCTGCACGGCGGCGCGGAACTGCTCGAACTGCGTCGGCGACAGGTGGCGCAGGCCGGGGATGGCGAGATCGACCAGCGGCAGCTTGGTGTGCGTGGCGACGGTTTGCACTTCCGGCAGGATGCGGACCGTTTCCTGACAGACTTCGGCGGAGGTCGCGGAGGTCAGCTCATCGAGTTGCTTGCGGCGCACGGTTTCGTCGTCGCTCAACAACAGCGCATAGACCAGTGTGCTGGCGCCAAGTCCCTCGCGCGCCGCGGCTTGCAGGCTGCCGGGATGCTGACACGCAGGCCCTCGGCGTAGCGCAGGTGGGCGGGGGTGGGGTTCCCAGCGCTGGCCATCACGGTCTGTGCGGCGATAATGGGCGGCGCGAGCCGGGCCATGCCACCTTGCGCGCGCGGCATGCCAGGGAAGGGGAACGGAAGGGCTGAACGCTGCGGCGGCGCAGCGCGCGGTGCCGCTCGCGCCGTTTCGGCGACACTCACGGGCGGAAAGCTGCCGTCGAAGCTTGGGTCGATGGCTCGGATGCGCTCCGCCAGCGGCGGATGGGTATCCATCATGTGGAAGAACGACTCGCCCATGCCGTTGCCGAAGAACATGTGGCTGGCTTCCTCGGCATGGGCCGCCTGCAGCTTCGAGCCAAAGCTCAGGCCGCCGATCTTCCTCAGCGCGCCGGCCAAACCAGCCGGGTTGCGCGTGAACTGCACCGACGAGGCGTCGGCGAGAAACTCGCGCTGGCGGCTGACCGCGGCCTGGATGAGCCGGCCAAAGAGGACGCCGATCCAGCCAATGACTATCAGCGCCAGCCCCAGCAGCGGCAGGGGATTCTTGTCCTTGCTGCTGCGGCTGCGGGTGTAGAGGAGGACCCGACCGATGACGGCGAGGCAAAGGATGCCGAAGACGATGCCCATGAGGCGCAAGTTGAGCCGCATGTCGCCGTTGAGGATGTGACTGAACTCGTGGCCGATGACTCCTTGCAGTTCGTCGCGCGTGAGCAACTTCACGGCACCGGCCGTGACAGCGACGACGGCATCGCTCGTGGAGTGGCCGGCGGCAAACGCGTTGATGCCTTGTTCCTGGGGCAACAGATAGACTTGCGGCACCGGCACCCCCGCGGCGATGGCCATTTCCTCCACGACGTTGCGCAGCTTGCGCTCGTCCGGGTCGGAGGTGGTGGGAGCGACGAGGCGCCCGCCCAGCATGGTGGCGACCGTGCTGCCGCCCTGGGCCAGTTCCAGCGTCTTGAACCCGCTGCCCAGGCCAATGACGGCAAGGGTGCCGACGGCGGCAAAGAGGAAAAGCTGCGGGTTCCAGAGCGCGATTTGCACTTGCTCGCCATATACCTGGTGATGGCGCGAACTGACGCCAGTAAAGATCCCCAGCACCGCTGCGTAAACCGCCACGATGAGCAGGGCGACTCCGAGAATGAAATAGACGACCAGGAGCTTGGTGTTGCGGCGGGCCTGGTCCTGACGCTCGAAGAAGTCCATTGCCAATTTCCAATCTCCAATTGCCAATGAGGCGGCAATTGGCAATCAGCAATTCAGAATGTGACTTTGGGCGCTTCCTTCTCTGCTGGCTTCTCAATGACGAAGAGCTCGGCCGGGCCAAAGTTGAACGGGCCGGCAACCATGTTGGTCGGGAACGTCTCGCGCTGTGTGTTGTAGGCCATTACGGAGTCATTGTAAGCCTGCCGGGCAAAAGCGACTTTGTTCTCGGTCGAGGTCAGCTCTTCCATCAGGGCCATCATCGTCGTGTTGGCCTTAAGGTCCGGATACGCTTCGGCGACGGCGAAGAGGCGGCCAAGCGTGCTCGTCAGGGCGGTTTCCGCGCCGGACAGATCTTTCATCGCCGCTGCGTCGCCCGGGTTTTGGGCGGCGCGCACGTTGGCGGCGGAGGCGGCGTTGCGCGCGGCGACCACGGCTTCCAGCGTGCCGCGCTCATGCTTGATGTAGCCCTTGGCAGTCTCGACGAGATTGGGAATCAAGTCGTAGCGCCGCTTGAGCTGCACATCAATCTGCGCGTAAGCGTTCTTGAAGCGGTTGCGCAAGGCGACCAGGCGGTTGTAGGCGCCCACGACCCACATCAGGACGAAGAACACCGGCACCACGATCACGATGAGCAGAATGAACAAAGCTCTAATCATAAGAATCCTTTCGTTTGTTGCCTAACAGCTAGGCCATAGAACCCTGGCGGGCAATTACAAAGTGACACCGGAAATGGAAGAGGAGCGCTGCCAAATCCGAAGGCCGAGGACCGAAACCCGAAGGAAAACCGAAACCCGAAAACCGAACTAATAGCTCGGGAGCATTGTAATGGTGCGGTGCACTGATGGCTGCAAGGTTGAGATGCTGACAAGGCTGCGCTGACAGAATGCTTCTGGCCTATTCGAGGCCCGATCTTCTTTCGGCCTTCGGCCTTCGGGCCTCGGGTTTCTCCTTGCCCGCGCCCGCGCCTCATTTCCCTCTATTTGGCAAATCCCTGCGCCTGCAGCCAGAAGATGCAGTCGCGGGTCCACGGATGCCGCTTCTCGGAGTTCCAATTGGACGATCCCAGACCAATGCCATGCTGGCCTTTTTGATAGATGTGCAGATCACACGGGACGCCGGCTTTGCGGAGCGCTTCGGCAAACTGGAGGCTGTTCTCTACCGGGACCGCGTTGTCTTCATAGGTGTGCCAGATGAAGCAGGGCGGCGTCTCTTTGGTGACCTGGAGTTCATTCGAGAGCAGGCGCACAAGTTCGGGCGAAGGGTCCGGGCCGAGCAGGTTGTGCTTCGAGCCTTGGTGCGTGAACTTGCCCAGGCTAATGACCGCGTAGCACAGGATGCCGAGGTCGGGCCGCGAACTCTGCCGCTCGATCGGGTCTGCGGCGTCCGCCTCGCCTGAGTCGAAATGAGTGAGCAGCGTTGAGGCCAAATGGCCTCCGGCTGAAGAACCCATGATGCCGATGCGCTTTGGGTCCACCTGCCAATCGCCGGCCCGGGCGCGCACGGTCCGCACCGCGCGGGCGGCATCCTGCAACATCGCCGGGTGCCGGTAGCCACCCGAGCCCAGCCGGTATTTCAAGACGAAGCCGGCGATGCCGTATTCGTTCAGGAACCGCGCGTATTGGCCACCTTCGTGCGGGGCCAGCATGCCATAGCCGCCCCCCGGACAAATTACAATGGCGGCGCCGGTTGCCTTGCCTGGGTCCGGCAAGTAAGGCGTAAGCGTGGGGATGTCTTTGTCCTCTTTGCCGAGCGCGCCAGGAGCGCCCTCAGGCCAGAGCTGGAACGAATTGATCGGCTGCGCTTGAACCGACGCGAGGCATCCAAGGAACGCGGCCATAATGAAGTAGATTTTCATCGCTCCGACAGCATACCCGCTTCCGGACGGCCTGGGCCAATCAAATCACGCTCCTGCGCCGGGTTACTTGCGGTTTTGGGCCAGGAGCCGCGCCAGCAGCAGTGCCATTTCCATCGCCTGCTCGTAGTTGAGCCGCGGGTCCAGGGTCGTTCGGTAGTCGCGAGACAAGTCGGCCTCCGTCACCCCGGTGGCCCCGCCAATGCACTCGGTCACGTTGTCCCCCGTCAGTTCGAAGTGCACCCCACCCAGATGGGCGCCACAGGCCTTGAGCACGCGACACGACGTTTCAAGCTCTCCGAGGATCTTGTCAAAGCGGCGGGTCTTGATGCCGCTTTTCGTCGTCTCCGTATTGCCGTGCATGGGATCGCAGCACCAGAGCACCTGCTGGCCGCAGCGGCGGATAGCCTCGATCAGCGGCGGCAGGCACTTCTCGACACGGTCCACCCCAAAACGGTGAATGAACGTAAGGCGCCCCGGCTCGTTGTGCGGGTTTAGCGTCTCCGCCAGCGCTACCAGCGTGTCGGGTGTGACCGAAGGGCCAACCTTGACGCCGATGGGATTCGCGATGCCGCGAAAGAACTCGATGTGCGCGCCGTCGAGCGCGCGGGTGCGGTCGCCGATCCACGGGAAGTGGGTGGAGAGGTTATACCAGCCGGGGCGGCGCGGCACCGTCCGGGTCTGGGCCTGCTCATAGTAGAGGTGCAACCCCTCGTGGCTGGTGAAGAAATCAACGCGGTTGATGTCGGCTATCACACTCCCAGTGAGGGTCTCCATGAAACGCAGAGAGTCGCCAATGCTTTCGACCATGCGCGTATATTCGACCGCGTGCTGGGAATTGGCCACGAAGCCCAAGCCCCAGTATTCCGGGTGGTGCAGGTCCGCGAAGCCGCCTTCGATAAGGGAGCGGATGAAGTTAATGGTCAGGCCGGACCGCTCGTAAGCCCGGAGCAGCAGGTCAGGGTTCGCCGCCCGATCTTCCGGGGTGAAGCCGGAACGGTTGATCATGTCCCCGCGATAGCTAGGCAGAGTGACGCCGTCGCGCGTCTCGGT
>Ga0181538_10001342_pt1 | contig 27816 bp, 29 predicted proteins | sample PEATcosm2014_Bin_40_FD_119773 | JGI IMG/M metagenome (GOLD analysis project Ga0181538, IMG submission 119773) | Peatland microbial communities from MTU Mesocosm Facility, Houghton, MI, USA - PEATcosm2014_Bin23_30_metaG | ecosystem: Environmental > Terrestrial > Soil > Wetlands > Peat | place... | reverse complement strand
TCAATCCGATAACGGAAGCGATGTTGACGATGCGGCCGGACCTCTGTTTCAGGAGCGCGCGGCTGAGTTCCCGGGTGAACAGGAACGTCCCCTTGAGATTGATGCCCAGCACGGCGTCCCAATCCGCCTCGCTCATGCGCATGACCAGGCCGTCCTTGGTGATGCCGGCATTATTCACCAGGATATCCACCCGCCCCGGCTCCTTCAAAATCTGTCCGGCGGCGGCCTCGACGCTGGCGGCGTCCGCCACGTTGGCCGCAACCGTCCAGGCTTTGCGCCCCAGTTTCCGGGCTTCCTCAGCCGTTTCCTGCACGAAGTCGGTTTTCAGGTCCACCGCCACGATGTCGGCCCCGTGGGCAGCCAATTTCAACGCAATGGCGCGGCCAATGCCCCGGCCCGCGCCGGTCACGACGGCAATTTGATTCTCAAGTTGTTTCATGGCGGGCCATTGTTTAACCGTGAATTGGTACGAATGCACACAAAAAATTTGAACACCCCCACCAATTTATACAAATCTTGGAGACTTCGGTGTCTATTGAACGAAATCGTGTGACGACAGACGACGCAAAACTTGCAGCGAATCCGGCGGGACTCCCCCATTTTTTTCAGAAAGTGGACTGGGTGAGTTTTGGTGTCACGACACTGCTGGCGCTGGCGGTTTATTTGTTCACGCTGTCGCCGGAAGTTGACCTTGATTTTTCAGGCTTCTATTCCACGGCGGCGATGTATCCGGGTGTGTCCATATCCCCAGGACATCCACTCTGGGCAATTTACGGCTGGCTTTTCATCAAGCTGCTGCCGTTTTCGAATATCGCGTGGCGATTGGGAGTCGCATCCGCGGTGGCAGGCGCTCTAGTGTGCGGTTTGATCGCGTTGATGGTATCGCGTGTTGGAGTTTTGGCGGCGGAAAATATTTCCAGCTTTAAAAATCTCCTTCCGAATGAAGAAAAGTCATTGCGCGTAGTTTGCAGTTGCGTCGCGGGATTGGGGTTTGGGTTTGACGGCTGTTTCTGGCCCAAAGCAGTAATTCCGGATCCGCAACCTTTGGGTTTGCTGCTGTTTGTGCTCACGCTTTGCTTTCTGACACGATGGTTTTTCGCGCCGTACCAAAGGCGATATCTTTGCGCAGCTGCATTTACTTACGGTCTGACTTTGGCCAACAACCAGTCGTTGGTCACGGCAGCTTTTGGCCTGCCGTTTCTAGTTGCACCAGGAAACCGTAAAGTTGGCCGTGAGATATTTTTCGCAATGGGAGTTTTCTTGTGGAGTATTCCGGCAACCAATCGCTTTTTGCACTGGTATGATATGTATCTTCCGTCAACCCGGCATATTTTTCTTTTGCTTTGTGTTATCTTCAGTTTCACGTGGTCAGTTCTGGCGGTGCGAACGTGCGGCATTCTCAGCGAATGGAAAACGACCTCCATTTGTGCGGCATTGTTCTTGGTCGGCCTAAGCGCCTATTTTTTGTTGCCGGTATTTTCGATGACGACCCCGCCCATGAATTGGGGGTACCCACGCACGGTCGAAGGCTTCTTTCATGTGCTGAACCGTGGACAATTTGATACCATGAATCCCACCGCGAGCTTCGGCCGATTGATTACGCAATTAGGGATTTATGGAAAAATCGCGGTGAACGAATTCGGTTCAATTTATTTGCTGGTCGCGGTTATCCCATTCCTGGTGCTGCACAAAATGGCGGCGCCGGCCCGGAAATGGTTGGAGGGCATCCTCGTCGTTTGGATTTTTGTCTCCCTTCTGACGTTGGTAGGATTAAATCCGGGCCCGGACAAAGCTAGCGTTGAGTTGAACACCCCTTTCTTTGCCGCATCGCATCTGATTCTCGCCGTTTTCGCCGGATGCGGCTTGATGTTGGTCGGCGCATTTTTCGGGCGGCCAGCGGCCGCTGAATCACGATGCTAAAGTTTTTACTGTCGCTTCCAAACTCGCCACATCCGCCACGTTCAACATCTGCGCATTTTTATCTATCCGCTTCATGAAACCGCTCAACGCCGTGCCGGGGCCGAGTTCGATGAACCGCGTAAAACCCTGCGCCAGCAACAAGCGCATGGATTTTTCCCAAAGCACCGACGAGGTGACCTGTTCGACCAGCCGCGCGGAAATTTCCGCCGCGCTGCCGTGCGGTTGCCCCGTGACGTTGGAAATCACCGGCACGGACGGCGACGAGATGGTTGTTTTCTCCAACTCCGCCTGCAGCTTCGGCTGTGCGCTCGCCATGAGCGGCGAGTGATATGCCCCGGCGACCGGCAGCGGAATTGCGCGCTTGGCACCCCCGGCCCGGGCGAGTTCGACGGCCCGGGCGATTTTGTCCGTTTCGCCGGAAATGACGAGCTGGCCGGGACAATTCAGATTCGCCAGCACCACGCCGGCCTCGGCGCAGACCCCGCGCGTCGGCGCTTCGTCGAGGCCGATGACTGCCGCCATGCCGCCGCGCGTCGCGTCGCACGCTTCCTGCATGGATTTTCCGCGTTGGCGCACAACGCGCAACCCGTCCTCAAAACCCATCGCGCCCGCGGCCGCCAGCGCCGTGAATTCGCCGAGCGACAGGCCGGCAGTGGCTTCAAATTGGAGCGACGGCGCCTGTTCCTTGAGCAATTGGAACGCGACCCAGCTCACCAGAAAAATTCCCGGCTGTGCGTTTTCCGTCTTGGTCAATTCGGCGTCGGGGCCATTGAAACAAATCGCGGCGAGGTCATCACCCAGCGCAGCGTTGGCGCGGGCGAACCAGGCTTTGGCCGACGGAAATTTTTCGGCGAGGTCCTTGCCCATGCCGACGGCCTGTGCGCCTTGCCCGGCGAACAACAATGCGGTTTTGCTCATAAACGGCACACACTAAATACGAAAGCCCGGCGCGTGTCACGCGCCATGTGCCATGAGGGAACGAGGCGTGCCTTTGCCGGTTGAACGGGTCACTTGACGGAACATTTCACGGATCTCGTGCAAGCGCGGGGGTTTGCCGAGGATGCCGTCAATTTGCGGCGGCGTGGCGGCGCCTTCCTTCATGAAAGTGCCCCAACCCGTGAGCATGATGACCGGAGTGTCCGCCGATTCGCGTTTGATGATTTTGGCAACCTCGCGTCCGTCCATGTAGGGCATGCCCAGGTCGGTGATGACGACTTCAAATGGCGCGGCGCGCTGGCGCGCGGCACGAAAAGCCGCCACGCCGTTTTCACCGTTGTCAGCTGTCTCTACGACGTGGCCGTCGCGCTCGAGCATTTCCTTGATCAATTCGCGCAACAAGGGTTCGTCGTCGATGCAGAGCGCGCGCAGTGGTTTGACTTTACCGCCCCGCATTAACCCATTGTTCTTCGCCGGCTCAACTTTGTGGACCGGGAAGATCAGGCGCATGGTGGTGCCTTTACCGGGTTCGCTTTCAATTTCAATGTTGCCCTCGTTGCGCTCCACCACGCCGTAGACAATCGCCAGGCCCAGGCCGGTGCCGCGCTGCCCTTTGGTGGAAAAGAACGGCTCCAGGCAGCGTTTGCGGGTCTCCTCGTTCATACCAATACCAGTGTCACTGACCTCGAGAATAATATGGCTGTCCGTTCCGTTCTTTTTCCCCGAGGTTCGTGGTTTCACGGCACGCGTGCGGATGGTGATAATGCCGCCTTTGGGCAGCGCATCAACCGCATTGAGGATGAGGTTGGTAAATACCTCGCGGATTTCGCTTTCGTTCCCGGCAAAATCCGGCAAATCCGGCTCCAACTCCGTCTGCACCTCGATCATGATGCCACTGCTTTGCGGCATGGTGCGCCAGCGCGGACGCGTCATATCCACGATCTGTTCCACGAGGTGGTTGAAGTCGAGGGCCTGCAGAGGTTCCTTCTCGTCGCGCGGGCGATAAAAGGAGCGGAGGCGCGACACGATGTGAGCCACATCCTCGCCCGCGGTCCGGATATGTCGCAAGTGGCGCTTGGAGTCGGCGCCCAAACCGGGTTCGGCCTTTTGAATCAGGTCGGCAAAGCCGATGATGGGCGAGAGCGCATTGTTGATGTCGTGAGCGATGCCGCTGGCCATCTGGCCCAGCGCTTTTAGCCGCTCCTGCTGCATGACCGCCTGCTGGGTCTGGCGCAAATCGTTGTAGGCCTTTTGGAGGTCGCGATGAAGTTGCGCCTGGCGCACGGCCAGGGCCACATGTGCGCTCAGGCCGCGGATGAAATCGCGCTCCGCCGCGCTGAAACCGTCCCTGACGCGACGCAGGAGCAGGAGCAGGCCGAACATGCGGTCTTCCACCATCAAGGGGGCGGCCACAGCGGAAAGGAGGCCAGCCTGTGACAATTTCTGAACCAGCGGCTGATTCAATCGACGGTTGTCGGGCTCATAAATGATGTTCCCCTCCAGACAGGGGCGAAAGGGTGTCTCATCGAGGACGACGATCTGCGGCATCTGCTCCCGGTCCGCGACCGGTTGGCTTTGGGGACCGAGCTGCATCGCCCGCAGCGATTCCGTCTGGGAATCAAACTGGTAAACGCAACCATAGTCAACCGGCAGGTGTTCCTCCAGTTGCTGCAGCAGCACTTGGATGATGCTGTCAAAATCGTACCGTGCGGCGACGGCATAGGTGATCTGATTGAGCAGGCGGTTGTGCACCAGTTGTTGTTCGACTTCGCGAGTGCGCTGCTGCACGCGCACCTCCAATTTGTCGCGGGACTGGTGCAACTCGCTGTCCCGCCGTTCAAGCTGTCCCAACATCTCATTGAAATCGTCCACCAATTGCCCCAACTCGTCTTCGGATTCCTTCCGCGCTCGCGTCGAATAGCTTTGCCGCATGGAAACCGTGCGCGCCGTCTGTGCCAGGTGGAAAATCGGCCGGGTGATGAGGTGCTGCAGGAACGAGGAAAAGAAATACACCACGACCGACGACGCCAGCATGAACAGAGCGATGATGCCGATGTACCGGTAAAACCACGCGTACAACGCTCCCAAGTCAGACTGCAAATAGACGGCCCCGATCACATCGTTGTTCAGCCTGATAGGGCTGAAACCTTCCAGCCGGTTCTTGCCGAATTCAAAGTGCCAACTGAAAGGGCCCGGATGCAACGGCACCATGCGCGACGTGCAATTGCCGCGGAAATAGGGTGGGGCAATGAGGTTGTTTCCCTTATAAAGGCACGCCGCCACGATGTGCGGCTTGGCTCCCAACGCGCCGAGAATGCCTTCCACATCCTTGTCCGTGCCATCGAACGTCAAAATGCCACGGCTCTGGTTGCCAATAATTTGCGCGGTGGTGGACAGATCATCGGTCATTGACTTGCGGAAGGAAATAAGCTCGTAAGTGATGAAACCGGCCGACACCAGCAAAAGCGCCATGGTGCTGCTGGCCATCGCCAGCAGCGTCAGCTTTTGCCTGATGGAGAGTTTGCGCACAGATTCATCCCGTGCCCGTGCTCTTAATAACCCGCCTCCGTCCGCGTCGCCAAGGCGAGCAGTTGTGAGCTGATTTTCAAGCCGGCCTGTTGTGCCGCGGCTTCGTTGATTTCGAATCGGACCCTACCGTCTGCATGCACGAAATTGATCATGCCGCCGGCCTCGAGGAAATGGTCCGTTTCACTGACCGTGAGCACGGGGCCACCTCGCACCGCGCCGAGAATCTGGGGCAGCCGCTTTTTTTCCGACGGGTTGAGAAACAGGATGTGGCAGTTTTGCAGACCGGGCGGGGAACTCATCTGATGGACGACCAGCGGGTGACCGTTGATACACTGGCCCCGCACCTCCCGGACGAGCTCGTCGCCAAATGGATTGTTCCCGAATACCCCGACCACCAGCGGGGCGGTTGGGCTGGAAAACGCAGAAGTTGGCCACTCGACGAACTGGCTGAAATGGTATAGGAACGCCACTTTCTCCCGGTAGTCGGCGGAGACTTCCGACATGTGCGCGGTCCGGCATCCGTTTAACGCCAGAACACTGGCAAGAAAGAATATTCCCACGCTTACCCGCCGCAACCTGGTTTCAATTGTTCTAAGGTCCACACCATTCACAAGTAGAACACGCCAGCAGATTCTAAGCCATGTACCAAAAACCGCTTCCCATCAACGACTAAAAATCCCGATCAGCACACCCTCGGCCAAAACGTGGCCTTCCATCGCTTTGAGCAAATCCTTTTTCGTCGCGCCGGGTTTGAGAGCGAGCAGTGTGTCAAGCGCGTAAATTTTGAAAAAGTAGCGATGCGGCTTGCCAGGCGGCGGACACGGCCCGCCGTAACCGACCCGCCGAAAATCGTTCACCCCCTGTTTGGCATTGCCGGTGAGGTTTTGGGTTTTGGCAACGTTCTCGGGTAATGCGCTACTGTCGGCGGGCAAATCATAAAGCACCCAATGCACCCACGTGCCGGCGGGCGCGTCTGGATCGTCGGCGATGAGGGCGAAACTTTTGGTGTTCGCGGGCGCGTTCGTCCATTGCAGCGGCGGCGATACGTCATTGCCGTCACAGGTGTATTTTGCCGGAATCGGCTCGCCGTCGGCAAACGCGGCGCTGGTGATTTGGATGTTCATGGTTTTCGGGAAGTTGTTGTTGTCGGCGCAACTGGCTGTCAGCTGGCAGCCGAACAGGGCGATGGCGAACCACAAGTTCAGTCGCGCGTTCATGGCGCGAATCTACTCCGCCATGGTTGGAGTTCAAGCTTCAGCTTGTTCAGACCCCGCAGCGCATTTAGTTCGTAGAAACAGATTCACGCATCACGTATCACACCCGTGGATGAAACTTGCGGTGAATGTCACGCAGCCGTTGGCCCGTGACATGCGTGTAAATCTCCGTGGTGCTGATGTTCGCGTGGCCGAGCAGTTCCTGAATCACGCGCAGGTCCGCGCCGTGCTCCAGCAGATGCGTGGCAAAACTGTGCCGCAGCATGTGCGGCGTGATGTTGCGCGCAACTCCGGTGCGGCGAACGCGATTTTTGATTCGCAACCACAATGTCACCGACGCGAACAGCGTGCCGCGTTTCGTCAGAAAAACGTTCGCCGGCGAACGCGGCGTGACGAGCCGGGGCCGTCCGGCTTCGATGTAACGATTCAATGCTTCAACCGCCTTGCGCCCGACCGGCACTACGCGTTCCTTGTTGCCCTTGCCGATGACATTGATGAAGCCGGCCTCGAGATGAAGCTGTTCCAGCCGCAGGTTGCGCAGCTCCGCCAGCCGCAAGCCGGAAGCATAGGCGAGTTCGAGAATCGCCTGATCGCACAAAATTTCCGGCGTTTCCAGCGGTTCGGGAGTGAGCAATTTGGCAATCTCCGCGTTCGTCAGCGCTTTCGGCAAACGTTTCCACCGGCGCGGCAGAGACAGATTTTCCGCGACGTTCACCGGCAAAAGTTTTTCCATCTCGGCGAAGCGATAAAACGCCCGCAGCGCGGCGATTTCGAGATAGACACTCTCGCTGCTCAAACGGCGCGGCAAATTTTGGTGGGGCGAGGCTCCTGACGAGCCGCCGCCGCTTTGCTTTGTCGCGCCGAGTCCGGCTCGCGAGGGCGCTCGCCCCACCGGCAACAAATTCCGTTCGCGTTCATGCTGGAGAAAGGCCATGAGGTGTTTCAACTCAACCTGTTTCCAGTTCGTTAATTCCTGCTTGCCGGCCCAGGCGGTGAATTTGCCGAGCAGCGCGGCGTAGGTTTTCTGCGTGTGCTCCGCCTGCCCGCGTTCGTGGCGCAGGTATTGCAGAAAATCTTCGACGAGCGCGTTCAATTTCAATGCTTAGCCGGTTTGACCGTGAACTCCACGAAACGCAATTTTTGCACCGCAATCGTGAGGTTCAGCGATTTGGCATCGTGAATCCAGGTCGGTTCAAATGGATAATTGATGGTGGTGCCGCCCCAGAAAAAATCCAGTTTGCGGTTCTGCTCATCGGTCGCCTTGACCACGGTTAGCTCGATCCGCTTCTTGCTCGGCCATGGTTCGGCTTTGACGAGGACAGTGATGTGTTTTTGACCGTCTGAGTTTGCCGAATACTGGAGACCGCGAAACAGTTTCAAATGAATTCCCGCGATAGTGGTTTCGGCAAAAACAGAATTGGTTGTGCTCATCTCGGCCAGCCAATCAGCATCCACCTCCTGCTGGCTGCCCGGCACCACGGGAATGTTGGTGACAGACCAGACTTCATCGGCGCTAAAACCGGACGTGCGTGAAAATTCCAGCCGCACTTTCCACGCCGGCTCGTCCGGCCACAAACCCGGCTGATAATAATATCCGTCGTGCTGGTAAGTGGGCAGACGAGGAAAAATGCCGTTCGGAGGATATGGGCGAATCAACCCATCCACCGAATTCCCGAGCCCATCGGAAGTCACCACCGGCCAAGGATTCCAGTTGGTCGCCACCTGGCCGTTTTGCAGGACATCAAAATCGAGCCGGACGCATTGATTTGCCAGCTCGTTGGTCGGCGCGGGTTTGCCGCCCTGCCAATAAGGCACCGGCTCGCCGGTCGTGAGTTTGGTGAGCGTCACTTCGAGATCGCCGTCGGATTGCGTTTGCGGCAGCGGCAGCGGCGTCCAATTCGTAACCGTCGCGGGCACCGGATTGGTCATGACAAATTGCTCTTTGGAAGCGACGCCCACATACGGCTTGACGCGCAGAATCATTTCCTTGTCCCAACGCGGAAACGCACTCAATACGAAGCTCTGAAGTGACACGCCGGGTTTTACAAATGACCGTTGTCGCGCCTCGATATTGACACAACCCGTGTTCGCCCGGTCCGAAACCAGCAACTCGTAGATCGGCTGGTTGCCGGGTTCTTCTTCAATCCAGACAACGGTGGTGTTAGGGGCGGTGTAAATCCAGTTGGCCGTGCGCAGTTTTTCATAGCCCGGTGCCATGTGGTGCGACCCGTAAGTGGCGCCGAGCAGCGTCAGCTTCGTGCCGTCATCCAAGTGAATGATTTGCGGCTCGCCAACGGCGGGAAATGCCACGGCATCGCCGGGCCTGGCCCATGCGGCAACGGCGACGCCAACCGTCAAAACCGAAACAACGCTCCACAGCAGGATTTTTGGTTTCATCATTTTCCCTCAATGGTTCAAAAGCGCCAGAATGCCTCACTTGGACTGCGCAAAGATCCGGCTGATTTATCGGGGGACATTTCTCTGACCCGTTGTGGCGGTAAGTGTTCAATCGTGCTCCAATCACCAAATTATAACTTTTTCCCCGTCAGCTTTTCATACGCCTCCAAATACTTCGCGGAAGTTTTGGCGACGACATCGTCTGGCAGTTTGGGGCCGGGCGGCGTTTTGTCCCAGTCGAGCGTTTCGAGGTAGTCGCGGACAAATTGTTTGTCAAAGCTCGGCTGGCCCATGCCCGGCTGATACTGGTCGGCGGGCCAAAAGCGCGAGGAATCCGGCGTCAGCACCTCGTCAATCAGGATGAGTTTCCCGTTGTCCAAACCGAACTCGAACTTGGTGTCGGCGATGATGATGCCGCGCTGGCGGGCGTAATCGCGGGCGAAATTGTAAATCCTCAGGCTCGCCGTGCGGGCCTGCCCGGCCATGTCGTCACCGACGATTCGTTTCGCCCGTTCGAATGAAATATTTTCGTCGTGGCCGGTCTCGGCCTTGGTCGCCGGCGTGAAAATCGGTTCGGGCAGTTCGCTGGATTCCTTCAAGCCGGGCGGCAGTTTGATGCCGCAGACGGTCTGCGATTTCTGGTATTCCTTCCAACCCGACCCGGCCAGATAGCCGCGCACGACACATTCGATGGCGAGCGGCTTCGCCTTTTTCACAATCATGCTGCGGCCGGCAAGCTGGTCGGCGAACGGTTGGAGATTTTTCCGCAACGGCTCGCTCGCACGCGAAATGAGATGATTCGGCTGGAACGATTCCGTTTGCGCGAACCAGAAATGGGAAATCTGCGTCAGCACCTCGCCCTTGCGCGGGATGCCGTTGGGCATGATGACGTCGAAGGCGGAGACGCGGTCGGTGGCGACGAAGAGCAGACGGTCGCCCAGATCAAAAATCTCCCGCACCTTGCCGCTTTTGAGTTTTTTGATGCCCGGTAAATCGAGTTGCAGTATCGGTTCGTTTGCCATGCGCGAATTATTAAAGCCCCAAGTCCGAAGTTAAAAGTCCAAAGTCGCAATGTTGGAGTTCAAGCTTCAGCTTGTTTACGTCGGGCAAGCTGAAGCTTGAACTCCAGCTTTACGCCGCCGCGCGCTGGATGAGTTTGACCAGGAGCGGGATGCTTGCCTGCGATTGGTCGTCGAGCCGGATGTCCACGGAATACAAGCCCGCCTCGGCGAATCTCAATTGCTGGATGTTCACGACGAAATTGCGCGTGATGAAATGCGCGTCTTCGGGCAGCGCCACCGCCACGGGGACATCAATGGGGGGCATGATGGACCGGCCGTCGGCGTTGATAAAATTCAGCGCGAGCTTGTGCTGGCCCTCGTCACCGGCGGTAAAGGTGACGCGCAACGCCACGGCGCATTGGGGGTGGACGGCGGGGAGTTGCGGCGCGTAAATCGTATCGAACGAGCCGAGCAGGTTGAGCTTGCCGTTGTCGTCCGTCGCGGCGTCACAGAGAACTGCGACTTGAATGTTCATGGGAGAATAAAGACACGGATTCCACGAATTGGCACGCCTTTCTTTTATAGTAATTTCCCGCTTGACATACATATCAATTCTATGTATCATGCTCCTATGATTCGCAAAGAACTGGTCGCGGCGTCGGCGGAGCCGCTGATTTTGTCGCTGCTCGCGAAGGGCGAGAGTTACGGTTACGCCATCATTCAAGAGGTCAAGGCCCGTTCCGGCGGCAAATTGCAATGGACGGACGGGATGCTCTACCCGGTGTTGCACCGGATGGAACACCGGGGCTTGATCAAATCGCGCTGGGCGGAAAGCGAGACTGGACGGAAGCGAAAATATTACTCACTTAAAAAAGACGGCAAAACGGCGATGGCCAAACACCAGGAACAATGGTCGCTCGTTCATGGCGTTTTATCCGGCTTGCGAAAGGAACGATATGTTTGATCTGGAAAAAGCAATCGCGGAATGGCGGCAACAGATGCTGGCCGCCGGCATCAAAACCCCCGTGCCGCTGGCGGAATTGGAAAGCCATCTGCGTGACGAAATCGCGCTGCAAATGAAGTCCGGAACAAATGCGTCGCTGGCTTTCGAAATAGCGGTTCAACAAATCGGAATGGCGAATATGCTGAAAGATGAATTTGAGAAAGTTGACGCAACGAAGGTGACACGCACGTTGAAACAATATCGAGCCATCATGGTTGCCTGCCTGGGTATGGAATCGTTGTTCTGGGCGACCTGCCTCCTTTTGAAGGTTGGACGTTTTTCGGAAATAACTGCCGCGCAGCAAATGTCCGGGCTGGCGGCCGTTGCCGTGATGATTTTGCTCGCGGGTATCGGGCTGTTCGGCCACGGGCCTGCCAACTTGGGCCGGCGAGTGAGGGACCTGATTTGCATTTCAAGAGGCAGGCTGTTGGGGCTTTTGTGGGTGTGGTTTTTTTGCTACGTCACCGAGCCGGTTGGATTCTTGTTCATACTTCCCAGATTCGACGGGGGACCTCTTTGGATCATGCTGCCGCCAGCCGGAGTTCTATTTGGCTTCATTGGCGGACTGGAAAAAGCTGCTTTGAAAAAAACGGCGATGGCTGCTTCGTAAGCAACCAACGGAAGGCCTGTCAAACCGGATATGTTTCACTTCGAAAAAGCAATCGCAGACTGGCGGAAGCAAATGCTAGCCGCCGGAGTCAAAACGCCCGTGCCGTTGGAAGAACTGGAAAGCCATCTGCGTGAGGAAATCGAACAGCAGATGAAAGCGGGATTAAACGTGCAACCGGCTTTTGAGATTGCCGTTCAAGAAATTGGGAAACCCGGAATGCTCAAGAGAGAATTCAAAAAAGTGGAAAGGACGCTTATGAAACGAATTGCGATTATCCTGCTGGGAATTTTCGCCGTCTTGTTCGGTCCCGGCATCGTCCTCCCGGCGCTCGCCAAGCACCGGGATTTGGGGGTGTGGAACAGTGACATAGTGACGCCCATTGTTTTGGGAACCATCATCACCCTCGTCGGCTTGGGTGTGGCAGTTGTCGGCTTTAAACGGCGCAAAGCCTAGCTACGCGCCTCGCGACAGTTTTGCGAAGATTTGGCCGGCTTCTTCGAGCGTCTCCCTGGAGCCGATGTCGAACCAGATGCCCGGCACGCGCCAGGTGTAAACCGGCGTGCGCGGGTAAAGCCATTGCACGAGCCGTCCAGGTTGGTCGGGATTGTTGCCCTCGGCGATGTATTGCTTGATGAGCGGGATCGTGGACTTGGGATAATAATACAGCGCGATGCCAGTGAGCGTGCTGGTCGGGTTCTTCGGCTTTTCCTCGAAGAAAGTGATGCGACCGTTGCCGTCCACGGAAATGGAGTTGTACTTTTTGATTTGTTCCAGGTCGCCCACGTCGTAAAGCGCGAGCACCGGCGCCTCTTTCTCACGGCAGATTTTGCCGAAGCCGCCCAGCTTCTCGCTGAACAAATTGTCGCCGGCCACCACAATCAAATCGTCCTCTACGTTTTGCGATTTGAGGACATAATGAATGTCGCCGATGGCGCCGAGTTTGTTCGAGTCGTCGGTTGAACCGTCGTTGACGATGGTGAAGTTCAACTTCGCCCTGGTCGTGCGATAATGCTCCGACCATTTCTGGAAATGGCTGGCGAACTTGGCGTTGGTCACGACGTAAATCCGGTCAATACCGCCGATGGGTGCGAGGTTGTCGAGGACGTATTCAATCATCGGCCGGCCGGCCACCGGCAGCAGCGGTTTGGGTTGTGTGAGGGTGAGTGGATACAGCCGCGTCGCGTATCCGGCGGCGAGGACGATGACTTTCATGCTTTGTTTTCAAAGAGGCTCGGCGCCGTTGCGCGCGCCAGGGTTTGGCAGCGGGCCAGGGTTTCCGTGGGCGATTCAGATTGGAGCGCAAACGCGGCCAGTTCGCAGGCTTCATTCAACTTCAGCCGGCGGATCATGTATTTGACCGGGGCAATGCCGGTGGGTGCGGTGCTCAATTCATCCACGCCCAGGCCAATCAACAGCGACGCAAGGACGGGATCCCCCGCCATTTCGCCGCAAACGGCGGCGCGGATGCCGCCTTGATGCGCGGCATCCACGGTCATTTTGATCAGCCGGATGATCGCCGGATGCGTCGGCTCGTAAAGATGCGAAACCTTATCGTTCGTGCGGTCGGCGGCCAGCGTGTATTGGATGAGGTCGTTGCTGCCGATGCTGAAGAACTGCGTGCGGGCCGCCAGCGCGCCGGCGATGAGCACGGCGGACGGAATTTCGATCATCACACCGATTTCCATTTTTTCGTCAAAGGACTTCCCCTCTGCGCGCAATTCGTCCTTGTATTTTTCGACGAGGGCATTGGCCTGGTTCAATTCGTCCATGCCGGAGATCATGGGATACATCATTTTCACGTTGCCCTCGGCGCTGGCGCGCAGAATGGCGCGCAGCTGGGCGCGGAACAATTCCGGCTGCGCGAGGCAAAACCGGATCGCCCGCCAGCCCAGAAACGGGTTGATCTCCTGCGCCAGTTGCAGGTGCGAGGCGAACTTGTCGCCGCCCAGGTCGAGGGTGCGGATGACGACGGGATGCGGCTTTAATGCGGCGGCAACCTGCCGGTAAGCCTGGTATTGCTCCTCCTCAGTCGGCAGCTTGTCGCGGTTGAGGAAGAGAAATTCGGTGCGGAACAGGCCGACGCCATCCGCCCCATGCGCCAGCACGGCCGCGATGTCGCCGGGCGCCTCGATGTTGGCGGAAAGGCTGATGGATTTTCCGTCCAGCGTGACGGCGGGCTGGTGCTCGATTTCGTGAAGTTTTTCCTCGAGCGAAGCCTTGCGCTTCAAAAGCTGGCCGTACTCAAAAAGCGTCTGGTCCGTCGGATTGACGATGACGACGCCATTGTAACCATCGAGCAGCGCGTAATCGCCGCTGTTCAATTCCTGGCTGATGTTCTGCAGGCCGACCACGGCCGGAATGCCCAGTGACCGCGCCATGATGGCCGTGTGCGAGGTCTTGCCGCCGATGTCCGTCGCAAAACCCAGCACCAGTTTTTTGTCCAGTTGCGCGGTCGTGGACGGACTCAAATCATGGCTGATCAAAATGCACGGTTCGGCGAGCTGATGCAGGCCGAACTGGTCCTTGGCCTCCAGCAGATTATCCAGCACGCGCGCCGTCAGATCCCGCAGGTCGGCGGTGCGTTCACGGAGATATTCGTCGTTCGCGCCCGCCAGCGCCTCGGTGTAACGCTCGGCGACGGCATGAAAGGCGTAGTCGGCATTGACCTTTTGATCGCGGACCAGGCGGATGACTTCGTTCACCAGCACCTGGTCTTCCAGCATCAGCAAGTGCGCGTCAAAAATGTCCGCATCCGCCGCGCTCAAGTCTTTCAACACTCTGCGCTGCACCTCCAGAATTTGCTGGCGGGTCTGGACCAGGGCCTGTTCAAAGCGGCTGACTTCGCCGGCGATTTCGTTTTCGGCCAGCTCGCGCCGGGCGATGACGTGGCTGGTGCGATGCAAAACGAGAATGTTCCCACGGCAAACGCCGGTGGAAACGGCGATGCCGCGAAATGTTCGTTCTCCTTTTTGCTGCCGCTCGGCCATACCCGAGGAATAACCAAAACCGCGGGGGTTGAAAAGCAATTACCGCCGTAAATTAAGAAAACCCGCGCAGGCGGGCTTTTATTCTACATTCAAAATTTGAATCCAAAATTTCCGTCAGGCGCGTTCCATGTATTTGCCCGTGCGCGTGTCCACCTTGATTTTCTCGCCGGTCTTGATGAACAGCGGCACTTGGACCGTAATGCCGGTTTCGAGCGTCACCGGCTTTTGCACGTTGTTCGATGAATCGCCGCGAATGCCTTCCGGCGCATCCGCCACCGTCAACGCCACACTTGCCGGCAATTCGATGGTCACGGCTTTTTCTTCTACAAACGTCACCGTCACCTGGCCGTTCTCCACCAGAAAATTCTTCGTGTCACCGACCAATTCCGCCGCGAGCGTGACGGTTTCGTAAGTTTCCGGGTCGGTGAAAACGTAGTCCGCTCCGTCCTTGTAGCTGTATTCCATTTTCCTGGTGATCATCGGCACCGGCTCGATGCGCTCGGTGGAGCTGAACCGCACGTCGGACGATTTGCCGGTGCGGATGCTGCGGAGTGTGGCCTGCACGAAAGCCCGCAGGTTGCCTGGCGTGCGGTGTTGCATGTCCAACACCACGCTGATGTCGCCGTTGTAATTGATCGCCATGCCGCGGCGGAGATCGTTTGCTGTCGCCATAAATTCAAAAAGTCAGTCGTTCAAGATGGTGTTTCCCGCAAAACGGGAGCGGCGGAGCATAATCAAAAATCACACGAATGCAAGATGGTTTTGGAAGAATGGAGGGATTCCCCGGAGTGGATACTTCTTCTGGCCAGGCCTTGACACCCCCAGGTTTTGTATGTTACAAACGTGTGACCACAATTAGCTGTGGCTTTATGCGCTGCCCAAAGTGCGGTTGTCAGGACGACAAGGTCATTGATTCGCGCGCCTCGCGTGAGGGGGCTACGATTCGCCGTCGCCGCCAATGTGCCAAATGCGCTCACCGGTTCACAACTTACGAGGAGATTGAACGCGAAGGATTGATGGTGCTCAAGCGCGACGGGCGGCGGGAGGAGTTTTCGCGCGAGAAACTTTTGTCCGGCGTCAAGAAAGCCTGCCAAAAACGCCCCATCAGCCCGAAGGCGATGGAAGATTTGGTGGACCACATCGTCGCTGTCGTGACTGACGAATACGAGAACGAGGTGCCGGCCGAGTTCGTCGGCAAAATGGTCATGGACGGCCTGCGCGAAATTGACGAGGTCGCCTATGTCCGGTTTGCCAGCGTCTATCGCCGGTTTCAGGAAGCCACCGACTTTGTGCACGAGGTCAAAAAACTGGAGGCCCGGCAATGATCGCCCTGATGTCCGATTGTTTGCTCTTCCGGCTCGCCAGCGGCGAAAGTGTTCCGTTCTCGGCGGAAATGATTTCCGTCGAACTCGTTGGCGACGCGGTGGAGAAATTCGATCCCGAGCTGCTGCATCACGCCACGGCCTCCGTCTTTCATTATTTCAAAAATGAACTGGGCCGCGAGACCGTCACCGTGGGTGAATTTGCCGAGGCGTTGGAGAAGGTGCTGCGCGGCCTGGGGTTCAACGTCTCTTCCGAAGAGGCCGCACCACCCCGGCGCGGGCGCCGGGGGATTGTCGAAGCCGATTTACTGATGCTCGCGCGCGAATCCGGCGAAAGCCGCGAGTTGTTTTTCTTTCCGCGGCTGCGGGGCGAATTGCGCGCACAACTGCGCCACATACCGCGCCTCGTGCGCTTTCGCGGCCTGCGCGGTTGCGTCAAGCAACTGGCCGGCGCGCGCCGCTGGAGTTTGCGTTGCGAAAGATTGGAGGAGCAAATCGTCGAATACCTCCGCGGGTGCCTGGGCGCCGAACCGGAGCAGGCCGACTGCGCGCTGGTGGTGGAATGAATTTACGGCACGGATTTCACGAATTTCCACAGATTGATTTTTTGCAGTTTTTAATCCGTGCCAATCCGTGCAATCAGTGTCTAAGCTTTCAGCCATGAGCAAAACACTTTTTGAAAAAATCATTGCGCGCGAGATTCCGGCGACCATCGTTTATGAAGACGATCTGGTCTTCGCGCTGCGCGACATCAATCCCCAGGCGCCCAAGCACGTTTTGATCATTCCCCGGAAACCCATCCCGCGCATCGCCGAGGCCGGGCCGGAAGACCACAAGGTCCTCGGCCATCTTTTGCTGAAGGCCGCCGAGGTCGCGGACAAATTGGGACTGAAGGAAAGCGGCTACCGGATCGTTATTAACAACGGCCCCGACGCTGGCGAAGCCGTGCCGCACCTGCATGTTCACATCCTTGGTGGCCGCCATATGGCCTGGCCGCCGGGATAAAAGCTTTGCAAATCATACGATCGCACTTTCCATTATCATTTGTGCATGTGCGTTGACACCAGTCCTAGCTGCTTACTTTGAGCGCCGTATGATTTGGCCTTACAGCGAACCGCAGTCGGTTAACGAACAAGACATTGCCGATACTTGGGTGAAAAAGCAAATTTCCGAAGCTCGGGTGCTCGGTTTTTTAATGTTGGGAAAATCCCGTGATTTGAAAAGTGCTGCCTACAAAGTGGATTACTATTTTGCCGCATCACCCGAACGCGACACGCTCGCCATCATTGGTAACGGCACAATCATTGGAATAAAGGTGCAAGGAATCTGGCTAAATTCTTTCGGGTCAGACGATGCAAACTTTTATTCAGTCAATCAACAGGCATGTGTAGAGCACGACGTGACTGGTAAAAGGAAAAGCCAGTTGGTTTCCAATGCGAGCTTTGACAAACTTTATAGTGCTCATCAAATATGGCTGAATAAATTAAATGTTGTGGTCAAACCATTCAACTTGGGGCGGGAACTAGATGACCTTCACCGCGCGCTCGAGTTTCGGATTGAATCAATGGTTCGCAAGGGGTTGGCAAGACGAACAGAAGCCAACCCTGAATATCGGAAATATTCTTTTACAGGCGCGTTTCGATGTGGGTTGGGCACTTATTTTGTTGGATTGTTCAGAGCATTGAAAGCCGGCCGATTCTGAATCGGTAAAGTCACGATTCTCTGCCTGCGAATACTTTCAATACCTTGCCCAGCCGCTTGATGCCTTCGCGGATGTCATTCTCGCTCGCGCTGCCGAAGCTGATGCGCATTTCGTTGCCCGGTTTTGCACGCGACGGATCGTCGGCGTAGCAAAGTTCGCCTGGCACGTAGAGCACGTCGTTTTTCAACGCCGTCTGGAAAACCTTTGATTTCACGCCTGTCGAAATGTTTTTCGGCAAGCGCGCCCAGAAATAAAGTCCGCCCGCCGGTTCCCACCATTCGACGGATGGCGGGAAATGTGTTTCAAGTGCCTCTTTCATCACGCGTGCTTTGTGCGCGTAACGCTTTTGCAACCGTGCGACCTGTTTTTTGTAAGTACCCGACGCCAGTACGCGAACAAAAAGTTGCTGCAACAAATTCGCCGTGCCGAAATCGTGATTGCCTTTAATGCGTTTTACCGCCGTGAACAGCGGTTCCGGCAGGATGCCATAACCCACCCGCGCGCCAGTCGCGAACAGCTTGGTGAATGTGCCCGTATAAATCACGCGCTCCGCCGCGCCGGGAACCGCCAGCGCCGACTTTTCCCCATAACTTGTAGCGGCGGTCGGTGACCGCCGAATGTTTGTCATTCCATCCGAAGAACGGCGGTCATAGACCGCCGCTACAGTTTCAAACCGTAATTCGCGATAGGCTGCGTCTTCAAGCAGATAAATGGGATGTCCCGCTGCGCGTTCGAATTTTCTCAGCAATTTCAGAAGGCCGCGCTTTTTCTCAAAGCTGGTTGTGACGCCGGTCGGATTTTGGAAATAGCTGACAAGGTAGAACAGTTTGACCCGGCGCAAGTCCCCGGAACGTTTGAGCGATTGCAGGACCTTTTCGAGATGCATCAGATCCAGTCCGTTGCGTTCAAGGCGGATGCCGCGCGCGCGCAGGCCGCAGCTTTGCAGGATGCTGAGATAAACGAAATAGGTCGGGTCTTCGACGAGCACGATATCATCTTCGTCGCACAAGGCCTCGGCGGTCATGTAAAGCAGTTGCTGCGAACCGCTGGTGATGAGCAGGCGTTCGGGCGAATAAATTTTGGGAGGGACGGCGTGCCGCCGTCCCTGATTTTTGGGACGCCGACACGGCGTCCCTCCCCAATCAAGTTTCATTAAATGCTCCGCCGTCAGCCGGCGCAGTTCAGGGTCCCCGGCGGTTGAACCGTATTGCAACGCGGGCCGGCCGGTTTTGGGCGAACGCAGGATGTGATTCAGCGCCGCGCGGGTTTCGGCAACGGGCAACGAGGGATTGTCGGTGAAGCCGGCGGCCAGCGAAATGAGCCTGGCCCGCGCCAGCGCCGCCTGCATGAGCCACGAGATGGGCGATTCGCCGGTGCGCTGACCCATTTGGGACAAGCCGGAGTTTCTCATTCGGTTAAACATTCAACATTCAACGCCGAACGTCGAACATTCAATTTATTTTGCAGCGCACATTCGATGTTGAATGTTGGGCGTTGAATGTTCGATGTATTCCCTCATTTTGCGCCGAAGACGCTGTCGAGGATGACTTCCTTGGTTTTCCAGATGAGCGCCATGGTCATGGCTAGGGGCAGCAGCGCGAAGAACGTCAACGCCCAGAAGCCGAGCCGGCTCAGCCAGTCGGAGAAGTTGCCGAGTGCCAGTTGCCACTGCGCAGAGTGAAGGAAAACGACGAAAGCCACGCCCAGAAATAAAAGTCCGGCGAGCAGCCAGCGGTTGAGCGCGGTGAACAGGAGCGTTTCGTGCCGAAGCGTTTCGTCCGGCAGCATTGCGCCGAGCTGTTTGAGGACGACATTCAGGTTGAACAAAAAAAGCAGTGCGGACAAAACGAGCACAAACACCGCCGCGTTGAAGAACGGTTCTTCCGGCATTTTATTCTGCCAGTAAAGAAACGGGCAAAGGCCGAAGTTGACGAGGCCCAGGAGTTTTGCGCGGTCGAGGGCGTTGCGCCAGGGGCGTTCCTGTTTTTGGAAGTCGCTCATCTGACGGAGGCCATAGAGCAGCAAACCGGTGCCGGCCAGTGCCGGGAGAAGGCCCAGCGGCTTGAGCCAGTCGGCCTTGGCGGTTTCGGCGCAAATGACCAACGACGCGGGCAGCCCCCAAAACAGCGCGGACAGACCGCGGGCAAGGCGTCCGAGTGAGCGGAGCAATTCGGCGTTGGGCGCGGGATCATCCATGAAAAGCGAAGACGGAGGATAGAAGATTGAGGCCGGCATTTGCAAGCCGATGAGTTGCCATTCTCAATCCTCCACCCACCGGCCTCGGGTTCAAAAGCTCAAGTACGTGTAGGCCTTCAACCCGCGCTCGTAATCATCCAGCAGGCGCATGGCCTCGGACGGCTTCATGCGGTCGGATTTGATGGCCTCGTCCATCTGCGCCTTCATCTGCCGCTTCAGTTCATTTTCGTCGTATTGCACGGCCGCGAGCGACTGGATGATGGTGTTGCCCTCGATGATTTCCTCGATGTAATAGCCGGTCGGCTCGTCGGGTTCGAGAAAGACGTGCACCTCGTTGACGCGGCCGAACAGATTGTGCAGGTCGCCCATGATGTCCTGGTAGGCGCCCATCAGGAAGAAGCCGAGGTAGTACGGCTCCGGCTGCCCGTTGCCGTTGGTGTTGAGCTTGTGCAACGGCAGCGTGTCGCGCACATCGCGCAGGTCAATGAACTTGCTGACCTGGCCGTCGGAATCGCAGGTGATGTCCACGAGCGTGCCTTCGCGCGTGGGCCGCTCGTTCAGGCGGGCAATCGGCATGATGGGAAACAACTGGTCGAGCGCCCAGTGGTCGAGCAGCGATTGAAAAACGGAGAAGTTGCAGAGGTATTGATCGCTGAGGCTGTCTTCGAGCTTGCGGATTTCCTCCGGCACGTAGGCGTGGCCCTTGTAGTGTTCGACCACCGCGCGGCTGATCTGCCAGTAAAGGTCCTCGATCTTCGCCTTTTCGGGCAAATCCAGCACGCCGAGCGTGAACATGTGCTGCGCGTCCTCGCGGCGTTCGAGCGCGTCGTGATAAGCCTCGAGCCGGTTGAGCTTGGCGAGGTTTTTCCGGATGTCGAGCAGCTCGTTGACGAGCGGATGCTCTTTTTCGCCAAATTTCAAAAATTCGCCGGGCCGGATTTTTTCAATCGCGCCAAACACCTCGACGATCAGGACGCTGTGATGCGCGACGATGGCGCGTCCGCTTTCGCTGATGATGTCCGGGTGCGGGACGTTTTCGGCGTTGCACACGTCGGCGATGTAATAGACCGCGTCATTGGTGTATTCCTGCAGCGTGTAGTTCGTCGAGCTGTCAAACGCCGACCGGCTGCCGTCGTAATCCACGCCCAACCCCCCGCCGACGTCGAGGTAGGAAATGGGGAAACCCATTTTGTGCAGCTTGGCGTAAAGGCGCGCCTCCTCCTGCACCGCTTTTTTGACCGTGAGAATGTCCGGCACCTGCGAACCAACGTGGAAATGCAGCAGCTTGAAACAGTGACCGAGATTTTCCGCCTTCAACATCTCCGTCGCTTCCAGCAGTTCGGCCGTGCTCAGGCCGAATTTTGCGTTTTCGCCGCCGCTGCTGGCCCAGCGGCCCGCGCCCCGGCTCACCAACCGCGCGCGGATGCCGAGCAACGGTTCGACATTGAGCTGTTTGGAAATCGCAATGATATGCCGCAACTCCTCCAGTTTCTCGACGACCAGGATGATCGTTTTGCCCAATTTGATGCCGAGCATGGCCATCTTGATGAACTCCGCGTCCTTGTAACCATTGCAAACAATCAGGCTGCCGATTTGATTTTGCAGCGCCAGGCCGGCGAGCAGTTCGGGTTTACTGCCGACCTCAAGACCGAAATCAAACGGCTTGCCCGCGTCGAGAATTTCCTCCACCACCTCGCGGAGCTGGTTCACCTTGATCGGGAACACACCGCGGTAACGGCCCCGGTAGCCGTATTCCGCAATCGCACTGCGAAAGGACTGGTTCAGCGCCTCGACCCGGTGGCGCAAAATGTCCTGGAACCGGATGAGCAGCGGAAATTTCAACCCGCGGCCTTTCGCTTCCTCGATGACGTCCGTGATGTCCACCGCCACGCCCGCATCCTGAAGCGGCCTGGCGACGACGTGGCCCTCGTCGTTGATGTCAAAATACTTCGCGCCCCAGCGATGAATGTTATAAAGGTTGCGTGCCGCTTCGATGTCCCACGGTCGCGCCGCCTCGGTTGAATTGCTCATCTCATGTGTCGAATCGACCGAACTATAAAACGCTGCACACGGAAATCAACAGACAGAATGAAAAATTTTCGCGCCGGCGCGCCGGGTAAAAGTTCAATACGCCGCTTTACAGGTTCGCGCGCGGGGACTAAAGTCGTTTCATGGCTGCTGAATACGATACAACCGAATTTGTGGACACCGATTTTCAAACCCAGAAATCGCCTTACGGTAACCCCGCGCCCGCCGGCGATCCGCTCCGCGCGCCCACGCGCGAGGAGGTGGACCGCAAGGTCGTCGAGGCGCAGCAAAAGCTCGCCGAACTCAAACGCGCGCAGGAGGGTCTGGAACGCGAACGCGCCGCGCTCGAGGAATTGCGCCGCCGCCAGAATGAATTTCAGACCGGCCGGCAGGAAATGGTGCACAGCCTCACCCGCGGCCTCGGCCTGCTCGAAGAAGCCGAGTTCAACGCCCGCCGCGACGCCGAGCAAATGGTCAAGACCGTCGCCGATTTCCGCGACGCCCTCGACAAAATCCAGGGCATCCACGAGGAAACCTGGAACAAGGATAATTTCAGTGTCGAACTCACACGCGGACTGACCACCATCGAAAACGCGCGCATGGAATGGAACGCCGCACGGCTCAAGTTTCCCATCCTATCCGGCGAAACCCCGGCAAACCCGGAAACCGAAAGCGCGCCGCCGCCCGCCGCCTCACCCTTCGCCACACACAGCTTCGGCGAACTGTGCAAGTTCGGCCTGGCGCTGACGTGGCCGCTGGCGCTCGTCGCGTTGCTCGCGCTGGGTTTGATGCTGGCCGTTTTGTTGCGTCACTGAAAGTTGAAGTCGTATGGCGTTCGCGAAAAAAAAGGCGAAAACGGTTGACCCGATTTCCGACCGCGCCCGCACCTTGAACGGCCAGATTGCCGCGCTCGAAGCCGAAATCAAAAGGCTCGACACGCAAATTCAGCACAATCCCGCGCCGCGCCTGCGTTCCACCGCCATTCCGCATGGCGCGACCATTGACCGCACGCACGAATCGCCGCCGTCCCCGCCCGCGCACGAACCGGTCTTTGAGGAGGTCAAACCGCTCCCGGCCAGCGACGAGACGGCCACGCCAGATCAATTCAACGAACTCGGCGTGCGCAAATACGATTTACCCGCGTTCATCCAGCGCCTGCGCCGGCGTTTCAGCCGGCCGGTGGCTTCCAACCCGCGGCTGGTCACGTATCTGGCCGCCGGCGGCGTTCGCGGCCTGCGCCCGTTGCGTTACGAAAAACGCGTGGCGCGCAACCGTTTCATCGCGTTCGCCATTTTTCTGTTTGTGGTGCTGCTCGGCACTATCCTGGTCTATCTGCGCAACCACTGACCGAATCCGCCCATGAAGAATCAATTCTACAAGCTGTCCATTCCCACGGCCGATGGCCAATTTGTCGCACGCTATTCCGCCAAAGGATTGGCTGAACTGGAATTTCCGAAGGTAGGGTCGGCTCGCCGAGCCGACCGCCGGACGCCTCGGCGAGGCGTTCCCACCCAAATCCTCCGTTGGCATCGGGCGACGGCAGCCGGATTGAAAAGTTCCCTGGCCGGGCGCAAACCGAAAAATCTACCGCCGCTGGATCTGGCTGGATCGGAATTTCAGAAACGCGTTTGGAACGCCCTGCGGAAAATTTCCGCTGGCCGGACGAAAAGCTACGGCGAAATCGCGCAGGCGGTTGGCAAGCCGAAGGCCGTTCGCGCCGTGGGTGGCGCGTGCGGGGCGAATCCGATACCAGTTTTTGTGCCATGCCACCGTGTCCTCGCGGCGAACAAAAAACTCGGCGGCTTCTCCGGTGGATTGAATTGGAAACGCAACTTGCTCGCGCGCGAAGGCATTGTGTTGTAGCAGCCGACGTGAGTCGGCTCCAATTTATTTAGAGCGGACTCACGTCTGCTGCTACACGGGTTTAGATTCTGCCGTCAGCCGGATGATTTCGCGCAGCGGCGTGCGCGGGCGGAACCCCACAAATTTTTCAAGCTTTTTCACCAGCGGCTTGCGGCGGCGCATGTCGTCGAAAGTCGGCACGCCGGTGACGCCGTAGCCCGTGGACGAAACCGGATACGCCTTGTCATACGGCACGATTTGAATCTTCGATTTCGAACCAAGCGTTTTGACCACCAGCCGCGCCAGATCGAGGATGCTGATTTCTTCAATGCCGCCGATGTTGAAGACCTCGCCGCGCGCTTTCGGGCAATTCTGCAGACGCATCAGCGCTTCCACTACGTCGCCGACGTGACTAAAACAACGCGTCTGTTTGCCGTTGCCAAAGACTTTCAGCGCTTCGCTTTTTTTCGCCGCCGCAATGAAGCGCGGCAGCACCATGCCGTAACGCCCGGTCTGGCGCGGGCCGACGGTGTTGAACAACCGCGCGATGGTGACGGGCAGGTTTTTCTCTCGCGCGTAGGCCAGCGCGAGAAATTCGTCGGTCAGCTTCGAACACGCGTAACTCCAGCGTGATTGGCCCGGCGGGCCGATGAGCAAATCGTCGTCCTCGCCGAACGCCGGCTTCGCGCTCTTGCCATAAACCTCCGAGGTCGAGGTCAGCAGGAGCGGCGTGCGGGTCGCGGCGGCGGCACGCAGCAAAATCTGTGTTTCATGAAAGCTCGCTTCCAGAACGTGCAACGCCGATTTGACGACGAGTTCAACGCCCACGGTCGCAGCCAGATGAAAAATAAATTCCGCATTCGCGGCCAGTTTTGGCAATTCGGCACACGTGGAAATTTTGGATTTGACGATTCGCAGCCGCGGATTTGATTTCACCGCCGCAAGATTCTCCAGCCGGCCGGTCGAGAAATCGTCAATGACAACGACGCACTTGCCGTCGTTGAGCAGTCGTTCAACCAAATGCGATCCAATAAATCCAGCCCCACCTGTGACAAGAATATGCTTCATTCGCAAGGTGGGTGAAACTTCCAATTGACCGTAGCGGCGCCCCGGCAGCGCGCCGCAAATTTCAAAAAAATCGAGAATGCGGCTCTCTGCCGAGAAGCCGCTGCGTTGGCTTCGAATTTCAATTTACCGAGGCAACGGTTCGTTTTCATTTAAGCGCGTTGGCGATGGCTTCCGCCAGTTTCTGCCGGAACTCCGGGGATTCAATTAATTTCGCCTCGTGTGGATTGGACAGGTAGCCGCACTCGATGAGCACGGCGGGCCGGTGCTGGTCGTGCAGCACCCCGATAAACCGCGCGCGCCGCACCCCGCGGTCTTCCAGGCCGGAGGTCCGCAGCAGCGCCGCGTGCAGGCGGACGGCGAGTTGCAAATTTTCGGCGTCGAAGCCGTTGTTGGAAAAATTATCCGACCAGAAATCGTTGTAACCGCGAATCAGAGTTGAAGACATGCCCGTCGGTGTGAGGCAATACGTTTCGAGGCCGGCCTGTTTCTCGTTCGGCGCGGCGGAATTGAAATGCAGGCTGATGAACAAATCCGCGTGATGTGCTTCGGCGCACGCGGCGCGATCGTCCAGCGAAACGTCCACGTCGTTCGTGCGCGTGAGGAAGACCATCCAGCCGTTGGTCGCCAGCAAGGGCGCGAGCTGCAATGCCAGGTCGAGCGTGAATTCCTTTTCAAACCGGCCGTCGAGCACGCTGTGCGTGCCGGTATTCGACCCGCCATGGCCGGGGTCAATCACGATGACGCGGTTGGTGCTGAACGTCAGCGGCGGGTCGCACAAAAGCGGTTCAAGGTTTCTCTGCAAATCGAGTTCGTGCAGGAAAATCTGGCCGTCGATGAGTTGCGGTTCAAAGCCGAGATTAATTTCGATGCCGTTCCAGGTCGCTTCGCGGCTGCCGATCTCTAAAATCATCACACCGGTTGCCGAACCAATTGCATACGTGGCCATCGGGAGACTGGACAGCAAATGAGGCGTACCGGTTTTGTGTTCGGCAGCCCAGCGGCTGAGTGAGAGCCACGTTGTCACCGGCGCGGGACGGACGACGTTCGTTGGCGGTGGCTTCGGGTAAACGACCGGGGCGCTGGGCCGGGACGGTTGTGGAATTTGCAGTTGTTGAAGTTCATTAGTCGCCGCCCAGTCGGGCGGCAACGGTTCGTTGGGGGCGCGGCGTGGCGTGGTCGCGCAGCCCGCAAAAAAAAATACCGCAATAAAAAAGATGCCAGCCGGTTTTAACACGCGGCCATTGTGCGGAAGGCAAAGTCGGACTCAAGCTGTTTCCTCATTTACGATTTGCGATTTACGATTGACGTGCGCACCGGAGCAAATCGCGTCAATCGTAAATCGTATATCGCAAATTTGCCGGCACGGAAACTTTGTTGTGCTTGCTGCGAATGAATTGCGCCGTCATCATTTGCGGGAGTGAAGATTCTCGTTGCCATCACCGGAGCCAGCGGCGCGCTTTACGCGCAGCGTCTGCTCGACAACCTCGACCCGCGCCGACACGAACTGCACGTCGTGATGAGCAATTACGCGCAACAGGTCATTGCCGAGGAATTGCCCGGCGGCCTGCGCCTGCCCGCCGGGGTCAAGACACACAACCTCAAAAGCATGAACGTGCCGTTTGCCAGCGGCTCGAATCCGCCGGATGCCATGGTCATCATCCCCTGCACCATGGGCACGATGGGCCGCATCGCGCACGGTTACAGCGAGGACGTGCTGCTCCGTGCTGCGGACGTGGTTTTGAAGGAACGAAGAAAGTTGATTCTGGTTCCGCGCGAAACGCCCTTGAGCCTCGTCCACGTCAGAAACATGGAATTATTGCTGCAGGCCGGCGCGATGATTCTGCCGGCGAACCCGGGTTTCTACTCGAATCCGAAAACCGTCCAGGATGTGGTGGATACCGTGGTCGCGCGCGTGCTGGATCATTTGGGCCTGCCGCAAAAACTTGTTTCGCGCTGGACCGAAGAAAGGGAATGAATATGAAAAACGGGAAACGCTCAACAATCAACATTCAACATTCAACTCCCAAGGATTCGGAGGCGGTGGTTTGGAAATTCAATGAAGGTGCAGGAGGAAATCGAAAGTTTGATCTGGAAGACCGGTTGCTGGAATTTGCCTCGGCAATCATTGACCTATCCGAAATGCTTCCGGCCACACGCACGGGCAACCATGTGGCGGGGCAAATTTTGCATTCCGGCACTTCGCCTTATCCCAATCACGGTGAAGCTGAAGCGGCCGAGTCTCGTGACGACTTCATTCACAAACTGAAGACCTGTCTCAAGGAATTGCGCGAAACCCGCCGCTGGGCAAGGCTGATCAAGCGGAAAGCCTGGGTGAAAAATGAAACCACACTCCTGTTTGTGCTGGGTGAGTGTGAAGAATTGATCCGCATATTTCACTCGAGCATCCAGACCGCAAAGCGACATGCGCAGACCGAACCGCTGCGCGCGGCAGTTCCGTCGCGTCATTTTCCCAGCGCCACCGGCTGATGCTTCGATGTTGGGCGTTGAGTGTTGAATGTTGAATGTTCTCCTTTGCTAACAAATGGCTTGCCTTTGTGCGTTTCCCGCACACGGTTTTCGCCCTGCCCTTCGCGCTGGCGGCGATGATGGTGGCCGCGCGCGATCACTGTGGCTGGCCGGGCTGGAAGATTTTTGGTCTGATTCTGGCCGCGATGGTTTGCGCGCGGACGTGCGCGATGGCTTTCAATCGCATTGCGGACAGAAAATTCGATGCGCTGAATCCGCGCACGGCCAGCCGCCACTTGCCAAGCGGACAAATCTCGCTGACGAGCGCAATCGCGCTCTGTGTTTTGTCAGCGGCGGGGTTGGTCGTCGCCAGTCGCTTTCTCAATCCATTGTGCTTCTATCTGTCGCCCATCGCATTGTTGGTGATTTGTTTCTATTCGTTCACAAAACGGTTCACAGATTACACGCACGTTTTCCTGGGCCTTTCCCTGGCGCTCGCGCCGATCGGCGCGTGGCTCGCGGTCAAGGGCGCGGACGTTTCCGTTCTGGAAATTGTACAGATGACCACGCTCGCGCTGGCCGTGGTGTTGTGGCT
>Ga0181538_10001341_pt1 | contig 27821 bp, 24 predicted proteins | sample PEATcosm2014_Bin_40_FD_119773 | JGI IMG/M metagenome (GOLD analysis project Ga0181538, IMG submission 119773) | Peatland microbial communities from MTU Mesocosm Facility, Houghton, MI, USA - PEATcosm2014_Bin23_30_metaG | ecosystem: Environmental > Terrestrial > Soil > Wetlands > Peat | place... | reverse complement strand
TGTCGCAGGCGAAGAACACCGCGTCGCCCGCCTTAAGGCCGGCCTTTTCGGCGATCTTCGCTTGGACGTCCGCGGGCAGAAATTTCGCGATCGGGCCTTTGCCCGCAAGCGCGCCCGCCTCTCCTTCGTAAATCACATAGCCCAGCCCCGCCGCGCCTTCGCCCTTCGCCCAGTCGTTGAGCTTGTCGAAGAAAGAGCGCGGCTGCGCGCCCGCGCCCGGCGCGGGAATCGCACGCACCACGCCGCCCGCCTTGATGACGTTCTTGAAGGCGTTGAAGCTCACATCCTCGCGTGAAAATTCGTCCGTAACATCGACGATGACCAGGGGATTGCGCAGGTCCGGCTTGTCCGAGCCATATTTCAGCATCGCCTCGGCGTAAGGGATTTTCGGGAATTTTTGCGTCACCGCAAAACCTTTGCCGAACTCCTCGAAGACCCCGCGCAGAACCGGCTCAACGGTCGTAAAAACATCATCTTGCGTGACGAAGCTCATCTCGATGTCGAGCTGATAAAACTCAAGGCTCCGGTCGGCGCGCAAATCCTCGTCACGAAAACAGGGCGCGATCTGGAAATAGCGGTCGAAGCCAGCGACCATCAAAAGCTGCTTGAACTGCTGCGGCGCCTGCGGCAGCGCATAGAATTTTCCGGGGTGCAGACGCGAGGGAACAAGAAAGTCCCGCGCGCCCTCTGGACTAGACGCCGTCAGGATCGGCGTCTGAAATTCGAAGAAGCCCTGCGCTTTCATGCGGGCGCGCAGCGAATCGATGATCTGTCCGCGCAACATGATGTTCCGGTGCAGTTTTTCGCGGCGGAGATCGAGGAAGCGGTAGCGCAGCCGCATATCCTCCGGATAGGGCTGGTCGCCGAACACGGGAACCGGCAATTCGGCGGCTGGTCCCAGCACCTCTATTTCGGTCACATAGACCTCAACGAGGCCGGTCGGCATTTCGGCGTTTTCGGTCCCGCTCGGGCGCTTGCGGACGATTCCGTCGATGCGCACGACCCATTCGGAGCGCAATTTCTCCGCCAGCGCGAAAGCCCCGGAATCGGGGTCGGCGACGCATTGCGTGACGCCGTAGTGATCGCGCAGGTCAATAAACAGAACGCCGCCGTGATCGCGGATGCGATGGCACCAGCCAGATAGCCGGATCGTTTCGCCGGCGTCCGATTCGCGGAGGTCGCCGCAGCTATGGGTACGGTAGCGGTGCATTTTCTCGTCAGAACCATGAGGGAAGATGGCGCGGACCACCGCATGGGCGACGGTTTCTGTCAAGGCTGCGGCGCGTCTCCCCGCGTCGCTTCGGTGTGAAGGCCCCGGGAATGTCGCGACTTGGCCCTTCGGCCTATGGCGGGCGGCCCCGCTTTCCTCTATCTAAAAGCGATGAGTCTAATTTCCACAACTGACGCCCTTGCGGAGGCGTGCCGCCGCATTGCAACCCATCCCTTTGTGACGGTCGACACCGAGTTTTTGCGCGAAACGACGTTCTGGCCAAGGCTCTGCGTCGTGCAGCTCGCTTCGCCCGACGAGGCGGTCGCGATCGACGCCATGGCGGAAGGGCTGGATCTTTCGCCGCTGTTCGCGCTGATGGCGGATGAAAAGCTCACAAAAGTGTTTCACGCAGCGCGGCAAGACCTTGAAATCATTTGGAACCTATCCAAACTGATTCCGGCGCCCCTGTTCGACACCCAGGTCGCCGCGATGGTCTGCGGCTTCGGCGATCAGGTCTCTTACGGCGATCTCGTTCAGACCGTCGCCAAGGTCTCGCTCGACAAATCCTCCCGCTTCACCGACTGGTCGCGGCGCCCGCTTCTGCCGGCGCAAATCGAATACGCCATCGCCGACGTCACCTGGCTGCGCGACATCTACCTGTACCTGCGCCGTAAACTGGAGCAGACCGGACGCCTCGCGTGGCTCGCCGACGAGATGGCGCTTCTGTCGTCGCCCGCGACCTACGAACAGCATCCGGACAACGCGTGGGAGCGTTTCCGCAACCGCGTCCGCAAGCCGCGCGATCTCGCCGTCCTCATGGACGTGGCCGGGTGGCGCGAGGCGGAAGCGCAGGCGCGCAACGTGCCGCGCGCGCGCGTGCTGAAGGACGACGTGCTGATCGAACTCGCCCTCGCCGCACCGCGGACGGCAGAGGCGCTCGGCAATTTGCGCGCCTTTCCGCGCGGCATGGAGCGCTCGCGCGCCGGCGTCGATATTCTGGCGGCGATCGAGCGCGGCCTCGCCCGCGACCCGAAGACATTGCCGAAGCTGGAGCGCGAGCGCCGCTCGGGCGGCAATGGCGCGGCCGTCGAATTGCTGAAAGTGCTGCTCCGCCAGGTCAGCGAAAGCCATGGCGTCGCCAGCAAGATGATCGCCACCGTCGAGGATCTCGAGGCGATCGCCGCCTCCGACAACGCTGACGTCGCCGCCCTCAAGGGATGGCGGCGCGAGCTTTTCGGCGTCAAGGCGCTGGAGCTGAAACATGGCCGTCTGGCGCTCACCGTCGAACAGGGCCGCGTCGTTACGCTGGAATGGCGGGAGGCTTCGCAAGAAGACGCCGGGCAAGAGCCGGCGCTTGAGGCCGCGGCGGAGCGTGAAGCTTCGCCGGAGCAGGTCGCCGAGTGAGTGCGCGACTTCGCGTTTCGCCGGCCTCTTCGACGCCTAGATCGGCGACGGCGACGATAGAAACCGCCGCTCGATTTCTAATCTATCCCGCTATGGTGACGATCGCGTCGCGTCCGATCAGCCGCGCGAGCTGCTTGACCCGGCTGTAGAGCCTGTCGCTGGCGAGATCGGCGAGATCGGCCGGAAGGGTGAGTTCGACCTTGCTCTTGAGGCACGCGACGGGCGTCCGTGGCAGAACGTCCGGCATCGCGCCCGACACCAGATAAGCAAGGCGGACCGCGGCGGCGACGATGCGCGCCCTATCCAGCATGCGCGCCGACGCCAGCGCCCTGATCTGCGGGCTAACCTCATCGTCGTCGAGGCCAAGATAGCGATAAGCCATGGTAAGGGCGAGAAATGCGCGGCCGGGATGATCGATGGCGGTCAGGGCCGTGTTTTCGACGAGGTTCAGACTCTCCTCGCCGCGATAGTCGGGATGCGCGCGCCAATTGACGTCGGCGAGCAGGCAAGCCGCGTGACGCAAGCGCTTTTCTTCAGTAGTTTCCTCAAGATGCGTCGACTTCATGAAGCGATCTGTCCATTCGACCAGATCTTCGGCATGGCGCGGCGCCCGGGAGAACTGGAGATTGGCCTCGGAGGCCGCGACGATCAGCGGGTCTTTCCGCCGCTGCGCCTGATCGAGCATCTCGTAAATCAGGCCCTCGCGCACGCCGGCGGTCGAGATCATGATTTCCTTCGGCATCGCCCGGCGAATGATCTCGTCGAGCACCATCGCGCCGTAAGGCAGCAGTGGACGGCGCTGGGCGTTGACCGCCTCGATCGAGATCAGCGTCTCGGTGTTCACCCGCTCGACGATGCCGGCGAAGTCGGAGGCGTCCTCGGAAGGAATGACATAGCCGTGCATGACGGTCAGCGGATAATGGCGCTGGCGCATATGCAATTTGGCGAGCGCGCGCCAGGTGCCTCCCACCGCGTAGAAGGTGCGTCCGGCGACGCGTTCGACGATGCGCGAGTTCGCCAAGGCCTCGCGCACGATCTTGACCGCCGCGCGGGGCGAATTATTGGAGGCGTCCATCAGCGTCAGGCCGCCGAGCGGCAGGGTCGCGCCCTTGCCAAGCTGCACGCCCTTGACGTCGATCAGCTCGAGCGAGCCGCCGCCGAGATCGCCGACGACGCCATCGGGCCGATAGATCCCCGAGACGACGCCGTGAGCGGAAAGCTCGGCTTCCCGCGCGCCCGACAACAGCGAAATCGGGGCGCCGATCGCATGGCTGGCCGCCTGCACGAATTCGGCGCCGTTCGAGGCGTCGCGCGCGGCGGCGGTGGCCAGAACATGCAGCTCTCCGACCTGCAGGATTTCGCTCATCGTCTTGAAGCGGCGCAAGGCGGCGAGCGCCTTGTCGATGCCGGCCTTCGGCAGTTTGCCCGTCGTCGCGACGCCATTGCCGAGAGCGCACAGGGATTTCTCGTTGAAAATCTGGCGCGGCGCGCGACTCAGGCCCTCATAAGCGACGAGCCGAACCGAATTCGAGCCGATATCGACGATTGCGATCGGCTGCTTGACGGGAGCGCTTTCCCGAGCGCCTTCGAGAGACTCGCTAAGGATTGAATCCATCGTCGCTTCAGCGGCCGTCCAGGCGCTTGAAGAGGGTTTTGGGACTTGACGTCTTAAGCGATTTTCCACGGCCTGACAGACTCGGGTTGGTCATGAAATAGGAATGCGCGTTAAACGCTTCTTCGCCCGGCGGCGCCTGTATGCGCGCGCTGGAGCCGTCCGGCAAGACCCGGTAGCTCTGCTGATTGTCGATGAGATTTGCGACCATGATCTGATCGAGAACCTGCTCATGCACGGTCGGATTGAGAATCGGCAGCATGGCCTCGACGCGCCGATCAAGATTGCGCTGCATCAGGTCGGCGGAGGAGATGTAAACTTTCGCCTTCGGATGCGGCAGCCCGTAGCCGCCGCCGAAGCAATAGATCCGCGCATGCTCGAGGAAGCGGCCGATGATCGACTTGACCCTGATATTTTCGGAGAGGCCCTGCACCCCCGGCCGCAGGCAGCAGATGCCGCGCACGACGAGATCGATCTTCACGCCGGCCTGGCTCGCCGCGTAAAAGGCGTCGATGATTTCGGGGTGGACGAGCGAGTTGCATTTCGCCCAGATCGCGCCGGGCTTTCCCGCCTTCACAAACGCGATTTCCTCCTCGATGTTCTGGAGCAGCCGCGATTTGATCGAGATCGGCGAGACGGCCATCAGTTCGAGACCCTCGGGCTCGGCATAGCCGGTAATATAGTTGAAGATCCGCGAGACGTCTCTGCCGATCGCGGGATCGGCCGTGAAGAAGGAGATGTCGGTGTAGATTTTGGCGGTTATGGGGTGATAGTTCCCCGTGCCGACATGGCAATAGGTCGTCAGAGCGCCGGATTCGCGACGCACCACCATCGACAGTTTGGCGTGCGTCTTCAGCTCGATGAAGCCGAACACGACCTGCACACCGGCGCGTTCGAGATCGCGCGCCCAGCGAATATTTGCGGCCTCGTCGAAGCGCGCCTTGAGCTCGACAAGCGCCGTCACCGACTTGCCGGCTTCCGCCGCGTCGATCAGCGCGCGAACGATCGGACTGTTCGCCGAGGTGCGGTAGAGCGTCTGCTTGATGGCGACGACGTTGGGATCGACCGCGGCCTGATTGAGAAACTGAACGACGACGTCGAAGGATTCGTACGGATGATGGACGACGAGATCCTTCTGCTTGATGGTGACGAAACAATCGCCGCCATTGTCGCGCAGACGCTCCGGAAAACGCGGATTATAGGGTTTGAACTTCAGCTCCGGCCGGTCGAGGCCGACGATCTCCGACGTTTCGTTCAGCGCCAGCATGCCGTCGAGCACGAACACCTCGTCCGGCTCGACAGCGAGCTCTTCCGCAACGAAGGCGCGCAGCTCCTCTGGCATCACGCTGTCGAATTCGAGGCGGATCACCGATCCGAGGCGGCGGCGCTTCAAGGCGCTTTCGAACAGGAGGACGAGATCCTCGGCCTCCTCCTCGACTTCGAGATCGCTGTCGCGAATGACTCTGAACAGTCCGTGTCCGCGCACGCTATAGCCCGGAAACAGACTTTGCGTGAACATGCCGATGACGTTCTCGAGCGCGATGAAGCGCTGATGCTGGTCATCGCCCTCCCCTTCCGGCAACCGGATGAAGCGCTGGATCTTCGCCGGCAGCCGGATCAGGGCCTTCGAGATTTTGCGCTCGACCGGTCCGACAAGTTCAAGAGCGATGGTGAAGCCGAAATTCGGAATGAACGGAAACGGATGCGCGGGATCGACTGCGAGCGGCGTCAAGACCGGGAAGACGTGGGTGATGAAATATTGCTCCAGCCAGGCTTTGTCGGCCGCGCTGAGTTCCGGCGGATCGAGAAGCGTTATGCCGACGCCGATCAACTCCTCGCGCAGCTCGCGCCAGCGGCGCAGCTGCTCGACAGCAAGAAGGCTCACCCGTTCGCGGATTCGCGCCAACTGCTGCGTCGGAGTCATGCCGTCCTCGGAGGACGTCATCACGCCGGCCCGCATCTGTCCGCGGAGGCCGGCGACGCGCACCATGAAGAACTCGTCGAGGTTGGTCGCCGAGATGGACAAAAAGCGCAATTGTTCGAGGAGCGGGTGATTTTTGTTGGAGGCTTCCTGCAAAACCCGCCGGTTGAATTCGAGCCACGACAGTTCGCGATTGATGAAGCGGTGCACAGATCGCGTCGGATCGTCGAGGGTCTCGGCGACGCCGGCTTCGTTCGCGATCGAGGGCGCGCCGTCTTCGCCAGACCTCAGGGCGATAATGTCGCTGCTCATGGCGATTTCTCCGTCGGCAGCCGGCGTCTCGCCGCTCTGCGCGTCAGTTTGGGGTGAAACGGTCTTATCGGGAATGGACTGATCGGCCTGCCTCCCTGTCGCGGGGCGCCTTGCGTCGCCAGCCCGCTTGATCTCGGCCGGCCCTGGATCTTCCGCCTGCGAGCTCACCGTTTTCATCCTCGTTCAGAAAGTTGCCGGCAAGAAGCCGCCGGAATGTGATGACTCTTCATGACGCTGGCGTGACCCCGCCGAGGACGTCCGCCGCATGGCGTGCGGATCGACGCGGGAGGATGGCGGTCGGAGGCGGCGGCTGCGCCGGTAACCCGCGCCGATGGCGAGCTTGATGGCTGCGGATGAGGTTGTAAAGAGCGATCGCGCAAGCGCCCCCGCATGCAATCCGGCATGGCCTGCGACGAAGCCTGACGCCCGGCTCATTTGCGCTTCCTCAGCCCGAAATTCGCATTCGGCCGGCCCGCCAGCCAGGTCAGTGCGAAATATGCAACGATGAGAAGGCAATTTGCGGCGATCCAGACGGCCGAGAAAAACGATGGGATCGTCAGCGCCACAAAGATTTGCGCAACCGAACGGAACAGCCAGAGCACGCCGCCCCACGGCGTCGCGAGCCATAATCCGACCGCCGCGAGAAGATCGAGGATGGCGAAGAAAATGACGGCCGCGCCCCATTCCGGCGTCACCGTGTCGAACAAGGGCCGATGCGGCAGCAGCACGGCGCTCCACTGGCTGAGCCCCTGCGCCACGCAAAGCACCGCCAGCAGGCGCATGAACACGACGAGGATAAGGCCCCATGCATTTTTCTCGCCGGCCTCGCCGGAATCGCCGAGCCGGATGGCGGCGCCGGAATCGCCGCGTTCCGCAATCCTGTCGGACCCGCGCGCGGTTTTCATTGCGCGACCGCCACGGCGGCAAAGGTCAGTTCGTCGGCGAGAGGCTGGAAATAGGAATCGATGTCGGCTTGGCTCACCGCATCGAAGTCAGCCGGGCGCCAGCGCGGGCGGCGGTCCTTATCGATGATCGCTGCGCGCACGCCCTCATAATAGTCGGACCCCTTGAGGATGCGCGAGGCGATGCGAAATTCGATGCGCAGCGCCTCGTCGATTGAAAGGCCGGCGCCGATTTGCACTTGCCGCAGCGCGATCGCAAGACTCGTCGGCGATTTCGCCGCCAAAGCGGCGCGGGTCTCGCGGGCGAACGCGCCGTCCTCCGCTTCGATCTTGGCGGCGATCTCCGCCACCGTCGGCGCGTCGAAACAGCGATCGATGAATGGCCTTCTATCGATCAGCGCCGAAGCGGGCGCGGGCCTCGCCTCCTCGCCGATCGCAACAGCGGCGTCCTCGCCATCGATCAGCCTTTGGGTCAGCGCCGCGTGGCGCGATGAAGGGACATGGGCGGAGGCAAGCCCGAGGGCGAGCGCGTCGCCGCAGCCGATGCGGGCGCCGGTCAAGGCGAGATATGCGCCGAACCGCCCAGGCAGGCGCGGCAGGAAAAAGGTCGCGCCGACATCGGGGAAAAAGCCGATGCCAGCCTCCGGCATGGCGAAATCGAGCGCCTCGCCGGCAACGCAATGCGCCGCATGAACGGAGAGGCCGGCGCCGCCGCCCATGACGATGCCCTCGGCTAGCGCGACGATGGGTTTCGCATAGCGCTTGATGCGGCGGTTCAGGCGATATTCCGCGCGGAAGAAATCGAGCTGCGCATCCCGCCGCCCGGCCTTGCCCAATTGGTAGAGCGCACGGATGTCGGCGCCCGCGCAAAACGCCCGCTCGCCCGCCCCCCGGATCAGCACGCAGCGAACGGCGGCGTCGGTTTCGAAGAGATCGAGCGCGCCCGCGATCGCGCGCACCATGGCGAGATCGAGCGAATTCAGCGCCGCCGGCCGGTTCAGCGTGATCGCGCCGCAGCGGCCTATCGTTTCGATGATGACGTCCGCGCCGCCCATGCTCTCTCCGTTGCGGGACTTAGATCACGATGTTTCTGGATTGAATCAACCCAAAATCACAAAGCTGACCGATTCCAGGAGTCCAGAGCGGGTGCGGGCGGAAAACCGTTTCCCACTTTTCCTCATCCCGCTCTAGCCCCGGAGCGGGCGCCGCGTCAACGCGCCATGCGCGCGGGCGCAGAGGGGCGCGGACGGCGATTTCGCTTTAAAATTGCACCGTGGTGCGGATGCCGAAAACCGCCGCGTCGGGAATTCGGCCGCTCGCCGGGTTCAGCGGATTGACGGCCCCGCCGCCAGGATGAAAGACATATTCGAAATCGGGCTGCACCGTCCAGCCGGGCATGACCTGCGCCTGATAAGTGGCCTCCAGAAGCAACTCGTAGTCGCGCGCGGGCAGCTTCTCGCCCGTGAAGGCCGCCGTCTCGACATCGAGCGCGCTAACCGCGGGAGACACTTCGGTATAGGCGGCCGAGACGCCGAACTGGTCGTCCGGCCGTTGGCTCCAGAGCCCCATGAAATTGACGCCGCCATCGGCATAAAAGTGTATCAGATTGCGGTCCGTCGGGGCCGCGCTCACCCGCGCGAAGGCGCCGATCCCTTTTTTCGGATCGTCGCCGGGCAGACGCCAGAGCATCTGGTCGATCACCCCGTAAAGACTATAGTCGCCGCTATGGGTGAGCGCCCTGCCGTCGCTGTCGGGATCGGCGAGCGGCACGCCGTCAGAGCCCAAATACTGGTCGTTGAAACTGCCGAAGTGATACCAGCCGCCGAATTTGATCTTTCCCGCGAGGCCGGTCGAATCCTTGTCCTGATTATAGGAAAACTGCGCCTCGCCGACGACGAAGGGCGGATATTTCACAAGGAAATCCGTGCCCGACGGGTCGTACTGCCACGGCTTTCCGGTGAAGCCGGCGCCGGTCGGATCGCCGTTGAAAATGGCGCCGACGAGATTCAGCTGGTCGCTCGCATACACCTTGACGCGCACGCCCGGCGTGGCGAAGGGATAGGCGTTGCCTCCGCTCGGCAGATTCTCTGCGAAAATATTCGGCCAGCCATAGGTCGAGTTGAGATAGAGCTGCCCGAGTTCGCTGATGAAAAAGTCGCTGTCGGCGGCGAGTTGACCGACGCGGATCGACAGCTTGTCGCCGGGAAGCTTGTATTCGGCCCAGGCCTCGAACAGCAGCCACGCCGGATGCGCCGCGATGAAGGTGATCGCGGAATAGTTGTAGAGATTATACGTCGAGAGGCTCTGGCCTGCGATTTCATAAGAATTAATGTGGAAGATCAGGCCCTTGATCCCGGCGATCTGGTTCATGTCGCCGTCGAGGCCGAGTTCGAGGCGCTGCTCGTAGCGCGCGCCCTGTTTCACGCCGCCGGTCGGATTGCCGAACACCTCGCTGATAAAATTCACCTGCGGGTTGAAGCCGCGTTGGCAGAGCGCCTTCTTCCAATCTCCCAACACCGGAACGCTGCCGGAGATCGACGGCTGCCCATCGCATAAAGTGGGGGCGGGCGCAGGCTCCGGCGCTTTGGGCGCCGCATCGCTCGCATCCGCCGCGCAGGCGAGGCCGCCCGGGACGATCGTCAAGACCGCGAGCAGCGCGGCGAAGCGCCAATCGCTCCGCGCCGATCGCGCGGACCGCCTGCGGCGAACGGCGAACATGCAGGGTTCACGCATATCCGTCTCCGAACATTCATATTCATCCGCGTTCATCAATACTTGATAATACGGACGCGCGAACATTCGCAAGAAGTCTATTTTTTCATTATTCCAATCTAGCGAACCCGCGCCTCGTATACGGGCAAATCGCCAAAATAATATCGAGCGCCGTTGCAAGACCGCCACAGGTCGCCGGCCGTGTTCAAGGCCTGTGCGGCGAACGGCGCTCGCGCGTCGCCATCCCGCCGGAAGCGCCTCAAATCAATTTAGGCCAGATTCCGACTGTTTAACTGGCGGAAGCAGGCGGGTATGATTGCGTAAGTCTCAGGAAACCACCAAAAAATAAAGACATGATCTTCCGCATTTTTACTGTCGAGTTTTCAGAGACTTCGCAATGCACCAACTTGCCTTGGTGTGCGCAAGTAAATATTCTGTCCTGTAAGCTTTCCTGGATGATGGTGATTTTGGCATCCCTAATTAGGAGCCCTGGCGCAATATAGTCGCCACTGGATGAATGATTTTCAGGCGCTCTTGCGTCCTCGCCCGTGCGGACGGCGGCGTCGCGCACCGGCGCAAAATCTGGGAAGCATTCGCTAAACTTCGAATGCGCTTCTGCAAGCGAGTTCCTGTCAATGCTTGCGCCGAGATACGTCGAATTCTCTGAAATATTACGCGCCGTCTCTATTTGTCCGCGGAAATTCAAGAGCGACATGACGGCGTCGCGGCAAGCGAGCAATCGCCAACATCCGAACGCCGAAGGTCGGCCGGGGAGCGAACCCAAAACCGAATCCTGCATGCAGCAATAATCAAACAGATGCACGGCCGCGCCAAATTGCCTTGTATATTTTTCAATGTCCCTCAGAGCGAAGTTCAACACGCAAATGTCCTGGCGTTCATCGAGGGGGACGATGTTCATGCACAATTGCGGCACGTCGCCTTGCATGATGATCATTGCTGCGATCCATGACCGGCCAGGAAGGCGGATTTCAAATCAGAGGGGATCGGCGCGCAAGCGCAAAAACGAAAGCGCTTCCGAACGGAGGAATTCCCATTTCCGAAAACGCTGCAATAAGTCATTGAAAAAATTGGAGCGGGTGAAGGGAATCGAACCCTCGTATTCAGCTTGGAAGGCTGCTGCTCTACCATTGAGCTACACCCGCGCGATGCGCCTAAAGCCCTATACCCACCCGCTGGATTTGAGTCAAAGCACGGATCAGGTGCGTCAATAGCCGAACCGGATCGGCAGACAGGGGCGCACCGGCGGCGCGGTGAAGGCGAGCGTCTGGGCGGTCTGACGCTCCAGCAGCGTCAGCTTCGAAAGGACGGCGTCGCGGATCTTCGCCCACTGCTCGCGTTGGGGACCGGCGCCGCCGACCGCGAGATTCAACCAGACATAGGCCTGCACATAGTCCTGAGGAACGCCTTGTCCTTTGTCGTACATCAGCCCGAGCATATATTGCGCGTCCGCGAGGCCCTGATCGCTGGCGCAGCGATACCATCCGGCCGAAACAATGAAATTCTGCGGCACGCCCTGGCCGCGGGCGTACATGAAGCCGAGAAAGGATTGCGCCCGCGCATCGCCTGCCGTGGCGAGCGGAAGAAAGATCTCCGCCGCCCGAACATAATTATGAGCGGCGGCGGCGGCGATGCCCTGCCGCAAGGCGTCGCCGGCGAGAACCGGCAGCGGAGCGATGAAAAGGAAAAACATCGCCGCGTGGCGCAAACGGCGCAGATTCGGCCGCCGCGCTACGCGATTTCTTGCCCAGCCAGAACGCAGCCTTCCGATCGCCATGGAAGCCCTCAAAACTCGAAAACGCCGGTCTCGACGAGCCAGCAGAACCAGATCGCCGGCGCGAAGAACAGGCCGAACGGCAGTCGCGCCACAGCGCTAAAGGGGCGCCGTCCCGCCAACCGGCCGAACGCATAGACGCATAGCCCCGCGAGCGCGCCGATCTCGACCGCGACCGGCATCATGGGCCAGTCGAGCCAGGCGCCGGCGACCGCGGCGAGCTTGACGTCCCCAAGCCCGATCCCTTCGCGGTCCCGAAGGCGAAAATAAAGCGCGCGCAAGGCGAAAAAGGCGGATCCGAGGACCGCCGCGCGGATCACCGCAAGGCCGATGGCTTGCGCCGCGGGAAGCCAGAATTCTTGCCAAAAATCTCGCCAAAACTCAGGCGATGCGCCAAGGCCCGCGGCGGCGAGTCCGAGCAGAAAAGCGGCGAGACTGAGCCGGTTTGGAATGAGGAGGCTGCGCGCGTCGATCACGGCGATGGCGAGCATCAAAAGCGCCAGCGCCGCGCCGAACCAGCCTTGCGCCCCGCGCGCGGCGGAAAGGCTCGCGCCCGTCATGGCGCAGGCGATCACAGCCAGCCCGGCGGTTTTGAGCCATCCGGACCTGACCCATCCGCCCGCCGTCGGCGGCGCTGGCGGCGCCTCGCCCATCGCCGCGCCCCGCTGGATCACCGGCGTCGTCATTGCTGGTTCAACTGCTGCAGCGCCCGCGTCGGCACCGGCGTCACGGCTCCCGTCGGATAGATGCTGCCGACCTTCTCACCGCGCAACTTCGAGCGCAGCTCCTCAGCGACCAAGGAGGCGTCGACGCCGTCGTGGATGACCTGCGGACGAATGAAGATGATGAGTTCGGTCCGTCCGATCAAATTGCTGGAGCTGTTGTTGAAGGCGTTGCCGATGACGGGAATCTGGTCGAGGCCGGGGATGCCGGACTTCGTCAGATTGCCACTATCCTGAATGAGGCCGGCGAGCAGCACGGTCTGGCCGTCGGCGACGACGATCGAACTCTTGACGTGCCGGTCGGAAATCGTCGGCGTTAAATTCGTTCCCGCCGCGCAGTTCTTGCACTCGCTAATCTCCTGATCGACGTCGAGGGTCACGTTGCCGTTGAAGTTGACCCTTGGCTGCACGCGAAGAATGATGCCGGTATTTTCGTAATTGATCGAGTTGAAGACGGTGTTCGACGACGACGTCGCCGAGTTCAAAATATTCGCGCTGCCTGTCGTGACGGGGATCTGATCGCCGACCGTCAGCGTCGCGACCTGATTGTCGACGACGACGAGCGAGGGATTGGAGAGAACCTTGACGTTGGTGTATTGGTGCAGCGCGCTGAGGACGACGTGCGGCGTCAGATTGTTTCCGAGCAGAAGATTGAAGCCCGGCACATCCGGCGTCGGCGCGATGCTTGTTCCCGACGAATTGCTAGCCTGGACGCCGGTCGAGCTTTTGCCGCCCAGATTGATGCTGCCGATGAAGAACTGCACGCCGTAGCTCAGCGTATCGTTCAGGCTGACCTCGGCGATCGTCGTATCGATGGCGACCTGAAGTTTCGGCCGGTCGAGTTGCTCCAGAGCTTTCTCGATGACGTGATAGCTTTGCTGATTGGCGTAGATAACCACGGAATTATTCGGCGCGTCGGCCATGATCCTCACGCCGGGCAGTAGGGCGGGTCCCTTGGAGCCGCCGCCGCCGGTCCCGCCGCCAGATTCGGTATCCGTGCTTGAGGATGGGCCGCCGAGCGCGCCGAACGGATTTGGTCCGGCCCCGCCGGCGCCCCCCGCGCCCGCCGCCGTATTGGCGCCAAGGCCGGCGGCAGGAGCGCCGCCCGGGGCTCCCCCCTGTGACGAAGGATTGCCAAATCCGCCATTCGAGCCCCCGGCCGACGCCGCGCCCAATCCGCCGCCTCCCCCCGCCCCACCGAGGATCGAAGAGTTCGAACCCGGCGCGAGTTGATTGGCGCCTGTATCTACGCCGCCGCCGCCGCCGCCCGTGAACAGGTCGTTCAGCAGTTTGGCGATCTGTTTGGCGTCGCCGTAGCGGACCCGATAGACCTTGACGCCGGTGCTCGCCGCCGACGAGCCGTCGAGGCGGGCGATCCATGTCGCCGCGGCTTGCAGCAACTCCGGCTTGCGAGCGACCACCAAAATCGCGTTGGAGCGGCTGATCGGCTGGAACTTGACCATATTTTGGCTGAGACCCGCCTCGCCGGAGTCGAGAATCTTCTCAAGCTCCGCGACCACAGGTTCGGGCGTCGTGTTTTTGATCGGGAAAATGCCGACCGACTGGCCGTGCATCCAATCCTGATCGAAGCTCAAAATGGTTTCGACGGCCGTGCTGCGCTCGACGCCATTGCCGACGATGAGGATCAGGTTGCCTCCCGGATCGGCGCGGATGGAGCCGGGCCGGGTCGCAAAGCCATCGAGCAGTTTCATGATCGTCTGCACGGAAACATGCTGGACCGGAACGACCGTCAGCCCGTAGCCGGGCTCCGTCTGGTCGCCTGGCCGCGCGCGCTCGGTCCCGCCGTTGCCGACGGCGTCGTCGATCGGGATGATGCGATAGCCGCCGGCGTCATGGACCAGCACCGCATTGTTGGCGCGCAGCGCGCTCTCGAGCACGAACAGGAGCCTTGATTTCGGAACCGGGCGCCCCGACGACAGCGTGATCGTGCCCTGCACGCGCGGGTCGACCGAATAGCCGACGCTCAGAATATCGCCAAGGATGACCTTGGCGACCGCCGTCACCGGCGCATTGTCGAAGTTCAGATCGACGCCTTCGCCGCCGCCCCCAGCGCCGCCGGCTGCGCCGACCGCGGCCTGAACGGATCCCGTCGCGTCGCTGCCATAATAGACCGCTGGCTGGTCGGTCCCCTGCGTTCCGGTGTTGACGGTTTCGCTGGACTTGGGAAATCGCGGCTGAAGGTCGAGGCCGCGGACCTTGTCGATGGCGTCGGGCAATTCATTGCCGCCGCCGATCAGCGGCTGCTGCTGCAATTGCGAGCAGGATGCGGCGAAAACAGCGACGCAAAGCAGGAGCGCGGCCGATAGCACGCGGCTCGAAAGATAAACTTTGGCGCGGCACTGGATCTGGAACAATAACCCTACTCGAACAGAAGCGACCCACCAACGCGAATCCGGAAATCGACGGCAAGTAATCCTAGAGGCTTACGCTATAAATCTAATGTCTCCAATTCCAAGGCCGAGGCCAAGCTTATACGCCGGCGCTGTTGAACTCGTCCAGTTTCTGCTGGTACATCTTCATTAGGCGAGGTAGCTACCGCATTCTCCATATTTTCGGGCATGACGCCATGAGTCCTAATCTGCTTGATGAGTTCGCGAAGCATCTTGTCAACAAGAAATATCTGTCGGATGCGACAGCGCCCGCCTCCTTCTCTTCGAACGAAGCGAACGAAGAACCGTCGCTTCGCAAGCTTTGGGAGGCGACGGATCTCTCCGCCAATGGCTTTGCCGACGAAGTCGCGCATTTTTATGGCATGACGCGCTTGAGCCTGCCTGACCTCGTCGCGGCGAAGGCGCTGACCGACCGCTTTTCGCCGCGTTTCCTGCGCGAGACCACGGTGTTTCCTTTCGTCGCCCACGACGGCGCGTTCAGGCTCGCCGTGGCCGATCCCGGCGATCGCGCCGCCGTGCGGGCGGCGGAGATCGTCCTTGGCGGCGAGGTCGCCATCGCCGTCGCCTCGTTCGAGGACATCGCGATCATTCTCGGCGAGCGCCTTGGCGGCGAGGAGGCCGCGCCGCAGGACGCGCATCGCGCGCGCGCCGACGACGACATCGAGAGCCTGCGCGATCTCGCCAGCGGCGCCCCGGTCGTGCGCGCCGTCAATGGTCTGCTTGAAAAGGCGGTCGAGCTGCGCGCCAGCGACATTCATATCGAACCTTTCCGCAACGGGCTCACCGTGCGCATGCGCATCGACGGGCTGCTGCGCGCGGTGCCCGCGCCGGCGGACGCGCCGCCGCAGGCGCTGATCTCGCGCATCAAAATTCTCGCCGGCCTCAATATCGCCGAACGCCGGCTGCCGCAGGACGGCGCGGCCCGCCAGCGCATCGCCCGCTCCGATATCGACATCCGCGTCGCCACCATGCCGACGCAGCACGGCGAATCCGCGGTGCTGCGCCTGCTGCCGCAAGACCGCGGCCTGCTCGACGTCGCGAAGCTCGGCCTATCCGCGCGGGACGACAAGATCATGACCCGGCTTTTGCAGCTGCCGCACGGGATGATCATCATCACCGGGCCGACCGGCAGCGGCAAGACCACGACGCTCGCGACCATGCTGTCGCTGCTGAACCAGCCCTCGCGCAAGATCCTCACCATCGAGGACCCCGTCGAGTATGAGATCCCGGGCATCAATCAAAGTCAGGTCAAGCCCGCGATCGGTCTCACTTTCGCCACCGCGATGCGCGCCTTCGTGCGCCAGGATCCAGATGTCATCATGGTGGGCGAGGTGCGCGACGCCGAAACTGCGAATATCGCCGTTCATGCGGCGCTGACTGGTCATCTCGTGCTGACCACGCTGCATACCGAATCGGCGGCGGCGGCGATCCCCCGCCTGCTCGATCTCGGCGTCGAGGGATTCCTGCTGAAGTCGACGCTGCGCGCGGTGATCGGGCAGCGACTCGTGCGCGTGCTGTGCGATCGCTGCAAAGTGAAGACGCGCCTTGCCAAAGAGGATATCGTCGCCGATCCGCGCCTCAGCGCGCTCGGCCTCAATGCGGATGACTGCGTCCATCAACCGGCCGGCTGCGAGCGCTGCGGCGGCGTCGGCTATCGCGGCCGCAACGGAATCTTCGAAATTCTCGAGCTGAAGGGCCAAGCTTACGACCTTGTCGGACCGCAGTCCGACGCGCACGCGATCGACCTCGCCGCGCGCCGGTCCGGCATGACGACGATGGTCGACGACGCCGTCGACAAATGCCGCGCCGGCGTGACCTCGACCGCCGAGGTTCTGCGCGTCACGACGATACGTTAAACGTATGATATATTGGACGTATAGGAACAGGCCGCGACTTTGACATGCTGAGTTCTGGGCCATGCTGAATTTTCGCTATTCCGCCCTGACCAAGACCGGCGAGGTGGTGAGCGGCTCAATCTCGGCGGCGAGCGCGGCCGAGGTCGCGGTTCGCATCGAATATCTCGGCCTCATTCCCATCGAAACCGTCCGCGACGACGGCGGCGAGGCGCGCTCGCGCTGGACCCTCGAGCTCGTTGCGAGCCCGCGTTTCGAGGACGTGACTTTCTTCACCGGCGACCTCGCGCTGCTGCTCAAGACCGGCGCGCGCATCAACGAAGCGCTGGAGCTCGTCGCCACCGACGCCGACGCCGGGCGCTTGCGTCCGACCATCTCGAAGATCACCTCGGCCATCCTCGGCGGCGAGAGTTTCGCCGACGCGCTGGCGCATCACCCGACGCTGTTTCCGCCGATGTATGTCGCGCTCGTGCGGGTCGGCGAAACGTCGGGCAATCTCGTCCCCGTCCTCGAAGCGCTGGCGGCGGAGCGCGCGCGAGCCGAGGCGCTGCGCCGGAAGGTCGCCGACGCCTTGCGCTATCCGATTTTCGTGTTCTGCGCCGCCGCCGCCGTGATGACGTTCTTCCTCACCTTCGTGCTGCCGCAGTTCGCCGGCGTGTTGCGCGATTTCCACGCAAAGCTCGATCCGGTCGTGTCCGGCTTTCTGTCCCTTTCCGATTTTTTCTCGAGCCACGCGCAAGCGCTCGGCGCGGGCTTCGTCGTCTTCGCCACCGCGGTCTGGTTGCTGCTGCGAAGGCCGGGCGTGCGCACAGCGATCGTCGAGGCGCTGGGGCATTTTCCCCTGATCGGCAGGATTTTAAGCTTCCATCGAACCGCCGTTTTCTGCCGCAATCTAGGAATACTGCTCGCGAGCGGCGTCACGCTGACCGCGACGCTGCGAATTCTCGCCGACATGATGGCGACGACCGGCCGCTCCAAAGCCTGGCGCTCGACGGTCGATCTCGTCCGCCATGGCGGCAAACTCTCCGACGCGCTGGCCGAGACGCAGGCGCTCCCCGCGATGGCGGTGCGCACCCTGCGGCTTGGCGAAGAGTCTGGGCAATTGCCGATGCTCGCCGAGCGCATCGCCGGTTATTACGAAGCGAAACTGCAACGCAGCCTCGACCGGCTCGTCGGCGTGATCGGACCGGCCGCCATCATCTTGATCAGCGTCATCGTCGGCGGCCTGATCGTGTCGATCATGACCGCGCTGATGTCGGTGAACCAGATGGTGGGATAGCGGCGAGACAAGCGGCATCGGCGCAGGGCGAATAAGGAGACGACATGAATGTAGTCGGACGCGATGGCGGCGGGAATAAGGGACAAATACGCATGGCGCGCACGGACGACGCCCGCAAAGACGCGGCGCGCGCGAGGGGCGGCGAGGCCGGCTTTACGCTGGTCGAGATGCTGGTCGTCATCACGATCATCGGGCTCATCATGGGCCTCGTCGGCCCGCGCGTCCTGAATTATCTCTCGGAGTCCAAGGTAAAGGCGGCGACCATCCAGATCGAGAGCCTCGACGGCGCGCTCGATTTGTATTTTCTCGATCTCGGCCGCTATCCGACGACCGCGCAGGGCCTCGCGGCGCTGGTGCAGCGCCCGGGCGGTGCCTCGGGCTGGAACGGCCCCTATCTCAAGAACGCAAACGTGCCGAACGATCCATGGGGCCACCCCTACCTCTACCGTTCCCCCTCCGATCACGGCGCCTATGAGATCGTCTCCCTCGGCTCAAGCGGACAGGAGGGCGGAACCGGAAACGCCGCCGCCATCAAGAGCTGGGAGATCGGCGCGACGAAGAAAGCGCAGCAGCAATGAAGAAACAACGCGGCGAAAGCGGATTCACCCTTATCGAAATGGTCTGCGTTCTCGCCATCGTCGCGATGCTGGCCGCGATCGCGCTGCCGGCGTTTCCACACGGCACATCCCGCCCGAGGCTCGAAGCTCTGGCGACCTCGATGGCGGCTCTGCTCAAATTCGACCGCAGCGCCGCCATGCGCCGGGGCGTCCCGGTTGCGACGCAGATCAGCACCATCGCGCGAACGATCCGCTCCGGCGCCAGCGGGGCGGAGATACGGGTGCCAGATGACGTGAGCTTCAGCGCCGTTCTCGCCGACCAATGCGACCAGCGGGACGCCGGGTCCACGATCTCTTTCTTCGCCTCCGGTCTGTCATGCGGGGGCGCGCTGTCGCTTTCGCGACTCGGCGCTTCTTACGAAATCCGGGTCGCCTGGCTGACCGGAGGCGTCGAAATTGTTCCGAAGAAAACCTTCTGATCCAGGAAGGGCCACTCTTTCATCGCGCGCGAACCCGAGAGCGGGCTTCACCCTGATCGAAGCTCTTGTCGCCCTCGCCGTCGTCGCCGTCTGCCTCAGCGCGATCGGAATTCTCATGGCGAAGAATAACCGCACGGTTCGCCAGATCGATCAACGACTCGCGCTCGTCGCGACGCTGCGCAAGGTCGAGGCCGCCCTGCCCGATCGTTCGACTCTGGCGAGCGCAGACCTTTCCGGCGAAATGGCTGAGAACGCCTGGGCGGTCACCGTCGCCCCTTATCTTGACGCCTCGCCGCCCCCGGTTGGCAAAGAGCCGCCGCAATGGGCGCCGGAATCGATCGTCGTGAAGGTTCGATCGCCGTCAGGATCACTGATCGAACTCGAAACCCTGCGTCTTGTTCCGAGGGCCGGGAAATGAAAGCGCCGCGCGCGCGCCGCCATTTTTCGATGCCGCGCAATCTCGCGCGGGGCGCCTTGCCGCGAGACGGCTTTACGCTTTTCGAAACGCTGATCGCGGTCGCCTTGACCGGCCTCATTCTGTCGATTCTCTCCGTCATCACCGCGCAGTGGATCCCGAACTGGAGAGCCGGTTTCACCCGCCTCCAGACCGCCGACCTCGCCAGTCTCGCGCTCGATCGCTTGACCTCCGATCTCGCCGCCGCCGAGTTCGTCGCGCCGATCGGCGAGCAAAAGCCGTTGTTCCACGGCTCCGCCTCGGCGGTCACTTTCGTCAGATCGCCGCTGGGGCCGAGGCCATCTAAGGGGCCGGCGCCGACCGGTCTTGAAATCGTCCGCTTCGCGGATAGCGCCGACGCAGGCGGACTAGTGCGCTCGCGGGTTCCATTTTCACCGGAAAACGGCGCCGGCGCCGGCGCTGACGACTTTCAATTTTCGGACGCCAGCCTGCTCCTGCGGGCGCCTTTGCAAGTGTCCTTCGACTTCGCCGGACACGATCGCGTGTGGACCGACAGCTGGAGCGACCAGACGGTTTTGCCGAGCGCCGTCCGCATCACCTTGCGCAACGCGAATTCGGATCAGGTCCTGGCGATTTCGACCGCAACGCTCGTCCACATCACCGCGCCGGGCGCTTGCTCGTTAAAGTCCGCAACCTCCGAGTGTCTCGAAAACAAAGAAAAAAGCGCGCCGCAGCCTACGCCCGGCGCCGATCAAGCCGCCCCCAAGGGGGTCTTGTGATGAAGCCCGTTCAGCATCCGGTTGGTCCGGGCGCCGCTGAGGAAGAGCGCGGCGCGTTCGCCGAGCGCGGCTTCATCATCGTCGCCGTTCTGTGGATTCTGATGGCGCTGGCCGCACTCGCGTCGGCCTTTGCGCTTTACGCCAGCAATAGCGCAGTCGCGGCGCGCCTCTCCAGCGACAGGCTGCAGGCGGACGCGCTGATTTCGGCGGGGCTGGAGCTTACGGCGCTTCGCCTGTTCGACAGGTCGGACGACGACCCGCGCAGTGTGGGCGAGTTACAGTTTCAGATGGGCGGGGGCGACATCGCCCTGAGCTTTCGCTCGGAAGGCGCCCGCATCGATCTCAACGCCGCGCCGAAAGAATTGCTCGCGGGGTTGTTCACGACGCTCGGCGCCAAGTCCGACGACGCCGCCCTTTACGCGGACCGGGTCATCGGATGGCGCAAGCCAAACGAGGGAACGACCCAGAACAAGGAACTCGACGCCTACAAAGATGCGGGCCTGAAATACGGGCCGCGGCAGTCGCCGTTCCAGAACGTCGCCGAACTGCGGTTTGTTCTCGGCATCCCGCCTGCCCTCGTCGAAAAAGCGATGCCTTTCGTCACGATTTACAATGGGTTGCCGCAGATCGACGCAATTGCGGCGCCGCCCGAGGTCATCCAGTCGCTGCCGCACATCAGTCCCGATATTGCGAAGGCCGTCATCGACGGACGCGGAGCGGCGGATCCAAAATCGATCCTGTCCCTGCTTGGCCAGGCCAAAGACAGCGTCTCGTTTGAGCCGCGCAAGGCGACGCGGGTCAATCTGGCGATTTCATTCAAGGGCGGCCGCCGAGTCGCCGCCGAGGCGGTCATCCTTTTCATCGACAAGGACACAGAGCCCTATCGCATTCTCGCCTGGCGCGACGATTTCGACGGAGCGTTCTGACTTTGGACATTTTAGAGCATTATCGAACGAAGCTGACACCGGTTGGCGCTAGAAATTCGCGCTGGGGAAATGTGGCGAAACCAGTCCAAAACCATGAACTCGATCGATTCCAGGAATTTTGAGCGGGATGGCGGCCGAAAACCCGTCGCTGCTTTTCCGCGTCCCGCTCCGGAGCGCGATCTGAGATGAGCTGGATCACGAAGGTCCGCGCGCGCGCCGCGCTCTGGATCGACCATGTGGCGAGCGCGATGCTCGCCTGGCGCGAAGCGCTGCGTCCGCCGCGTTTCGCGCGCCTCGTCGAAGAGGAAGACGGCAGCTTCGCACTGCAGGAAACCGCCGCGCCGCGGAACGCGGCTTCGAAGCAGAATCCGCCGCAAACGACGCCTGTGGAGACGCTCCCCGCGCGGTTCCGCATAACCGATGGCGCGATCGCGCCGGTTGACGCGGCGAAGCTCGCCCCGCGCCTCGCTCGCGCCAAGGTCGAGATCGTGTTGCGGCCCGAGCGCTTCCTGTTTCGGCCGCTCCAGCTGCCGCGCCGCGCCGCCGAGTTTCTTGAAGCCATCATCCGCTCCCAGATCGACCGTCTGACGCCCTGGAGCCCCAACGACGCGGCCTTCGGCTTTCTGCCCGAGCCGGGCGGCGCGAGCGAGCGCATGAACGTCACCATCGCAGCGACGGCGCGCGCGCTGCTGTCGCCTTTCGTCGAGGCGGTGCGCGGCCTCGGCGTCGAAGCCGTCAGCATATCGACCCAGGGTCCGGACGGCGGCGCCGCAACGATCAAGGTGCTGGAGCAAAAGATCGAGGGCGCGGTCGAGGCGCAGCGGTTGCGGCGCGGCCTTGCGACGCTCATCGTGGGGCTCGCAGTCGTCGCCTTCGCATCCATCGCGGCAGCCAGTTTCGCCGGCGGCGAACTGGAGGCGCGGCGGGACAAGGTCGATCGCCGCATCGCCGAGCGGCGGGCCGCGCTGCATCAGGGCGGCGATGCGAACAGCGCGGCGGCGCTGGCGCTGCAGCAGAAAAAGCACGAGACCCCCTCGAGCGTCATCGTCTATGAGGAGCTTTCGCGCATTCTTCCGGACGACGCCTATCTGACCGAGCTGCGCATCCAGGGCGACAAGGCGCAGATCGTCGGCCTCGCGCGGGACGCCCCCGAACTGATCCACCTGATCGAACAGTCGCCGCATTTCAAGGCGGCGACCTTCTTCGCGCCGACGACGCGCTCGCCCACCGAACCCCGCCAGCATTTCTTCATCGAGGCCCATATCCTGCCGGTCTTTCCAGAGGCGACGGGCCAATGATCGGCGCGGCTCTCCTGAAGCGCCTCGACCAGTCGCACACGCTGGCGGCCCTCGGCTACATCGTGATCGTGATCGGATTATTGATTGCGATCATTACGTCGCTGGCGAACTTGAGTGACGATTACGGCGATTTATCAGCCGCCGCCGCGCGGCTCGCGGCGCTGGAAGGCCGCGGACGGCCGGGCGACCCGTCCGCCGGGGGACAGGACATGCAAGGCTCTCCCTTTCTTGACGGCCCGACGGTGACGGTCGCAGGAGCGGATCTGCAACGGCGCGTCGCCGGCGCCGTCACATCGGTCGGCGGCAACGTGCTATCCTCGCAAATCGATCTTCAGGGGTCGCAAGCAAACGAAGGTTATGTCATTCTGTCGGCGAGTTGCGAGATCACGCAAGACGCCTTGCAGCCGCTGCTTTATGACCTTGAAGCAGGAATGCCGTTTCTCTTTGTTGAACAGCTCGTCGTCCAGGCGCCGCAGTCTGGCGAGGAATCGGAAGGCAAACGAATGCGCGTTCAAATCGACGTCGCCGGCCAATGGCAGGTCGCAAAATGAGCCGGGCGAGCAAACTCAGTCTCACGCTGGCGCTGAGCGTTGCGTGCGCCGGCGCAGCTTTCGCCCAATCCTCCGCCCAGTCTCCGGGCGTAAGCGTGTCGGCGGTCGCCGACGCGGCTTCGGACGCCGCATCCAGCGCGCCGCATGCGCGGCGATCGAGCGCGGCCAATCCCCTTTGGGCCATTCCGCTCGAAAACCTGCGCGCGACGCGCGAACGTCCGCTCTTTTCGGCTGCGCGGCGTCCCCCGGCGCCGCCGGTCGTCGCGGCTGCGCCGGTCATCAGCGCGCCGCCGCCGCCGCCCGCGCCGCCGGAGAAACCGGACGTGACCCTCGTCGGCGTCGTCCATGGCGAGAAGGAGGACATCGGAATTTTCATCAATCAGATGGATCAATCCGTGGTCCGGCTCCGCATCGGCCAGGACGACCACGGATGGGTTGTGCGCTCCGTCGATCTCAGGGCGACGACGCTCGAGAAGGAGAGCCAGCTGGTGAAGCTGGAGCTGCCCGCCCGCAATGCGACGATCCCCGCCGGGGCGGAGGTTGCGATGATTCCGGCCGGGACAATGGTCCGGTCTCTGCCCGGAAGAGGGCCAAGGCCGGATCGCTAGACGGAAACGGCGTTTCTGAGCGCGAACCGGCATCGTCTACGCTCGAAACGCCTCAGTTTAGCAGCGCGCTCCAGGTCGGATCGGACGCGAAGTCCGGCGTCGGCACCAGGGATTCGGTGCGCCCGAACACGTCGATCATATAGATTTTCGAGCCGCTGGCGCCGCCGGGATCGCGGAAAAACATCAGATAGAGGCCATTTGGCGCCCAGGTCGGCCCCTCATTGTGGAAGCCTTCCGTCAGGATGCGCTCGCCCGATCCGTCCGGCCGCATGACGCCAATCGCAAATGTGTCAGCCTTCTGTTTCGTGAAGGCGATCAGATCGCCCTTCGGCGACCAGACCGGCGTCGAATAGCGCCCCTCGCCAAAGGAAATCCGCTTCGGCGCGCCACCGCCCGCCGGCATGACATAGAGCTGCTGGCTTCCGCCGCGATCGGATTCGAACGCGATCTGGCTTCCGTCGGGCGAATACGAGGGCGAGGTGTCGATCGCGGTCGAATCGGTCAGCCGCGTCGTGGTGCGCGAGCGAATGTCCATGGCGAAGAGGTTGGTCGCGGCGCCCTCCGCGAGCGACATGACGATTTTCTGGCCGTCGGGCGAGAAGCGCGGCGCGAAGGTCATGCCGGGAAAATTGCCGACGACCTCGCGCTGGCCGGTCTCGATATTGAGCAGGAGCACCTTTGGATCGGTCGGACCGAACGACATATAGGTCACGTCCTGCGAGGACGGCGAAAAGCGCGGGGTCACCACGAGATCGTCGCCGCGCGTTAAAAAGCGCACATTGGCGCCGTCCTGATCCATGATCGCGAGGCGCTTGCGGCGACGCTCGGGGGGTCCCGTCTCGTCGACGAAGACCACGCGCGTATCGAAGAAACCGCCCTCGCCCGTAATCCGGGTAAAGATCGCATCGGACACGATATGGGCGACGCGGCGCGAATTGTTCGGGTCGGTTACATATTGCTGCCCGGCGACCTGCTGTCCGGTGGCGACGTCCCAGAGACGAAATTCGGTTTGCAGCCGGCCGTCCGCGCTGCGGCCGCTGCGTCCGGTGACCACGAACTGCGCGTTGAGCGCCCGCCACGAATCCATGTTCGGCGCGACATCGGGATTGGCGATCTGTTCGGTAAAGGTCTTCGGATCGATCGGGGCGAGAAAGGCGGAGCGATTGAAATTATTGGTGATGATGCTGGTCGCCTGCGCGCCGGCGGCGGCGTCGCCGGCGAAGGGCGTCACCGCGATCGAGACGGGTTTGAATTCGCCGCGGCGCACGTCAAGATAACGGTCCTCGGCGCGCGCGCCCCCGGCAAGCGAGCCGACGGCGAGCAGGGCGCAGATGGCGATGAACGCGCGGATTTGCGGCGCCGCGAAACGAAAATACTGCAGTCTGAAAATCTTCAAAGCATGTCCTCGGGATCGAAGCGAACGATCCGGCCTTTCCACTGGTCATAATAGGGCTGGTACTGCGCCGGGATGCGCAGCGGATTGCATCGCCGCACCGCCCGGATGGCGCTATCGGCCAGCGAACGCAGATTGGGGTCGGTCGGCGGGTTCATAAGCTGGGGCTCGCCGAGCAGCGCGCCGTCCGGGCCATATTGGACATGAATTTGCGGGACGTATTTTTCCTGCCCCTCCATGCCGATATAGTTCCAGCAATGGCGATACTGGTCTTGCAGGATGCCGTCGAGCTGCCCCCAGAGGGAAGGCGACATTTTCGCCGCGCTCGCCGTCGGCGCGCCGAGCGAGGCCAGCTGCTGAAGCGCCTCTCCGGTCGCGGCCTTCTTCTGCGGCATGTCCTTGTTCAGGATGCGGCTGATGTCGCTCAAGTCGAACTTGTCCGCGGGATCGGCGGCTTCATCGCCTGATTTTTGTTTCGGCGCCGGCTTGGGCGGATCTTTGGGCGGCGGATCTTTCGTCTTGTCGTCATTCAAAAGCTTCGCCAGCTCGTCAGGCTTGAATTTGGGTTCGGGCTTCTTCGGCGGCTCGACCGGCTTTGGCTTAGGCTCGACCGCGGCGAGCTTTTTCGGCTCGACTTTCGGCCGCGCCACCGGCTTCGGCTCGACCGCATCGGGCGATTCAGGCGTCGGCGTCGCGACCGCCGCAGGCTTTGCGGCGTCCGGCTTCGGGGCTTCCGCCTTGGGCGGTTCGGGCTTCGACTCATCCGGCTTAGGCGCCTGCTTGGCGAGGTCCTCAACGGGGCGCGCCGGCGGGATTGGCGGCGTCTTCTCTTCGGCGCGGCCGGGATCGTCATTATGCGCGGCGCGGGTCTGCGGCGCCGGAACGTCCGTCTTGGACGGCGTCAGGATCGACGGCGGCTTCGCCTCGGCGATATCGGCGAGTTTCTCGACTTTCTGCAGCGGCTTCTCGCTCAGGGGCGCGGTTTTCTCGCCCTTCATGATCTGGTTGAATTCGCTGTTGCTCATAAGATCGACGGGCACGGTCTCCTGCGCGTCGTCGAATTTGGCGGCGTGTGAAAACGACACCAGGATCGCGGCGAGCAGAAGGGCATGCGCGCCGCCGGAAATCGCAGCTCCTGGATTATCGCGCAGCGACATCGCCGGTCAGTTCTTGCTCGGGTCCGTGACGAGAGCGACCTTTTTATAGCCGGCGGTCGTTATGATCGACATGACCTCGGCGATCTTGCCGTAATTCACCTGATTGGCGCCGCGCACATAGATCCGCTCGTCGAAGCCGGATTTGGCGAGTTCCTTCAATTTGTCGGCGAGCTGGCCCATTTCGACCGGCTGATCCATGACATAGACCGCGCCCTTGTCGTCAACCGCGACGGACAGAGGCTTCTGATCGACGTTCAGCGCCGCGGATTTCGTTTGCGGCAGGTCGATCGGCACGCCGGTCGCGAGCAGCGGCGCGGCCACCATGAAGATGATCAAGAGCACCAGCATGACGTCGATGAACGGCGTCATGTTGATGTCGGCCATGGGCCGGTATCGCGGCGACCCGCGTCGTCCCCGGCCGCCGCCCTTGCGTGTTGCAATCGCAGACATCGCCATATTCAGTTCTCCTGCGCCAGGCGCGGAACCGGTCGCAACCGGCGGCGCCGTCCATCGCGATCCCGCGACGCTATCCTGTCGGCGTAGCCGCCGCTATTTCGGGGCGGCGCCCTCAACAGCGGCACGATCCGAAAAGGCGGAGCCCCTTGGACAAAAGGGCTCAGGCGGCCTGATCATGCGCCGTGCGCTGATCAATCTGACGCGACAGGATCGATGAAAATTCGTCGGCGAAGCCTTCCAGCTGCGCCTGCTTCTTGGCGACGTCGCCCTGCAGCTTGTTATAGGCGATCAGCGCCGGAATGGCGGCAAAGAGGCCGATCGCGGTGGCGAAAAGCGCCTCGGCGATGCCGGGCGCCACCACCGCCAGCGAGGTATTGCGCGAGGCGGCGATCGAGCGGAACGAGGACATGATGCCCCAAACCGTGCCGAAGAGGCCAATGAAGGGACTGGCCGAAGCGACAGTCGCGAGCACCAGAAGATTGGATTCGAGCTTTTCGACCTCGCGCGCGATCGAGACGTCGAGCACTTTCTCGATTCGAGCCTGCAGGCCCATGAAAGATGACGCGACGCCCTGCACCGAGCGGCGCCACTCCCGCATGGCGGCGACGAACAGGGTCGCCATGCCGGTCGTCGGCTGCGCGGAGAGGGTCGCGTAAAGTTCGTCGAGCGAGGCGCCCGACCAGAACACTTCCTCGAACTGCGCCATGGCGCGCTGCGTCCGGCCCAAAAGAAGCGCCTTATTGATGATGATCGCCCAGCACCAGACCGACGCGGCGAGCAGGCCCAGCATCACGATCTTGACGACGATATGCGCAGACCAGAACATGTCGAAGAGAGAGATTTCGCTCCCTGAGGCAAAGCTGGTGGCCGCCACGCCCGTGGCCGCGATATCCGCAGGATTCATCTGTTCGTCCTCTCGGCTGGCGTATGTCGGCAAAGGGCCGGTCTGTCGCCGCGCAACGCTCTCAAAGCTTCAAACGCCCAGTGCTTCAAACGCCCGATGCGTCAAATGCCAGCTCTTCTTGCCGGGAAAATCGGTCATTTCTGCGGCTTTGAAACGCAATCCCCTGAT
>Ga0181538_10001340_pt1 | contig 27827 bp, 13 predicted proteins | sample PEATcosm2014_Bin_40_FD_119773 | JGI IMG/M metagenome (GOLD analysis project Ga0181538, IMG submission 119773) | Peatland microbial communities from MTU Mesocosm Facility, Houghton, MI, USA - PEATcosm2014_Bin23_30_metaG | ecosystem: Environmental > Terrestrial > Soil > Wetlands > Peat | place... | reverse complement strand
TGGAATTGGCAACCATTTTGCTAATATGAACGTGGACATAAAGCCGGTTTACGAAGGCAATCCGAAGCACAAAGCGCCCTGGCAACCAGATTGCAAGGGGTCGCTTTGCCCTCAGGACATCAGGTTCGACGTCGATTGATGGAGGCTGGTGCCGTAACCTCGCGTGAAATCAAACGCTATTGGGAGGATATTCGTAAGCGTCCTTAAGGATACATGTTCGAGAGTCTCGGGCCGTCCTGAGCCGGTCGGTTAACACATCGTCCGAGTTCGCCCTTTGCCTCCGACTCGAACCAAGGATCGAGCTTGGCACGCCACCATGCTGGCTGCGGTGGTGGCGGCTGTTTGTGGACAAGTGGGCGCCCAAGCGCAAGGCCGGGCGGCCGGTGTTGGAGGAGGTGGACTCGGGGTAGCGCCAAAAACCATCCCGTCCAACCCGCGCGACTCGTCTTGTAAATACTACATACGAGAAAGGGGAGGTGTGCCTTCGCCCGGCCAAGAACGCGGGCCAGGGGGCTTTTGTCATGAATCACCCGGTTTGAGACCGAAAAAAACGGTCAAAGACCTCCAACCATCCCGTCGGCTACGTCCCATGAATCGGATCTGCGGCTGGAAACGAGGTGCCGCGATCAGCATCAATCTCTTCGCTAATGATTCGGGGCATTTTCTGTTTTGGTGTTTGGAGCTTGTCAATTGTCCCGTCAAGTGGTTTGATAAGACATCCGCTTATCCGAAAAACGACGATAGCCCGTAGAAACCGTGCCGACCCCTTGGAGAGGTGCGGGGAAGGCCGGCCAAACCTTATGAAGACGCGCAGCCTGTTGCATTTGATTCTCGGGGGAACTCTGCTCCTAGCCGGCCCCGTGGAGGGACAATACGTTGGAGACAACATCAATCTGCTCTATAGCTTTGCCAACGTGGCCGCTCCCAATTCTCCCAACCTAACCGGCGCCTACCCCAGTTCGGGCCTGGCGCTGTCCAACAATGTTCTGCTGGGTTTTAGCTCTGGCGGAGGGGCGTATGGTTCGGGAGACGTTTACGCCCTCAACGTCAACGGGCTGGACGCCAACGGAAACGGATTCACCAACCTGTTCAACTTCGATGATCCGGTGACCGATTTAACTCAAAATCTTGGTATTTATCCCCGTCTGGGTTTAACCCTCGTCGGCAGCACGATCTATGGAGTCTCCTACTACGGCACCGACACCAATGGATACGGCAACGTATTTTCCATTCATGTTGACGGCAGCGGCTATCAGGTTCTTCATGAGTTCACGGGCATGCCCGGCGATGGCGCCAGCCCGGTGGGCGACCCCCTGATCGTCAGCAATATCCTCTATGGGACAACGATGTCCGGCGGGACCAGAGGCTACGGCACGATCTACCAAATAAACCTGACCAACGGCCAGTTCAGCCTGCTGCACGACTTCCAGGTCAACGCCTACACTGACGGAGACGGCCATTACCATCCGGATCTATCGGACGGAGGTGAGCCAACTTGCAGCCTGGTCGCCATCGGCTCCACCCTTTATGGAACCTGCATGAACTCCGGGGCTTTCAGCAACGGGGCCGTCTTTTCCTTGAGCCTCAACGGCCAGTATTTCACTTTGCTTCACAGTTTTGCCCCCTATGCCTCGCCCGACTTGGATGGATACGGACCTGCGGCGGGTCTGACGCTGCTCAATGGGATGTTCTATGGCACGACCTTCTACGGAGGCCAGTACAACAACGGCGTCGTTTTTTCCATCAGTCCCGATGGCACTAGTTACAGCGTGCTCCAGCAGGTGCCAACCTCGTGGGGCGGGCAGGTGATGTCCCCTCTTGTTCCGTCAAAGTCGGGTAAATTGCTTTATGGCTCTTCCTTGGTCGCCACCCTGCCCAATATCGGCGCCGGATTCAGCTCCGGTGGGACGATTTTTTCCATCACACCCGACGGAACATCGTTTTCGGTTCTTCACGCCTTTGGCTCGTTTTGGTATCGCGGCGGGTTCATAGATGGCAGCGTGCCAACCCGGCTATTGAGAGTGGGCAAGACCCTTTACGGAGCTTGTGGCTCGGGGGGAACGCGCCAGCGTGGCAACGTGTACAGCCTGGCGCTGGGTCTGGCCGCCACAACCACCGCCAACCCCACCCTGGTCCACACCGGAGACCAAATCCAGGTCAATGTCACGGTGGCCAACACGGATGAAGACCCCATCACGCAAGTGCAACTGGCACCGCCGGTCAGTTACTTTGGCACATACCAACTGGCGGGGGTTGCCAGCCTCGTATCGGACACCCCGGTCTCCATCCCGACCCTGGCGCCGACCACGTCGGCCACCTTCAACTATGTCTTTTTAGCCACCAACTGGGGGGCGGTCAGTTTCCAAGCCACCGCCATCGGGACATCTTCGGACGGACCGGTCAGCAGCCTGGTCGCCACCAGCGCTGTGGTCAACATCGTTCCCCGAGGCGACCTCTCGATCAAACTCCACAGTCAGGCGACCAATCTGTACCAGGGAATCAACATGTATCAGAAGGCGGCGCAGGCGCCTCAGATTCTTGTCAACAGCACCAGCATCAACCAGGTGTCCTCCTTTGACGTGCAAATTGTCAATAAGGAGCAAGTTCCCATGGATTACACGCTCCTGGCGGCCACCACCAACACCGGCTGGACCAATCAATATCTTCTGGCCGGGCAGGACGTCTCCCAGCAGATCGGCAACGCCCTCAACCTGCAGACTTTGCAGCCCGGGGGATCAACGGTGCTGACCATCTATAGCGGGGGGGCTTCGACGTACAGCACCAACGCCATCACGGTGACCCTGGGCCTTTACGGGCAGCCGCAGCTTACCCTTGACCAGGTGATGCTGGTTCCGCAGACGGTTCCCGTTCCGGTGACACTCTCGCTGCACCGGATGCAAATCAACGCGTTCACCTCAGAGAGCCTGCTAGCCGGTCTGTCCGAGGGTGTTGATCAACCTTTGGCCCCCGTCACCGATGCGGGCATCCTGGCAAGCCAACCGACCCTCTCGCGCGGCTTGGTGGCGGACGGTGTCACGCCGATGCTCATAGAAGTTGATGGGAATGTGAATAGCCTGCAAGCCCTGCCCAACGGGCGCACCTTCGACGTAATGGACGAGGTCATCAGCGCCACCGGGACCTTAAACGGAGCCGACCCATTGAGCCAGGTCTATGACCCATCGACCGGGACTTGGAACACGGAAGATGAGTTTACGCTGACAGCCGCCAAACCGACCGCTTTTATCTTGGTTGGCCCCATTGACAGCGACGACGTCATTCCAGCCGCCGGGGACATTGACTTAATGGTGAAGGTGACTGTTTCGGACTCGGTCACCGGTTCCCCGGCAGGCTCCACCTTTTACGCCATTCGGAAGCCGCCCATTTTTCTCACCCACGGCTACGCCTCGCCCGGCTTCTGGGACCCGGGCTTTGTGAGCGTTTTGGCCCAAAGCCGGGAGTCCTCGACCAGCGGCGATCCCGACAACTTCGTTGTCACCATCCGCTACGGACAGGACCCCGACCCCACCCACTATATCCTGAATCAAGGCCCGATGCCCGTGTATATGAACGCTGTGCTGCCGCTTGCCGACTGCGCGGCGCTGGTCAATGCCCAGTTCCAAACGGCCCAACAACTCATCAATCAGAACTGGGCGATGACACAGCCGGACATCGTCTGCCACAGTCAGGGTGGGGTCATCACTCGCATGCTCTGTAGTCAAAACGCCAATGGAGTGATCACGCAGCCCTACCGCAACTCCGACAACCTGTATCGTGGGAGGTTCCACCGCGTCATCACTATCGGCTCACCCCACAACGGATCGCGGTTGCTCAGCTACCTGCTGGATATTAGACGATGCGGCAGCCTCAGCAACACGGCCCCCCTGGCCCTGCTGACTGCCAACATCATGGTCTGGATCCAAATCGCCCAGGAAAAGTTTGATCCCTGGGGGCCGCAAATCCGGGACCTCAACAACCCCAGTTCCAGCGGCAACTGGTATCCTGACAGCGCCGCGCAGTTCCACCTGATCCGGGCAGTAACCGATTATGGACAAGCTCCCCAGCCCTTCGATACCACCCCCGCATACCAAGTCATGGACCTGGTCCGTTTGGACGCGTCCACGGCGGTCATCCCACGCGGGTCGGACGGCGTGGTGGATTACGACAGCATGCTCGCCAATGTGCCGCCGGGGGCGCTCATGTCCAATACTTATGACATGCCGATCTCGCTCCTGATCACCCACGCGGCGCCGATTTTCCTTTTTGGAGGAACCATCAACGAGACCGCCTCGCCGGACATCGCCCAACACGTCATTGACTGCCTCAACCAGACAGGCGAGCCGCCGCAAAACATGCAATTTGGCAGCTTTGTTGTGCCCCCGCTCTTGAGCCTGGCGGAAAGCAACCTCCTTTACGGGGCCGCCACTGGGTACGCACCCATCCTGTTTCCAGGCATCCAGACATTCGTGCCTGCTCCCGAAACCCGCCCCCGGCCTATGGACGTCACCTCCAACACCTATTCCCTGGCCTTCCAATTTCCAAGCAACGAACCGCCGGCCGCCAACGCCAATGTCAAGTGGGTTGCCCTAACCCTGGGCACCAACGGGATCGGCACCAACGGGGTCACTTGGCAAGCGCAAGGAACGAATGATTCCCAAGTCACCGTTTACGTGGACCAGAACTTTGTCGGGGATGTCCTATTGTGCGCAGACTATCTGGACAGCTCCAACCAGATGGTCGAGGCCGGGCCGACCCTTGTCTGTTCCCAAAGCCCCTCTGCGGCCTCTCTGACTGGATTCTACGTCCTGCCTTGCAATCCAACCCTGACCGCCGGGGCCACAGTGCCGGTTTCGATCCTGGCTGCTTACAGCGATGGCTCCTATAGCCTGCGGTACGTGGCGAGCAACAGCCTCGCGGCCGTGTCGTCCAATCCCAACGTCGTTTCGGTCAGTGATCCCCTTAACTGGCAGCTGTTGACCTCCGGCACGGCGCAGGTAACCGCCTCCTGGTCCGGATTCACCTTCACCAACCAAGTCACCGTGATCGCTCCGGGAGTCGTCAGTCCCCAGCTAAGCATAAACGCCGCGGGCACCAACGCCGTCCTCAACTGGCCCTACTGGGCCAACCAGTATGTTCTGGAGTTCTGCACCAACCTTGCCTTGCCCAACTGGCAACCCGTCTCCGGCGGCTTGCAAACCAACGGATCACCCGATGTGCTCCTAACCAACGGCGGATCCATCTCACTGACGGTTCCCTTGCGAGCCACCAGCGCCTATTTCCAACTGGCACAGTAAGAAGCGGCCAGCAACTCGGGCACCCCGTAATAGCGGCCGCCCGGCACGCCTGAAAGCTTTAGAGAAGGGCCGCATGTCGCTGCCGTAGCGCGGCCATTTTGGCCACGCCGGAGCAGCAGCAACCGACGCTGGCTGGGGCACGAAATAGGTCAACAACCTGTTTTTATATTTCAGAAAGAATCAGCAAAAGTGCTTCAAATGCCTGATTTTATTGGTTGTTTTCAGTTTTTCACCTCCTGATTCAAATGGACAAACTGGGCTCAAATTCCTGGAAAAGTGTACTGTAAAGTACTGCATCTTGGCAAAGGTCCAGGAGCAGATTGTGCCGTGTTTTCGGGGCGACAGTGGAGCTTGAACGGAGCCTGATGGATATTTTTGGCATGCTTCCCGCGCGTCGCTCATCATGGTGCTGGGCCGTTTCATGAATCGGACGATTCCAAGAACACTGGCACCCGTTCGAGTTTACGATTACGCCAAATGCTTTGACTTCCAGTTCCAGAACAACTACATGTTCTCGGAGGCTGGGATTGTACCTGATCCGACCAGCGAGGCCCCATAATCGCGCCGCCCCGTCCTGCAAATCTTCGACGCGTTGCCATTCCAACCCACGCCACAGCGGTCGGCGATGGTATTGACGCCAACATTCCAGCGCCGAGACAGGAGGTTTTTGTGAATTCCCGCAACCGCACCAATATGCCCGCAGCTCTGTGGTTTCCTCCATCGAAGACCTGGTGGTGTATCACGAATTGGAATTCTCCAACGGCGCGCTCCAGCAGAAGGTCCGGCAACTGGCGGAGGAAGACCGGCAGGAATTGGCGCATTATTTCATCCGCCCGGCCCCCCAACTGGCCGACGACAAGGCTTACACGGTTTCTTGCATTGATTCACCCCTGGCGGCGGAGGACGGGCGCCCGTTGAGCGCAAAAGACGGTCTGGCCCATCCGTCAGAAGTCAGTCAGCGTGGACCCGCATCCCGACCAGCGCCACCAGCGTTGTTAAGCTTCGCGTCGGCATGGCCCAGGGACTGCAAAGCCCCGCACCCCCTGTGCCTCGCCGAGCGCTTCGCGGCTGAAAGAATTAACGGTTCTTCCGGAATTTTCCGGTGTTTTTTATATGGCTGAAAATGAACATGTTAGGGGGAGAAACGGGGCAAAAGCCCGGAAAAGTCGGCGGTCTTCTTCGTTCGACCGCAGGGGGGCGCGAGCTGAGGCTCGGAGCTCGCCCCCCTGCTCGTTTAATTTGCAGGCGAACGCCTCGCCTCATAGGGAAAATCCGGCTATTGCCTGGGGTTTGAAAGGGCACTGGCCGCTGCGCGTTCATGGGCCAGGAGAGGCGAGGACGATTATGCCCAATGAAAAAACACCGGAACATTCCTGAAGAGGCGAATTAACTGGCGCGGCTTGGATTCATTTCGCTGCGTCTCATTATGGGCAACTCGCCTGTGTCGCGCCTACAAACCGTCGCGCCACAGCCGGCATGCCAGCGATTGCCCGACCAGCCCAGACCCGGAGGAAGCCGTCCGATCAATGACGATACCACGATGGAAAGTTTGCGCAGGTCGGTCACTTTTCTGCGACAAAAGACTCCGTTTACGGCTCAGGGCAAACCGAGGCCGTAGAAGCGTCCAGAGGTGTTCGCCTGCACCGCTTCGCTGAAATAGAACACACCGTTGTCCAGCGTATTGGTCGTGAGCGGAACCCAAACCGGGCTGGCCAGATTGGTGCAAACCTCCACCACCACCGTGAGATTGGCTGCATTGGTGATATTGAAACTGAAGTAATTTGTCCGGACACCAAAAGCCCCATCGCCAGTCACAATCCCCGGGTTCCACAGCGTGGCTGGAAAACCGGTATAGTCGATGAAATCACTCCAGCCAGTCGTGCCAGGCAAACAATAAACCGTTCCGTAGGCTGGCCCGGTTTCCGGCCCAAAAAGGAATGTAGAAAAGCCAATGATGGGTGCATTGCCTTTGAAGTAGACGCTTGCCAAGAAGTAAGCAAACGCATAATCCCCAATGTTCGTGACGCTCCCAGGAATCGTCACACTGTTAAGGTTCCTGCAGGCCATAAACGCCCCAACCCCAATGCTAGTGACGCCATCGGGAATCGTGTAGCTTCCACCTACGGCGCCCGGATATTGAATGAGCGTAGTTTGCATCTTATCGAATAATACTCCGTTTAAACTGCTATAAAATGGATCTTGAGCGTCCACAGTTATCGATTTCAATCCAGCCGGTTCCACTCCAGTGCTAGAGAAGGCATAATTTCCAACGTAAGTGACGCTCCTCGGAATTATGACGCTGATCAGGCCTGTATTCTGGAACGCTTGATCTCCAATGGTTGTAACGCCGACGGCAATCACGGCGTTTGCCAGACTGAAGCAGTCCTGGAACGCGGAATTTCCGACGCTCGTGACGCTGCCCGGAATTATAACGCTGGTAAGACCCGACCACGCGAACGCTTGATCCCCAATGCTTGTAACGCCGACGGCAATCACGGCGTTTGTCAGGCTGAAGCAGTCCTGGAACGCGGAATTTCCGACGCTCGTGACGCTGCCCGGAATTATAACGCTGGTAAGACCCGACCACGCGAACGCTTGATCCCCAATGCTTGCAACGCCGACGGCAATCACGGCGTTTGTAAGCCGGTAGCAGCCCGCGAAGGCCGAGTTTCCGATGGTGGTGATGCCGCCTGGAATTGCGACACAGGTGAGGCTGTAGCTGTTTTGGAAGACGTCATTCCCGATGCAGGTGACGGGCAGCCCGATGAGGCTCTCCGGAAGGGTCACAATCCCGCCAGGCCCCGTGTAACCGGTGATTGTGATTGTCTCGTCGGTATTTATGGCAAAGCTGTACGGGGTTTGCAACTCTACAGTCGGAGCGCCGGCAAACGTGGAACTCCATCCGGTGCTCCCTGACAAATAATAGACCATTGCCTTGTTGTCCGTGTCGAAAACGGACGAATCCGCGATGGGCGCATTGCCCTCGAAATAGACAATGTTGAGATTGCTGCAGTCCGCAAACGCCGACTCCCCGATGTTGGTGGGACTACCTTGGATCGTCACGCTCGCCAAACTGCTACAGCCAAAGAATGCCAAATCCCCAATACTCGTGACACCGGCTAGGATAGTGGCGGTGTTCAGGTTGGTGCAACCATAAAATGTGGCGTCTCCAATGCTGCCGGGGATCGTTATGTTGGCCAGACTAGCGCATCCATAGAAGGCAAACGGACCGATATTGGTTACGTTTCCTGGAAGCGTGAGGTTGGTCAGGTTGGAGCAGCCGTAAAACGCCAAATCCCCGATGCTGGTGACGCTGCCGGGAATTATGACCCCAGTCAGGCTCGTTTCAAAGAACACGCCGTCTCCTATGCTTGTGACCGGCAGACCGTTGACCGCAAACGGCAGGACCACGGCCCCGCCAGGCCCCGTGTAACCGGTGATGGTGATGCAGCCGGCATTCGTCGTGTAATCGAATTCGGAAAGGCTCAACGGGTTCCACAGCACAGCCGGAACGCCTGCATTAGTGGAGAAGTCGCTCCAGCCGGTCGTGCCAGGCGAATAATACACAATCGCGTTGTTGTCACCACCAAACTCATCCAAACCAATGGTGGGAGCGTTTCCGGTGAAAAGGAGGCTGGTCAGGCTGGTGCAGTCCGCGAAAGCACCGCCCCCGATATTGGTGACGCCGGCTGGAATCGTGACAATGGTTAGGCTGGTGCATGAAAAAAACGTGTCCTCCCCGATGCTGCCGACGCTCCCAGGAATCGTCACGCTGGCCAAGCTGGTGTCGTCAGCAAAAGCCAAATCCCCTATGCTCGTGACGCCATTGGCGATCAGCGCATTTGTCAGGCTGGCGCATTGCCCAAACGCCCAAACCCCGAAGTAGGCGACATTGCCTGGAATCGTGATGCTGGTCAGGCTGGTGCAGGAAAAAAACGCGTCATCCCCGATGCTCGTGACGCTATCTGGGATCGTGACATTGGTCAGACTGGAGTTGAAGTAGAAAGCAGTGTACCCGATGCTGGTGACTGGAAGGCCATTAATGGTGGCTGGAATGGTAATATCTCCGCCAGGCCCGGAATAACCGAGGATGGCAATTGTGGCGTCGTCGGCATTTGTCGCGTAATCGTAGTCCTGCAAGTCTTGGCCTTGCAACGCAGCCGGAGCGGTCAGGAGCAGCAGAGCCAAAAGGGCGAGCCAGTTTCTTTTCATTTCCGAGTAATGGGCAATTGTTCTTGAGCCTTGGGCGCCACTTTTGCGACTCCCCAAGCGAGACAGGGATCACGGTTGATCGCGCTCATTCCTTGCATCAGGCATACACAATAATCACCACCATTACGCAACGTCAACCCTCAATTCGCTGCAAATGGCGTGACCGCAACACCAACAAACGATGCTTTTGTCCTGCTGACCCACCGGGAAAAGGGTTGGTCCTGTTTGTTTGTGTTGGCCCCAAATCAGCAAAGGGAACAACCGCAGCCTGGCGAAGCCTGGGCGACGATCCGAGCAACGCCGGAATCCGCTCCATTCAAAATTCAACGCCAGCAAACAGTTTGACAGTGAAATCCAGCGAAAACAACTGGCCCTTCCGCATCTCGCCCGCTTCTCCTTCGGGCAGGTCGCCATGCGAAAACGACACAGTTTCAACGCCTGCCCCTTCGTCAACTCCAGAACATCCCGCCGACCGAGCGGCAGATTCATGCGGCCAACAATGCCCCAAAATCGCCCCGGCTTCGCAGACCAAATGCACTCGCCAGTCTTCGCAGCATAGCGGGCAAACCGCCAGATCGAGAAGGTTGGTCAGCCAACGCCGCCATCCACTCCATCCTTCAGGACATGTTGACAACCTCTTCAACTCCCGCCGCTCAAACCCCTCAGCCTCGCCGACTCACCCTCAAAATGACTCGCCCCTCTCCTGCCCCTCGCCATGAAATAGAGTTTTTGCCAATAACAGGTGTTGGGAATCGCGGTGACTGTCACCAGAAACCGCTCGAACTGCTGAAAACACTTATCCTTGCAATGGGAAAAAGTCTTCATTTTGGCGATTGCGCTGCCGGCGTTGTCGGAACAAATGCAGTAAATCGTTTTTGCCCTTCGGCTATTTGATCCGCACTGAGTCTGAGCCGCAGTCGTTCCATGTTTACTTTTGCGTCTCCATTACCCTGTGCGATGGCTAGCGCATACCATTTATAGGCTTCGACCAAGTTTTGGTTGACGCCGAGGCCTTGGTCGAAAGAGTAGCCCATGGAGTTTTCGGCCAAAACGTAACCTTGCGCCGCCGATAACGCAGCCCATTTGGCCGCCACCTCCATGTCTTTCGGGACGCCCGTTCCATGAACATATTGCCACGCCAAGCTGAATTGCGCGATGGCGTCCCCGGCGTCTGCGGCTTTGCGAAACCAGACGACGGCCTGTGCGTCATCCTGTTTCACAAACTGGCCTTTTTGGTAAAGCTGGCCCAGGCCCAATTGGGATTTCGCGTAATTTGCTTCAGCCGCTTTGCGCAACCATGCCACCCCCTCTTCAACATTGGTTTCTATCCCGGTTCCGAAGATTAAGCGGCGTCCGAGGTCGTCCTGGGCCTCTGGAAGTCCGCCGGAAGCGGCGGAACGCAGGAATTCAACGGCCTTGGCGTCATCTTTCGGCACGCCGTAACCTTTCAGGTACAACGAGACAATTTGATACTGGGCATGCGGCTCGTCTTGGCCCGCGGCCTTGAAGAGCCAATTCGTCATCGCCGTCAGGTCTTTGTATCTCGTTTCACCTCCGTAGGAAACACCCAGCATGAACTGGGCGTTCTTCTGGCCGCCTTCGGCCGCCTGCCGTAGCCACCTGATACCCTCGTCCAGATTCCCGCTTACACCTTGGTGCCGGAGATATGCCGCCCCAATTGCATATTCGGCGTCCAAATTCCCTCCTTCCGCGCCTTTCAGAAACCACTGGGCCGCGTTGGTTTGATTCCGCTCCACGCCCCAGCCGTTGCTGTAAAGCGAGCCCAACAGATATTGAGCAGTGGCGTCGCCGGCTTTAGCGCCCAGGGTGAGCCAAGCAAAAGCCTGGTTATCATCTCTGGGAATCTCGGTGCCTGCCAGATACATACGACCGAGCATGGTGCTGGCTTCGGCATTCCCGTGTTCGGCCGCGCGGCTCAACCATTTGACTGCTTGTGAAATGTCCTTTTCCACGCCGTGCCCGTAGAGATAGAATTTCCCCAAGTAGAATTCAGCGATGGCATATCGGTGATCGGCTGCCTTGGTGTACCATCGGACAGCTTCCGCTACATCCACGGAAACGCCCTTACCATCGCTATAGTTGGCACCCACCCAGAATTCTCCAACGGGTGATCCCTGAACTGCGGCTTTGAGAAACCATTCATGGCCCTTCGCCGCATCCTGGAGGACTCCAGTGCCAAGTTGGTAGCAAAAGCCCAAGCCAACTTCTGCATCTGCGTAATCATAATCTGCGGCTTTCTGATACCATTGAGCGGTCAGGGCAAAGTCTTTGGGAACGCCCCTCCCGCTATAATAGGCTTTTGCCAACGCGCTTTCGGCGCGATGGCTTCCGTGTTCTGCCGCTTGCCGAATCCAACTTATCGCTTCGCTATCATTCTGTGCAACACCGTTCCCGTTAAAATAACACAGTCCCAGTTCACACATGGCCTCTCCGTTCACTTGCGCAGCGGCAAGTCTCAGGCATTGGATTCCCGCCCCCTTATCCTGCGGAACGATGTCTCCATTCAGGCATCCCAATCCCAGGTAATACTGGCCATCTGAATCTTTCTCATCTGCCGCTTTGCGAATCCAGCGACCGGCTTCCGCGAGATTTGTCTCCACGCCAAAACCATTCATGTACATAATGGCTATCCCGACGTACCCGAAAGCGCTGCCTTGATCTGCGCCTTTTTGGTACCATCGCAGGGCTTCAGCATAATCTTGCGGCACGCCTTCGCCTTTGCGGTATTGTAGGCCCAGATTCGCCAGCGCCGTCGTGAAACCTGCCGCTGCCGCCGCGCGATATAATTTCACGGCCTTGTCCGCGTCCTTTGGCACGCCGAAGCCATTGGCATAGCAGACGCCCAAGGCGTTCATCCCATATAAATCACCCTGAGCAGCAGCTTTTGTAAACCACATCGCCGCTTCAAAATAATCCTGCTTCACGCCATCGCCCAGTTTAAGTTTCGAGCCTAAATAGGACTGGCTCGCAGCCAGCCCGTGTTCGGCCGCACGCCGAAGCCACCGAAGACTCTCCGCTTCGTCCTTGGCCACCCCATATCCGTTCGCATAACAGTAGTTGAGACCAAATTCCGCCCAGGGATATTGTTGATCTGCCGCCTTCTGCAACCATTTAACAGCCTCGTTCCAGTCCTGTTTGCCCCAATCCGGCGACGCATAGATGGCCGCCAAATTTTGCTGGCTTTCCAGCAGGTTTTGGTCAGCCGCCTTGGAAAACCATCGTATCGCCTCGTCCAAATTTGTCTCCACCCCACGACCCCTCAGGTAAAGAGAGCCGACATTGTGAATTGACAGAAGAAATCCCTGATCGGCCGCCTTCCGATACCACCGCATGGCCTCCTGGTCGTCTCGTTCGACACCTTCCCCTTTGGAATAGCATAAACCAAGGTCGTTCTGAGCTTCCTTCAAGCCTTGGTCAGCCGCTTTGCGGAACCAAGCGGCCGCTTCTTTGGCGTCGTAATAAGGCCCACCTCGCCAATTATACGTTTGCGCCAAATGATACTGCGCGGTCGCATCACCGTTCATCGCCTCAACGCGCAGGCGCTCTAAATCAGCCGGATCCGTTCCAATGGGGCTGCTGCTCCCCAGCCATTCCGGACTATTGGTCAACTCGAATACGGCATTGAACGAAAATCGTTCCACTCGGGGAAGGTCGGCCCAGCCAAGGGCCGGCAGCACCAACAAAACCGCCAAATAAATCAACCGCTGCAAACCTCGGGATTGCATATCTAGTTTTCGCATAGTTGCCGATGTTGGCAAAGATTTAACCGGCCATTGCAGGAGAAGCAACATATTCGCCCGGCTGACATACGGCAAGAACTTATTATTTACAACATCGTCTTCCCCTCTGCCCTCACCCCTGCCCACCTGGCCCGGGCGGCCGTCGCAAGTTTGGCCCTCACCGCCGGACTGCTGCGTCGGTCCTTCTTTTTGGCCGGCTTGGGTGTGGCCTTGTTGCCGTTCACCCTTGCCCTGCGTCCTGAGAGCGGCAGATTTGCGCCAGGCGCCACTCCCCGCTTCACTCCAAATCCTTGGTCCATAATGCCAGTTCCTGCTTGGTCAGCATTTCGTAATCCTCCAGCGCCCTGCCAATCTGCCCCGCCGCTGCTCTGCCAAGCCCAATCCTGTTTTCAAACGCTGTGATTTGATCCACCAGCATTGGCAGTTGGCTTGCGGCCTTGCTTGCATCGGAACCATCCGTGGTGCCCCGCACCACTTGCGCCACCAGCAGCAAGGCGCGCAGATGCCCCGATACACTGTGCTCCTCGAATGTCTTCTGCAATTGCCCTGGGTTCCCATTGCCATTGGAATATATCCGGGCCAGGTATCCGGTTGTCTTCTCGTCTCTGTATTGCGGAATGCTCCCCGTGAAGATGTTCAGATACTCCCGCAATCGTGCAGTGACCTGTGGCTGTGTCAAAACCCCGCGCCGCAGATAAACAAACAGCACCTTGCTCGTTGCGACCATGACATCAATGAAATTCGACAGGCCGTTGACGCTGCCATTGCGTTCATGCCGGCGCAACACCCGGTCCCGGTGTCGGTCTGCAAAACTGTAAATCGCCTCTCCAAGCTCCGGGAATTGTTCCCTGGCAAGTTTAAGCCAATCCGGCATCGTGTCGGAATGGAATGGATCGCGGACTTTAACCCGGTAGCCCCGACCTCCGCCCCGTCCGCGGCTATCATCCGTGTAATGAATGCGGAAATTCATCAAATACTGGATGAGTTGGGCATGACCCTGTTGGCGGCCGATCTCATCCAAATGCTCCACCAATCCACGGCCCGTTTCACGGACTTCCGTTTCCCTCCCGGAATTGCCTGCGGGACTGCGGCGGCGATCTTTCTTTTTGGCCGCCTTTGAATCCGTTGCCGCTGCGCCTTTGATCTTGGCCCAGCGTATTTTCCGTGCCTTCGTCAGGGCCTTAACAAGTTTGCGCCGATGGGCGGCGGATAATTTGCGCTTGGCTGGAACTGGGGCTTCCGCGGCGGACGGGATTGGGATTTCACCACCGCCGCCGCCGGCAACAATGGATTCAATCTTGCCTTGGAGCACCTCGATCTGCTCCTTGATAACGATGATGCTCCTGAGTTGGCTTGTCGTTAAATCTCTAAAATCTGTCACCGGAGAGTGGTAATGCCGGGAGTGTTTTGGGTCAATCACGGATGTGGCCGCTCCCCAGGCGCTGCCGGGCGCAGTCAATGGCCGTTTCAGTTCGATTTCGCGGTTGTCACCTGAGGCCGGACGTGGCTTCGTCCATCTGGCGGCATTGGCGGCGGCGGTTCTGGTGGGTTTTTGCGCCGTGCCTGATACTTTCGTTTCCCACGGTGTATCTGCGCTTCCATTATGTCGTGGACCTGCTTACGGGCGCGGTTGTGGCTTTCGCAGGTTGGTGGATGGGCGAAAAATATGAGGCGTCAACAGGCAGCCTGTAGATGTTGTCCTCCATGCTCAACACCCGGCAAAGTTGACCCGGCGCAGCCCGCATCAGTCAGTTCTTCCGATTCGCTCTGGAACCCCGTTCCGGCTCTGCAATGCGTGCGTCGTTTCGCTCAAAGGAAAGCATGGCAGGGTTTTGGTCAAGCGAGGCACGGGCGGGTCGAGAGAGGTGAGAGGGCTGGAATCAAGCCCACGGTGTGTGTGGTTCATGGCGAAGCCTCTTCTGGATTCGAGCCCCTGAGTGCGTTGAATTCTAACCCTCGACTTCTCCGTACAGCCAGGCCACCGAGGTCTTCAAACATTTGGCAATGGCGGCCGCTTCGTAATCCATCACATACCGCGTCTGTTTTTCGACGCGCGAGATCGCGGTTTGATCGAGGACAATGCCTCGCACCGCCAACCGGGCTGACAAATCCTCTTGGGACACGGGCGGGTTGCATTTCAAGCGGGCCTGGCGGACGCGCTTGCCGACGATATTCCGACTATGGGATTGGCGTGTACTTTTCACAGCATGTGAATCTCACATCTCACACGCTGGATATTTACAAGAGAATGCGGCTTTATTTATGTGGACTTCACATATCCTCAATAATATGATCCGCGCGGAAGCATGAGGAAAAAGGTGAACATTCTGCTCGTTGAGGACGACATGGCGCTCTCCACACTGATGGTGCGCGCGCTGACGGAGCGGGGATTTGACGTGGTTCCGGCACGAACTGGAGACGAGGCAATGCGCCTGGCGCAGACAGGTGGATTCGATCTCATCACACTGAACGTTCACCTGCCGGACACCAACGGCTTCGACCTCTGCGTGCGGATGTTGCAGAACCCCAGTCTGAGCGACACCCCGATCGTCTTCGTTTCCGGCCGTCTGGAGGACGAGAATAGATGGCGCGCACTGAAGTCGGGTGCCGTGGCCTATATCGTGAAACCGTTTGATTTGAATGCCCTGGTTTCGCTGATCAGGCGGCACACGGAGGGAGTGCAAGATGACGAAAAGCACTTGGCCAAATTGCAAAGGATAAAATGAGGTCCGATTCATCCGCGCTGCATTTTGTGCTGAATAATCCCCACGGTAAACCGGATGGGATTAACGGCGTTCCATCCACTCCGACATGGAGCGCGCGGGCGGGTTCAAAATTCTTCCGGGAAAACGTCTTTGAGGCGAATCTTCAGCTTGTCGAGCACCGTTTCCAATTTGTTCAGTGTCAAATGATGTTCGCCGTGTTCGATTCGGAAAAGCGTTTGATGGGACAACCCGACCCTTTTTGCAAATCGGGCGTAAGACAAGGACCCCCGCTCCTTTCTCAGGAACTTTGCCAGTTGGCGATCAAAATTTCGGCGCACTCCAGGAGAGTGGCAAATAATTCATAACGTATGCGTGACGATTTTTCTTTACAAAAGCGGCGGTTCCGTGTGAAATCGGTTCAAATGAACTTCCGGGCCGGGCAACGACGAGCAAAAGGCGGCGGTTCCCTTTTGGGAGGGTGCGGTCATGGCCAGTGCCGCAGCCATCACGACACCGCGGCACAATCCATTAACCCCTCATCGGGCTATTCTCGCGGCATCAGACACCTCCAGGAGCATCGAAGTCCCAACCGGATGCGAAAACTTGTGGTGAGCAGAATATTAATTTCCCCCGCTTCAACCTTTTGCAGGTTGCGAGTGGCAATTCCAGCCTTTTCCGCCAGTTGCTCCTGCGTCATGCCCTTGCGCACCCGCTCCCGGCGCACATTCGCGCCAAAAACCCGTATTCTCGACCATTCGCTTTTGTTCAGAGGCACGACATATTACATCGCCGAGTCTGGGAAAATATGGAACGATATGGTACATCGTGAAAAGTTTCAGATTTTTCTTGCAAAACTGTGGGATTATGCTAGAACGGCATCATCTTCGGGGATGACGCAATTGCAGGGCATGAACTCCTGATGAAAACGAAGCCAATTCGAGGCAAAAGAATGATGAATTCTGTAAGATCAGAAGACTTTCATCCGTGGGAAAAGGACGGATGCACCCGCGCCGATGCCGGGAACGGCGACATGCGGGAAATCAGGCGGAGCATTTTGCAAAAATTGGCCGTTCGCATGGAGGAGTTGTCCCAGGCGAAGAGAATCTCTCGTAACCAGAAAGTCACGAGAAATAGATGTCACGAGAAATAGATTGCGTTGGATGACCGGGCGGTGCTAACCTCCTGACCGTACTCAGGGGGGCACCGGGATTTGGAAATTTGGTTTTTATGGGAATCGTTAAAATCAGGCAGTCGTCGTTCGTGACGCCGCCGAGGCGCGAGAAAATACGCCTCACCTCCGCCTTGTGCACTCCTGTCAGCCGGAGGGTCGCGATATATCCTGTTTGGGGAAAATCGCAATCGGCTCCTTGCGTCTCCCATGCCCAGGTTCATCTCAAGTCCTCAAGACCCAAGAATCCGATGAATACGCAAAAAAGGATCGAACAACCCGGCTTCACGGCGCTCAAGGAAAAATATTTGCAGTGCTTTGGCGTTCGTGCCAGCAATATGCAGGCTTGGCAGGAAACGGTGAGGAGTTTGAATGATCGCGGCATCTCTCGCGAGCTGCTGGTGGATTGGGCGGTCGGAGCGGGCTATTCAAGGAGCTATGTTTCCAGTTTGTTGAGTCGCATCTTCTGCTCGCTCGGTCTGAGGAAACGCGGAATCGGAGCCGGGCGCAAACCTTCGCCGGATGCGCTTGAGCTTCTCGCCCATGCTCGGGACCGGTTTGGGGAGCGATTTCTCAAAGTGCTGCGCGCCGCGTGGCGGGCGGGAAAAACCCAATCGGCGGCGGCCCTTGCGGCTGAATCGCCGTCACGCAGTGCGATAGACATCGTTGTGGCTCCACAATTAGGACACAATTCCAAGGTTTCCGGCAAGCGGTTTAATACTCCCGGCACCCGGTCCAAGCACGACCGTCAATCATTGGCAACGATTTTCAAAACGAATGTCAACACAGTGAAAAAAGCGGGAAACCAAACTCGCGCCATATAAATATGAAAACAAAACCTCATCGCGGCACAATTCCGAACCGAGCAACCGGCACCCCGGAGAATCGAATCGGCGCAGCATCCAGTTCCCCAAAGTTGCGGGGAGCACTTCCCAGCCGTGGGCCGCGAGGCGCTTTACGAATCGGGTGCGCCACTGTTTTGCTGCTGCTATTGTCCGTCAGCGTCTTTGCCCAGCCGCCGCTTCCAGTTCTTCCGAGTCAGTCGTTCGGTTTCCCGCCGAACTTCGCCACGGGGTCCGGCAGCATGCCCATCAATTATACGACAGATCTCATCTCTGAGCCTGTGGACGCAGCGCCGTATTACGGCAATGCCCTGATCCTGGACGCGACCAATCTGGCCCCGGCGTCCTTGAACTATAACGTGCAGGATACCAGTCCGACGACAACCAGAAATATCAATTACTCCCAGGGGACCGTTTTATTCTATTTTGCGCCCAATTGGGCCAGCGTCAGCCAGGGGGGCACTGGTCCTGGGGACACGGCCTATTTTCTCGCCGGAGGAGATTGGACCACGAATTCGCCCGATGGTTTGTTCGCCATTTACGCGGATGCAGGCGGCTCGAATATCTACTTTGGCGGGGTGGGCGCCGGAGACGCCGAGATTTACGCCAGCGCCCCGATTTCATGGACTTCCAACACGTTTCATCAGATTGCAGTGGAATGGACGACTGGCGATTGTGAGATTTATCTGGATGGAGCACTTGCGGCCACGGGGGATGGGGTGATCTACGTGCCGAAACGCAGCACTTGGACGAATGGGTTCTTCATCGGCTCGGACAATAATGGTTTTGAGCAATCGCGCGGCGCAACCTACGCCATGCTGACTTGGGGTGTCGAGGAGGCGGGCGTTTATACCAACGACTGGCCCTCGGTCTCCGACGCCCTTGCCAGTTGGCAGTCCGGGCTGGGCGGCGGGGGCTTTGGCGGCATGATGGGAATGGGGATGGGGACAGGGGGGCTGGGCTTGCTCAATCTCACCAATAGTTGCGGTTGCATTTCGAACACCACGGTTTACCTGACCAACATCGCCGCCGCGCTGACCAATGGTGCCGGCGTGACATTCACCTTCACGATTGAAGGCGGAACCAATGGGATCAATTACGACCTATTTGCCACAACCAATTTAGTGGGCGACCCGGCCACCAATTCCGTCTGGACCTGGCTTGGGCGGGGAACGAACTGCGGGACTTATCAGGCGGTCAATCAGGCGACCAGCGCGTCTTTCTACGTTTTGGGCGGGCCGCAGACCTCTGACAGCAGTGGTTGGACGACGGCGTTTGAAGCCCTGATTCCAAACTGGAACCATGCCGATCCCAACATTCCGGGCACCAACGTCTTGACCGTGACGATTGTCAGCCCGGCGCAGGGGGCCATCATTCAATAAAAAGCGGCCAACCAAACTATTCTGGGAATCTTATGAAAACCATTCATACAACACGCCATATTTCTCCCTCCTCTTTGTACGACTCAATGCCCTTGCAGTCAATCGCCACGAAAGGAAAGCTGTTCACGTTTCTCCGCGTGATTCGATGCGCTGTCCTTTTTTGTTTGGGCGGCGTCTGCGCGCTTACCAATCTGACCGCGCAAACCAACCAAACCACCCTTACAATTCAGGAAATATACTCCTTTCCAACCAACGGCAATTATGGGCTTACGCCCAACACCCTGGTACAGGGCAGCGACGGCAATCTCTACGGGACCACACTTGGCGGTGGCGGCAGCTATTCCAACGGCACGGTCTTTCGACTCAGTTTGGGGCCACCGGCGTCTGTAACCATCATCGCCGCGTTCACGGGCACCAATGGAACTCTCCCCGGAAAATCTCCCGAAGCCGGCCTTGTCCTAGGCGCCAACGGCCTTTTCTACGGAACAACCTACGCTGGCGGAACGAGCAACCTAGGCACGGTATTCAGCATCACGACGAACGGCAACTCGAACTCATTAGTCTCTTTCAAAGGAACCAACGGGTCCCATCCTCTGGCTCCACTAGTGCAGGGCAGCGATGGCAGTTTTTATGGCACTACTTCGACTGGTGGCACCAACGGGTCCACCAACGGCACGGTTTTCAAAATATCCACCAACGGCACGCTTACGTGGTTGACCAATTTTACCGGCACCAACGGCGCACTGGCCGGAGCCACTCCCTCGGCCGGGTTGGTGCAAGGTAGCGATGGTTTTTTTTACGGGACCGCTCTAAATGGCGGCACAAATCGGAGGGGCACTGTTTTCAAAATATCGGCCAGCGGCAGCGCCAGCAACCTGGTATCCTTCACTTCCCCTGCCACGAACCCCGTTGGTGGATTGATCCAAGCCAGTGATGGCAATTTTTACGGGACGACGGCCTCCCCCAACTACGCCTTCCCTGGCTCCGTCTTTCGCATGACGTCCAACGGGGTGCGCACAGACATATTTTCCTTTGCCAACACCACCGCCGGCAAACCCAATCCTGGATTGATACAGGGCGCCGACGGCAATCTCTACGGGACAACCCCAAACGGCGGGATTGGCAATGGATCAGTCTTTCAAATGACCACCAACGGCACAAACTTAGGGTTGGGTGTATTCACCAAAACCAACGGCTACATTCCTTTGACCTCGTTGATCCAGGCTGCCGACGGCAACTTCTACGGCACGACCACAAAGGACACCAACGGAAATGGAGGCAGCATTTACCGTGTGATATTCCCGCCTGCATTTGTAACGGTGCCGTTGAGCCGAACCAATAATGCCGGCACCACAGCCCAATTTAGTGTCACAGCAACCGGCACGATGCTGAACTATCAATGGCTGAGGAATTCAACCAACTTGGCGAACGGCGGCAATATCTCCGGGGCGACCTCCACAAATCTGACGATTTCCTCTGTCAGCGATTCCGACGCGGCCAGCTATTCTGTGGTCATCAGCAATGCGGCTGGGGCCACCAACAGTCCTCCGGCCGTTTTGACCGTCATAGACCCGCCAACTGTCACATCACAGCCGTTGAGCCAAACGAACACGTCGGGCACCAGGGCCATTTTTAGCGTCGCGGCGCAGGGCAAATTGCTCAATTACCAATGGCTGAAAAACTCCGCAACTCTCCTTAACGGCGACAACGTCTCTGGCGCGACCTCCACAAATCTGACCATCAACTCAGTCAGCGATTCAGATGCGGGGATTTATTCGGTGGTGGTCAGCAATTCGGCGGGCACCGCGACCAGCAGCAATGCAACATTGACGGTGAATTTTCAATTCAACACTGCTGTTGCCAATGCGACCACCCTGGCCATTGCGGCCGGGCAGGGCCATGCGCTCGCCCTCCGATCAGACGGAACCGTGTGGGCCTGGGGCGCGAACCATTACGGCCAGCTTGGGGTGCCTGGCGTGAGTTTCGCGGAATTTCCCATGCGTGTTGCCGGGTTGAGCAACATCGTGAGCATCGCCGCTGGCGCGGATCATTCCCTGGCCGTGCAATCGAATGGTCATGTATGGGCTTGGGGAGCAAATGACTCAGGCCAGCTTGGAAGCGGCAATTTCACGTCGAGCACCGTGCCGGTATCGGTGGCGGGCATCACCAATGCGGTGGCCGTCGCCGGCGGCGGCTTTGAAGGCCAGGGTTCACACTCGCTGGCGTTGTTGTCCGGCGGAATGGTCATGGCCTGGGGAACGAACGCGTACGGTCAATTGGGAAATGGAACCCAAACCACGAGCGACGTGCCTGTTTCCGTAAGCGGACTCAGCAACGTCACCCAAATCAAAGCTGGCACATTCCATTCAATGGCACTCGATACAAACGGCCAAGTTTGGTGCTGGGGCCTTGGCAGTTTTGGGCAGATGGGCAACGGCATGACTTATTCGTATCTCAATGCCATTCAAACGCCGAACCTCGGCAACATTGTCAGCATTGCTGCCGGAGGAGGCCACAATTTGGCGTTAAAATCGGACGGATCGCTTTGGGCATGGGGTTACAACGCGGATGGCGAGTTGGGTTTGGGGAACACCAATAACAGCCTTACCGCCACCCAAATCGCCAATCTCAGCCGTGTTACCGCCATCGGCGCGAGCACGTACAGTTCAGCGGCCACTTTGGCGTCCACCGCCTTGACCGGAACGAATGCGCAAACAATGGTATGGGGCAAGCAGTATTCCACGACACCCGCCGCACTAGGGCAGGCCCCTCCATTTGCGCAGTTGGCCCCGGGCTTCGAGGTTGACCAGACCAATGACTATTTCTTCGGGCTGACGGCCAACGGAGCGGTGTGGGCCTGGGGTGTCAATGACGAGGGCGAGTTTGGAAACGGGAACAACGCCTTTAATTACACCATCAATCAGCCGACTCTGAGCTTCACGGCGACGCCCGTGCCGCGATGGGGCGAGTTCCTGCGGGGCAATCTCGATGTCCTCAGCTATTGCACCATCGTCGTTCCGATTGACTTGGAACAGGGTGTTCCTCTCAACGCCACCGGCAACGACCAGTATTCTTACACCAACTCGAAGCCTTGGTTTCTCAGCACTTCAAACCAAACCTTGTATGTCCCAAATTCCCTTACCAACAACGGAACGAACCTCTTTACGATCCCAACCGCGAACCCCATGGTGGCGTTTGGCAGCCAGGGCAACGGCTCGCCCTTGTTTGTGAACCAGCCTTATCGCTTTGGCGTTTACGCCGGTGGCATGGACGAAAGCACGGCGGCGGCGGACAACGTGATTCAAATTTCCGTTTATGACGCCACGAAGTTCACCAATGGCGTGACCACCAACATGGTTCCCACCAATGTTTTCACCATCGCGCTGCCGCGCCGGACCGTGGCGACGGATTCCAACGCCTGGTATTCATTTATGACCAACGGGGCCTCGACGACCTTCACCAGCAACGGCCTCACGACCACCGTGTCATTTCTCGACAACGGCGATCCGAACAACAAACCCTTTGGGCTGACCTGGTTCCCCACCACTAACGGCCAAGCGCCGCCGATGACCAATTTCGACCTGGTTGGATACACACTCACGCACACGGCAGCCACAAATAACTGTTTTTACAGCGTCGCCGTGCTCGGCAAAGTACAGGTCGCCACCAACACGCTTGCCCCGATGGCCACGAATGCTGCCGGCGTTTGGACCGCCACGCCGCTTTATACCCTGGATTTTCAACAGCCATCGGCCTTGCAGTCCATGTACGTGGACCGGCTGTTTTTCCAGGGAACGCCCATGCCACCCACCTATGAGGATGCGACCGTTGCCGGACCTGCCGGCCTGACCGTCATGGTGACAAACATCGTGAACCTCACCAGCACCCTTTACACGAACATTGACGCCAGCCCCGAATTGCGGCGCAGTCCGATTCTCGATCAGTTTGTCTCGGACATGAACAACGATCCGCTGGCCCTGGCCAGTTACGTTATCAATGAAATTGGGTTGACCGATCCATACACGTCGGCCCAACTCAACCAAATCGTCGCCGCCAACATCAATTGCGGAGGCATTGACCGAAGCGCGCAAGCGACTTTTCTGGAAGGGCAAGGCTCGCCCGTCGAGCAATGCGCGTTGCTCGTCTATCTGTTGCGCCAGGCCGGTTATCCGGCGGCTTACGTCTTTCCCACCAACGGCAACCTGCTCATGTCGGACAGTCATATCAGCCAGCTTTGGCGGATGCAGGTCAACGGCGTCTTGACCGTTTTGGGAATCCCCTATGTCACCAGCAGCTTCCTCACCGTCGATTATCCCTGGGTCGTGGTGAACATCGTCACGAACAACGTCACGAACACCTACCACATTTTCCCATGGATCAAGGATACGGCAATTGTGCAAGGGGTTAATCTCTACGACTACATGCCGCCCAATTACAACAGCGCTCTGGCCTGGGTGGAACAGTATGTTCGCGCCAACCCAAGCATTACGGGTTTGGACCCTGAAAACCTGCCCGCCGTCCTCTTCCCAAAATTTGTTCAACAATGCCTGCTGACGAATGTGGAAGGCGCATCCTTGTCTTTGGACAATGTCGGCGTTACCGCGTATGATCGGCCCCATCAATTCCCTGGCTGGTCGTACCTGCCGCAGCCGGACGCTGTGACCAACCTCAACACCCTCGCCATTGTGGACAGCCTGAGCGACAGCGCCAGCACCTATCCGTTTCTGTCCAATATTTTCAACACCGCTCAAATCCAGGTCTTTAACAGCACCGGCACAAATTTCAATCTTATTTTGGACACTGGGGTTTGGGATTCATGCGATTTCCATGACCGGAAGCTCTTGCTGTTCACCAACAACTCTCAAGTCTGCCTCTGGATGGCTCCATACCGCACAAATATTTCCACTGTGCAGGCTTTCTCCGCCGGGGTTCCAAGCTCGACGGCTCTTCAGACAAACTCCACAAATGCAGCCGGCATCACCAACCTGACCGTGAATGTCATTCACAAGCGGCGCGTGGCCTATCTTTCCCAACCGGCGATCTATTTCCCCATCACCGAAACGACAGGGTCAACGAATGTGTCCAGATGCTTCGCCTACGAAGTGGCTGGCATTGCGCTGGATTATGGACGGATCACCCCGTCGATGTTGCGGCCTTATGAGGATTTTTATTGGGGTCTGCAACGCCAACGGGCCACCAACACAAGCTTTGTCCCACCCGTGCAGGATTACCAGGGCACGGCGGCCTACCTGCTGGCAATGGGCTATCACCAGAAGAATGACGCTTTTGACGCGCTGAACCAGCAGTGGCACGGCGTCCGCGGACTGATTCAATTTAAATCCGGCTTGGGCACCGTGGGCAATTCGGCCCGGACCAACATGCAGGCGCGGGTGGACATGCTCATCACGGGCGAAAGCCTCATCGCGAATTCCAGCCTCCGGCCCGACAGCGGTGTTCCCGGATTCAGCGCGGCGCAAAATTACTACACTCTCTGCATCGTGAACGGCTCGGCGCAGGAACATGATATTTTGCAAACCATGTTTCCCGACCAGAACGCGGTTTCCACGGTCCGTCTGCTGCAATTGGCCCAACTGCGGGCCACCAACGGGAATTCCCCAATCCTGGAACTGGTCAATAATAACTATGTCGCGCAAGGAAATGCGACACACGCCGGTTACGGCTCGACCGCGCTCAAGAACATCAGCGCGCCAGTTTGGGGCGTCGTCACTAATTCCTTTAACGAGACGGATGGCGCTTACGCGCGCGCCTTGGTCACGCCTGGATTGATTACTAATGCTGGCGCCTCGTTTGGCGGAATGGGGGCGTTGACGTTGAGTTACCAGAATATGACGGCGATCATCAGTTCTAATTCCATTATCTTTAACGGCGGATATGGAAGTGTCTTGAACAGCTTTACACCCATTGCTCCGAGCGTCACCTATCCGTGGAATCTCACTGTGAATCCCGGCGGCAATATCGCCTATATCTATAATTCCATAGTCAACAACGTGTCTCCGGTTCTTTCGCCCTTGGAAACCGCTTCCTTGCCCACCACCGGCAGCACCTACGCTTTCACCACGTATCAAGGCATCGAAGCCGGCCAAATCCTGAATCAAAACAACATTTCTGGAACGACCGGCACCGGTTTGTTGGTCGGCGCGGACAATGGCAATGTGGGCACCTCGACCTCCTTTTGGCGCGGGGTCGGACAGACCGTGGCCGAGCCGGTCGATGTCCCCTCGGGAGCCTTTTACTCTGACGAGGTGGACTTGACGCTGCCCGGTCCGTTCCCCCTCCAATTGCGGCGCAATTATGTGAGCCAAAACCTAAGCGCAAACGAGTTTGGCTACTGCTGGAAGATGAACTTCACACCCTATCTTGTCGTGACGACCAACGCCGCCGCTCAATCGGTCATTTACGCGGCGGAATTGGACGGGGCCGTCATCGCTTACCACCAAACCAATTCCGGGGGGCCGTGGGTCGTTCTGCCCGCCGACAATGCTTCCCTCAACAACAACAGCATTTACGGTAAAGGGACCAGCGCCAATATGTTCAATTCCCGGCTGAATCTCTATACCACCAATGGCAATACCTATGTGATTTCGGCCCCTGACGGCAGCACCAGGACTTACCAACAGATGAGTTTTGCAATCACCAGCGGTACCAATCAAATGAACCGCACCCGCCCCTATCTCACGACATGGCAGGATCATTTCGGGAACAACGCCCTTTTTTACTATGGAACCAACGCGGCGGCGGACGATTACGGGCAACTCAACCGCATCAACATGGCGAACGGGAACTCCTTCGTGTTAAAGTATGATTTTTACGGGCGCATTTACGAGGCGTTTTCGCAGGACGGGCGCTTCGTGCAATACCAATACGACAATTACGGCGACCTGATGCAGGTGATCCTGCCCGACAATACCCAGTGCCAGTACCAGTATCAGCATTACACCTTCACAACCAACGGCACCACCAACATGGACTCAAGCCATTTGATGATTCAGGAGATCAAACCGAATGGCCGGATTCTGGCGAATGCTTACGACAATCTGAATCGCGTCACCACCCAGGCCGCCACAGTGGGGACGAATCTCGTGCTGGTGACCAACGCCTATTTTTACTACACGAACAACGTCACGAACATCACCAACCAGTTTGCCACCGGGGTGACTCGCGTGGATGACGTGTTCCACAATACAACCCTCTATTATTACACTAACAATCTCATCACCAACACGGTGAACCCATTTCACTGCACGAACACCCAGGTCTGGTATCCCGACAATGCTACGGTTCCCGGATATCCGAGGAGCCTGCAATACAGCGTGGACAAGCGCGGCCTCACCAATCAGTACTTCTATGACAGTTTCGGGAACGTCTCGCAAATGCTGGTTGTCGGCACCAACCTCACCGGTGATGCCTCGGGGACCACCAATCAGATCGCCACAAATGCCTGCACATATACGGCCAACAATTTGCCAAGCGCGACCACTGACCCGGTTGGCAACGGAATGCAATTTGTGTATGACACGGTTGACCCGTTCAAGGTGACACAGGCCATTCGCACGAGCGGAGGAACCCCGATTGCGACAAACCTCTACTTTTACACCAATGTCGGCACATCGGCCTTTGGTTTGGTTGCAAGGGAAGTCCAGGCCGGAGCGACCAATGACTACACCTACAACAGCAATGGTTTCAAAACCATGCAAATCCAGTATCCGGCGACCACGGACAATCCCAACGACACCGACCCGGCCGTCATCCATTATTTCGGCTACAATCTGCGCGGACAGATGTACCAAGCGCAGACCGCCGGCGGCGAACTGGACCAAATGGATTATGACCCAATCGGACGGATCACGTCGAAGCAGGTGTTCGACCAAAACAACAACAACGTGTCGAGCGAGTTTTACTACTACAATCAGAACGGCGAACTCGCCTGGTACGACGGCCCCCGTTCCAACCCCCAGGACTATGTTTATTACGTCCATGATGGAGCCGGACGGGTCATTCAGCAAATCAACTGGCGCTCGCAAGGAATGGTGAACGGCGCGGGCGTCACGGCGCCGGACGGCAACAACCTGTATTCGACCACCTTCCGAACATTTGACGGCTTTGGCAATTTGACCTCGACCACGGACGCGCGCGGCGTGGTGACCACCAATCAATTTGACGCTTTGGGGCGAGTCTTGCAGCGGCAGGTATTTGAGACGAATGGCGCTCTTCTCAAATCTGAGCAGTTCGCTTACGAGCCAGGGGACCAAGTGACTGTGACCACCAACGCTTTGGGTGGAACCAACCAAATCCTCTATACGCAGACCGGCAAGCCATTCCGCAGTGTCGGTTTCGACGGGGCCACGAACGGCTGGACCTATTACCTCGATGGCCGCCCCAAGCGCCAATATCTTGCCAATGGCAGTTATTGGCACACGACCTATGACGATGTCAACCTGCTCACGA
>Ga0181538_10001338_pt1 | contig 27852 bp, 26 predicted proteins | sample PEATcosm2014_Bin_40_FD_119773 | JGI IMG/M metagenome (GOLD analysis project Ga0181538, IMG submission 119773) | Peatland microbial communities from MTU Mesocosm Facility, Houghton, MI, USA - PEATcosm2014_Bin23_30_metaG | ecosystem: Environmental > Terrestrial > Soil > Wetlands > Peat | place... | reverse complement strand
TGGCTCTCGCTTCCAGCGGCCCCCGCTCATATCGGGATGTTCTGGCCCCAGCACCCACGCGGTGCGCTCTATACAGAGGCCGCGCGTAATCGGCGTTATGCGCGAGCGCAGACGATAACTTGAAATTCTCATCTCAGCTAATGTAATGCCGTTCTGAGTTCCTATTTGCGTAGCCGTCAGAGTTTGCCCTGCTGGTCGCGCCAGACGACCCAGCGCTGCTAACGGCACGGCGGGCTGATGTGACCCAGATCATGATGCATTTGGGCTACCAGTGCTGCCAGCGGCCCATACGGTCGTGGCATATTGCTGTCTTTGCGCGGGTAATGCCGCCTGGCTTCGTGCCGACGTCTGAGTGGCACATCAGGCATGTCCAGGCGCTCGACATCCTCGCCAAAGCGCACCGACCCGCCGTTCGGTGCGAGCAACTGGCGCCTGACGGCGCCTTCCGGATGGGCGCAGATCTGGGCGATCTGCGCCCACGCCTTTCGCCCCGGTGTTGCCTTTCCAGGTTAAGTGATCACGTGTCCGCGGCTGCGCGCGAAATGCAGGAGGCGAATGTGTTTTTCAGCCGACTTGCGTCGATGCTTCCGGCCGCGCCGATGGCGGACAGCGCAGCCTGAGCCCACCGCCGTGATCCGGAGAGCACCGCGCCGGTCAAGCTGACCCGGCCACTGATTCTTTTCGCGGTGATCCGGGCCGTCGCCGTGTCGATCACCCTCGCGGTCGCCTTCGGGCTGCACCTGCCCAACGCCGACTGGATGCCCATCGCCGCCCTGGCTGCGATGAAGTCCAGCCTGCAGCAATCCACCCTGGCCGCGGAGCAGCGGCTGGCCGGGGCGATCATCGGCGCCGCAGTGGCGCCCTATTCATTCCTGCTGACCGTTGACAGCAAAATCGCCCTGGAAGTGGTCATCGTCATCCTCGGCGCGCTGGCCGGGTGCATCTACGCCGCCAACTACGCCTTCTACTGCGCGGCGGTAGCCGCTGCCGTGCTCATCGACATAGGCCTGCCCCACCCGTCCAACCTCGCCGATGAGGGACGGCGGGTGCTATTTACCGTTGCAGACGCAAGGCTGGCTAGGGCGCCGGCGGCGCGCAGCAGGGTGCAGGCGATGGCAGCGCAGGTCAGCCACGCGGCGTTGGCGGCAAACGAGTCAACATATGGCAGGTGGGCCAGCGACCCGTCGGTGACGTCGGCGGGCCGAAGCCAGGACGTCGTGATGAGAATTCACTCCATATGCATGATGCGGGCCGACTTGGCGGGGGCCATTATCGGGGGAAGTGCGGCAGCTGGGACTGAGCGGAGATGATCATCCTGGCCGCTGCGAGCGAGCAACTCCGGCGAGGGGGACTCGATGGCGGATGCATCTGATGGCGCTGAGGTTGGTGGCGCCGAGGTTCCGCAGCCCGCGACCCCAGCGGAGAAATCTGACAAGAAGTCTGATGCCTCCATGCCCAGGGGGGCCGTGAGAAAGGGGATCGCGGGGCTCGTCGTCGTGTTGGTCCTGGCGTGCGGGCTTGCGGCCAGCCTCATCGGCTCGGCTCACCTGTTCAAGGTGCGCAACCTGGCGTTCGGTGTGGTCGGCTCGTCCCCGCTTGTGAGTGCGGTGGGCAAGGAGCTGTCCCTGAAGACGATCCAGTACCCGAACCAATCCGCTGTTAACCAGGCAATCGATCAGACCAACCTCTACGGTGCGCTGATCGCCGGAAGCAGCTCGGACACGCTGATCCTCGTTCCATCTGCGAGCTTCGCCATCCAGATCGAGCTCGGGCCCGCCTTCCGCGCGGAAGCCGCGAAACAACACATTAAACTCATCGTCCAGCAGTCGCACCCGCTACCCCCCGCCGACCCCGCCGGCGGCGTCCCCGGGCTCTTGCTAGTGCCGCTTCTGATCGGCGGCTTTCTGGCGTCTGTCCTGCTGATCAAGGCGACCGGAAGCGCAACGGCGGTAGGGCGGATGGCGACACTCGTTATTTACGCGTTCGTCGGGGCGCTGCTGACCGACCTGATCGCCGGGCCGCTGATTGGCGCCTACCCCAATAGCCAGTTCTGGATTCTGTGGCCCATCTTTGCGCTCATCACGGCCGCTGTCGCCATGGTCGCGGCCGTGCTCGAGCGGGCGCTGGGAGCACTCGGAACGCTGGTCGTCGTCATCCTGTTCATCGTTCTCGGCGGGCCTTCTTCCGGCGGCGGCGGGATCCCCCTGCTGCCGCCCTTCTGGCACGCCATCGGACCGTATCTGCCGCCGCAGAACGCGGTGGTCCTGATCCGCAACACACTTTACTTCGACGGCAACGGCACGACGCACGCCTACATCACTCTCGGGATTTACGTCCTCATCGGTGTCGCGCTCGGTGCCTACTTCAACTGGATCCGGCCGCAGAAGCCCCCCGAGAGCGCCCCCTCGCCGGGCCATGCGGCGCGGCGCCCGGGCCGGTCGCCAGTTGTTCCGCTGGTGGGCGCGCTGCTGATCGTGGCCGTCATGCAGTGCCTGTTTACGGCCAACTACACCACGGCCGAGCGGAACCCCGTCGCCTACAACCTGCCGTTCGGCGAGATGGGCTCCTCCCCGCTCACCGCACAAGTTCAGAAGCAGATGTCGCTGAAGACGATCCAGTACCCGAACCATTCCGCTCTTACCACGGCCTTCAATCAGAACAAGATCTACGGCGCTCTCGTGTCCAGCAGCGGCACGAACACCCTGATCCTCAACGGCGCCGCAAGTGCCTACGCGGGGTACCCGCTGACGACAAACTTCGCGAACGCCGCAATGCAACAGCAGGCGACCCTCACGGGCAAGACCACCAACGATCCGCCATCTGGCGACCCCTTCGGCGTGATCCCGGCGCTCGTCTTGCTCGCGCTCCTGATCTCGGGATATATATCGTCGACGATGCTGATGAGCGCGACCGGGACCTCGACGGGCCCGTTGCGCGTCGCGCTCCTGGTCGTCTTCGCGGTCGTCGCAGGACTGCTGCTCGACCTCATCTCGGGAGCGTTCGCCTGGGGATGGCCGATCCACCAGTTCTGGCCCCTGTGGCCTATCATGGCCCTCACCGTCCTTGTCGTCGCCCTTCTCGCCTCGGTGCTCCAGAAGCTGCTCGGGCCCATCGGGACGCTCGTAACGATCATCGTGGTGATCCTGTTCGGCAATCCATCCTCCGGCGGGGCAAACGGGGTTCCTTTCCTGCCTACCTTCTGGCGCGACATCGGGCCGTATCTGCCGCCACGGAACGCCTTGACGGCGATTCACAACACGATGTACTACAACGGAAACGGGATAACGCAGGCGCTGGTGATCCTCGGGATCTACGCCATCGTGTTCGGGGTGCTGAGCCAGCTCCTGGGCTCATACCGCACGCCGCAGCAGCCGGTCACGCCCGAAACCGACCTACAGGCCGCAAGCGTAAGCATCGCAGGCACAACGGTTGTGTAATCGCAGACCGGCGGTTCGTTGGGCGGCCCCTGTTCCCCTCCGCCGTCGGCACGGCAGTGTTCTGGCTGGGCATGGAGGCAGTCTTTTCGGTCATCTTCTCCGGGCATGGTTACCTCGGACGATAAGAAGTACGGGCCGATCGGCGTGGTCTTTGCCCTCATGTCCCGGCTGATCGCCATCGGGGTCGTGATCATCCTGGGCGCGGTGGCAGGCATCGTGTGGCGGGAGCGGAATCTGTCGTTCAGGGCTGCCCTCAAGAAATTGCGGCCGGACCGGAGCGCGCCGCGAGCCACGAGATCGTGACCGATCACCGAGCGATCCGCGCACCCTTTCGCACCGATGATCATGGACCGAGGTGATAACTCGTACCCGGATGCACCTTGTCCGGCCTGGCCGGCGGCCCGCGTACCGGCCGGTGGCAGGTGCCTGCCCGCCGTGGTACGGGGCCCGGTCCCACGTGGTCATGTCCTGCAGCGAGCTAACGATGCCTTGGCAGACACCGACGCCGCACCTGATATCTAGTGTCCCGCGCCGGACACTAGTCGCCGAGGTGAGATGTGCGCGCGGGCGCGGGCAACGTGACCTCAGATCAGCTCAAGCTGGCGGGCTCGGCGGACCGCCTCGCCGCGGCGAGTGGCCGCCAGCTTGCGGTAAATGTGAGTGAGGTGCGTCTTGACGGTGTGGGTGGAGATGTGCATCTCGGTGGCGATCTCAGCGCTGCTCAGCATGCCTGACACGTGCCGCAGCACCTCCCGTTCGCGTTCGGTGAGCGGCCCCGCCGCGAGAATGGGGGTCTGATCCGGGGCGCCCCGCGGAGCCGGGGGCTGATCCTGGCGCAGGGCCGGTGCGAGCAGGCGCCGGTGGGCGTGGGCCAGTCCAGGGTCACGCTGCAGCTCCGGCCCGATCCAGCCACTCTCCAGGACGAACGGCAGCCTGAGCTGCTCAGGTTCGGCCAGCCGCAGTGCGGAGGCAAGTGAGCGGCGGCCTCGCGCGCGGTCACCGCGATCGTAGCCGAGCCGGGCGTCAACCAGCCACGCTTGCAGGCGCATCCGGTCGGGTGCCTCGCTACCGGTGGCTAGCGCGGGTGCGAGCGCGCGCGTTGCGTTCTGGGCGTCTCCCGCGGCTGCCCACGCGCGCGCGAGCGTCACCGCCGCCTCCGGCGAGTCATCCCGGCCGACGCGCCCGGCGGCCGCCAATGCGGCCAGGATGTCGCCCGCGGCCGCGTACGCCCGCGACTGGACCAGGCTCAGCTGCTGGTCGAGCCAGGCCGGAACCGACCACCCGGATCGTGCTCTGGCTACGCTGTGTGCGGCCGCTGCGGCGCGTCCCTCGGCCAGGGCACCGTACGCGGCGGCCAGCCAGGCCACCGCTCCGATCAGCTTGTCCGGGGCTACGCCGAGGGCGGCGTCGGCCTGCTTGAGCCGACTGTGCGCCTCGCGCAGCTCATAGCGTTCCAGGTGCACCCAGGCCAGGGCGACAAGGGCCGCGGGGCTGGGGTGCGGGACCGCCGGCCGCGGCTCGTCGGCCGCCAGGGCCGCGGCCGCCTCGGCGCCCAGGGTTGCCGCGCGGCACAGCCGCCCGCGCAAAGCCTCCACCAGCGCCAGGTGCCCGAGGCAGTCGGCTGGTTCGCCCTGGATGCCGGAAGCGGTCTCGGCGGCCACCCCCGACTCGAGGACACGGGCCGCCTGGTCGAGATGGCCTGACCACAGCTCGACAGCTCCGCGACCGGCCAGTACGCGTGCTCTGATGTCAGGATGCCGGGCGAGCTTGTCGCCCGGGATCCTGCTGGCCAGCACCTCTGCATAGGCAGCGGCCGCCGCCGCCGCCATCAGGTCCCCGCTGCGAAGGGAGGCGGTCATGCGGATCATCGCGGCGGCCAGCCGACCCGCGGCCTGCTGGTCGGCGGGAAGACCCTCCAGGATGCCGTCGGCGGCATCCAGCGCGGCGGCGCATGATTCAGGTCGGCCAGCGGACAAGGCGACCGCGGCAGAGACCAGGTGCGGCTGCGGTTCGGTCCAGGCTTGGCCGTGCGGCATGGCCGCGAACTCCCCTGCCAGGGACCGGCCGCCCCGCGGCTCGATGATCTGGCTGATCGCCAGCCCGTCGATGACCATGTCGGCGGCCAGCTGCCAGTCGCCGGCCCGGGCGGCGTGCCGCACCGCCTCGGTGGGCTGGCGGTTCCGCTCATACCACCGAGCCGCTCGGCGATGCAACGTGACCACCCGGTCCGGATACTCGCGGCTCAGTTTCAGACGCAGCACCTCGGCGAACAACGTGTGGTAGCGGTACCACCCGGACCCGATCGGCTGAACAAACCCGTTCGCGTGCGCCAAGGCCGACAAGATTCTCCCGGCCTGCTCAGTGCCGGCCAATTCGCTGGCGGCCTGCGCGCTGACCTGCTCTAGGAGGCTGGTGTTCAGCAAGACGTCCCGGACATCAGGCGGCTGGGTGTTGAGAACCTCCTCTACCAGGTAGCCAGTCAGGGCGCTGTCCTCGGTGATCAGCTCCTTGACGAATTGGTCCGGGTCGGGACGGGTGCCCAGGGAGATCGCGGCCAGGCGCAGCCCGGCCGCCCAGCCCTCTGTCCGCCGGGTCAGGCACTCTAGCGAGTCCGCCGTCAGCGTGATGCCATGCCGGGCCAGGAGCTCCCCGGCTTCAGCGACAGTGAACGCCAGGTCGCTGGCCCGGATCTCGGCCGGCTGCCCGGCCAGCCGGTAGCGGTGCACCGGCAGCGGCGGGTCCATCCGCGCGGAAACCACCACCCGCAGGCCCGGCCCGGCGTTCCTCAGCATGTAGCCAAGCCCGTCCAGCACCTGGGGGTCGGCCAGCAGATGAAGGTCATCCAGGACCACCGTCACCGGCGGGTCCTGGGCCGCCAGCGCCGCCGCAAGCCGCAGCAAGAACACATGGCCGGCTGCCCGCCCCCGCGCGGCGGCCGGCAATGTCCCCGGGACGGAAACGCCGGACCGGCGCAGTGCCGCGACGAGATAGGCCCAGAAGACCCCCGGCCGGTTGTCGAACTCATCCAGGCAGACCCAGGCAACACTCCCGGGTCCGGCCGCCGCCCACAACGCCAGCGCTATCGTCTTGCCCGCGCCCGCAGGGCCGGTGACAACAGTCAGCGGGCACCACCGCCTACCCTGGGCGATCAGCCTGCTGATCCGCGGCCGCAGTAGCGCCCAGTCCGGCAGACCCGGCGCGGTGATCTTAGATGCCAGGACCGGAACGCCGGCGGAAACCGCCGGCCGTCTGGCGCGGGCCGCCAACCGTTCGGCAACATGGGTCGCCATCGATACCTCCCGCGCTTTCTCCCCTGCCGCGAGCCGGCCCACAGCTTGAGCAGGGCGCCGGGGCCGCGGCCCTGGCGCTCTGCCACCGCGTCAGCGGGCTGGCTCCCACACCGACTGCCACAGGTCGAGCCGGGCCTTCAGCGGATCCGGTCCGGCCGTCACACCCGTATTCGTGAAATCCAGCACGTTGCGCGTAGCCGGGTCATAGCGCGGCCAGTCCGGCAGGCCAGCGCCGTTCGGACCACCGGTCCGCACGAAGTTGGCCCAGTAGCCGCTGACGGTCCGGGACATCTCCCGATCGGCCCCCTTACTCTGCAGCAGGACAAATTCTTTTCCGTCGAAACCGACGGCATGTCGTGTGCGTAAGGTATTTCCAGTCCGTGGATGGCGCCGGGCAGCTGACCGCGGTAGGCCTCATCCACGTAGGAGAAGCGGTAGTAGTACGCGCGCTGGCCCGCCGTGGTCATCATCGCTGCCAGATACCGGGTCGGCTCAATCATGGTCCGGTCCGCGTAAACCGCCTGAATGAGCGCCTGGAGGCTAACGTCGCCCTGCGGGTCGTAAAGTTGGCGTGCTCGTGCCGCGAGCGCGCGGAACTGAGCGAACACCGCATCTTTGGTCTCCGCCACGCTGGGCGCAAGGTCGAAGTTGTTCGCCCCGCAGATCACCGGCACCATCGCCTGCCGGCCGCCGCGCAGCGCCGCCTCAGGCCTCTCGACAATCAGCCGCCCGTCGACCATCAAGGCCGTAAAGCCCGGTATCTGCGGACCGCCGGCATACTCCACGACCGCCGCCGCGAATTCGACGCCATATTCAGCGACCTTTTCCGCGGGCAGGGCGCGCAGCGCCGCGAGCACCGCCCCGTCCTTACCGTGGATGCCCGCCTCGCGCGCGTGCTCGACGGCTCTGGACTCGACGGAGTCCAGATTTCGAAGTGACAGCGCAGCATCGCGGGGAGACGGCAGGCCCGAAGACTCCAGGATCGCCCGGTGGAACAGGCCGCGTGCCATCGGCGAGATCATCAGGGCCAGCACCGAGCCGCCGCCGGCGGATTCGCCGGCAATCGTCACGGTGCCCGGATCGCCGCCGAACGCCGCGATGTTGCGCTGCACCCACTGCAGCACGGCGATCTGGTCCATGTAGGCATGATTGCCGCGCGGATCCTTCGGCGCCTCGGCGGCCAGCCCGGGGTGCGCGAAAAAGCCCAGCCGGCTCTCGCGGTAGTTGAACGAGACCACGACCATGCCGCCCTGACGGGTGAACCACTCCATGACGTAACGCGATCCGCGCCCCCGGACAAGGCCGCCGCCGTAGATCCATACCAGCACCGGCAACGGCCGGTCTGTCTGGTCTACGGGACGCCACACGTTCAGGTACAGGCAATCCTCCGATGTCGGCCAGGGTGCTGCGCCCGGCGTGGGGAGCTGCACAGCATCGGGGCCGAACTTCGACGCGTCACGAACGCCCTGCCACGGCTTGACCGGTTGCGGTGCACGCCAGCGCAGCGCGCCGACCAGCGGTTGCGCGAACGGGATGCCCTTGAAGGAGATCAGACGACCCTCCGCCGTGCCGCGGACCATCCCCCACTCGATGTTTACGCTCAGCTGGTCCTGTGCCACTCTGCTCTCCTCCCGCTGCGCTGCTCTTCCGCGGGCCGGATGGGCACCAGCCCTCACCGTTCGCTGGGTCCCCTCAGCTGACCACGAACCTGCCCACGGTCGCATCACGCAGAATGCGTGAAGCTGGGTCCAGGGTGGTTCACCTGCTGGTGACGCCTCGGTCTTCGGTTATCACCGTCGGCTGGTCGACCTGGACCTGCTCGTGCACATCGGCAGCCGTCGGCTCAGAGACGAATTCCGCATCGACCTCGAGACCGCCGATACGCTCTTTCCGTCGGCGGCGACCGCCGGATGCGCGATGCATTTCTTGCGCAATTTCCTCGACGTAATCGGCGCCGGCGGGGCCGCGCAGCGGAGTGTTCTCAGCCGTGATAGCTGGGCGCCGTGGCGCGGCAAGGGAGCGATCTTTAGGATTTGACCATGACCCTGGACTTGCAGGGGGGGCCCGCGCAAGCTCCGGAGCCCGGCCGGTTGCTGCTCGACGCCAAGTTTTCAGCCCCGCACCCTCGCCCCGCCGCCGTCAGCCGTGCCGGGCTCATCGAGAAGGCTCGTTCGAGCGATTGCCGGGTCGTCGGGGTCACTGCGCCTGCGGGCTATGGCAAGTCGACCTTCCTGGCGCAGTGGGCCCGGGCGGAGGATCGCCGCGTGGCCTGGGTGTCTCTCGACCGCTTCGACGATGATCCCGCGATCCTGGTCGCCGTGCTGGCGGCGGCGTACCGCCGGGTCGGCCTGGGCAGCGCTGATCTGATCGCCGACATGGGCGGTCTCGGCGTGTCGGTGCTGGGCCGCGCTGCGCCGCGGCTGGCCTCGGAGTTTCGCGCGAGCCCGGCTCCGTTCGTTCTCATGCTGGACGATCTTCACGAGCTGCAGTCGCCGGGCTGCCACGATGTGCTCGGCGTGCTGATCCCAGCGATTCCCCCGGGATCTCAGCTGGTCGCCGCGAGCCGTTCGGAGCAGCCTCACCTGCCACGGCTGCGGGCCTCGGGCGATGCACTGGAGTTCGGGGCCGCCGAGCTGGCCCTCGACGTGGCCGGCGCCCGGCAGATCTTCTCGCAGGCACAGGTCAGCCTGACCCCTGAGCAGGCAGCCGCTGTGACCGAACAGACAGAAGGCTGGCCGGTGGGCCTCTACCTCGCTGCTGTGCTCGCGAAGGAGAGCAAAGGCCAGACGCGGACAGTCACCGGTGATGACCGGTACGTGGCCGACTATCTGTACCACGAGGCCCTGATCCAGCAGCCCGAGGACATTCAGCGGTTCCTGCGATGGACGGCCGTGCTCGATCAGCTCTGTGGCCCGCTCTGCGATGCCGTCCTCAGGTCATCAAGCGCGGCCGAGCGGCTGCGCCGCCTGGAGGCCTCCAGTCTGTTCCTGATCCCGCTCGACCGCCGACGTCACTGGTACCGCTACCACGCGCTCTTCCGGGAGTTCCTGCTCGGTGAGCTTCGCCGCACCGAACCCGACGTGATCGTGACGCTGCACCAGCGGGCGGCTGACTGGTATGAGTCCAATGGATTCCCGGCGCTGGCCCTCGAGCACCTATTGAACACGACCGAATGGGACCGCTCGGTGCAACTGGTTGCCGCGCTGGCCCTACCGACATACAACGCCGGGCAGTTGTCGACCGTGCAGCGCTGGCTCTCGGCGATCGGCGGCCCGAACATCGAACGCTACCCGCAGCTGGCAGTGCTGGCCGGCTGGGCGAGCGTGCTGACCGGCGACATGACCGGGGCACAGCGGTGGGCCGCACTCGTGGACGCTGCCGCGTTTGACTTCGTGACGGCGGATGGCTCGGCCTCCTTCGACTCGGCCCGGGCTATGTTGCGGGCGGCGATGTGCGCCACCGGTCCAGAGCCGATGATGGCCGATGCGGCCTTCGCTGTCGCCCAAGAGCCCGCCTGGAGCCCATGGCGCGACACCGCGCTGTTGTTGCTCGGCGAGGCGCATCTGCTCGCCGGACGTCTCGACGAGGCCCGCGCCCTTCTCGCGGAATCGTCCGCCACAGCGGCCACGGTGAACAACACCGATTCGATCGTCATCTGTGAATCGGAGCTCGCGTTGCTGGCCATGGATCACGGTGAGTGGCAGGAGGCGGCCGCCCGGCTGGAGCTTGCGCTTGCCACGATCGACAAGAAACGGATGCACGACTACGTCATGAGTGTCTTGGCCTTCGCCGCGTCAGCCAGGCTTTCCTTGCATCAAGGTGACCTGAACGAAGCACACCGTCAGCTCGCCCGGGCGATGCGGGCGCGTACGTCAGCCACCTACGCGCTGCCGTTCGTGGCCGTCCAGCTGCGGCTCCAGCTGGCCAAGGTGTACCTTGCCATCGCCGATCCGGCAACGGCCCGCCAGCTCCTGCTCGAGATCGACGACATCCTGACCCACCGGCCCGCGCTCGGGACCCTCGTTGACGGGGTGAAAGAACTCCGCCGCGTCCTCGCGTCCACCGCCGCCACAGGAGCGACCGTCGGGTCGCCCCTCACCCCAGCCGAGCTACGACTGCTTCCATACCTGCAAACGCACCTCACCGCTGGCGAGATCGGGGCGCGGCTGTTCGTCTCCCGCAACACGATCAGGTCTGAGATCAGCTCGATCTACCGCAAGCTGGGCGTCTCATCGCGCAACGACGCAGTGCAGCAGGCGACCGTCCTCGGCCTGCTCGGCGCCTAGCCGACGCCACCACCAAGCCTAGGGCACCTTCGGTGCCACGTCTTTGACATTAGTCGCGCCGCGGACCGCCCTGCTGGCCGCCGCGGCCGAGGCGCAGCTGCTTTTGGTGGGCTGCCGCGGCCGCGCGGCGTGCCCGGCATGAACCTGCGCTCCGTGGCTCAGGCCATGCTGCACTATGCGCCGTGCCCGGTCGGCATCATCCACCCGCCGGCCAGCCCCGGCGATGGCGTCACCGCCGCCGACGGCTGAATGGCCCGCGCCTGGCCAAAGTCCGGCGTACCCGCCGCGGTGGCCGGGGCCGCCAGGTACGAAATAGCCCTGCGAGACGCCAGCGCTGCTCGCCGACCGCGACCAGCACCGGGCCCCAGCGATCCCCGATTTGCTCGTTGCCGCGGCGGCTGAACTGACCGTCCTGCACATGGATAGGGACTTCGAGGTCATCGCGGCCATTACCGGCCAGCCCCTCGAACGCCTGGACATCGCCTGATCGGCCGCTCAGACGTCGGAATAAAGCCAAGCGGCATTACCCCGCAACGACGGCAAAACGCTACGACGGTATGAGCCGCTGGCAGCACTGGTAGCCCAATTGCATCGTGATCTGGGTAACATCGGCTTGCCGCACCGCCAGCCTGGCAGAGCGCCGCCTGGCGCGGCCAGCCGGGCAAACCCTGACGGCTATTCGAAAACATGAACTCAAGGCGTCGGCTGAGGATCAGGAAACGCAGCCGCCGCTGCCCATATTGCGGGGGAGCGTGTCATCTTGCGAGCGCACCGGGAGCCGGATGTTGATGACCGGCTGCGCCATCCCATCGACCCCGAGGAGGAGGACGGCTATGGCTCCTCGTGGCGGCGGGAGTGGGATGGCCGCCGCTATCACACTCGCGAGCACCTGACCGCCGGCCGCGGGCCCCGCGATCCCGGCGCTGCTCACCGCCGCCACCCGCGGCGGCGCGATCCTCGCTAGTCACGGATCCGCGGCGGCAAGGCAATGATCGCCACCCTGCGGCGCTGGCTGATCAGCGTGCCTGGCCGGCTGATCCGCCACGGCCGCCAGCTGATCCTGCGGCTGCCGCCCGGCCAGCACCTGCTCGCCGAGATCCTCGAGCTCACCGAGGTGGACCGGGTTCGTCTGGCACTGCTACCTGCCGGGCGTCGGCCCGGGTCGGCACTATGGGTATCGCGTGCACGGCCCGTACGCGCCGGGCCGCGGTCACCGGTGCAATGCGGCGAAGCTGCTGCTCGACCCGTACGGCAAGGCCGTCGCGGGTCGGGTGCGCTGGCACGAGGCCCTGTTCTCCCACCGGTCCGGCGCGCCGGAGGCGATCAGCACTCGCGACAGCGCCCCTTTCATGCCACGCAATGTCGTTATCAACCCGTATTTCGACTGGGCGGGATGACCGGCCGCCGCGAACGCCGTATCACGAGACGGTGATCTACGAGGCGCATGTCCGCGGCCTGACCCTGCGCCATCCCGAGGTCCCCCGGGCAGCGCGGCACCTATGCGGGCCTGGCCCGCCCGGTCATCATCGACCACCTGACCCGGCTGGGCGTGACCGCCGTCGAGCTGATGCCGGTGCATCAGTTCATCTCCGAGCGGCAGCTGGCGGCGGGCGGCCGGTCCAACTACTGGGGTTACAACACGATGGCGTTCCTCGCGCCGCACAACGGCTACTCCTCATCCACCGAGCCGCATGGCCAGGTCACCGAGTTCAAGTCGATGGTCAAGACGCTGCACGCGGCGGGCATCGAGGTAATCCTCGACGTCGTCTACAACCACACCGCCGAAAGGGACGCCTTGGGTCCGACGCTGTCTTTCTTTCCGCGGCATCGACAACGCCGCGTACTACCCGCTTGCCGACGGCGACCCAGGGGTGTACCTGGATTACACCGGCTGCGGCAACAGCCTCAACGCCCGCAATCCGCACGCACTGCAGCTGATCATAGACTCGCTGCGGTACTGGATCCTGGATATGCACGTGGACGGGTTCCGGTTCGACCTGGCCTCCGCCCTGGCCCGGGAGCTGCATGACGTGAACCGGCTCGCCGCCTTTTTCGATCTGGTCCAGCAGGATCCGGTCATCTCGCAGGTCAAGCTGATCGCCGAACCGTGGGACGGCGGGGAAGGCGGCTACCAGGTCGGCAGGTTCCCGCCGCTGTGGCTGGAATGGAATGGCAAGTACCGCGACTGCATACGGGACCTGTGGCGCGGCGAGCCCGCTGCCCTGCCAGAGTTCGCCCAGCGGCTGACCGGCTCCAGCGACCTGTATGAGACCAGCGGGCGGCGGCCGGTCGCGTCGGTGAACTTCGTCACCTGCCACGACGGATTCACCCTCGCCGACCTGGTCAGCTACAACGGCAAGCACAACGAGGACAACGGCGAGGACAACCAGGACGGCACCGATGACAACCGGTCCTGGAACTGCGGCGAGGAAGGCCCGTCCGGCGATCTGGCCATCAGCCAGCTGCGCGCCCGGCAGGTCCGCAATTTCCTGGTCACGCTGTTCTGCTCGCAAGGCGTTCCGATGCTGCTGGCGGGTGATGAGATGGGGCGCACCCAGCGGGGCAGCAACAACGGCTACTGCCAGGATTCGCCGCTGTCGTGGGTGGACTGGGAGAACGCCGCCGAATACGCGGACCTGGTTGACTTCACCTGCGCGCTGTCCGCGCTGCGCCGGGCGCACCCGGTCTTCCGGCGGCGCCGGTTCTTCAGCGGGCGCCCCGCCCAGGCCGGCCCGGGCGGCCTGCGGGACATCATCTGGCTGACCCCGTCCGGCCAGGAAATGACCGATGCGGACTGGCACGCCGGCTACCCCGGATGCACGAAAACCCCTCCTGGGCGTCGGTGAGGGGCGGGCGCAGCGCTGCGCCCGGCCTGCCCTGTCAATCGGGCCAGCCTGCCGCGCTGGCGGTCGATTACCCCGGTCATGGTTTCGTTGATGTGACGATCCTTTCGGAGACGCAGAAGGCCGCGTGTACCTGAACGGAGGTACCGGATCGTGGAGACGGCAGTCCTTGCCCAGGCCCAGGACCCGGATAGTCGACGAAGCGTTTGCCGCGCTCGAGCGGTCACGCCGACTGTCCGTCGGCGGCCAGCATGTCACCGAGCGTGCCTGCCCGCGCACGGGGAGGCCGGTTCCAAGGGCGCCGGATTCGTCTGGTCCGGCCTGTAGACACCGTGCACATTGCCGAAGGTGGCGGCCAGGATGTACCTGCCGAGCCCGAGTGCCTCGGCGGTGGCAAGCGCGTCCTCCGGAGTGCTGTAAAGCTCTTCGTTGACCTCGCCGACGACCCGCCTCATGCGGCGGGCAGAGCTCATTGGACGCGACCACAGGCGATTAGGCCAGCCCGGTCCGGCGATCAGGCCCGGGTAGCCGCGCCACTAGGGTGCGAACAGGAACTCAGGACTGATCCTGCTGCGCAGCGGCCGTACCAGCCACGGTGTCCCTGCTGTAATCGTCACGCAGCCAGCCATGCGGCTGTTCGGCATGCTCACGGTGGGTGACATTCGGGATGCGGTTCAGGAGCTGCGTGATTCCAGCCTTGAGGAACTGAGACGCCTGCTGGCCGGGTTTTCGCGGGCGCATAAGGCGGGAGATACTACCGATACCGACATCCTGGCAGCCAAGGTCGGGACAACGACCAGGATGGGCATGGTGGCCCATCTGCTACGCGCAGGAGCTAAATGGGGCGTCGTGACGATTTATCGCGAGCCTGATCGGCGTTGCAGTGGAGCATGAGGTAAACGACCTTCTGGGCTGGGCACCACCGCCCATCACCGTCGTCCGGCTAATGTCACCATCTCAGATGGACGAGCTGAGCCACCAGATTTTTCAGCAACTTGAGCAGATGCGCCAGTGGCAGGAGCACGGCTAGCCAGTGCTGGCTGTCAGATGGAGCGCGCGCGGCTCCTCCCGTAGGGCATTCCGGCCGTTGCTCAACCTTTTGGTCCGTAGAAATTTGCGGGGGCATCCGTCACCGGCCCGTATGCCAGTTTGACCCGCTGGAATGCCGGTCATCATTTGGCAGTAAACGGCGGCGTTGAGCGCTGGTGTGCGGCCAAAATACGGCCAGCCGGGGACTGATACGCGCGTGAGGCTGGCTGAGGGGTACCGTCAGCGCACAGTTGACGCCAGCTTTGCCTCAAGTCGGGGCGAAGGCTCACGGCTCCGGGGGCGGGTAGATTGTCAGGTTCGTGAGCTGCAGGAATGTGGGAGCGCCTGGTCGTGTGGACCACAAATGGACCGGTTCGTGAACGGCTGGCTGAGCTGCGAAGCGGTGACGTAACTTAAAAGATGGCTACAATTTACGAAAAAATTCGCGCTCGCTGCGTTTGAGCAATTTGGGTGACCGGCGGGATTGCAGCCGAATTGCAGAATATGCTGACCCGAGCTACGGTGGAAATGCGGGAACCTCAGACCAGGAGAATCCCGGCTGAGCCGGTCAGAGATCTTGCAGGCCCGGCTGCGTAACCTGGAGATGGGGACCTATTACCAGGCCCGTCACCAAGGAAGGAAGATCAATAATGACCGAGATACTGGCTGAGGCCGGTCGGATAACCGGGCTCGGCCCCGAGATCGGCGGCAAGATAATTTTCGGCTTGCAGTCTGCTTACGCAGAGCAGGCTGGCCAGAAGCCGATGAGATTTGTCGCGCCGGCCAGTCAGCTGACGGACCTGGAAGATCACGATCTGGTAATCGTGCGGTTCAGCCGCACTGATCACAGCACGATGGCGGAGCCGCTGCCGGTGGCCTCGCTTTCGCTGGCGTAAGGGCTGGTAAATGGACGCGGCAACGCCCCTTGAGGGCTGACCCGCGTTCATGGCCCGGGCAAGACAATTCCAGTTAACTTGAGCGGGAAGCCGCGCACGTGCACACCCTCACGGGCTGTCACATGCCGGGCACCGTAGCACGCGGGCAGGCTCGCCCCACGGCGTGGCCGTGCAGAGCGCGCGGTACTCCTCCAGGCCACGTGTTTATTTCTCCAGGAATCACCCGTCGACACCGCGCGATCGGCTGCGGCCGCATCGAAGACGGCCTTGGCAACCCTGCGCAGCAGGGTCATGTCACGCCGATCCGCACCTGCACGTTCCTCGTGCCGATCTTCGTGCTGCGGAAGGTGGCGATGTCGGCGAACTCGTGCGGCGCGATCGTGTGCCGTGACGCGGCCTCGATTAGTGGGTTGATGTGCACCAGTTCCGCGCCTCGGCGGTCGGCCTCGGCCAGCCAGGTCAGCATCCTGGGCGCGTTCGTGGCGGCGTCGTCATCCATCAGCCAGATCGCGTCGGCCTTGTCCCAGTCAGCCAGGTCGACCGTGCCCTTGCCGGTGCCGATCGCGGCGGTCAGGTCCCGCCCGCTGGCCTCGTGGCACATGTTCGGTCGGGCAGGTTGTTGGTGCCGAACTCGCGCACTTACAGCTGGTACAGGAACGTCGCCTCGTTGCTGAGCCGCCCGGAGGTGTAGAACGCGGCCTGGTGCGGGCTGGGCAGACCGCGCAGCGCGCGGCCAGCTGGGTCGAACGCAGCCTCCCACGAGACCGGCACGTACCGGGTCAGTGTCCGGGTCGTAGTGCACGGGCTCCGCCAGCCTCCCGGCGGCTTCGAGGTCATAGTCGGTCCATCCGGCGAGCTCGCTGACGGTATGCGCGGCGAAGAAGTCACGGCCTGCCTGCTTGCGGGTCAGCTCCCAGGTCACGTGCTTGACACCGTTCTCGCAGATGTCCAGGTGCAGCCCGCTCGGGTCATCAGGCCACGCGCATCCAGGACGGTCGAAACCCCCGTTCTCCTGGTTCATCACGAACAGTGCGCGAACTCCCTCGACCGGGGTGCCCTGCTCCTCCAGCACGCGCCCGAATTCCTGCAACCCAGGCCGGGGGTCCGCCAGCTGGCCCAGCCGAGGGCGGGCACCTGGCTGACCGGGTCGGCAGGTCGGCAGTCTCGACCCGAAGATTGCGCGCGAGGCGCATAATGTAGGTATGAATTCCGCGCGATTCAGTCGTGACGGCGGGTGGACTCTATCCGGGCAGCGACGACCACTCAGCGTGATCGTCCAGCGTGACGGGTCAGTGAACCATGATGGGGTCAGTGAACTGCGTGGCGCACCGTTCTGACGGGCAGCGGTTTGCCGCCTTAAGTGACGGCGGCGAAACTCGAGCTGCTCGGGAAACGCTCGGTGCTCTGATCTTCAGCGTTCAGGTCCGGATAGCCAGAGGTCCGGCCGCTGCTAAGCATGAGCAATGCGCGGCCGGCGAAGTATTTGACTCACAGCTCCTCGCGAAGGCTCCTTGGCCGAACGGCGGCCAGCAGCGGACCAAATCGGCAGCATCATGGATCTAAGACTGGATCACTATAGCAAAGACGGCTTTGAGGTAGTTGACGTCGAGGGCGAGATCGACGTGTATACCGCGCCCAGATTGCGCGAACTCCTCATTGATCTAGTTAATCACGGCGAATATAAGCTTATTCTCAATCTTGGGAGGGTGGAGTTTCTTGACTCGACAGGCATGGGCGTTCTCGTTGGAGGCCTTAAGCGCGTGCGAGCTCATGACGGCAGCATGTATCTAGTCTGCACGCAAGAGCGAATTCTCAAGATATTTAGAATAACGGGTAACAATATGGTCCTCCCGATTTTTGATACCGTGGATGAAGCGGTGACAACCAGTCCTGAAGTTATTGCGGATCGCCTTAAGGAGCTTCGGCGCATCTGGGCTGCTCGAAGAAATCGCTGAGTTTGGGTGTGCCCTTTGTGGCATTTCTTGTCATGTCGGGGATTCCGTTATGGAAGCGGCTATGGAGCCTGAGCAGTTGCGTCCGCGTGGGATTCCGCCGGAGTACATTTCGTGTGTGTCAGATGATGGCACCAAGGTGGACCTCTCGCTTCGAGGGCTGGCGGCGGTGCCGGACTGGGTGGCGGTCCTGGTCGACCTCACCATGCTGGATCTGTCTGGCAACCAGCTGGGCGAGGTGCCGGACTGGGTGGGGAACCTCACAGCACTCAGGTCCCTGAATCTGGCCTTCAACGACCTTTCGGTGGTGCCGGAGTCGGTGGCGAACCTGACGGCCCTCACCACGCTGAACCTGAGCGGCAACCAGCTGACGGCGCTGCCGGAATCGGCAGTGAACCTAACTGCCCTAACTGCACTGGACCTTTCCGGCAACCTGTTGTGTGAGGTGCCGGACTGGGCGCAGAACCTGGGCGCCCTAACTATGTTGGAACTGGGCGGCAACCAGCTGACGGCGCTGCCGCAGTCGGTGGGGAAACTGGCCGCCCTCAACGTGCTGGGCCTGTCTGGCAATCAGCTGACGGCGCTGCCGGAGTCGGTGGCGAACCTGACGGCCCTCACCAGGCTGGGACTGTCCGGCAATCAGCTGACGGCGCTGCCGGAGTCGGTGGCGAACCTGACGGCCCTCACCACCCTGGACCTGGACGGCAACCAGCTAACGGCGCTGCCGGACTGGGTAGGGTCATTGACGGCCCTCACCAGGCTGGGACTGTCTGCCAACCAGCTGACGGCGCTGCCGGAGTCGGTGGCGAACCTGACGGCCCTCACCACTCTGGACCTGGGCGGCAACCAGCTGACCGCGCTGCCGGACTGGGTGGGGAGGTTGATAGCCCTCACCACGCTGGACCTGTCCGGCAACCAGCTGACGGCGCTGCCGGAGTCGGTAGCGAACCTGACGGCCCTCACCAGGCTAGGACTGTCCGGCAACCAGCTGACGGCGCTGCCGGAGTCGGTGGCCACCCTGACCGCCCTCACCACCCTGGACCTGGCCGGCAACCAGCTGGCGGGCATGCCAAGGAAACTCGCGGATTTGCTGGAGCACGGCCTGCGGATTGACCTAGAAGGTAATCCGCTGGCGGACCTGCCGCCGGAGCTTGCTCAGCGTGGCGCCAGGGCTCTGGCTATATACCTGCGGAGCCTTGATGACGAGGTGGAGCTCTTCGAGGGCAAGCTGCTCCTGGTCGGGGAGGGGGAGGTGGGCAAGACTTCGCTGGTAGCCGCGCTGAAGGATCCTGCCGCTCCACTAGCGGTGAGGCCTCGTACGCATGGCATCGAGATCACGCCGCTGACGTTCAGGCACCCTGGCCTGAGCCGAGACATGACGCTGCGCGCCTGGGATTTCGGCGGGCAGGAGGCGTATCGGGTTACTCACCAGTTCTTCTTCAGCCGTCGGGCGCTGTACATGCTGGTGTGGAAGCCGCGCCAGGGGCAGGAGCAGGACCAGGTGCAGGGGTGGCTGCGTCGAATCCGGCTGCGCGCAGGCGATGATGCGCGGGTCCTGGTGGTGGCCACCCACTGCGCGGACTTGTACCCAGAGCTGGACTATGCGCAGCTGCGACTGGACTTCCCGGTGATCCTGACCGGCAGCTTCGAAGTCGACAACAGCACGAAGGAAGGACTTGCGGTACTAGAGGACGCCATCGGCGCACAGGCGGCGAAGCTGCCGCAGATGGGCCAGCGGATCAGCGCCCGCTGGGCTGCAGCCCGCGACGACGTCCTCGCGCGGTCGACAACTGAGCCGCAAATCTGGTTCGAGCAGTTCGCGGAAATCTGCGGACAGCACGGGGTGACCGGCCCTGAGGTCATCACCCTGGCGGAATTGATGCACGACCTAGGCCATATCATCTACTACGGCGGCGACGACGGGCTCCGAGACATCGTCGTTCTCAACCCCGAATGGCTCACTCAGGCCATCAGCTGCGTACTCGATGACAAAGCGACGAGGCGGGCCGGCGGCGTCCTCGATCATGTCCGCCTGAGGAATATCTGGCAGGACGGCGGAAAAGCGTATCCGGCGCGGTATCACCCGTATTTCCTGCGGCTGATGGAGAAATTCGACGTCTCCTACCGGCTCGGAGACGAGCCCGCGAGCCTGGTCGCCCAACTGGTCCCGTACGAGCGCCCTGCTGCCCTGCCCTGGCGGTCTTCGACCCCCGCTCCGGCGGGGACCCGAGTCCTGTCGATGGAGTGCCGCCTGTCTGAGCCCGCACCGGGCCTGATCCCGTGGCTGACTGTCCGCCACCACCGTGCGTCGACCGGCCTGTACTGGCGGCGAGGGGTCTTCCTGCGTCATCCGATCGCCGCGTACAAGTCAGAGGCCCTGCTGGAACTGCGAGGTGACGGCGAGCTGGTCTTCGAGGTCCGCGCTCCCTCTCCTGACCTGTTCTTCCACGAGCTGCGCGGCAGCATCGAGGAACTCCTCACCCGCCGCTGGCCTGGCCTGCGCTACGAGTTGCTCATTCCCTGCCCTGTCACTACGGCTGACGGATCCCGATGCGCAGGCAGGTTCGCGCTGGCAGACCTGCTCGCGCTGCGGGAAGGCGGCCAGTTCAACACGATTCCCTGCCTGAAATGCCGACAGGCCCTCAGCCTGTCGGAACTACTGACCGGCTTCACCGCACCAGACCAGTTCCGAGGCCAGCTGGACCGGATCGAGGGAGCGGTCGAGCGGCTAGAAAGCCATGCGGCGCAGAACGCTGACGCCGTACGCCGTATCCTGCGGGCCGCCAGCGCGGAGGCCAGCGACTGCCCGCGCCTATTCACGATGGTCCCGGATAGTCCCTCCGCGGTCAGGCGGGCCCGGATCTACCAGCGGCGATACCGGCTGACGCTCTGGTGCGAACATCCCGGCTCCTGGCATCCATGGCCCCGGGCCAGCTATCAGCTGGACGTCCCTGAGGACTGGTTCGCCAGGATGGGCCCGTATGTAGCGCTCGTCGTCCGGACGCTGCAAATCGTCGTCCCGCTCGCCGGGAACCTGGCCGCCGTGGCCCTGCCGTCAGATCAGCTAGCCCGTGTCCAGGTAGACCTGCAGCTGATGAGCACCCTGGTCGCCGACCTACCGAGCAAGCCCGGCCAGGACCTGGCCAGCACCGCCATGCGCCAGGCATCGAGCGATCTGACTCCAGCTGAAGGCGAGGCCTTGCGCGCCCTGCGGATCGTGCTGTTCCAGCTCGACAAAATGCAGGCCTTCGGCGGCCTCCTTAGAGTTCAGGCGCCATCAGGAGACTTCCTCTGGGTCTGCGCCGAGCACCACCGGGATTACGACCCGGGACTGCCGGTGCTGCCCTGAAGCTAACCCGGGCTGAGAGTCGGCGTAACCTCCGGCGCCGAGGGACAGGAACTGATCGTCTCAATCCCCGCGGAACCTCCACAGCCACCTGTGAGCTGATACGGCCCGCGTCCTCTTGCTGCTTCGCCAGGTCCGCACCATCACCGCATGCTTCCCCGCGCACTCGCCCAAACGGCTCACCTCAAAGACCGCACATCAAGCTGTAATTCCCATGCGGCGTGCCAGACCTCATATACCCCACCAGAATCACCACCACAGCAGCGATTCCGCCCAGCGCCAGGTCAAGCGCCGCACCCACTGCGGTACTAGAACGGCCAGTTCTGAGCTCCAGCAACCGAGCAACGGATAAGCCGGGCAAGGCGCGCAGATAACAGCGGCTCAGTGTGCGCACATCCAGCGTTCCGGCAGGATCCGTCAACGCCTGCCTGGCCGACACGAGATGCATGATTATTCGCGGTCGCGATGCGCGGGAATGTCCTGTCATGCCGCGATTCGTGCCTTCGGGCCCGCGGCGCCGGTGATCGGAGCGGGCCCTTGCGGTCGGCGTAGCTGACCGGTGCCCGGGCCGTGGGAAGGCGTTTACGGTCGTGGCGGCAATTGCTGTAGCGCCCAGGTGTTGCCGTCGGGGTCGCTGAAGGCGACGAATGAGCCCCACGGCTGAACGTCGACCTCGCTGGCCTGCACGCCGTGCGCGATGAGCTCTTGCCGGGCGGCCGCGACATCGGCCACCACGCATTGCACGCCCTTTTGCGAGCCCGGCGGCATCTGGGTGATCCCGGTGCCCAGCACGATGGAGCAAGCCGACCCGGGCGGGGTGAGCTGCACGAACCGCAGCGCGTCGTTGACCTGGTGGTCGTGGTCGGCGTGGAAGCCAACCTGATCCACGTAGAACGCCTTGGCACGGTCGGCATCGGTCACCGGTATCGCCACCAGCTCGATCTTCCAGTCCATATCCGGCACGGTATAGCAAAGCCGGACGGTAAGCCGCCGACGCATGCTGCCAAGCTCGCGCACCTATTCCGTTATCGTTACGCCCTCTGAACGTCCTCTCTTGCCGCCGACCGGGCGAGCCACAAGAACCTTCAGACTGCAGGCGTCTGTAAGCTCGGCGACTTTGGAGAGACCCGGGCCGCTCGTGAGCAGGATGATCACGGATGAGCGAGCGCACGAGACTGCACGGAACTTGTCAGCTGGGCCTGTTTGTTAAGCCCAGATGCTGCCGCGCCGACCGCTCCATGTGGTGGCGCGACCGCCGCAATGTGCCGGATCCAGCTCGTCGGCGGCGACACCACACTCAGCCAGCTGGCCGAGAGCGTGCTAGACGCCACGACCGAAATTCACACGGCAACTGACGAGGACGATAGGGCGAGAGGAGGCGAGAAGGCCCGCCTCGCCCCACAGGACTTCCTTAACGCCGCTACCGGTCATGGGCGGTAACCGACCCGTGCACTCTTCTACCCGCGGACAGGACCGAGTACCGTGTGCTTCGTGGGGAGGTTGCGGCACAGGTCAGGAGACGGCAGCTTTGATTAGCCCGGCAACCTTCCGCGCCACTTCAGGGCTCCACTCGTGCAGCGCGAACGATACGGGCCACAGGTCCCCGTCGTCGAGGTTCGCGGCGTCCTGGAACTCCAGCGTCGAGTACCGGGTGTTAAATTTGCCCGAGTTCTTGAAGCAGAAGACGATCTTGCCCCCCGCGTTGGCGTAGGCGGGCATCCCGTACCAGGTTCTCGGCGACAGCCCCGGCGCGGCGGCGCTCACTGTCGCATGGACGCGCTCGGCGACCGCGCGATCCTCCGGTGTCATCTTGGCGATTGAGTCCAGGACCGTCTGCAGCTCGTCGGCCTTCTTGGCACCCTTCTTGCCCTCAGCGCGCAACTCCGCGGCGCGCTGCTTCATCGCGGAACGCTCTGCGGCAGTGAAGCCGCCGGACCCAGTCTGGGAACTCTTCGCGGGCATGGCCACCCCTTGCCTTCGGTTCCTGTCGGCTCGGCGCGATACCGGCCAGTTGAACGAAGGCTAGGCCCGCCGCGGCCGCCGGCGCTTCTCCAATCGTGACCGATGCGAAGGCCTGTCGGCGGCGGGTAAATTACTGACCCCGGCATGGCGGCAAAGGGTCACAATTCAACCGCCGTTGACAAGGCCCACCGCAGCCCTTCAAGCGCCTCGCGCAAGTCAGCCACAGCAGCTTCGCGGGTATCACCCTCACCGTTCGCGCCTACGCCGGGACGCAGCTGAGCGTGGGCGCACCACACACCGTCTTCGTCCTGCTCTACGGTGTATGGGATGTGCACCGCCTGCGTCATGATCCTCGGCTCCTTGCGTCGCCCTGTTCATCGTAACCCGGCTGGCCGCGAGGCCCGGGCCGTACCTGGCGGCCTGCCCGGTGTGATGCCATCCAGCACAGGTTCCCCTTCTATGCGCGATCAGTTACCGGGCGCAGCCTCAGTTCATGATGAACTTCCCCACACCTGCATCCGCTCCCTCTGATCGCACATCATGCGCTGACCCGTTGCGGCTGGCAGTAGCCGCCTATCTGGCCCGGTTCAAGGGATCCTCCCGCAAGCACACCGAATCCGATCTGCGCTGCTTCCTCGCCTGGTGTGCCGAGCACGGCCCGGACCCACTGGCTGCACGGCGGCCGCATCTGGAGTTGTACATCCGGTGGATGCAGGAGATCCGCCGGTTCAAGCCGTCCACTGTCTCCCGTCGCTTCTCCGTGGTGGCAGGGTTGTACCGGACCTGCGTCATCGATGGCCTGCTAGAACACTCACCCGCCGAGCACGTCCGCCGACCCTCGGTACCGCCGGAGTCACCAACCCTCGGGTTCACGCACCTGCAGTTCGAGGCACTTCTTATTGCGGCCCGCGAGTCACCGAACATCTGCGACTTTGCGCTGGTCGCGATGCTCGGGCTGCTCTGCCTGCGTATCTTCGAGGCCACCGGGGCGGACATTACCGACCTGGGTTGGCTATGACGGCCATCGGGTGCTGCGCGTGTGCGGCAAAGGCACCAAGGTCGTCCTCGTCCCGTTGCCACCCGCAGTCGGCCGCTCCATCGACCAGGCCATCGGCGCCCGCACCCACGGGCCGATCCTGCTCAGGGGGTGCCCGAATGGACCGTCACGCCGCCACCCGCCGACTGCGGCGACTCGCCGAGACAGCGGGGTTCCGGATCGCCAGCCCACACCCGCCCATGCTCAGGCACACCGCAGTCACCACCATGCTCGACGCTGGCGTAGACCTGCGAGACGTGCAGATCGCCGCCCGCCACGCCGATCCTCGTACCAGTCAGGTAGCCCCGGCGCGTTGCCGCGCCGGGGCGGGCTTTCCCCGCATCACGGCTCAGGCAAGCCCAGTGGCGTTGCGGTTGATGCGCTGGTCCTCGCGCCAATGCGTTTCGAGCACGAGGCATGGGTGAGGTGTTGATCGTCTGGCATCACGCCCGGTCCGTGCGCGATGTTTCCCTACGCCGTTACCAGCGAGACCTCCTGGAGGAGTCCAGGGTCACATCTGACCCCACACTGCGGGCTGTGTTCACCGAGGACGCGGTGTCGATCTCAGGGGACGTGATCGCATTTGCTTCCCTGGCCCTGAATCAGGTCACCGGGTCGTCCATACCTCAAGGAGTTGCCGCGGTGCTTATCAGCCTAGTGCTTATCCGCGTCAGTCTCCGGCTCATCAAACGCAGCCACGACTTCCTGGTCGGCGCCTGGCTGCTGGCCCCCGTGACTGCCCAGGGAGGCGATGTTGACGACTTCACCCAGCCACTCCAGGCCTCAGATGAGGAGAGAGCACGAGCCTTTCTCCTTGGGTACCCCGGTGTGACCGCGATTCGCGAGCTCCTCGTCACATTTCTCGGCCCTGGCCGAGTATGGCTCATCGCGCGCCTCGACAGCCGCTACGGGTAGCTGAGCTGCGCACAAATCTGCAGGTCGTATGCGACCTGAGCTTCAGCTTCCGGCCGACCGGAGGCGAACAGATCCAGGACCTTCCGCCGGAACTTTGCCGGGTAACGCTTCGGCGCACCGTCCCCGCTCCGGTCAACCGGTGCACATCATCTCCGCCTACCCCAGGGGTGATTCAGATGGGAGCGCTGCCTGCACGCTGCTCGAGCTATTATTTGGTGCGTTGACGTGCGATGATGGGACAATGGAGGGGCAGGCTGGAGGCATCGCGTTCGTGCGCATGCTGGGCCGGGTTCAGGTTGTGACCACTTCGGGGCGGTCGCTCGATCTTCCCAGTGCGAGCCAGCGGCGGCTGCCGTGCTGGGCACGGAGTTCGCGGAGGACGCGGTGATCGACATGGTCGAGATCCCGAGTGCGGATTCGCTGGCGCCGCAGGAGCATACCGCCGACGTAACCCACCACGACACAATCTGACGCCCGCGGCTAGTGACGATCACTGCACGCCAGCGAAACGCGCAGGCGAGCTGGCCAGCTTCGCGACAAACTCAGTGACCTAACCATCTACCAGGAGGCAATATGGCCACGTATCTAGCTTTTCATGAGGTTGACGACGTTGAGCACTGGCTCAAGTCCGGGAAGCGGGAAGAGTTTTTCGGACCGCATGGCATTACGGTGCGCACCTTCCGGGACCCGAACGGATCCAACCGGGTCGGGCTGATCATCGAGATACCCGACTTCGCCGCCTTCGAGCGGCTCATGCAGACCGAGGGGGCCGCGGAAGCGATGAAGCACGATGGCGTACATCCCGATACGCTGCTGGTTCTGACCGAGGGATAGGTCCTGCTGCGAGGCCTCGGGCCAGGTTAGGCCAGAGGCCTCGCAGGACCGCGATTCAAGTAAACCGGGCCGTCCGGGCACCGAGCGGACCCGAGGTCGACGAAGCGGCTGGGACCAACGTCCCTGCCCAGGACGCGGCTCGCAGAGGAGAATTCCGCGATGGCATTGAGCAACTACAGGGTCGGCGCGGTCGTCGCCGTGTCAGACATGAAGCTCGCCAGGGACTTTTACGAGAAAAAGCTCGGCCTCACGGCGCAAGGCGATGACCCTGACGGCGGGCGCACCTATCAGTGCGGCGAGCAGACAAGGCTCCATATCTTTCCCTCCCCTCCAGACGCGGGAAAATCGCACGCGACCGTGGCCGGCTGGTACGTGAACGCCATCGAGGCAGTCGTCGATAACCTGACCGCGAACGGCGTCCGATTCGAGCGCTACGACCAGGCCCAGATCGCGACCGACGAGAAGGGCATCGCGGTACTGGGAACCAGCAAGGGCGCCTGGTTCAAGGACCCCGACGGCAATATCCTCGGGCTGCTCCAAGACTAAATTTAGTGGCTGGACCCGAACCGCTGGTGTGTAAGTTGCTGGCGTCTTCAGCTTGCCAGCGGTATCGCGATCCCAGCTTCGATCCGACGATCGGGCTGGCCAGCCCTCTCTGCCAAGCTGTCGTGAGGCACCCGCGCGGGACGGAGACATTCGGTGCCGGGTCGTGGATGATCGGGACCAGGACTCGGGGGCCTGGCTGCACATCCGCTCCGTGCTCGCGCGGCGGATCAGGGACGGCGAATACCCGGCGGGGGCCAAGCTGCCCACGGAAACGGAGCTGGCGGAAGAATCCGGCTGCGGGCCTGGAATTGTCGCGCAGGCGCTACGGGCACTCCAGCGGGATGGGCTGGCCAGGAGGGTCCTCAGGAAAGGGTATTTCTCGTTCGGGCCCGATAATTATCCAGGCTAGCCCCCTTCGCCCCCACCTGCACTTCGCGCCGCCAGCTCCGGCTGGATCGACATGGTGGACCTGTAGCACGCCGAGCCGGCCAACCGCGAGCTGCGCCGGCCCGCGCACCGCATCGTCACCGAAATGGAAGCCGGCATCGGCGCCCGGATCAATGCGTGGAATGCCGACCTGAAACCCTTCGTCTCGACCAAGACCGCCGACGAGATCATCGACGTACTCGCCGCTTACTGCCGACGGATTAACAACTCAGGGCACTAATTTAGTTTCCTCGTTAGTGTGGCCGGGGTAGCGATAGGGGCAGTAACGCCGGGCTCAGCCTGGCACCATTCTGGTTTTATCCGTACAGGCCTGGCCCCCGTAGCCGACCTACTCTCATGCCGCACTGGGGGTTTTCTGAGTGTGTGGTGGCGTGTCTGCCCACGGATGGAGCGATGTCCTGGGGCTGATGCGCCGTAGCCTTGCGGTTCTGGAGGTGCAAGCTGCCGTGGCGCTGAGGGGAGACCAGGATGCCGCTACCCAGGACTCTGGCCCGGTGGAACAAGGTCGGCCTGAACCGGGTGACCAAGCATGTTGCTCCCTGGATACCCGGCTTCGGCGTTGTGGCCCACACTGGCCGACGTTCTGGCCGTCGCTACCAGACACCGGTCAATGTGTTCCCAGCCGAGGACGGCTATCTCCTTGCCCTGACCTATGGCCCGGACAGTGACTGGGTCAAGAACGTCCTGGCCGCAGGCGGTTGCGAGCTGGTGACCAGTGGGCGGACCGTCCGCCTGGTCTCGCCACAATTGGTTCACGACGAGAACCGGCGCGGCATCCGCCCTCTCGAGCGGCAGGTGCTCCGACTGATCGGCGTTGCCGACTTCTTGTCGCTCAAAACCGCACTTGCCGCTGGCGCGAACTCGGCGGGGATCGCATAACGGCGGCGTACTCTCATGCCGCACATCGCGTGCACGTCGGGTGCGTTGCCGGATCTTGCTACGGCGAGCGTTTATGGCGTGCTTGTCGGCCATCGGCCCGAGACCTCGGCCTGGCAGCAACTACCAGTGTCCCGGGCTAGCGCGACTGGTTATG
>Ga0181538_10001336_pt1 | contig 27871 bp, 23 predicted proteins | sample PEATcosm2014_Bin_40_FD_119773 | JGI IMG/M metagenome (GOLD analysis project Ga0181538, IMG submission 119773) | Peatland microbial communities from MTU Mesocosm Facility, Houghton, MI, USA - PEATcosm2014_Bin23_30_metaG | ecosystem: Environmental > Terrestrial > Soil > Wetlands > Peat | place... | reverse complement strand
GGTCAAACCAACGGCGTTGGAAACGTCCACGTTCAGCAACTGCTCAAGTGACAAGTTGACAAATTCATTCGACCCGTCCGCGTCCGGCGCCTTTTGGCTCGTTACGGCCGGGCGGGTTGAAGGTCCGGACGTCGTGTCGGCCCATGCCGCCGTTGCGCTCACAAGGCCCAAGGTGACTGCGATTGCCCGTGTATGCCAATCTATTGACATGACTAAACCCCGTTTCCGCAAAAGAGCTCTTTCTGAAGTGGGTTTGAGATGCCTGTAAGGTTCATAACGCCTATGTGGATCGTCGCGGATGAGTGGTCGAATCAATAAAATTCGATATTTGCCCAGAGGATTTGCCCCCAACCTCGGCCATCCCTCCCGGCCGATTACGGGCTAAACCTAAGTAATGTTTTGGGAATGGCTTGCAGTCGTTTGTCATCCGCTACGAATTCGGGGGCAGCTCAATTTGGAATACTGGAGGCGAGCCGATTATGAGTCCGTGGCGGAGATTTCTTGATGCAATGACACGGGCTGCTTGCCGTGTTATTGGCACTGGCCACTCGACTTGCAATATCCCTTCCACATCTCCCAATACGCCGCTTCCATGTTGCGCGCAAAGCGCGGGGCGTCCATCAGGGGCGAATGATTCATCCTCGCCCGTAAACCTCTTCGCAATTCCGTCAATCGCGGCAAATCGGCCGCCAATTCCAGGGCGATCTTTACGAATTGCTCATCGCTTTCGGCCGCTAGTTCTTTCAGTTCGAGATTGCACAACTGGCTCCAGCCGGCGCGGCCGACGACGGTTTGCCCGATGCGAGTCACGACCGGGACGCCCATCCAAAATGAATCCAAGCTCGTTGTATGTCCGTTATACGGAATCGTGTCCAGGCCGACGTCGATGCGATGATGAACCTCCAGATATTGTCGGCGGGGCTGAAATTCGACGAATTCAATGCGGTCGGGATCGATGCCGCGATCGCGGAAATACTCCTGCACGCGGGTTCGATGGCCGCCGTGCGCGGCCAGGAGAATCAATCGTGAATTCACCGCGGCCGACAGAATCCGTGCCCAAAGGTGCAGGGTCGGCTCGGTGACTTTGCAGAAATTGTTCAAACAGCCGAAAGTGGTGTATCCCTTGGTCGAAGCCGGCAATGGGCCGGGTTGCAAATCCTCGCACAGCGGATCGTAACACCAAAACGTTTCCGGAAGCCGGATCGATTTTTCGCCGTAGAAATGATCCACGCCGGGCGGATCGAGGAAGGGATCGGTCAGGCGGTAATCCATCGCGGCCAGGCCGGTCGTTCCGGGATAGGCAAGCCACGCGGCCTGCACCGGGGCGGGCTTGCGGGCGAAGACCAGGGGGCGGCCGTGGGACATGTGCATCGTCAAATCCACCAGAACGTCGATGCGGTCTGCGCGAATCTTCCGGGCGGCCGCCTGGTCCGACAGGCCCAGGATCGATCTCCATTCGTCGACCAAGCCGCGAATGCGCTCCGTGGTCGCATCGGGCCGGCTCACGTGCGCGTAGCAGAATATCTCGAACTTCGCCCGGTCGTGATTGGAAAAAAGCGGAATTGTGAACAGCGATTGGCAATGCTCGCGGAAATCCGCGCCGACGTAGCCGATGCGCAATCGGCGATCGCTCGACCGGTCGTTGTCATGCGGGCGAATCTCGGATTTCACCGGCTGGGCGTGCAGGACGTTCCACCGCAGCGCTTCGCGCAAAATCGCCGCCGGATCGCAATTCGGATGATACAGCATCGTCAGACAAAGATTGCTGTGCGAGATGGAATCGCGCGGCTGAAGCTCCATGGCCCGGCGATAACAGGCGATGGCCTCATCCAGCCGGCCCGCATCCTTCATCGCGTTGCCCAAATTGCAATGTGCGGGGTGGTAATCCGGGCGCAATCGAATCGCCTGCTGGAACGCGGTTATCGCGTCATCGGTTTTGCTCATCGTCCGCAGCGCGTTGCCGAGGTTGTTGTATCCGACGTAAAAATCGGGCTGAATCTTCAATGCCGCCAGATAGGCCTCGGCCGCTTCTTTGTATTTCCTGACCGCTTGCAGCGCATTGCCGAGATTGTTGTGGGCATCGACGTATTTCGGGTCCAAGGCCACGGCCTTGCGGAAGCATTCGACGGCCTGGGCATATTCCCCCCGCCCGACCAGCGCGTTGCCCAGGTTATACGCCGCTTGAGCAAAATCCGGCTTCAACTCCATCGCCCGGCGAAGCACGATCACCGCCTCGTCGAACCGCTTGCGGGCGCACAGGGCATTGCCCAGGTTATTGCAAACCAGGGCCGAATCCGGGGACAATTTCAGTCCCCGGCGAAACATCTCGATGGCCTCATCGGTCCGCCCCAGGGCATTGAGTGCGCTGCCCAGATTCCCCACCGCCTCCGCGGAATCCGGTCGAATTCCCAGTGCCCGCCGATACGCCGCCGCCGCCTCCGCGACTTTCCCTAAGCCAAACAGCGCATTTCCCAAGTTATTGTGCGCCTCGAAAAAATCCGGCTTGATCGCCACGAGCTGGCGATAGACCTCAACGGCCCGTTCCCGATTGCCCGCCGATTGCAGGGCCAGCCCAAGTCCGAACCACGCTTCGGCAAGATCGCCTTGGATTCCAATGGCCCGCTCGAAGGCCGCGATGCCGTCATCGGTGCGTTCCGCCGCAGCCAGCGCCTGACCCAAGCTGGCGTGAAAATTCCCCGCCCCCGGCCGCGCCGCGACCGCTCGCTCAATCAATCCAATCGCCCCCGCATTATCCCCCCGCTGCATCGCAAGCACACCGAGCCGATGCAGAGCATCAGCGTTCTCCGGCTCCGCTTGCAAGATTTGTCGATACAACCCTTCCGCCTCCCCCAGCCGCCCGGCCTTGTGGTACTCCGTCGCCAGTTCCAGAATCCGTTCCGTCGGCATGACGTAAGGTTACAAGTTGTATGCGGCAAGCTGCAAGCGAGACATCTTCATCAGTTAGAGCCGGGGCGTCCTCGCCCCGGTCCGGGCCGAGACGGCCCGGCTCTGTCCGAAAAAGAGCAACCGCGTGTCCGAGCGGTGTCGGCTAAATAGCTGACAGCTAAATGCGCGAGCCGACCACGGTCACCAAACAATTCGGGGTCAGGGGGCACTTGAGAACTCGTCGTTTACGACAATAGCATCCCACGACGCGAAAACCCCCGCGTTAACAAATTACAAGATAAGTTGCATTTTTAACACAATTTACATTGTCTTTTCGTTGAGACTTCATATCTTTGAAGCGGCGGTTTTCCATGTCGTTTTAATAGCTCGTCACCGGGCCGCGAAGTATTTTGCGCCTGCCTTGGTCTTTGGCATTTCGCCCGATTTTCACCCCGCGAAAGGAAAGGGAGAACCATGAATCACAAAAACATTCCGCCGCTCGCTGACGGCACTTTCAGATTGAGCGCCATGTCCATCATGGCATTGGTCCTGTCGGCGGGAGCGGCACTCACGCCGGCGACCGCTCGCGGACAAATCTTTGTCGTGAACTTTTCTGGCAACACGATCGGCGAATACAACCTTGATGGGACGACGGTGAACGCCTCCCTGGTCTCGGGGTTAAATGGCCCGTGGGGCGTTGCCGTGTCTGGATCGGACCTGTTTGTCGCGAACGCATACGCAGACGTGATCGGCGAATACACCACATCGGGAGCCACCGTAAACGCTGCCCTGGTCTCGGACTCTTCCAGCCCGATCGGCATTGCCGTCTCGGGATCGGACCTCTTTGTCGGGAACACTGGCGGCATCGGCGAATACACCACGTCAGGAGGGTGGGTGAACGCCTCCCTGGTCTCGGGGTTGGATTTCGCCCGGGGCATTGCCGTGTCTGGATCGGACCTGTTTGTCACGAATGAACGCGGCGGCACGATCGGCGAATACACCACATCAGGAGCCACGGTGAACGCCTCCCTGGTCTCTGGGTTGGATCTCGCATCCGGCATTGCTGTCTCTGGATCGGACCTGTTTGTCGCGAACTACAGTGGCAACACGATCGGCGAATACACCACGTCGGGAGCGACGGTGAACGCCTCCCTGGTCTCGGGGTTAAATGGCCCATGGGGCATTGCCGTGTCTGGATCGGACCTGTTTGTCACGAGCGCCAGCGACGGCACGATTGGCGAATACACCACGTCGGGAGCGACGGTGAACGCCGCCCTGATCTCGGGGTTGAATGACCCATTCGGCATTGCGGTGGTGGTGCCCGAGCCGGCGACCGGGTCGCTGCTGCTGATCACTGGCCTTGGGATGTTGATGCGGCGGTCTCGCCGAGCCGCGGTACGAGCGATGCCTTAATCACCCTTGTTCTTTCCCACTCAGCCGCGCCACGACGTTCAGGTCCTCCAGCGTCGTGACGTCTCCCTTCACTTCCCCGCCGGCGGCGATTTCCTTGAGCAATCGCCGCATGATCTTTCCGCTGCGCGTTTTCGGAAGCGAATCGGTGAATCGAATCTGATCCGGCCGGGCGAGGCTGCCGATCTGCTGGGTGACCGCAGCCATCAGTTCATTCTTCAAGGCTTCGCTGGGCTTGAATCCGCCGCGAAGCGTCACGAACGCGGCGATGCCCTGGCCTTTCATCTCGTGCGGCATTCCCACGACGGCGGCCTCGGCGACGGAAGCGTGCGAAACCAGTGCGCTTTCAATCTCCGCGGTTCCCAGGCGATGGCCGGAGACGTTGATGACGTCATCCACGCGGCCCATGACCCAGAAATATCCATCGCTGTCCCGGCGCGCCCCGTCGCCGGTGAAATAGCAGTCCTTCACGTCGCTCCAGTATTGGCGGACATAGCGGTCGGGTTCGTTCAAAATTCCTCGCAGCATCGACGGCCAGGGGCGGCGGATGGCCAGCAAGCCGCCTTCGTTGGCGGGCATCTCATGACCGTCGCGGTCGACCACGGCCGCATCCACGCCGAAGAACGGCAGCGTGACGGTCCCCGGCTTGGTCGGCGTGACGCCGGGCAGCGGCGTGATCATGATCGCGCCCGTTTCCGTCTGCCACCAGGTATCGACGATCGGGCATTTGGCGTGGCCGACAACGTCGTGATACCACATCCACGCCTCGGGATTGATCGGCTCACCGACGGTCCCGAGGATGCGCAGGGAAGCTAGATCGTGCGGATCGACGAATTGCCGGCCAGCCCGCATGAACGCGCGGATGGCGGTGGGCGCGGTGTAGAAAACCGTGACCCGATGCCGGGCGATGATCGCCCAGAACCGGCTAAAATCGGGGAAGTTCGGCGCGCCTTCGTACATCAGCGTGGTCGCCCCGTTGGCCAGCGGGCCATAGACGACGTAGCTGTGGCCCGTGATCCAGCCCACGTCGGCGGTACACCAGTAAACGTCGTCATCGTGCAGATCGAAGACGTATTTGCTGGTGATATACGTTCCGACCATGTATCCGCCGGTGGTATGAACGATTCCCTTGGGCTTGCCGGTCGATCCGCTGGTGTAGAGCACGAAGAGCGGGTCCTCGGCGTCCATGGGCTCGGCGTCGCATTCGTCGCCTTGCCCGGCGATCACGTCGGACCACCACACGTCGCGACCCTCGACCCACTCGATCTTTTCGTTGGTGTGTTTGAACACAATCACCCGTTTCAGCAGCGACGTCTTCTTGGCCGCCTCGTCCACGTTATGCTTCAGGGCGATGATCTGACCCCGGCGTCGCCCGCCGTCGGCGGTGATGACGATGTCGCTTTTGGCATCGTCAACGCGATCGGCGATGGCCTGGCTGGAAAACCCGCCGAAGATCACGCTGTGCACGGCCCCCAGCCGCGCGCACGCCAGCATCGCCACCGCCGCCTCCGGGATCATCGGCATGTAAATCGTTACCCGCGTTCCCTTTTTCACGCCCAGTTTCTTCAGCCCGTTGGCGAATCGGCAAACGTCCTTGCGCAACTGCTCGAAGGTGATCCGCCGGACTTCACCGCCGCTGCCCGCCTGCGTCTGAGGCTCGCCCTCCCACAAGATCGCCGTTTTGGCGCCGCGGCCTCTTTCGATCTGCAAATCCAGGCAGTTATACGAAAGGTTGGTTGTTCCGCCGACGAACCATTTCGCGTTGGGCAATTTCCACTGCAGCACGCGATCCCATTTTTTGAACCAATGCAGTTCGCCGGCTATTTTCGCCCAGAATTCCTCCGGCCGATCCATCGATTCCCGATACATCCGGTCATATTGCTGGCGGGAATTGATCCACGCCCGGGCCGAAACGGCGGCGGGCGGCGGAAACACGCGGTCTTCCCGCATTGCCGATTCGATGGATTGGTCCGACATGCGCAGGGATTCCTTGTGAGGACGAATACGGCCCGCGAGCGGGCCGGCTAAACGTCAGGATTTCTTCGATGCGAAATCCTTCATGAACTGTGCCAGAGCCTGGCATCCCTCGACGGGCATGGCGTTGTAGATGCTGGCGCGGATGCCGCCGACCGTGCGGTAGCCTTTCAGGCCCATCATGCCGCTCTTGGATGCCGTCTTCACGAATTCATCCGTGAGTTCCTCGCTGGGCAGCCGATAGGTCACGTTCATGTGCGAACGCTGCTCCTTGTTGGACACCGTGCCCTTATAGAACCCGTTGCTGCTGTCGATGACGCCGTAGATCATTGCGGCCTTGGAAGCGTTTCGCTTTTCCATGGCCGCCAACCCACCTTGAGCTTCCAGCCAGCGGAACACTTCCAGCAGGACATAAACCCCGAACGTCGGCGGCGTGTTGATCATCGACTTGTTCTCAGCCTGGTCCTTGAAGCTCCACAGCTTGCTCGGGGTCTTCTTCTGTTTGGGGTACAGGTCCTTGCGCACGATCACCAACACGACCCCCGCCGGACCGAGGTTCTTCTGCGTTCCGCCGTAAACCAGGGCGCATTCATTGGCCGGATGCGGCCGGGACATGAATTCGCTGCTGGCATCCACGATCAAATTTGGATGCTTCGGCCAGTTGACCAGCCGATGCCCATGCACCGTCTCGTTGGAACAGACATGCAAGTAATCCGCCTTGTCATTCAGCTTCCAATCCCCCGACGCCGGCGAGTGATCGAAATTGCTCGCCTCGCTGCTGGCGACGACGTTGATGGCGCCGACTTCCTTGCCGAACGACGCCGCCTTCTTGCTCCATTCCCCGCCCACCAGGTAATCCGCGCTGGTATGCAGGAAATTCATGGCGATCAGCGTAAATAGCTGGGTCGCCCCGCCCTGGAGGAACAGCACGTCGTGGCTGTCGCCAAGGCCAAGAAGCTGTTTGCAGCGGGCAATGGCCTCGTCGTTGACGGCCTCGAATTCCTTGCCGCGATGACTCACCTCGGCAATCCCGAATCCCTTGCCCTGGTAATCGACCAGCGCGATCGCGGATTTCTCAAGGGCTTCGGTCGGCAACATGGCTGGTCCGGCACTGAAATTGAAAATGCGGTGAGACATGGTTCATTTCCTCTATAAAAGCGACGGTCAGGCTTCATCCCACTGGCGATGAAGGAAAGCGATGACGCGCTTCCCGACCGTCTGAAAATCGTTGAAGTCCAGGGCCTCGACGGAGATGGCCCCCTGGTAATTTGCTCGTTTCAGGACTCGGAAGAACGGACGGTAATCCGCCGTTTGGCTCTGGCCAGGCGCCACGCGGCCGTCCTTGTCCGCCACGTGCACGTGGCGAATCCACGGCATCGCCTTTTCCAACTCCTCCAGCTTCTCGTTTTCCACCCAGAAGTGGTAGGAGTCCACCAGGCACTGAAAGCTCTTGTGGTTCACCGATTTCACAAACGTCATCGCCTCGCCGACGGTGTTGACGATGTTGCATTCTCCGCGATTCAACGGCTCGACAACCAGCGTTACCCCGGCTCGGCCGCATAATTCCGCCGCCATTTTGCAGAAAGCGACGATCTGCACCTGGGCCCGTTCGCGGTCGAATCCATCCGGCACGTTCCGCGCCCCGCCGCTGCCGAACACCAGCACCTTCATCCCCACCCGCTGCGCCCGCGCGGCCACGTTCTGCATGTACTTCCGCAAACCCTCAAAATCGACGGACGGCCCGACGACCTTCAACTCCCCGGGCACCAGCGAATTGGCCGCGTAGATCGGCAACGCCGAATCGCCGCTCCAAGTCCCCTGCCACTCGGCATCGCTCAGCAATCCGCGGAGGAACGTCTGAACGTTCTCCTCCACAAAATCGGCTCCCGCCGACCGCAATTCCTCCGCACGCTGAGCTTTGGCACAGATCCCGAAACGCATGGATTTGATTTTAGTGTGGAGCGGAGAAATACGCCAGATCATTTGTCATTGGTCATTGGTCATTGGTCATTGGTCATTTGCAGGACAATTCGGAATCGGCGATGCCAATGACCAGTGACAAATGACAAGTGACCAATGACAAATTCACTCCCTGACCGCAATCCCATCCGCCGTTACCAGCAGGATTTTATTGGTTATCTGATGCGGCATCTGGTCGAAATCCCTGGCGATCTGAGGCTGCAAGCGGCCCACGGTCGCCTCATCGTTGCGGAAGCACAACAGGATGTCGCGATTCGGAATCCCCGCGGCAAACGGGCTCCCCAAATGCTCTCGCAATTTATCGTGCAGATCGCGCAGCAACAGCCGGCTGGCATCATACCCATCCATGGTCTGGAACAGGATCAGCTCCATCCGGCCCCGTTCATCCTGAGCGGCGTGGCCCTCGATCGACCGGCTCCTCGTGGCCAGGTTCTGCAGCGCGGCCTCGTGCAGATCGTCGATCGACGCCTTCCACTTCTGCAACCGTTTTTGCGTCACGTGGGAAATCGTCCGATCGTTGTCGATCCCGTACGCGACCGCCAACCCATCGACCAGCGGCTGCATCACTGACAGATGATGGGGATCGGCATTCTCCGGCACGACCATGGGCATGATCCGCGCCCGAAGCTCCTCGAACGTTCCATCCAAGTCCGGCGTCCCCTCCGCGGCCCGCAGCAGTTCGACGATCCACCGCTCCACGTGCCGCCGCGTGCCATCCGGACGCAGCACGGACATCCGGTAGAGATTCTCCAGCGAGGCGACGTGCCCGTTGATCCGCATCGAAAACGGCTGATCCGCGCGCGCAATCTTCACCAGTGGAAATTTGTCCCCAACCACTTTGAGGACTTCATTGAGAAACTGCTCGCGCGTGGGAGTGTCCATGGGGAATTATAGACCAGGTAAACTCGAAACTCGAAACTCGAATGACGAATCAAACTCGAAGTCTGAAATTCGAATTTCGAGTTTCGAATTTGATTCGTCATTCGAATTTCGAGTTTCGAATTTCATTTTCCCCCTTCACCCTTCCCCCCCGCCCAACTCGCGGCGCTGGAAGCTCCACATTCCGGCGCTGAGCACAAACGTGCAATACGAGAGGGCATACAGCGCCGCCATCCCCACGTATCCCCACAGCAATGCCAGCGGCACGGCTTGGGGGTCGGCGGCAAAGCTCCCCACCTTGACCGTCGAGAGCACCGTCATGTCCTTCAAATCAAAAGTTCCCAGGTACGGCAGCACCAGCCCGACGGCGCGGCCGACGATTTGAAGCGCCTCCGACTTGCCCGCCAGCGGGCCGCCGGCGATGGGAATCAAAAACCGGGTCAGATTCCCCGCCAGATACAGAATGATCACCGTGGGCAGATTCACCACCAGGGAAAACCGCGTTGACAGCGCCACGCCCACCGCCGCCAGCACGCTGATCTGAAGCCAGGTCAACACCAACTGCGGCAAAAGCCCCGAAATGTGCATGAGCCGATAATCCCAGATTTGATTCCGCACCAAATCGTTCAGCGACGAGGCGTTGAGGAGATAATCGGTGGGAATCCGAAGCCAAGTCCCCAGGATGACCACCACGCCCAGGATCGCCACTCCCAGCGCGGCCGCCAGAACGATCCCCAGGTATTTCCCGATCATCACTTCCCACCTGCGCACCGGCTTGCTCATCAGCGTGAGCATGGTCCGGTCTTCGATTTCTTCGTAGATGGATTTGCTGGTGGCAAACAGCGTGGCCAGTAGAACCAGCAGCAGGATCACGTCCAGGGCCACCGATTTGAACATCTTGGTGTCTTCGCCCAGGGTGAAGAACGGGAGCAAGCCGAAAATGAACAGAATCGCCGCCCCGAGCGCCAACAGCAGCGAATAGATCGGCTGTAAAACCGCTTCCAGAAACGTGTATCGGATTATGACCAGCGTTCGGTACATCGAGAATGCAGGAAGCTTATCGCCAGTGCGGGCGTAAATCCAGAAGGGGGAAAGAAGTTGCAAGTGTCAAGTTGCAAGTGCAAGTGAAGACCATTAACTTGCAACTTGTCACTTGCAACTTGCAACTTCCACTCAATGTCTGATCGCGAATTGGTCGAACTCCCCCGTGGCATCGGCAACGGTCTGGTCCAGCCCCTTGATATAATCGTTCAATTTCCTGCTCACGTCCTGCAAAAGCCCGTCCATTTCCTCGGTCGGCCCTTCCATGACCAGTTCCACACGCCCATCCGGCAAGTTCCTCACGTACCCCAGCACGTCATACTGCATCGCCAGGTTCTGGACGGTATATCGGAACCCCACTCCCTGCACACGCCCGCTGAATCGACATTCACGGCGATGTTTGGAGTGGATTAGCGGCTGCATAGCGCAAATATAACTCAGCCCCCCTCCCGGCACCAAGATAATTCCTTTACCGCATCTGGTACTGCTCCATCACCTCGTCATATGCGACTTTATGAATGAATTGCCGATATCCGGCTTCGATCGTGGGAAGATCCGCCCCCAGGTAGTGTTCCAGCATGGGCTGGACGCCGGCGGGATTCCATCCCAAATAGGGCAGCCGAAGCGAGCCCGTCGGATCGTAAATCGTTCCGGCAGCGGCATCTGCAAGCAGCTTTTGCAGCGCCGGCCGGTATTTCCCGTTTTCTCCCTCCCATAGGTATCGCGCAAAGGCCCAATCCTGGGAATAGAAAGCCTCGATCCGAATCCCCGCCTTCCCCACCACCTGCCCCGCATGAAGGGTGATCAGCTCGCTCAATGGAAACAGCGCGTTGGCCTCACACGCCCGACGCAGCGAATCCTCCCGATCCGGATTCAACGACAGATTGAACCTCGGCAAATCGTTATCCCACTGAACGTCCTCGAACATGCAGGCCAGCCCCTCTTCAAGAAACGGCGGCAACCGACCCCGAAAATGCCGCGCGACGAACTGATGCCATCCTTCGTGCGCCGCCACCGAATACGTCGAAATATCTCCGATGTAGTACGCCACGTACCAGTCATGGATGGTGTATCCCCCCCGGCTGATCTTCAGATAAACGTTCGAATCCAGTCCCGTGTGCTGGCGGGTGAAATCCATCCATTGCACCCGGCTGTTGAACATATAGCATCGCATCGGATGGTCCGTCGGCGTCACGCTCGGGGCAAGCGTGCGATATATACCGAACGCTCCCTCCATCAACTGCGCCAGCCGGTTGAGCATGTCCGGCCGATCCTGGATGGTTGAATAAATCTCGTAATGCTTGGAGCGAACCACTTTGACGGCTTCATTGTCCGGCGTTGCATCCTCCACGGTGACTGATGCCAGCACCGTTGGCCCATTCCACTGCATCGAGCTGGACTGCTGGCCCGAACAGGCCGCCAGCACCATGCAACCGGCCACACCAACCGCAATCCATAGATACGATTTCAACATCTTCAACATCATCGGCTCATTCTGGCTCACATCACCCGCTCCAACAACTCTTTCAATACGAGATTCGAATCAAAATACCTCTCGGCGAGGCTCCGCGCCGCGGCGGCGTGACGGGAATAATCGCCCGCGATCGCGTTCAGCGCTTCCGCCGCCTCGGCCGTCGTTTGATACGAAAACAAACCTTGCCCGGTCGGCAGCCATTGGTCAAATCCGGTTCCCTGGGTGACGACCGGCCGCCCGCTGGCGAGGTAGACGCTGCTCCGATCGCTGAACCATCCGCTGGGCAGACCGGCGTAAATCTCCTTGGCAACCGTAAACTCGGCGGCGCTTCCGCGAATAAATTCCGCGAACGCCTGGCAACTCAGCGTCGATTTCTCCGCGTCCACTATCTTCCACCCGTGTCCGGCGAACTGGCGCGCCGTCTCGGCCGGCATGGAAAGCATGCCCAGCGTCATCGGCCACGGCGACCGCCGAGGAAGATCCATCATCTTCATCCATTCTATGCCCTTGCTGCTCCGGTAACTCTTCCCCTGGAATTCCATATTCCGGTCCGTCGTGTGCTCCCATTTCCCGATCGTCGTGAATCCGGACCCTTCCCCAATCGCCGTCGGCCAATGCCGCAGGGCGACCGGCTGATTGGTGCCGATCCAGTCAAACCCATGCGTCGGCAGCGGACACGCCGGCGTCCCGATCAGCCGCCCAAACGTCGCCACGCAATCGAATTGCCGGTAGTACGCCAGAAATTCCCCATCGCCATTCATCCGAAGCTGCGTGAACACCGGATCGGTATCAATGACGGCCGTCCTTCTTGCCCGCGGCCGCTCCGCCCGCATCGGCGTCACCGCGCTCACGCACAGCAGCAAATCCGCCCGCTTGAGCAAGTCATTCAGTTCCCCCCGGCCCAGCCCATAATGCGCGTCCTCAAACTGGGAGTAATAACAGTATCGCCTGGGCAAGCCGTAATTGGCAAAGGTCCGTTCCAGATAATCCCGGCCGTAAGACGAATCCGCCGAGCTTTGCCAAGTGAGCGGATTGTACGGAAGGGAATACGACCCGCTGTCCTCGAGGAACCAGACTTCATGCCCCAATTCATGCAGCCCCAGCAGATAGTTCAAATGATGCCAGGTCATTCCGCCCAACGGATAGCCGACGATGTATCCGCCGACGACGATGGTGAGACGGGAAGACATGGTCAGAAACTCGAAATCCGAAATCCGAAATTCGAATCAAATTCAAAACTCGAAATTCGAAATAGGGATCGCTTCATGCTTCGGATTTCGAATTTGATTCGAGTTTCGAGTTTCGAGTTTCGAATTTCGCCGCATAAATCGCCTCAATCATCCCCGGCAACACCCGATCCGGCGCCAAGTATTCCCTCGCCACGTCATACGCCGCGGCGCGATGCCCCGCCGGATCGGCGGCGAGGGCCTGGACGCCCGCAACCGCATCTTCCATCGTGCTGAACGGAATGACGCCTTTGCCGCCGGGGACAAACCTGCTCCATCCGGTCTCCTGCACGACGGCCGGGCGCGCTCCTGCCAGATAACAGGCGGTCCGGCAACTGAACCAGCCGCTATGGGTCGCCACGTAGACGTTCTTGGCGACGGACCATTCGCCCGCGCTGTTGGCGATGAATTGCTGATAGCTCGCCGGGGTCAACGTCACTTCGTGTGCGTCCTGGACTGTCCAGCCCTGGTCCGCGATCCGTTTCAGCGGCGCTTTCATTCCGTTGATGGCCAGCGTCAGCGGGCCTTTCACCCGCCGCGGAAAGTCCAGGAATTTCTCGAATTCCGCGGACTTGGAAAAATATTCCCTGCCCCCGTACGTCAGCTTTCCCCCGAACCAATCCCACGTCATGATCGTCGTCAGCGGCGCATCGGCCGGCACCGGAGCGTTCCGCACCGATTCCCATTGCGGCAACGTCACCACGCAGCGCGTCGGCCGCCAGTCGAAATCCATCCGCGGAATCAGGCAATCCGATCCACGAACGTTCTCCGCATAAGTCAGATGCCGATCGTGATCCGCCACCGACCGGCACCATCGCTCCACGTTCTGCGACCAGGCAAAGCGCCCGCTCAGCATGATCTGGTTGTACCCGGGGTCGGTATCCATAAACACCTTGACGCATTTGCTCCCCAGCTCTTCGGGAATGAAACAGGCCCCGCTGACGTTCAGGAAAATGTCCGCCGTCCGCGCCACCTCCGCAAATGACTCGCGGGACATTCCAAAATGCTTCTCGTGGAACAGGACGTAATGCCATTTGTCCTTCAAATGCGGCGCGTGGGTGGCAAAGAAACCCTCGAAAAACTTCAGCGTGTAGGAAGGATCGTCGGTCGGATACTTCAGCCGCGGATCGAAAGGCCAAACCCAGGTGTCCTCGTGGTAATAGACGTCATGCCCAAGCTGACCCAGCCCCAGGACGTAATGAAAATAATCCCACGCGACCCCGCCCAACGGGAACTGGCCCACGAGCCCGCCGACAATGATGCGAAGTTTCTGACTTGGCCCGGCCATCGGCGCTACGGCAAAAGCTCGGCGACGGAAATATCGTGCTTGGCGCTTAAAGGCGAAACGCGATCGCGGTCCCGGAGGATTTGTGAATCCGCATATCGTGCCACGGTTGCCCGTGAAAATTTGGGATTTCGGTACACCTCCAAATTCCGCCCCACCAGGTTCAGAATCCAATACTCCGGGACCCCGCTCGCGGCGTAAAGGCGCGCTTTCCGTGGGTCATGTTTCAGCGTGGTATCGCTGATTTCGATGATTAACTGGGCTGAAGAGGGATGTTGCTTTGCGGCGCGTGGATCATTTCCGGCGACTACCGCGAAATCCGGCTCCGGTTCGGACCCCTCAGCCGAGCGAAACGGCGATTGGCAACGTATTCGACGCCCCGAGGCGAACGCCCGTGTCAAAAATCGGTTGACCAACTCAAGCGCCACGCTGTGCGGTACCCGCTGCGGAGACGTGCGGACAATCCTTCCTTCGATCAGTTCCAGCCGCTCCCCATCGAAAAATCCCAATTCGACGAGGCGATCCCATTCGTCCCGTGTCCAGAGACGTTCGGTGGGGACGACGGCATTCGAAGGCGACGTGATTGGTTTTTCCGCCAGGGTCATTGCCGCGTTCTCCTGAATCTGCGGGGCATCATACCATTCTACGCGCGGGTTGGCTCTTCAATCCTCAACTGCTCCCGGGCCATCGCGGCATAAACGCCGCCCCTGCCGATCAGCTCGTGATGCGTGCCGCGTTCCACGATCCGCCCCTCATCCATCACGAAAATCTGATCGCAATCCATCACCGTGCTGAGGCGATGGCTCACCACGATAATCGTCCGCTGCCGTCTCAGATCGCGCAGCGTTTGCGTGATCATCGCCTCGTGATGGGCATCGAGCGCGCTGGTCGGCTCGTCGAAGACCATGATCGGCGCCTCGGTGAGCAGGGCGCGGGCGATCCCGATCCGCTGCCGCTGCCCGCCGGAAAGATTCGCGCCGCTTTCGCTCACGACCGTGTCATACCCCTGCGGCAGCTTCTCGACGAACGGCGCGGCACCCGCCAATCGCGCCGCCTCGGCGATCTGCGCCGTGCTTGCCGTCGGCCGGCCGTATGAAATATTCTCCGCCACCGTCGTCGGCAGGATAAGATTCTCCTGGAGCACGAGCGCGACGTGTGCCCGCAGGTCTTTGATTTTGATCTTGCGGATGTCGATATCATCCAGCGTCAGGGCCCCGGACGTGGGATCGTAAAACCTCGGCAAAAGACTCAGCAGCGTCGTCTTTCCCACGCCGCTGGAACCGACGAAAGCCACCATCTGCCCCGGCCGGATCGTCACGTCGATATCGCGCAACACCGGATCGCCGGCGAGATATTCGAAGCTGACGTTCTTCAGTGCCAGAATCCTCGGCTGCCGCGGAAGGTGAACCGCATTGGGCGCGTCCTTGATGATCGGATCGCGATCCAGAACCTCAAACACGCGCTGGACGCCGGCGACGCCGCTTTGAATGGTCGCCCCGCTGCCGCCCAGAGATTGCAGCGGCGCATAAACCTGATTGACGTAAGCGAGAAAAATCCAGAGTTTGCCAACCGTCAAAGCATCATCGCGATGCAGGGCGACGACGTCGTGATACACCAGCCAGCCGCCGTATCCGAGAATGATCGCGTATCCCACCCCGAAGATCGCGCCCACCAGCAGCCAGTACCACGAATCCTGCCATGCCTGGCGTAGATTGGCCCGCATACTGTCCTGGGCCGAGTCGTGGAACCGGTCGAATTCGTCCGCCTCGCGGCCGAAGGCCTGCACCAAGCCGATCGACGCGACCGAGCGCTGAATGACCGTCGTCAACCGCATATCCACTTCCTTCGCCTCCAGCCAGCGCTTTTTCAGCGGGCCGGCAAAGAGCTTGGTCGTCCAAAGCAACAGCGGCGCGACCGACAGCGTGACCAGAGTGAGCAGCCAGTTCATCTTCAACATGATCCACGTCATGATGATCAGCGTCACCGCGCTGACCAGCACGTTGTTGATCAGCACGGTCAGAATCGTTTGGAATCCGCCCGTGTCGTATGAAAGGCGATAGATCGCATCGCCCTGCGGCTGCGATTTGTGGTAGCCGAGGCTCAACTGCTGGAACTTCCGGAATAGATCGCAGCGCACGCGGATCAGGCCGTTATAGCCGACGTATGCGCTCAACAGCCGCTGCGCCATTCCCAGCAACTCCTGCAAGATGCGCAACAACACTGCCAGGCCCGCCAGAACGATGATCTGATGCGGCCGGTCGTTCGATGCGATGCCCAGGAAATGGGTCAGCCGAAAGAAAATGCGATAGGGCAAAAACCGCGGGTTAACCGTCGTCATGATGCAATCAATGAAGATCGACCAGAAGAACGGCTGCAACAGCCCCGCCAGCGTGGATAGGCCGATCAGCACCAGCGAGCTCAGGATCAGCGGCAGATCGTCGCGGAAATAGGCGATGGCGCGGAGATAAAAACGCATAGAACCACGAAGGAGAAATTCGAAATCCGAAATTCGAATGACGAATCAAATTCAAAATTTGAAATTCGAATTTCGAATTTGATTCGAATTTCGAATTTCGAATATCGGGCTTCTTCAAGCCACCGTCAGCTCCCCATCCTCTTCATCCAATCCCGGCTCCACGATTGGCTCGGCCTGCACCGCGGCCTTCTGCGGTTTCTTTTCCGTCCCAACCGGGTAATACCCCGCGTGTTCCGCCGCCGCGTCGATCAGGCCCAGCACCGGCGCCGACACTTTGCGCCGATTCACCAGGTACATCGCCCACCACGCCACGGGAATCAGCACGGCCGGGCGGCTGAATGGCCACAGGTGCAGCAGCAACAAGCACGCCAGCAGCATCGTCCCGACCATCAGCACCTGCCCGAATCGGCTCTGTCGCAGTTCCACGCGCACCCGCGTCAGCATGCCCTGCCCGTCGTGGTTTTCCGTCGCGGTCGTCAGGCGGACCTTGGCATAGCGGCTTCCGTAAATCTCCATGTCCCAATTGTGCCACCCGCTGTCCACCCGCGCCCGCCAACCCGCCGTGCGAACCTCTTCATTGATCTGATGCAACAGCGGCAACCGGTCACGCTCGCGGCTCCAATAACGCAGCGTCCCAGGCTCCGCCGGATCGAACGGCAACTGCGCGGGGCGGTGATAGCCCTTCGCCTCGCCTTTGAGCACTTTCGCCCGCAGACGAACGCTGTATCTCGCCCATCCGCGCGCCACCGGCTGCCGGAAGTGCAGATAGGCGATCAGCGGCCGGCTCAGCCAGTGACGATGCCTCGGCATCGGCGCCTGGCACGCCGCCACGATCGCCAGCGCCACCGGCGTCAGGAACATCAGCATGGCCACGACAAACAGCGGTGCAAACGCCAGCGACAGCACCAACGTGAACCCCGCCAGCAGATGCCATTCGATGCTCATCAGCATCATCGCCAGCACGGAGGCGGGCTGGCGATAGATCGTCTGAAACAGCCCCGTCCCGAACACCCCGTGATATACCACGTCCCCGCCCACCCTCACCCCAATCCGGTCCCCGCCATAAATCTTGCCTCTCCAGTGGCTGGCGCCCAGGGTATTGAAATGATCCGGATGCTTGTACTTCAGAAGCGCCTCCGCCTCGCCATATCCGCGCTGTTGCTTGAGATACGACTTGACGGTGTTGCGGCGATAGTGCCACACCTGCGCGGACGGCGAAAACCCGATCGATAATCCGAGGTTCTGGATGCGCCAGATGACGTCGACGTCATCACCGGCCGTGCGGAACTGGGTGTCGAATCCGTTGATCTGTTTCAGGATCGCCGTGTAAAACGCCATGTTGCAGCCGGGCACGTGCTCGGCCTGGCGGTCGTCGATCATCACGTGCGTCGGCCCGCCGGGCGAAAGCCCCACGCAATCCGCCACCCACGACCCCTCGTCCGGAATCAGATTGGGGCCGCCCATTCCCGCATGCGTGCTCCGCACCAGTCGCAGCGCCAGAAAATAGAGCCAATCCTCATCCACTTCGCAGTCGCTATCGGTGTAGACCACCACTTCGCCGCGCGCCGCGTTCAGCCCTACGTTCCGGGCATGGCTCAGGCCCATGTTTTCCTGCCGGATGTTCCGAACCCAGGGGAATTTCCGCAAAATCTCCTGCGTGTCGTCCGTGGATCCATCGTCCACGAAAATCACTTCGAAATTCGGGTACCGCAGCCGATCCATCGACTTGAGGCACGATTCCACCGTGCTGGCGCCGTTGTACGAGCAGACGACCACGCTGCACATCGGCAGCATCACGTCCGCGGTCTGCGGAACCCGCCTGAAAACCTCACGCACCGCCTCAAACGCCGGCTTGGGCCGGCGATCCCGCGCCGTCAGTCCAAACGCCCAGTCCTCGATCTGATATCCGTGCCGGAACCAGTCATCCGTAAAGCTGAAGATGAACGTCCCGACCAATCCCTCCTCAAACACCGCGCGAACGTGCGCGCTCAGGATCGTGGCCTGTTCCTCCGGCGTGTGTTCCCGGCAGGTGTCGATTCCGTATTCCCCCAACATCAGCGGTTTTTCCCCCGCGATGTTCTGTAGCCGCGCCAGATAGTTCCGGAAAACGTTCTCGTCGTGCAGGTAGACGTTGTAGCAGACGAAATCCACCCCGCGCGGATTCACGTATTCCGTGGTTGGGAAATTGGCGAACGTCACCAGGCAATCCGGCGCTTCGGATTTGGCGATCTCGACCAGGCCGTCGATGAACGCCTCGACCTTGTGCCGGCCCACGTAGCGAACGATGTCCGAAGGAATCTCGTTGACGACGCTCAGCGCCAAGACCGCCGGATGATTGCCGCACGCCCGCGCCGCCGACCGCACCGCTTCCTGCGCTTGCCGCGTCAGCTTCTCATCCCCGATAAACGTCAGGTTCTTCGCCCACGCCACGTCCAGGAATATCTTCAGCCCGAATTCGTCGGCAAGGTCCAGAAACCAGCCGGGCGGTGTGTGATAAATCCGCAGGCAGTTCGCGCCCAACTCCAACATTTTCTCGAAATCCCGCTTTGCCTGCGCGCGATTTGGGAACGTCGAACCATCGGCATCCGGCTTGAACGGCCCGTACGTCACCCCCTTGACGTAAAACTTCTCTTTGCCCAATCGGAAAAATTTCCCGTCGCGCCGGACGCGGTTGGTCGCCGGCGCATTACGCCGATGACGTCCCGAAAATTCCCGAGCAGCCCCAATGGACCCGCCGACCAATGCCGATCTTCGCGACGCCACCACCGACATAAGGACATTCCTTCATCCCGCGCGCCAAAAGCAACTCATGGCGCGCCGGCCAACTCCGGCCGCTAAAACTTTAAAAAATGCAGCCGCCTATTTTAGACCACTTTGACAACTCTGACCATTCAATTCCGTTGTCTCCTAAACCTTTAGTCGTCAGACAATAAGCGACGGATGAGGTTTGCAAAAACTTCACGCCCCATATTCCACAGCTTTGTCCGATAACCCCAAGCCGCAGAGCCGAAGCCCGCCGTACAACCCTCATTTTCGCGCCAAACTCCCGGCCTCAATTCCCCGAAATGATCACGGCGCGAGCCATGCCCGCAACCCAAAGAATTTTACCGCGAAGGCGCGAAGGACGCGAGGTTGCGCGAAGAGTTGAAATTTCTTCGCGCAACTTCGCGTCCTTCGCGCCTTCGCGGTAACCTACATTTGAGGGTTCACCCCTGGGCGGTGTCTAATGACTTCCCGGCGAATGCTTCGCCACCAGCACGCTCAGCCGCTCGTCCATCGCCTTGCACGCGGTGATGGCGTCGAAGCCCTTGATCGCATCCAGGAACGCCACCTCCGCCGCGCCGTCTTCCACCCCATGCAGATGCCATACGTCCTGAATTCTGCTCGCCAGCATGTCCGGCGTCCCGTCGAAAAGACACCGGCCGCGGAGAGCGCGCGGGATCATCTCCTGATACACCCCATCCTCCGGCAAGATCGGCCAGCATCCCGCCGTCAGCGCCCGCACCGCGAACAAATCCACCGGCGCCCACCGCTGCGTGCTCAAAAAAACGTCGGCGCGCAATAACGCCGACGTCTGCGCATATTCATCGTTCTCGTCGATCGCCAGCCGCGCGAAATCGTTGGACAGCTTTTCCAGCGGGCCCACCGTCACCAGCGAGAACCGCTCACCCCGCATCGCCAGCGTGGAAAGACCCAGATTCAGCAAATCCATGTCCGCGTCACGCGTATTCACGAAGATCGTGCGCGCCTGCCGCTTCACCGGCTTGGTCATCTGGATGTTGCTTGCCAAATGCAGATCGAACGGCGGCGGCATCACCCGCGATTTCGCCAGCATCTCGGGAACCGGATTGCGGCTCGACAGCTCCGGATGCCGCTCCACTATCGCCGCCGCACGATACGCGAACAGATTCAGGTGGAAGTCGCTGTTGAACCACAATTCCAACGCCGCCTGCGCCGTGTTCAGGTTCACCAACTCGTTCGTCGACTTGTCCTCGGGGCCATCCGGATCCGGAAGCTGATTGTTATGGAAATAAACAACCGATGGCTTGTGAACCAGCTCCGGCACCAGGCGGATCAAATCCGCCAGGTTCAACGCCTCGCTGGTGAACAGCAAATCCAACCGCCCCGCCCAGTGCCGCGAAAGCTGCTCCGCGAACCAATGCGCCGCCGCCGACAATCTTCTCTCGATCCGCCGCGGCGGAAGTTTCAGCAGCGTCCACCGATGCCGGCTGCAACGTATCACCGTTTCCAGCATCGACCTCCGCACCCCGCCGTAAAACGGCTCCAGGGCCAGAATGTCTAACTGGGTCGACATACCGGCGTAACAGGATAGCGTGGAAATCCGAAATCCGAAATCCGAATGACGAATCAAATCCGAATGACGAAATCCGAATGGTTCTTCATTGGTCATTCGTCATTTGGGCTTGATTCGTCATTCGGATTTCGGATTTCGGGTTTTCCCTACAGTCTTTCCCCCAAATACCCCTTCACCTGATCCACCCCCACCCTTACCTGCGTCATCGCATCCCGATCCCGCACCGTCACCGTACCATCCTGGATCGTCTGCCCGTCAATCGTCACGCAGAACGGGGTGCCGATCTCATCCATTCGCGCATACCGCTTCCCAATCGACTGCTTGGCATCATATTCGGCCGTGAACTGGGTCCGCAGATCGAGATACAGCTTCTCCGCGATCTCCGGCATCCCATCCTTATTCACCAGCGGGAACACCCCCACTTTGACCGGCGCGAACTGTGGCTTGAACTTCAGAAACATCTTGCTCGGCCGGGCCTCGTCCGGCGTAAACGCCTCGCACAACAACACCAACACCGCCCGCGTCAGCCCCGAAGCCGGCTCAATCACGTTCGGAACGTACCGGCTCTTCGCCTTGACCTCCTCGGGACTGGCCCCCTGCTCCTTCAATTTCAGTTGAAGCTCCTGATCGAAATAATCCAGCTTCTGACCCGAATGCTCCTGATGCTGGGTCAGATCGAAACTCCCCCGATGCGCAATTCCCTCCAACTCCCCGAAATCCGGAGTGGTAAACGGATATTTGTATTCAATGTCCACCGTCATCTTCGAATAATGGCTCAGCTCCTCCTTCGCATGATCGCGCAACCGAAGATTGCCGTCAGCCACCCCCAGCGACCGCCACCATTCCATCCGCCTGGCTTTCCAGAATTCGTACCATTTGAGCGCCTCGTCCGGATGGCAGAACCATTCCATCTCCATCTGCTCGAACTCGCGCGACCGGAAAATGAAATTCCGCGGCGTCACTTCATTGCGGAAACTCTTGCCGGTTTGCGCGACCCCGAACGGAATCTTCACCCGCGACGTATCCACGATATTTTTGAAGTTGAGGAAGATCCCTTGAGCAGTCTCAGGGCGAAGATATGCCTTGATAGGATCAACCGCGCCGATTTCCGTCATCAACATAAGGTTGAACTGGCGCGGTTCGGTCAGAACATCGGTCTTACCCGTGGTCGGCGATGGAAGCCTGCTGTGGAAATCTTTCAAATAGTCATTCGCGATTAGCGGCGTCAGGAAGCAAAGCTGCCTTCCAGCAACCTTGAAAGTGATCCAGAGTGAGGTCAGACCACGCCCCACCGGAACCGACGGATTGAATCTTTCAGCACTAATAACTCGCCCCAGGTTTGCCGCCGGATCGAGCGCGATGGAACTTGGTTTCTCAACGATGATTTCGACTGCTTCCCCCAAACTGCTTGCCGATATGACTGCAACCGGCGTCACATTGGGATTTCCCTGGTCATTACGCTTGACAAAATACTCAAAGGTAAGTTGTTCGAATGCCGGATGGTCCGGGGACATCCACGGAAACAAGCCAACTAGGTGATCTGCGCGATATCTCTGTTTTGTCACCTTGTCATCCACCATCGGATCGGCAAATCCAGTCGCATGTCCCGACGCCACCCACGTCTCCGGATTCTGAATGATCGCCGAATCCAGCCCCACCATTTCGATCGGATGCCCATCCGGCCCGATCGGCGGACAGAGCACCATTTCGTGCCACCACCAATCCCGGATATTATTTTTCAGCAAACACCCCAGCGGCCCGTAATCCCAGAATCCGTTCAATCCCCCGTAGATTTCGCTGGCCGGATAGATGAACCCACGCCGTTTGCACAGCGACACGATCTGTTCCATGACCGACGCATCAGCCATTTGAACGTCCTTTCACGGATAACAAAAGGGCTGGCACATAGAGCACGGCTGACAAGGCCAAATTCGAAACTCGAAATTCGAATGACGAATCAAATTCAAAACTCGAATGACGAAGCGGCTTTGATTCGAATTTCGGACATTCGAATTTGATTCGTCATTCGAATTTCGAGTTTCGAGTTTGGTCTATTCTAGGCGGTGGCGGCAGCGCCCTTACCCGTTCCGGCCGCCTTCAGCACATTCAGCCTCAAGGTCAGCCGGCTCCGCCTTCGCGCCGCGGTATTCTTATGAATCGTGTGTTTCGCCGCCACCTTGTCCAGCCGCACCACCGTCTTGTTCAATTCCGCTTCGGCCTTGGCCACGTCATTGCTCGCCAGCGCCTCCAGATACGCCCTGGTTTGGTCCTTGAGCGTTTCCTTTCTCGCCCGATTGCGTGCCCGCCGTTTGATGCTCTGACGAATTCGCTTCTTAGCCGACAGTGAATGAGCCACGGATAGTCTCCGAAAACCAGAGGAAATTCCCGACCGCCCCGATTGGCGGCAGGGTGTGGAAGTCTAGTGATTAGCCGGGATTTGTAAAGCGGCAGGGTAAATTCTTCCATCATTCGACTACGTCGAAGTCGGGGCCGCATGAGGGCGGGCTCGTCCGGGGCTACACGATTTCTATCGCCAGTTCCTTGCATCGGCCCAATTCCCGATCGCCCCGTCAGCAGTAAATCCGCATGTTCCTCCATGGCCGTGGCAACATGAATTGCATCGGGTGTTTTCAAGCCATGGCGCGCATGCAATTGAGTTGCACGCTCGACGATGGCCGGGCCGATTTCGATTACGTGAAGCGAGCCACCCGCGAAAAACTCGTCGTAGACCGCCAGCAGTTTCGCGTCGCCTTCGCGCAACGGCTTCACGCGGCATTCCAAACAGGAAAGCCGCGATGTCATAACGATGCTTCCGGCGATTTCCTCCGCCTGCCTGATGCGAGCCAATACTTTTTCTCGCAATGGCGCGGCGCTTTCGATGCCATAAACGATCGTGCTGGCGTCCAGATATAACCTCATCCGCCGTTCCCCCAATCGTGCCGTTCTTCCTGAATTTGTCGGTCGATATCCTCGCGGCTTCTTTGGCCGGCCGGAATGCGGCGCAAGAAATCCACCATGCTTTCAATCCGACGTGGTCCGCCGTTATCATCCGTTCGAACGATCACTTCCACCTCTCCTTTGGCGTTCGATACCGACTCCTCAAGTTCCACGCTCCGGGGACCGGTCAATCGTCCCTTGATCACAATGGCTGTTCGCATAAAGCACGTTCCTCTTTGGTAAATCCTATCTGGCCGACCTGGTAATCGCCAGACCGAAAGCTTGCCGGCGAAGTCCATAAAATTCCAGAATTGGGGAACCCCATGCCGACCAAGTCTTCGATTCGAATTTCGGGTTTTGAATTTGATTCGAATTTCGAGTTTCGAGTTTCGAGTTTTTCATCATCCGCCTTTTCTCGTCCGGAACAGCAGCCACAAAAACACCGGCCCGCCCAATAATCCCGTCAACACTCCCACCGGCAGCAGATTCGCCAGCAGCCGTTCGCCGCTCAAATACCGGCACAGGGCATCGGCCGCCATGAGCAGGATCGCCCCGATGGCCGTGGAGACCGGCAACAGGCGGCGCTGATCCGATCCGACCAGCAATCGTCCCACGTGCGGACAAACCAGCCCGACGAATCCGATCGGCCCGCTGATCGCCACCGCCGCCGCCGTCATCAGCGATGCCGCCACCAGCGCGATCCATCTGAGCCGATGAATCCGCACCCCCATGGATTCGGCCTCGCCATCATCCAGACCGGCGACGTTCAGTTGTCCGCTGAAGTACATCAGCACGACCCATCCCGCCGCGATCAGCGACAATGCCGCCCAACGCTGCTGGCTCGTGATCGCCTGAATCCCCCCGACGAGGAATCCCATCGGCCCCCCGTTGCCCGGCAACTGTTCCACCAGGGCATTGACCAGCATGAACAACGATCCATTCACCGCATTGACAATCACGCCCACGAGCAGCAGCGTCACCGGCTCAAGCCTCCCGCGCCGCCCCGCCAATCCCAGCACGATGCTCACCGCCGCCAGCGCCCCGACGAACGACGCCGTCTGCTGACTCAGCGGCGCGAGAATTCCCAGGCCCTTGACGATGGCCGCAAAGAGGGGCAACTGCCAAAGATACGCCATCAGGGACGCCCCGCTGCTGACGCCCAGCAGATACGGATCGGCCAGGGGGTTTCGCAGGATGGCCTGATACGCCACTCCCGCCCCCGCCAGCGCCGCCCCGATCAGCGCCGCGTTGATGACCGATTCCTCCCGAAACCGCCGGATTGCCGCCGACGGCCAGCCGGCGCCGTTTGAACCCACCGCAACGGCAAGGAGGGCGGCGGCCGCCACTGCGGCGGCGCAAAGCAGAATGGTGAGGAGCAATCGTCTGGCATCCCAGCGATGGGAGGCCGGAATTCGAAACTCGAAACTCGAATGACGAATCAAATTCGAATGACCGAAATTCGAAACGACGATAGTTTCGTCCTTCGAGTTTCGAATTTGATTCGTCATTCGAATTTCGAATTTCGAATTTTCATTTCCCGGTTTCGTCATTCCAGTTTCGAGTTTCGGATTTCCTCCCCATTATCTCCGGATGAATCAATTCCGCGAATTTCTCCGCCAATTCCCCAATCCGAAACCCCGGCATCTCCCCATACCATAGGCTCACCACGTAAACCCGATGGTTCTTCACGGCCGGCACGTCTTGCAAGCTCTGCCAAATCCTGTCCCCCTGCTCCAGGACCTGCGGCTTGCGGTCCCCGTCCGGCACCAGCCGGATCACCACCTCGGGGGCAAGCGTCATTATCATTTCCCGATCGACCTCCGGATACGGCTTGCCCAGCGATTCGGCCGCGTTCCGGCCTCCGGCGATTCGCAAGGCCTCATCCAGAAACTCACCCGGCCCGGCCAGCGCGAAACTCTTGTCATTGGTCACGACGAGCATACTGACCCGCGGCAAGCCTTTGACCCGATTCGCCACCGCATCCAGCCTGGCCCGCAGGTCCGCCGCCGCCCGCCGTCCGCCGCTCGCCTCGCCCACCGCATCCCCCAGCGTTATCATCCCCCGGCAAACCTCGTCGATCGTGTCCAGCTTCAGGTTCACGATCCGAATCCCCATCTCCGCACACCGCTGCTGGATATACGCGGGCAAACGATCCGGCGCATACTGCAACACCAGCACATTGGCCCCGCACGCCGACAGCTTCTCCCAATTGACGTTCTGATAATCCCCCACCCGGCTTTTCCCGGCCAATCCCTCGCGATCATCGTCAAAAGTGCTCACCCCCACGACCCGATCTCCCGCCCCGATTCCGACCAGCAAATCCGTCCCCGCCGGCGTGATCGACGCGATCCTCACCCCCTCTGGCCCGGGCGTCCCCGGCGGCGCCGGACCGCGCCGCAGCGCCAACACCACCGCCGCAACGATCAAAGAGAAACCAATTATCCCCGCAATTCGAGGTTGACCCATGCCGCGCGGATGGTAGATTTGTCCAAAATGCCTGTCAAACCACGGTCAAGGGAACCGGGCCGTGGCCACAGGGCTATCGCATTGGAGCGTGTCGCTTGCATTCAGACGTTCAAGGGTTAAAAAATTCAGGCGAAAAACGTTCACCTTGAACCCTTGAACGCCGTCGCCGAATGCGATGGCCCTGGCCATTGAATGGGGCCAGTGCATAACGCATGGAGGCAAACATGCCCGAAACCGAAACTTTTCTCTACCGTATTGGCCGGCTGTTCAAGCGCGCGCCGAAATCCAACGGCGACGGTGAACACGACCCGCAATCCCCCGCCGTCACCGTTGAAACTCATGCGCTCACCCTGCGCCCGTGGCGGAAGAACAGCGCGGCCATCGCCCAACTCCAGGATGGGTTCCATTCCCTGGCCGACCTGATGAACGAAATTCGCCAGAACATGGTCAACCAGGGCCGCCGGCAGGACGAATTGATCGGCTACCTCTCCGCCCTGCCTAAACTCCTGGAATCCATCCCCGAAAGCAGCCGGCTTCACAGCGAAACCCTCAAAGCCATCCAAGCCCAACTCCAGCGCCACGGCGACCAGCAGGAAACCCTCGGCGAAATTCTGGAAAAACTCAGCGAATCCGGCGGCGATCAGAAAGACCTGCTCGAAGGCCTTCGCGAACGCGTCGAAACCCTGAACCATCAGGACAAAGCCATGGCCGACAGCCTCGGCTCGGTCAGCGCCGCCCTGGAACAAACCAGCCGCCATTCCGCCGCCGGCACACAGGTCTTGGAGAGCCTCCGCGAAAACCTAAAGAGCCGCGATGGCGATCTCGAGCGCGTCATTCAACGCCAGAACGTCCGTTTCACGACCCTGCTGATCGTCGCCATCTGCGTCTCAGTCACCGCCCTGGCAGCGGTGCTGGTGATGGGATACCTCATGATGCACGGGGGCATAAAATAAGCCTTGATCGAACGTGACGATTCTCAGCGTCTGATATGGCGCAATAATCCACTGTAAAAGTCTGGTTCGATGCAGAGGGCGATTTCCTTGAGGTCCTCTTTTCCGATGCGCCGGGAATTATGCGCCAGACCGGCGATGATGCCGTCATGGAACGCGTCGATGAGACAGGGAAGATCCTGGGCTTCACAATCCAAAACGTAAGCCAGTTGGCCCGTGAACATCGACCTTTGCTGGCGCACCTCAATACCTAATTTACCAGAGAATGGAACCCGGACGCGAGCATTCTCAATTGCGCGGCCCTCGGTGAAAATTGTTTACGGCCGTCTCTATCACCGCCCCCCAAAAAATATTTCAACAAAATCCGCCGATTTCTGAAAAATAGGTACAAAACCTTCACCTGCTCGACCATTATGTAGAGGGACACGCTTTTTTCTTCCCTCTCCTGTTCACCTGAAGATGTAAGAAGTGCGGGGCTTTGAATCGGATACGCTGTCTCTCGGTCACGAATGGCCCATTGGCCGGGAGACGGATATGCGACGGACAAACTTTATCGCGTTCGATGTGCACTG
>Ga0181538_10001334_pt1 | contig 27885 bp, 19 predicted proteins | sample PEATcosm2014_Bin_40_FD_119773 | JGI IMG/M metagenome (GOLD analysis project Ga0181538, IMG submission 119773) | Peatland microbial communities from MTU Mesocosm Facility, Houghton, MI, USA - PEATcosm2014_Bin23_30_metaG | ecosystem: Environmental > Terrestrial > Soil > Wetlands > Peat | place... | reverse complement strand
TTTGGGAGCGGTCCAGTCCGTTGCGATGATTCATGCTTGTATCAGACCACCTTCCGGCGTAAAAGTTTCAAAAAACATGACCGACTTTTCACACAGCCTCTCGCTGCAGGCAACGCGGGATGGTCGGTCCAGTTCCGCTTCGCGGTTCATGCTGGTTGGTCCCGCGTGCCTGAGCTTTTTACGTTAGACCACTTTGACCCACGAGTATGAAAATCCGGGTTTGTTTCGCTTTGATAGTTTTGGTTGCATGTTCTGGTTGCGGCACTTTTTGGGCCGTTCAATATCCACCCTCTAATCGAGTCTATTGGGGTGTTCACATGGATGCTGAATTGATTGACGAGGATCAAGGAAGTTACGTTATTGATTATCCCTTTTCATTCATCGCTGACACGCTTCTTTTGCCAGTTTATCTGTGCACGCATCCCGCAGTTCCGCATGACCTGTTAGCAGGCTGGAAATCAATTGGAAAGATTGATTTTAGACATTTGGACCAGACGCATGTCCAAATTGAAAAATGCCCCTGCGACAAGGTAATTTCAGATGATGTTCAGAAATATCTCAATAACCTGCCAATAACCGGGAAAGGTTCAGACAGAGCGAGCTATAATCATTTTATACGAGAAATAACCGTCTTTGAAGACGGCACTGGGAGGCATGCGGTAAAGATTGAGATTAACTCATCAGATTCATACAGTACTTGCTTCCTCATTTATGATAAATCTAACGTTAGAATAAAGGCCAAAAGGTATAGGTTGGCTATGGCTCCTGAAGTATATGACGCAATGGTCTAAATCGCTGCAGGCAACGCGGGATGGCCGTTCCAGTTCCGCTTCGCGGTTCACGCGTTTTGGTCCCGCGTGCCTGGACGTTAAGTTAATTTCGCCGTTGCCTCTCGTTCGTAGTCTTCCAACGAAGGAATTTTCATTTGCGCTCGTTTCGCGTAAGCGCGATGCACCGCCTTGCTATTGTGGCCCAAAGCCTCCTGCGCGAACCGTTCCGGGTAGCCGCATGATTTTGCCCGTTCTGCCCAGGCGTAACGATAGCTGTGCAGTGTGACGCCGCTAATCCCAAGCTGGCGGCACCGTTGGCCAAACTCCGTGGCACGGTCGCCAGCCCGCACGCTGGACAGGTACGGAAACAACCTTCCCTCCGCTGGCAGGTCTTTGAACAGGTTTAAGGCTTCCGCGCCCAGGTGAACCAGCACCGGCACGCCGGTCTTTTGGCGCACAAAACTCACCGTGCTGTTTTCCCAGTCCACGTCCTCGCCTTTCAAGTTGGCAATGTCACCCTGGCTCGCGCCCAAGTGCCAGCACAACTCGTAAAGGGCTTTCCGTTCCGGGTTCACTTCGGCGGCGGTGATCTTTTGGTGTTCGTCAAACGTGATGGCCCGTTTCTCCTTGTAGCGCACTTGTGGCCATTGGCGTTTCGGCAGGATGGGCCACGGCAGCCAGTTCATATCGAGAGCGAAATTGTGTATCCGCCGCAAATAAACATTCGTCGAGACTTTCCCCAATTCCAGCACCTTTAGAAAATGGGCTGAGTGGGTTTCCAGAATCGGCAGGTGGCGTATCAGGTCAAACGCCTTGTCCCGCATGGCGCACTCATGCCGGGCGCGTGTGGGGCCGGTCTTGGTCTTGGTCATTTCGTCCATCGGCACCTGCCAGATGCGCGTGGCCATCGCCGAATCGGTGGCGGCAAGGTAGGTGCGGGCAATTTGCCGGTTCAATACCGGCTGCCGGAACGATTCGTTCTTGGCGTTGAGCAGGGTGCGGGCTTCCGCCTCGTCCTTGGTGCGGAGGCTGAGTTGTTGGCCGGTGGTGGTGTCCTCGTAATAAAAAACACCGGCGCGCCGGAACAGGAGATAACGCTGTTTCATGACAATGCCTTTCTTCGTCATGAATGGTGAACCTGTCCGGCTCACTCGCGTTAACGAGTAGTGGGCGAGTTTCAGCTAGTTCTGGCTAGTAGTGGCGAGTAGTGATTGCACTCGCCATTTTACTGACAGTTTCACTGACAGTGGCCGTTCCGACTTTTCTAACTCCTTGCTGCGCACGCAACAATACTTGGAGGCGGAGGTCGGAATCGAACGAGGAAACTTTACCGTTCCGAGCCTAACACACTCTGTTTCAAGGGTTAGTATAACCTTGTTTTTCAGGGGTTCAAGCTGTTTTTTCGACTGCTCGCTCATTGCCCCGTCACTGCCCCGTCACTGCCCCTTTATTGCTCGTCAGGTGTAACTTTTGGTGAAGAATCAGGTGAAACTTTATTCAGCCCCAAAGTGGTGGTTTAACGTAGGCCGGACGCAACAAAAACTTCAGTTTAAAAAACAAAACCCCGCACCTTGCGATGCGGGGTTTGTGAAAATGGAACGGGGTTATTTCCGACGGCGGAAGATTAGCAGGCTCAAACCGCCCAAGCTGGCAAACGCCAGCGTGGTGGGTTCGGGAACCGGTGCGACGACTGTGACCTCCCATCTGCCGATAGCTGTGCCATCGCCTGGCCCGCTGGAATCTCCGGCATAGATATAGCCGGTGGCGTCGAGGGTGGTGGGAAGGTCCGCGAGGTAGGCGGACAAATCAATGACTTCCGTGCCGGTGTTAAAACCCGCGCTGCCAGCGGTAAAAGTCTGGGCACTCGTGCCAGAAGAATACAGATTCAGGTCCAGCGACGCCCCGCCGGTGGCCAGATAAGTATCCGAGTTATAATCGTTGTAGATATTGCCTCCGGTTTTGGGTTGGATACTGGGAGTGCCGCTGGCGGATTCAGCACCGATGCTGACAGGTGCGGTGAAGAAATTCACGAGATCCACGCCAAAATTGGCAGTGGTGATTCCATCAGAGCCGATGGCGAAGGAACCAGTGCTGGTGATGACGACAGCGGAAGGGTTGCTCTCATTTATCATGAACATGTCGACCGATCCCGACGCCTGGAATGATGTTGCGAAAAGGCCGGCAGCCAAAATAAACGCCAGCAAACCTGAACTTTGAATGCGATTTTTCATAATCATGACCGGTTATTGTTTTGGTCAAGTAAAGCATAATTGATGCCTCCAGTGGGTTGGATTTGAATAATTAACAAGCCGGACAATTGATAAGGTTTACATGATGATTCAGTTGCGGGTTGCCATTCTCAGGCTTCACTGGAACAAGTGGTTGCACATTATTGGGACACATTCATTGCTACTGGATGTGGCGTTGTCACGCGGCTTGCTGTCTGGCCGTGCGCGACGAAGGCAGGGAAGTCTGATGCCGCTCGCGCTTTTGCCGCCAGTATTTGGCAATCTCTTTGGTGGCCTTGTGCAGCCAGTCTTGATCAGCCGCGAGCCGTATCATCTCGACTGCCGCAAACCATTTGGGCGCATTCGGGGCCGGATCGCCCAGCGGCGTCAACTGGCTTGACGCCGTAAGCCGAAAGACTGGCTTGCCCCAAAACGCCCCACGCGACCGAACTCCGCCACCGCTGCACTCCGCCCAGGTTGCCGCTCCATTCCAGCAACCAAGTTTCGTCATTCCGCAGAATTGATCAGCACGACCAAAGCGCCGTTGCCATTCTCCGTTGCCCGAACTGCATCGCCGCTCTCGTCGTGATGGATTTCCAAACGTGCGCGCAATTTGACCCCTCCATTGTATGTCGCCGGCCAGCGTATCAAGATAACAGCAATAAGATAAAACGTATCAGGTGCCAAAGTAGTGGACGCAACGGGAGTGAAGTCGACGGGGCCTTCGATCAAAAAGGAGCTTCGATGCTGTCGTGGCGCAAGGCCACAATGAAGGTGGAGCTTTGCCAGTGGCCGCGCGGGATAGTGCTGAGACAACAATGGCCCATCGGACAGCGACCATGATGATTATAGCTCTCGCTCACTATCCGGTACGGGCACCACGGACAGTAATAATCAAGGTTCCCGCTGCCAAACGTGTGGCTATTCCACGGCTCATTCAGCCTTGGCTGACCGGAACTTCAGCGCTGCTTCGGTGCGGGAGCGAACGTGCAACTTGTCATAAACATGCCGGAGATGCCACCGGACAGTCCCATCGTTCACTCCCATCCGGTGGGCAATTTCCTTGTTGGGTAAACCTTGGGCCAGCAATTCGAGGATTTCGCGTTCGCGGGGTGAAAGTTCTTCCATTTCCGCGGTTGTTTTCAATGGCTCCTGGAAGGAAGCGATGACCTTGCGCGCAATATCCCGTGACATGGGCGCCCCCCCCTGCCGGACTTCGCGAATGGCGGAAATGAGTTCTTCCGGCGTGCAACGCTTCAGCAGGTAGCCGCACGCACCAGCGCGCAGCGCCCTGAAAATCCTTTCCGTGTCCTCATACACGGTCACCATGATGATGTGGAGCGAGGGAATCATCCGTTTGAGCTGGGCTGTGCATTCGATGCCCGAGAGGTTTGGCAATTGAATGTCCATCAGCACGATCTCGGGCTGGTGCCGCGGGATGGCGGTCAACGCCTCCTCTGCCGTCGCACAGGCACATACACAACGGCATTCCGGATCCGCCTGGACAAACTCGACGAGGCTTTCCCGGATTATTTTATTGTCTTCAATGATCGCAATGCGGGTCATAAACGTTCATTTCATTGGCACCTGAAACCGTACCGTGGTGCCCTTTCCGTCTTCGCTGGTAATGGCAAACCGCCCCCCCAGTTTTTCGATGCGTGATCGCATGTTATCCATGCCGTCCATTTCCCCGGTGCGGGCATTTGCCGGCAGGCCGCGCCCGTTGTCGGCGATGAACAGATGCAGGCCGTCCGGTTCGATCTGGATGCCCAGGCGGACTTCCGTGGCCCCCGAGTGGCGCACAACATTGGTGAGCGCCTCCTTGAAGGCGAGAAATAATTGGTGGCGGTGGTGAGAATCCACCGCCAGTTCCGCCGAGGCGGGCAGGCCTTCGAGCCGCCAGGTGATGTTGGCCAGCCCCAGGAAACGGTCCGAGTAAAGACAGAAATAGCTGACGAGCGAGGCCAGCGAGTCATGGGCGGGGTTCGTGGCCCAGACGATTTCGTCCAGGGCCGTGACCAGTTCACGCGCCTTTTCACCCACCTGCCCGAGATACTGGCTGCGCTTTTCGTCAGGCGCGGATGAGGACTTCGCCCGGGCGGCCAGCATGCCGATTTCCGTGATGCCCGAGCCGAGATCGTCGTGCAGGTCATGGGCGATGCGGGCGCGTTCCTGTTCCCTCGTCCGCTGGTGTTCAACGCGCTGGCGGTTTTGAATCTGGGTTTCCAGTTCGGCGGTGCGTTTCTCGACCTGCCGATGAAGCTGGGTGATCCACAACGCCATGACGGTCAGCGCACAGGTCAGCACCCCCACGGCCGCCAACAACCGTTGCAGCGTCCACCACGACGGCTGCGAGAGCACTTCCATGTCCGCCGGTGAATGGACCAGCAAATCAAAGGGAGCCGCGTCGTTGTCGAGCACCCGGTTCCCGCCCTGGGCCACATACACACCGACCACGGCAAGCCGGCTGCCGATGCGGGGCGGCGGCAGGGAAACTTTCCTCACATTCACGCGCGCCAAAAACCGCCATGACCCAGCCTGGATTTCCAGCACCTCATTGGTGGGCGTCGCCCGGGAGCTCACCAGCCATCCTTCAATCCGCACCCGGGTCGAATCATAAATCGCGCCGGGCAAATCATCGGGTGACAAATTTTTGGGCTTCGGCAGGGGGGCGTGTCCGGTTTTTCGCGCGATCGCCTGGCGCAAAAGCGGCGCGGCTCCGCTCAATTCCGGGTAGCCCACCACTTCCACTAGGTCGCCGGTATGCAGTCCGACCGGCCGCCTCAAGGTAAACCGCACGCCATTGGTGCCATCCACCATGTAATAATCCCGCCCTTTCATGTGCAGGATCTGTCCCGATACTTTCACCCGCTGAAACGCGCTGGCTTGGGGATCGAAAAGCGTCAGTTCCGCCGCGCGCTTTTTCGGCGCGGAAAATTTATCCGCCAACGCGGGCCGGTCCACCATGATGGAGTCAACCCGCATGTGAATGTGCCCCAGCTCCAGTTGATTGGCGACAATGTCCCGTGCCACAAAGAGGCATCCCCGCAGCCGGACGACGGCGTCCTCGTAATTTTCCAAATTATCGGAATTCGTGCCGACCAGCCATAAATCCACCCGAAGCACGCCGCCCGGGGTGCGCAGGAACACTCTTGACCAGCCGTTGGGAAAGCCGTCCGGATGTGGGATGGCTTGTTCGACAATGCCTCTGATTTCAATCAGTTGATCGTCCAGACTGCCATTCATCAATTGGTCCCAGGTCGGTTGGATGGGATCCGGCATGCTCCCCAAACCCAGGAGGTTGACCTTGCGTGCCCGCACAATCGGGGCAAACGAGCCCTTGTCCGTATTCCCGTCCACTTCCAAATAGGCGCCGGCCTGCGGCAGTTCGGAAATGACCGCCGGATCCACAACCACATAAACCGCACGGGTGGCATCCTGCACAATGAAGGCATGCCGGTTCGACACGACACAGATGACCACGCCCTGGATTTTGACCGGGGCCCCATGCTCTGCTTCCTCCCGTTTCATCTGGTTGACGGCGGCGGCGGTCGTCAGCACAGGAAACGTTCCGTTGTTCGCATTCGTAACTCCATTGGCATTGCGATTGGGCGGGGTTTCAATGAACTCAATCTCCTTGCGGCCCGGCACCAGGAGCAGGCCGGGAACCTTTTGCCCCGTGATGGTGAAGGCGCTCTGGCAATATCCCACGGCGCGAATCCGGCTGTTCAAAAGCGGCATTGAAAGCAATGAAGAACCGTCCGCAATCTCCACCTGCATTCGGTCGGCTCCGGCACTCAATTCCAACTTCACCCCGGCCGGCTCTTCTTTCACAAACGTCACCTTCCCCTCCACTTCCGCCCATTGGCCGTCTTCCCCGTCGCGCAACGTCTGGCCGATGACGATTAGCCGCGGTTCGGGAAATTCCGCCCGTCCGATCACTTCCAACCGCAAGTTATCCACCACCGGCTCCTTGGTGCCGAGTCTGATGAAGCCGGCCCCTCTTTGGACGATCGTGCCGTTGCCCGCCACGCGCACCCGCTGTCCTGGTTGGACCGGCTGGCTGGCCAGGTCCATTTCCAACTCCACCACCCCGGATTCATCCTTCAAAACATACCGTCCCTGCACCGCATTTGCCCACCAGACGGTCCCTTCCAGACGGATGGAATGGCTGACGTTGGTATTCTCCGAACCCAGGCGGACAACTTGCAGTACGTTGGTCACGTCGTATGCCGACTGGCTGGCCATCCCCGGCTCTGCCGCCGCCGTTTGTTCCAACAATCCTGCACCCAAAATCAAACTGCAACCGGCCAGGGCAAGCCGGGGCCAGGGCGGGAAGATTGCGCTCATGGCGTCAGCATATTCGCTTGCCGCCGGTTCCGCACCACGAAATGAAACGCTCTTTTTTGTTGTCCTGTCCCCGGGACGCCGGTCTCCGACCCGGCGCACTGGCTGGAGGCGTGGTTTTGGCGAGGCGAGACAACTGACCAGCCTGAGGGCGCAAATTTGCCGGTGATTGGTCACGACATGCTGCGAACTTACTTTGGGAAATCAGGGAGACATCGCGGCGGGATCCACCGCTTGGGCGGCAATCGTGTTGGTGTCTGGTAACAGCGTCACCGCCGCCGTCCAGTTTCTCCAGTAGTTGGCGGCCACCACGTTTCTCCAACCCTGCGGTTTAAGGATAAACCAGCCGAAGAAAGACGCTGCCGTTGGTGCGATTGATCGGGATGAAAATCTGGTTTGTGGCTCTGGAACCCGTGACCACCGTCCAGTTTGTGCCGAGACCCGCGCTTAAATCATTGGTTTGGATTTGCAATCGCCAGCCGAGATGGTCTTGCGGCCAGGACAATTGCAACTGGCCACTGCTGACCCGCACCAGAATATTGGTTGGCGCTGATGAAGGCAGGGGCACGGCGCTGGCTTGCAGGGAATTGGTACTCTCGCCACCGGACACCGCCGTGACGACGTAATAATAGGTCACGGCGTTGGTCACCGCCGCGTCCGAATAATTGGTCGCCGTCAATCCGCTGAAAAGCGCCGGATACGGCCCGCCGTTGGCCGCCCCGCGTTTGAGATTGTAACTGGCCGCGCCCGACACGGCGTTCCACTTCAAATTAATCAACAAGTTCGTTCCGCTCGCCATGAGATTTGTCGGGGCGGGAGGCGCGGGCAAAGCCACGATGAGATTCACCATCCCGGCGATGTTGGTGGCAAAGGAAAAGATATAGGTGGCTCCTAGCGTCGAGCCGAGCATCGGAAGATTGCCGCTCAAATTGCCGGTGTAGGTCAGCAGCGTGTTCGTCCCCGCCCCAAATCCAGGGCCGTTCGTCAAGTTAATGGTCCCGCCCAAGGCCAAGTTGCCCACGACCACCACCCGGTTGGTCTTGGGATCCAAGGCGTAGTTTAGCACGGTGGTGGGGAACAGTGTGAAATTGTTACTGATGGTGAGGACGCTGTCAGCGAGCGTGAGCGGACCGTCATCAAAGACATTGGTATTCTTAAGTGACGCCTGGGCGTTGTAAAAAGCCAGGCTGTTTCCGTAGCCATTCGTCGTTAGGCCGTCGAACGTGAATGGCGTGTTGGTCGGCGCGCTGTTAGTAACAATCAACTGGGCGTTGAACAGTGCAATGCTGGCATTGCCGGCAGGCGTGATTATTTTGGAATCTAAAAATTGAACGCCACTGGCATTGCAAACGGCAAACGCCGTGGCATTGGTAATGGTGACATGATTGAAGACGATGTTGGTGGCCGGCAGTTCGGTGCGCGACCAGATAAAGCAATTGGTGCCTCCCGTTACGGTCAGATTACTGATGGTGATATTGCGCCAGATGGGGGTGTTGGCATTGACGGCGACTACGGTCTGGGTGGCGGCCTGATAAGGAGTGACGCCGCTGGGGGATGAATCAAAATTGTAATAACTGTAAATGGCTATGGGGGCGCCAACGTTGGTCATGCCGATGTTGAAATAGGAAAGGTTCTGGGCGATGCCGCCCTGGCCGTTGCCGCCGTTTGAAGCGTTGTCGGATTTCATACGGATGCCGTTATCCGTGCCACTGAAAGTGCAGTCAATCACGGTCAGATTCGACACGCCGCCCTGGGTGTTGCTGCCGATGGACACGCCATGCCCGTTGCCGAAGGTGCAATTGGTGACCGTGGTGTCGGCAGTGGGCGTCCCACTGCTGCTGGTGCCCAAGGCAATGTTGTCATCACCCACACTGATCTTGCAGTCCTGCACCCAGCAGTTTGTCCCCACCAGGTCAATGCCGTCGGTGTTATGGGATTGCTGCAAAGTGGGCACACCCGTCGATGGCGGGGCGGTCTCCGTGATGCCGAGGATGGTAATGTTGCCGCCTTTGCCTTTGAACACGATGTTTTGCTTCGGCGCATTGGAGAGAGTAATGTTTTGCACCAACACTTGGTGGCATCCGCTATTGAAGTAAATCATGTAAGGCCGTCCGGAAAAGACAGAGCCGCCCGAATTCCACCAGTTCGAGCCCTGGCCGTCAATGATGCCCGAACCGCTGATTTCCAGGTTGGTCAGTCCACTGGCGTAAAAAAGATTTCCATAGGTTTGGCCGCCGTAAGATGGCAAACCGGTCCAAACACTCAGGGGCTGCATCCGCAAGATTGCGTTAGTATCCACCTGGATGTTCACATTGTTTGTTAGCAACAACGGTCCGGTCAAAAAAACCCCCGGGGCCGGAATCCGCACCGTGCCCCCCAGCAGCCCATTTGTGTTCCCGCCCGCCGCCGCGGCGACGATGGCATTTGAAATGGCAATGGTGTTGTCAGCAATGCCATTGTTCGTTGCGTTGTAGGGGGCGTTGGTGACGGTGATGACGTTGTTGGTATTGATGTTCGGCAGCGTCGGCGCAGCCGATGTCGCCACGACAAACGAAAAAAGCCCGACCGCTGACAGACAGAGCAGGCCGTGAGATGGAAGATAATTGCGTGACTTCATGATTTTTACAAGTGCTTTGGCCGGAAGAAGCATATCACGATTTACATCACTTTGCCGATTCCAACGAACAGTTCACCATTTGCTGATCGCCGTCGTGCAATCAATCTGGCCCCCGGCCACCGCGCCGAAATTGACGGTCACAAAATCGCGCGCGGGAAATTTTGGCGGAACAATGCGCTTTAGAATTTTCGGCACTTGTGCCCATTCAGCCTGCGTGCCGGCACGGCAATTGATCCGGCTGTGACCATGAAGGCGGCGCCAGCGAGTTTAACTCCGATTGACAAGACACGAGCTTGGCAAAGTTGAGATTTAAGAATCATCGGTCTAGCTAAAAACGGGTGCTGGAAGGCTCCAGCACCCGTTGAAACCTCCCAACTCCAAATCTACTCACGGACGCGGCGAAAACGCGCCACCAAACCGAGCAAGCCCAAGCCCGCCAGTGCAAGAGTGGAAGGTTCAGGCGCCGTTTGTGGTGTCACATCCGCCCAATCTGGGGCGATGAGAAGGTCACCAATATCAAAATTGCCCGTAGTGGTCACCGACTGGATTTTGAAGGCGACATCATCCACCGAGTTTATGGCAGTCGCTGTGGACTGCGTCGCGGTAGGCGTTCCTGGCTGGCTGCCACCGGGCGTGGGATCCACATAAAGGTTCACCACCGGCGCGGAGCCAAGGGTCAATTCTTCGACGATGAAATAAGTTGTGTTCAATGATAAAGCGCTGCTGTAGACGGCACCACTGCCACCGCCGGTGGTTCTTACGCCAATTTTCCAGCCGGCGCCCGAAGCCCCCACATAAGTTGACAGGGCATCGGTACTGCCGCCTGGGGTGGTCGTTCCGGGATTCAATGCGCTGATATAGTTGTTGGCGGTGGGAAGCGCGGTGCAATCGATGAGAAAGGAATAATAGATGCTGCCGCTGGTCACGGCACTGTAGGTGTTATAACTGGTGCTGCCACTGCCGCTCGAAGTATAAACCAAGTCGTTGCCAGGCAACAACTGCAATCCGGCATAGGCCAACGGACTGCTGCCAATCTGTAACTCGCTGGTGTTTCCCCCGGTCCACGCGACACTATTGCCAGGGTTGACCTTGCTGGCAAGCCCGGTTCCCGGCGTGTAGTTGAAACCTTCTGAAAATAAAAGCTGGGCGTGAACACTTTGAAAGGCCAAGCAGGTGGCGGCAATCGCAACCAGCTTGCCAAACATTAAACGGGAATCATACCGGGTTTTCTGGGTTTTCATATGTTTTCAATTTCTGATGGTTTTGTAAAAAAAGCATAGCACATTGCCCGCATTTGTCAGTTTCGTTTCTGTGCAAACCTGTTTGAAAATTGAGCACTGCGCCCGCAAGACCGCAATCGGCATCTGGCGACCCGGATTTTATATCCCGTTTTTCAAACCCTCGATCTGTGCATTTTCTATTGCAAACGGAGGGTTCTCTTTCACCGACACGGTCACTTTCTTTAGTTGGACGCCTTTGGCGTTGTGAATCTTGAAGCTTTTTGCGGCAAAGATTTGGACGTTTTCAAACACCACATTGGAAATACAACTCTCCGGCAGACCCAAAATGACGCCCGCCGATTTCTGGCAGGTGGCCTTGAGGTTGCTGACCCGGATGTCCCGATAAACCGGAATTTTTTCACCGGCGGATGGCGTGCCGGCGTCTTTCGGGGGAGTTGACTGCACGGCGTCTTTGGCGGAATTGTTCAGGTAGTAACAGGTGAACGTGATGGCCGGATCCACATTCGTCATGGTGATGTCACTGTAGCTGACGTTTTCCACCAACCCGCCCTTTCCGCGCTGCGACTTGATCCGCAGACCGTTCTCGGTGTCCTGAAAAGTGCAGTTTTTTACGACCACATTGCGCACGCCGCCGTCGGTTTCGCTGCCGATGGACATGCCGTGGCCGTGCAAAAACGTGCAGCCGGCCACGGTGATGTCTTCGCAGGCGAACGCGCGCCCCGCAATTTTCTTCCCGGTCTTGATCGCCACGTTGTCGTCCCCCACATCCAAGGTGCAATTGGTGATGAGCACATTCCGGCATGAACTGGGATCAATCGCATCCGTGTTCGCCGCGTGTTCCGGCGCGAGGATGGCCACGCCCGCAATCAACACATCCTGGCAATTGTCCGGCACGAGATGAAATTTGGGGGAATTTTTCAGGGTGACGCCCGCGACCTCCAAATGCTTGACGCGCGTTAAAACGATCAGATTCGGGCGCGGCAGCGTATAGCCGGGTTCTTTGCGGCGCGCGGCCTCGGCGGGAATCCACCATTTGGCGCCCGAACCGTCAATCGTTCCCTGGCCGTGGATTACGATGTCCGTTAAATCCTTGCCGTTGATGAAGGGAGTGAGCGGACCTTTTTTCGAGCCATTGAGAATGTCGCCCCAAGCCACATCTTCCGGCAAATAATCTTTTGGCTCATCCGTCGCCTTGAGCGTTGCGCCCGCGTCAAGTTGCAGCGTGGATTTGGTCCGCAACGTGAGCGGCTGGCTTAAATAAGTTCCCGCCGGAAATTTCACCATGCCGCCGGTGCCGCCACAGGCATCCAGCGCCTTCTGAATCGCAGCGGTGTCCAGATGGATACCGTCACCCCTCGCGCCGAATTTGCTCACGTCGAAAATTTTTGGTTCCGGCCCGGAAACCATGTCTGGCGGCGCGGCAGCAAGACCCAGCGTGATGCCAAATGACAACAGGAACAATGAGGCTGGAGCTTTCATGCGTGTGATTGAATATCATCAGCCTTTGAACAACCGCCCCCTTTGAAAAATGGGAAAATCCCAACCATAAAAGGGCGTGAGCGGCACCGGCCTAATAATCCGCCGGGGTCGTCACTTTCAGCGTGCCGACGTGAAAATCAAAATAGACAAAATTCCTAACGGTGCCGTGAACCGGATTTTGAGCAAAGCCGTTTTGATTGCCCAATGAAGATACGGAAGCGGGGTCGACGGCCGTGGTATCGAAATCCGCCAATGCCCAAACATCGCTTAAGGATGCAGCGCGAGCCACATCGTTAATTTTCGAGGCTTGATACGCATTTTGTTTTCCGAACGGTAATTGGGGCAGGGTGTAAAACGAATTTTTCAAGTTGCGCGTGACGGAGTAGGAAAAAGCACTCACATAATTATCAGAGTCCGGCATGTAGCCCAATTTCTTACCGTTACTGGGATTGATGCTGTTGCCCGGCAGGCTATTGATATAGCCGGGGCATACAAATCCTTTGAGGACGTTGGTGTTGTTTCCAACTTCACTCGGCCCCGGTTGGGACATATAGGTTGCCAAATAATATGGCAGCCATTTTTTGAAGTTTGAACTGCTTGTAGTTCCGCTATAGACCGGCGGTTCCGATTGAGCCAAATAATAAACATTGAGGGCCGTAAGAACATTGCCGGTATCCGCCGGTCCGGGTGGCAGCCATTCTGCAAAGTCATCGTTATACATATGCAAGGCCATTCCTATCTGTTTAAAATTGGAAATACAGTTTATGGTCATCGCCCGCCTTTTAGCCTGTGCCAGCGCCGGCAACAGAATCGCCGCCAGAATCGCAATGATGGCAATCACCACCAGCAACTCAATCAACGTGAACCCTTTTTTGTTTTTCACAAGAATCATGTCATGGTGGAGAAATCAGCCGGAAAAACACAGTGCCGGTGGACGTATCAACCGGCAAGACCACTTTGTTGGTTGTGCTCGAACCGGCCACATTTACCCAGTTGGCCGAGAGTCCGATGTCCAAAGCGTTCGTCTGTGATTGCAAACTCCAGCCGATGTAATTGGACGACCAAGACAGGGTCAGGTTTCCATCGGACAGTGAATTTGTAATGGTGGGAGGTCCAGACGGTGCGGTAATCGTCACGACTTCGAACGAAGTGAAGGTGAAACCCAGCGCCGTCGTGTTGCCGTCGTTTGGACGCATCACAAAGGTATCAAAATTCGTGTAACAATAATTCGTGTCCGTCACAGTCTGGGTGATGTTGCTGCCATTGGCAAACGTGGAACCCCCAAAAGTGGTGGTGATGCTCATGTTGGTGGGGTTGTTCTCCTTCACTGAAAGCACCAAGGTGTAATTCGTGCCGTCTTTGAATGCCGGATCGTTCGTGGTGCCGCCTGAGTTTGCACCCAAACTTGTATCCATTTCCGAAGTCGAAGACAAAATGGCGCCGGAATCAGCCGGATTGTTGGTATCGGCAAAGGTCTGCAAGGGAGGAATGCCAAACGTGGTGCCGAAGTTCATGTTTTGACCGTAGCCGCTGACACTGGTGTTTTTAGCATTGCCGCTTCCGGTGGCGTTGGCGTTGGTGCCGCTATACAACAGACCGAAGCGAAGATGCCGGCTGGAGTTCTGCGCTCCCGAACCCAAGACGGTAAAATTCACGGAAACCTGAATCGTTTGCCCGGGACTGAGTTGTACGGGCATGCTGGTGGTATTGGTCTTCGAGAAGGCTGAGGCATTGTTTGAAACGCCCACTGGCGCAAAATAGGTCCACCAAGTCAAAGAACTTCCGGCCGTGACCGTGGCCACCAGGTTCGTTGTGACGCCGTTACTCACACCCACCACCAATGCCTTGGTTCCGGTGTACCAGGGCGATGACACCGGCAGATTGAGCTGGTTGATAAATATATTGTTGGTGCCGCCTGCCGGCCAGTTCGTCTGCAATTCGATAATATTTGTTTGACCAAGGCCCGAAAATATAATCCCAAACGTGAATATACTGATGAAAGTAAATTTTTTCATAAACATTTTTAGTTTTTCTCTTTCCCAAGCATTTAGACCTTATTGGGAACACGACTTTTTGTCAACCATCTAAGTTTGCAAAGTAATTTGAAATTATTGCAAAAATCGGTGATGCCGAAGCAATGCTTCATCCCCGGATAAGTCCAGTGATAGAGCGGATTGCGGAGCGTGTGCGGTACGGTGGCCGCCCAAGCCTTGGATTTGTCGAAGGGAGGACCGGCATTGATCAAGGTGACGAACGCAGTCAATCAGCACTGGCACATGGTGGTGGGCGAGCAGTAGTTTTGCTCACCTTTTTACTGAAAATTTCGCCAATAGTGGCCGTTCCGACTTTTCTAACTCATTGCTGCTCAAGCAACAAAATTTGGAGGCGGAGTACGGAATCGAACGGAGTCTTCACCGACTACCAGCCCCAATATCCTGATTTACAAGGGGGATTTTACGCTGGTTTTACAGGGCTTCAAGAGGTTTCTGACACTTATCCGCCAACTACCGGAATTAACCAGCCACGTACCTGCGGCATGCACGGTTAATTTTGGCCGATTATTTTGTGAGAGCCCTTGTCTGTCTGTCACACCAGCGGGATCCCTTCACAAAGAACCATACATTTGTGCAGCTAGGCAATTTTTGGAATTTGCACAAAAATCATGGCATTGAATCCTGTTGTGACATTCTGCCCGTAACTGTGATTTATTACACAACCCTTGCGCGCGGGGCAAAAGCTGTGCGTTTGAAACATTATTGAAAACTTGTTTTAGTTTATAATTTGGTGAAATCCATGCCCAAAAAACAAAAGCGCGTGCTGTTGGCATTGGGGTGGTATGATTACCGCCTGCATCAGGGCATTGAAAAATATGCCCAGGAACATGGCTGGCATTTGTATGCTGACTTGGCGAGGGAAAAAGTCATTCCTTGGGGATGGGAAGGAGATGGGGTTCTTGCCTGGCTTGGAGCCGGAGATGATCTCGCCGAATTTGTAGAGTCCACCCGGAAGCCCACGGTGGATTTCAGTCTGCGCCGCCCTCAGATAAAATTCCCCCGGGTGCTGGAAGACCACGTCCATGCGGCGCAACTCGTGGCCGACCATTTTATTTCCCGCGGGTTTGGCAATTTCATATTTTACAGCGATTCGGACAACTGGTCGTATGAAGAACGCGGCAAGGGATTCGTCAGCACGCTGGAAGCGGCTGGCCGCAAATGCCTTTGGTTGCGCTGGCATCGGTCGGCGGATTTTGCCTCCGGTCGTGAAGAATGGAAACGCAAACGCAAATGGCTGGGGGCGGAAATGAAACGCGCGCCCAAGCCGCTGGCGGTTTTTGCCGCCAACGACCAACTGGCCTTGGACGTGCTGGAATCGTGCGAAAACTTGGGCGTCACCATTCCCGATCAGGTGGCGATTGTTGGCGCGGAGGATTACCTCTTGGCGCCGGATGCGATGCACATTCCCATTTCGAGCGTGGACACCAACTTGGAATCCTTGGGTTATCGCGGGGCCGAATTGCTGGACGGGCTGATGAGCGGACAGCCGGCGCCCAAGGCACCCATCCGAATCCCCGCCAAGGGTGTGGTAGTTCGCCGGAGCAGTGATTTTCTCGCCATCAAACACCAGGGCGTGGCCAAAAGCCTGCGCTTTATCTGGGAACACTGTCACGAGCCTATTTGTGTCAAGGATCTAGTTGTCGTTGCCGCCATGTCCCGACGCGGAATGCACAAGGCATTTCTGGAACACATCGGGCGCACGCCCGGGCAGGAACTGCAATGCGTTCGCATCGAACGCGCCAAAAAACTACTCGCGGAATCCGGCAACAAAATTGGAGCCCTGGCTCGGATGTGCGGCTACCAAAGCGTCAACAGTTTTTGCATCGCCTTCAAGCGCAGCACCGGGATGTCCGCCAAATGCTATCAAGAATCCATCCTGCATTGATGCCGGCGGCAAATCCGCTTCTGAAATAATACCGCGCGTGTCAGGACCATTTCGACCTGGCGACCCCAACGATTTGAATCCGCCCTGCGCGGCTTCGACGGGGAAAACCTGCGCGACTCCAGCGCCGAAAACGTCAACTGCGTTTCCCAGCTGCCTACCATCCGCGTTCGCCTGGTCTCCGTGTTATGATGATGTGCTTGAATTCGACTGCGAACGGAACTGAGGTGATAGTCACCCTCCCCGTTACCACCATCGTTTCATCATCATAATTCTTGGCTTGCGCCGTCCCGATTTTCTTGGGCAGGACGGTTTGAGGCGCGTTATCGGTGTTCTCAGGCAACAAGGGTGCCACGCTGCCACACTTCAGATATTTCTGAATCTCATCCGCCAAACGGTATCCCGCCAGTGCGGCCTGACGCTCGGCCATAGCCTTGGCTGCCTTGGTGTATCCGGTGCGGGAAGTGGTTTTTCATGATGAGGGCCACGTATTGTATGCGTCTGAGGTAGCACGTGTGTCGCGGCGTGGTTTTTCAGCCGCTCTCAAATCAGTCGCTCGCAAACTCCGAACCGCGGAAATGTGAATAATTTATCATTGACCGGAATGGAGGTCAGCGTATTGTCGCAAATAATCAGACACCCACGCAGCGTCAATAAATGGACGGCGCAATAAGTCAAATTATTAACCACTCCAATTAATTATGAACCTGTTTCGAACCAGCCTGCGCCTGTTGGCGTCTGGCCTTTTCTTGAGCCAACTTCCGCTGCATGCGGTGGATTTCCCAGTCGCCACGGCGCAGGACCTGCAAAATGCGCTGACACTCGCCGCCGCCAATGGGGCGAACAACAACATTTACCTCGCCAACGGCTATTACGTAGGCAACTTCAATTACAACAGTTCCGGCGCCAACAGCCTGACGATTCTGCCGGCGGCGGCCACCAACGCGCAAATCACCCTTGATGGCGCGGCCACGGGGCGGGACCTGAACATTTCCTGCTCCGCCGACGCCAACATCACTGTCCAAGGCATCACTTTCCTGCGCAATTGCGGCAACTCCGGCATCGGCGCTTTGCGAATCGCTGGCGGCGGTGGTTCAACTATTTTGGTGAGCGGTTGCCAGTTCCTTTCGCCGACCAACACGAGCGGCGTGGGATTGGAACTCGCGTCCGGCCTGAACGCGACCGTAGCCAATTGCACTGCGATTGGCACACCAAATAACGGTGGAATTGGCGTGACAAGCGTTGGCGTGACAATGGTCGCAGTTCAGAATTGCTATCTGGCAACCAATTATTGGAACGGAAATCCGTTCCCAGGCGGCGGTATTTACATTGCTGGGGCTAGTGTAGCTACGGTTACAAACAACGAATTTAATGGAAATTCGTCTTCGGGATATTATTGTGGCGGCATTATCTGTAATAGCACAACCATAACACTCTCTGGCAATACCTTCACGGGCAATTTCGTAGGCGGCGCTAGTTGCAACGGCACAACGGTACTGCTCACCGGCAACACCTTCACCAGCAATTCGGGCGGCTCCGGCGCTTACTGCTCTGGCACGACGGTAACGCTCTCAAACAACAGGTTTATCGGCAATTTCATACCTGGTTACAGCTCCGGCGGCGGCGCTTATTGCAATGGAACGGCACTGACAATTACTGGCAACACATTTACAGGCAATTCGGCTGCTACCGGTGGTGGTAACTGGACTGGTGGCGGCGGTTCTTTCATTGCTACAAGCACGCTTATAATTTCCGGAAACACCTTTACCGGAAATTCGATAAGTGGAGCCAACTTCGGTGGTGGTGCTTATTGTTATTGCTCCGGCCCGTTGACGCTCACAAACAACACTTTCATTGGCAATTCGGCGGGCGGCACCGGTTCCGGCGGCGGCGCATACTGCTCGTCCCCAGGCACTACGATGACAGTTTTCGGGAACACGTTTCAGCAAAACAATGCAGCTACGGGCGGCGGAATTTATGCAGCGGGTCAGACAATCAATTTAATTAACAACTTGGTCGTAAATAATTCGCAAACCAGTTCCAGTTCCCAAGGCGGAGGTGTCTGGGTGAACGCCAGTGCAACGTTGAACATGATCAACAATACCGTATCCGGCAACACGGCGGCCGGCAGCGGCGGCGGCGTGGCTTATGAGGTCAACGGCACGGTGGAGTTGCTGAATGTCTATAACAACATCATCTGGGGGAACTCGGCCACCGGCAACGGCGGGGATGTCTGGCTTGCTGGTACAGGCCAACAAAAGCTATTTCTGTTCAACGACGTGGACAACATGTACGGCGTGTGGGACATCGCGGCCACCAATATTGATCTTTCGCCGCGGTTTTTCGATCCAGTCAACGGGGACTATCATATCCAAAGCACGTCGCCATGCCGGAATGCCGGCACGACCAACGCGCCGGGGCTGTCCGCCACGGACTTGGACGGCAACCCTCAAATTGTCAACGGCACGGTGGATATGGGTTGTTATGAATTTATCACCACCATCACGCATCCGGCCGACACCAACGGCGACTTTGTTATTACTGCCGCTGAATTCAACGCCTACGCCGCCGCGTGGAAGAATGGCCAGACCTGGACCAACGGGCCAAATCCCGGTCCGAACCCCATCCCGGCGAATTACGTTACGCGCGCCGGTTATCTGATGACAAACAACGGCGCGTATCACAACGACGGCAGCGCCAGACCCGTAAATTGGAAAATCGGGCATTAAGAACCGCGAAATATACCCAAAAGGATTTCGTGTGTTCGACGTGTTTAAATCGCTTCGACAGAGTGCCGGACAATTCCTGAATGTCCGAAAGCGCCAGTGGACTGGCGCAGTCCAAGACGGTGTCGCGCGGGTCAAGAACGCTGGAGCTCCCGACAGGTTTTGGATTGCGGTGGCCCTCCACCGCTTTCCGCTGCGATTATCCGCGCCTGAACACATCGGCTTGGCCGGGAAGCCGCTCATTTATCTTCTCACGCTTCTCTGCACGTTCGCCGTTTCAGCCCAAACCAATCCGCCGCCCGCCTCCTACGTCCGCTTGTACGTCAACGATTTGCCGGATCAACCGCTGGTCACTGTAACGGTGACGGGCGCGTCCAACGTCTCGTGTTTCACCATCGAGGAAGATTTGCCCGGCGCGGCGTCGGTAGTGAGCGTGAGCGGCGATGGCGTTTGGCTGCCGTCAATCGGAGCCATCCGCTGGGGCCCTTATTTTAATACCGTCGCCACCAACGTGAGCTACCGTCTCACCGGCCCCGCCGGAAGCTATCCCGTCAACGGTGGAGCATGGATGGACGGAGAGTGGAATTTTTCGCCCGAGGTGACAATGGTGACGGTCTTGCCGTCCGGCGGCGGGGTCGTTGTGCCTTCCGAGCCACCCCAGGTGGCGATCCCGGTGTTCACGCCGGCCAGCGGCGCAAGCGTGCCGACAAACGTGATTATTTCCTGCGCAACGACAAACGCCGTGATTTTCTACACACTGGATGGCTCATTGCCGACGACGAATTCGCTGCTTTACACCAATGCGGTCTATCTGGCCTCGGCCGGCACGGTGCGGGCCGTGGCCTTCACGAATGGCTGGACGCCCAGCGTGGCAGCCGTGGCCTATTACGGGCCGCCGGCGGCGACGGCCAACGCACTGGTGACGCGGAGTGTGGACACGTCTTCTCCCGCCGCACCGGTGGTGACGTTCAGCGTCGCGCTTGGAACAAATGCGGCATGTGTCGCGGTAACGGAGACGCTCTTAACGGGTTTGACAGCAACGAATGTGACGGCTGGCGGCAATTACATCGCCAGCAACAACGTGGTCGTGTGGGGTCCGTTCTTAGGAACCAACGCACAAGCATTGAGCTACCAAGCAGTGGGTCAGCCGGGGACATATTCAGTGCAAGCGACCTGGAGCGTGGATGGCGTGGGTGGAGGCGAGGTGGTCACAACGAACATTGTCGTGGCCTCAACATCAAGCAATAGCGTGCCAACCGCGCCATCACAAGTGGCTGCACCGGTGTTCACGCCCGCCAGCGGCAACAACGTGCCGGTTATTCTGACAATTTCCTGTGCAACGCCGGGCGCGGTAATTTATTGCACGCTGGACGGTTCGCTGCCGACACGAGGATCGACTCTTTACAGCAGTCCAATTTATCTGGCATCTGCGAGCACAATTCGGGCGGTCGCTTTCACGAACGGCTGGACGCCCAGCGCGGCGAGCGTGGCTTATTACGGGCCACCCTCCGTGCCGGCCAACGCCCAAGTAACGCGGAGCGTTGATACATCTTCTCCGACCGCGCCGGTGGTGACGTTCAGTGTGGTGCCGGGAGTGGGTGCAAATTGCATCGCGGTGACGGAATCGCTGCCTCCGGGTGTGGCCGCCACAAGCGTAACGGCGGGCGGCAACTACATCGCCAGCAACAATGTCGTGCTGTGGGGACCGTTCTTCGGGACGAACACTCTGTTTTTAAGCTATGTGGCAGCGGGCCAGCCGGGGACTTATCCGGTGCAGGCGACCTGGAGCGTGGATGGTGTAGGTGGAAGCGAAACCGTCGCAACAACCCTTGTCGTGGCCTCCGCGTCGGGTGGCAGTGGCTTCCCGACCGCGCCGCCGCCAGAGCCGATGCCGATATTGTCTCCAACCGTCGGCTCAAACCTGCCGGTCAATGTTTCAATTTCATCCGGCGATCCGCAAGCGCAAATTTATTTCACCACGGACGGTTCGTTGCCGACACAAAACTCGATGCCTTACACGACCCAGTTGACGTTCAGTGTGCCAACAACATTGCGGGCGGTGGCGTTCCGCGCGGGTTACCTGCCGAGCGTGGCCGCGTTGGGCAACTATGTCGCGGCGCTCCCAACCAATTCGCTGTCGCTGGTGCGAAACATTTTTGGGAACGGGACTTTTCTTCCGTCCGTCACCTTGACCGCCACACCGCTGGGGAGCGTGAATTGTTATGCTGTCACGGAAACACTCACACCCGGGCTGACGCCGTCCGGGCTGGCCGCCGATGCGGTCTGGGATCCAGTGGACAACACGATCTCATGGGGACCTTACCTGGACAATCAGCCGCGAGCGCTGAAGTACGAATTGAGCGGGCTGGCGGGGACTTTCCCGCTTTCGGCGCAGGGCAGTTTTGACGGGTATCCGGCCACGGTGACGGGCGCGACGGCAGTAACGTTGAATCCCGCCTACACCGGGGAACCCACCAACTATACGACCTGCGTGACGGAGCCAATTAGTTATACTGTGGACATTAATCCCGGACCCGGCATTTTTGTGGACTCAGCCAGCGGCACTGTCTATTGGGGTGACGGGACACAGTCTGAGTTTACGGAACCGCCGGTGGTGACACTTCAACATCTTTACCCCAATCCCGGAACTTATACCATCACCACCTCGGCGAATTGGATGGGGCACACCTTAACCCTGATCGTGTGGGGAAGCTTTGGCACTAAAACAGATACCGTCCAGGTTCTTTCATCCTGCGGCGGGCCGGTCATCACCAATCAACCTTCCAATCAGGTGGTTTTGGCTGGTGCCACGGCTCAGTTTGCCGTGGGTGTGAGCAGCTACTTCCCGGTGTCGTACCAATGGTATTTCAATCAAACCAATCCGATCGTCTCACCGGCGACGTTTGCTACGCTGACCTTGCCCAACGTGACAGCGGATGCCGCCGGCTCCTATTCAGTCCTGATTACCAGTGCCTACGGCAGCACCAACAGCGCCGTGGCCACACTAACGGTTGTGACACCTTTGGTCACGAGTGCCGTTCGAAATGGCGATGGCAGTGTCACACTCAACTTCGTGGGGCTTCCAAATGCCACGACCCGAATCTGGGCCGCCGCGAATCTGGCCCCGCCGGCCATCTGGCAGCCCATCTTTACGAATAACAGCACAGAGGCGGACGGCACATGGCAGTTCACAGACACCAATGCGATTGATTTTCGGGAACGATTCTATCGTTTCTCAACGCCATAGGAAAAAGTTGAAGGGCTGTGAAGAGAATGGAGTTAAGGTCAGGCGACATACTTGGCCGGGAAGTGGAAAGCGGGGTGGTGAAGGGCACCCTCCTCAGTAAAGGATCAGATAGTATCAGGAGTCAATTCTGGGCTTCGTATCAATAATCCCTGCCTATAAATTATTTTTGCTAAATAGTGTGTTTTAGAAATTTTTCGGAAGTATGTAGATTACGCAAGGGGTGCATTTTGACAGTTTGATTCATCGGTTCTGAAAATTCACTTCGGCCAGCCGCCGGGCGGTCGCTTCGCTTTGAGCGCAACGTCAACCGCATGAACCCAGTTGCCTTCATATTTTATCCGCTCCGGCTCCGGGCCTTTGCGCGTCCGCTTCGGCTTCGGCTCGCTGGCCTTTACGATTGCGTCTGTTTGGTTCTTTTTCATAAATTCACCCCACAACCTCTATTAAACATGCCTAAATCTGTCCAAGAAATTCTGGTGACTCCCACTATACTTGGCGGAATTATCGAACACCGCGATTGGATTCTTGAAGCTACAGATGAACAGCTTGACGAGTATATCCTGCACACAGCATCCAACCAATTTCTGTATCCAATGGCTGTTTCCGAGCGACAAAGAAGGCACTTCAAACATTTGAGCAACGCAGCAAAACCACATTGGACTCTCACGCCTACTTTTTGGATTTCAGTTGGTGTGCTCATTGTTTCTCTGGCGATATTAACGGTTGCGATGTTGAGTTGGTTGTTCCCGAAAACACCGCCGATTCCAAACGATAAACCCGCGATTTCAATGACCAATTTTGTTTCAATACCAACAAATTCACCACAAACGAAAGCAACAACAAACCAAACGTTGCCACCAGCAATCTATACGATGCCGGGCACAAACATTTTGAATCGTTAGTCATGGCTTCATTTAACTGGCTTACCGTAATCGAAAATTGGTCTTGCGGGAAAGACAACCTTTCCCCCCATTGCGTTAAAGTTTGTTTTAGCTAGAGACAATGGGAATAGCCTTAAAGTAATTGGTTCCTTTGTCACCAGCCCTTTTTCAATTACACTTTTGTTTTTCTCTTTCGCACCGTAGCTCATGTCCCATTTGTATCCTATTTGCCAATCTCCGCTTTGGAAATACGATGGAGAGTAGGGAAAATTGCGAATATCCATTTTAACCGGCTGACTGGAATTATAAATCGCTGGAATTTGCAAAACCAATTCACACGGTTTCGGCGCATCTGGATTGTAATGGATGTCTTTTGCATTAAACAACGCAGCCCCGGCTGGGATCGTGACTGAAATAAAAGGTGGTTTGCTGACATCATATTTTTCTGTTTTTGTAGTTCCATTTTTCACAGTTCCAACCATGCGATATTCCACTGTTGAATTGGTTTCCACCATCGGTGCGGCGTTTTCGGTAACTGGCGTAATGTTTGTCTGTGCTTCAATTTGCCAACCGGATACCGCGATGATTGTGACTGCCAAAATGCCCCGCTTGAAAAAAGTGTATGAATCAATTTTCGTTTTCATTGTGTCATGCTCCGTAATAGGCCAGCCGTTTCCCCGCCGCGCTTTGAATCGCCAGCGTTGTGCGCTCGCCGTCGTTCATTTTGCGCGTGTTCCAACGGAAGTCAAATTCGCCGAGATAGCGGGGCAGGTGTTCTTTGCTCACCGCATGATAAACACCCATCAAACCGCGCTTGATGATTGCGAATGAACTTTCTGCGGTGTTCGTGAAAATGTCGCCGCGAGCGTATTCCCGCGTGCCGTGGTTTACTGTTTCGTGTCCGCCCGCAAATTCTTTCCCAATCCCGCGATAGGCAAGGTTTTCATCGGTGACGATTCTTGCCTGACTGTCCACGCATTCACGAATCGCACTTTTGAGCGTTGCCGCGCTCACGTCCGCCACTACCCGGCGGTGAATGTTGCCTTCACGTTGGACGATGCCAAACACCGGAATTTTGGACGTGCCGCGCCCGCGCTTGTGCGGGCCTGTGCCGAAACGGGGCTTGCCGCCGATGTAGGTTTCATCGCATTCCACCGTGCCGGTGAACTTGGCAGCTTCGGCGGGATTCTGCGTCATGGCGCAACGGATGCGATGCATCAAAAACAATGCTGACTTGTAAGAGATTTGACATTGGCGTTGAATCTCCAATGCGGCAACGCCTTTCTTGGACGTTGACATGCGCCAAAACGCATAGCACCAGTGACGCAATGGCAGGCGTGATTCTTCAAACACCGTTCCGATCCTGACGGTGAACTGGCCGTGGCAGTCGTGGCAACGCCATAGAAACCGCTTGTTGCGTTGGCCGTTTTTGTCCCGCATCGCGTAAACATTCGCAGATTTGCAATGCGTGCAATGTGGCTGGCCTTTCCAAAGCCGCTTTTCCAGAAATTCAACCGCCGCCAGTTCATCGCAGCAGGCCAGCGGGATTTGCTCAATTGTCTCTGAATTTTCCAGATTTGCTGTGTCTTTGTTTATCTTCATGCCTTTACTTTATACTATACACAACGCTTTGTCAACCATTATTTTACATCTGTATTTCGTTGGTTTTTAGGGCTTTGCAAAGGCTCTCTTTCACCGCTTGACGGCGATGAGTTTTGGGTGTCTGATTTAACCATGTGAAAGGCACGACCGGCACGTTCTCCGGCCAATTTTGAATCAACGTAAATTAAGACGCATTTGTGCCAACCAAATCGCAAAAAACAACGGAACAAATGAAACCAGATGCGGCAAATATAGCAAAGATTCTCAAAACGCAAGCGGAGCATAGTGCAGCATTGGCTCGGATTCTTGAAATACTCGAACCAAAGCCGGAGAAGGCTGGCGGCTTTGCTTCCACTGAAGGTATTCGGGTGGGAACGGCTGAAACGCCAGAAACGCTTACGTCTAAAGACTTGGGCCTTGAATAATAGCAGCCCAATCCCGGCCAGTGCCGCCAATGGCCACAGCAACAGCCGGACATCGCAAAACCCACCGTTTGCAACCCCTTGATTTCCGGCTAATTCCGGCTCTTTCCGGCTTGTTCCGGGCCTTGCGTAATCGCCATACTTCCGAAATTTTTTGTTTCCGAAAACCCGATTCCCACACCAAAAGGACATTGTTTCAGCTGTTTTTTACTCGTTTTTGGGCAATGTCACTTAACAAGTGCTTGATTCTTAGCTTCGTACCATTATCTGGGTTTGGACATTTTCCGGGAAGACCGGACATTTTGTGCCCGGAATATGTCACTTTAACGATAAATCTATTAGGGCCAGGCGGTCAGAATCGGACATCCGGAGGCCAAATACTAATCAGACCGGACATTTTGATGGACATTTTGAGTGTGTTACGTAGCACAAAATCAGCCGATCGTGTAAATTTTGAAAACTTACACGGCTTGGCTAGTCACTTTTCATTGGGTTTTAACGCAATTTACAGCCCTGCTATGGCATCAAAATCGAGGTTTTTATCGTGGCATTTTGACACAAATTCCAGCCATTATCTTCGGTCGAAAATCTGCACCAAATTTGGGGCGAATTTGATGGTTAAAATGCGTCGAATTCTAATGACTGTAATTCCGAGAACTGAGGGCGGCCGCCAGATTTACATCTTTTCAACCCCGTGTGTCCGGCATGGTAAGATTGTTACTGTGGGTACAACCGTGCCGGTCAGCAATACCCGACTCCACCTGCCTTCGGACTGTTTGAAACCCCATAAATTGGGATTACTAGAGTGTGTCGGGGTATGCGATATATCCGGGGTATTGCCACCTATGTTAATAAAAGAATAATAATACTACATAGGGAACCTTCAGTAGGTAAGGGTGGTCTGATCATCCTTGCCCACTGAGGCCAGGTAGCGCCCAGAGCTTTATCCAGAACTCGGTGCCGCGTTCGTCCGAGTAATGTGTGGTCCAATCGAATATCTTGGCATCAACCCGGATTGGAAACCCTGGGAGCACCAATTCGCTGGCGCGCACCATGGCTTTCTCGCAGGTGGCGACGGCTTGGTCTATTTCTTGAATGGGCGCTTCGATAAGTAATGCATCATGTATCGGTGCGCAAATTTGCACCCCAGCCTCGTGCGCCAAGATGATTGACAGACGTAGCATGTCGGCGCCGTTTGACTGAACTGGGAAATTCCGAAGGGAACGTGGATTGGGATCCGCCCCCACACGAAGGCGCCACCCATAGCTGGTCTGTAGCCAACCGTGCAGCATCGCGTGGTCCTGCACGGCTTGTGACCATTGCCAGTATCGCGGATATGTCTGGCGGTGCTTTTCCAGCAGTTCGCGCCCGTGGGCTGTGCTCAGGCCCAATTTGGCGCCCAGCGAGGTTTCCTGCATCCCGTACTGGACGCCCAGCGCACAGATCTTAAAAGCGTCTCGAACGGCTCTGTGGCTCTGCTTGGTAGCGCCCTGTGGGACTGCGCCAGCTTGCATGGCGAAGGCTAGGTACGGATCGCCGCTACGGCATCCATCATCACCGAGTCTTTCGACAGATACGCACCAATTGCAAATTCTTGTTGCTCGAAGTCCAAATATGCAATCGCCATACCAGGTTGAGCCTTGATCAGGTGGCGCAGCCACAACTGCGAAATGACGCACCTTGTTTGACTGATGTCTTGGTATACTGGCTGGGGCTGGCGTTGCGGTTGGTCATAGTCGTGATTAGATACCTATCCGTGTTCTGACAATTTCTGACACGCAGCGTTCGTAAAAGTGCATTTTCGTTCATCTGACCAAGTTTGACCCCTAAAAGCTGGACATGAACGAAGCCCTTGTATTTACTCGCTGAAACGAACGTAAAAGAACGGGCGTGCAAGCGGGAGCAAAAACTGAAAGCGGATTCAAGTCCTGCTATGCGCACCAATTTCCCCGGAACTTCCAACTTCAATAAACCACTTGATTTTATTGGCGATTTTGCTGTTTTCGTTTTCATAATCCGGTTTGGTTTGTTTAAGATTTCTAACCCTGTATATCACACGGAACACTGTCTGGCATCGAAAAACACCCTTCCGGTTAGAACGGAAGTTAGAACAAAAACCACCTCTGGCTTGGTCCGGGTAGGGTTGGGGCTGAATTGGGGTTAGAACGATGTGCAGATGTCGGTCATTCGGCAGACAAATCTGCCCAGCCGTCAAACATCGTCAATCAGTTCAATCGGCTCGATACTCAGTTTCGCCAACCGTGGATTGATACTATATTGCGTTCAATCTAACATTAACAATCCAGTCAAAGCCGGTGAGGGATTGGATTTGGGCGGGTGAGGATTCCAGTTGGCGGAGGCGGCAGACCAAGGCGTTTTCGACCGCGTC
>Ga0181538_10001331_pt1 | contig 27898 bp, 18 predicted proteins | sample PEATcosm2014_Bin_40_FD_119773 | JGI IMG/M metagenome (GOLD analysis project Ga0181538, IMG submission 119773) | Peatland microbial communities from MTU Mesocosm Facility, Houghton, MI, USA - PEATcosm2014_Bin23_30_metaG | ecosystem: Environmental > Terrestrial > Soil > Wetlands > Peat | place... | reverse complement strand
GCGATCGTCCTCGGCGGCGGTCAATACGATGACCCGCGTAGGCAAGGAATCGAAATTGACCTCTTCGAGCACGGCCAAGCCGTCCTTATCCGGCATGCGAAGATCGAGAAGCAAAATATCCGGCTTGAGCTTCGCCAGCAGCTTGATGCAATCATTGCCGTTCGAGGCTTCGCCGACAATCGTCAATTCCTCTTCGCTTTCGAGCAGCTTGTAAAGCCCCTCGCGGAAGATCGCGTGATCGTCGGCCACCAGGATGCGGATTTGTTGTTTCGTCTTCGCCATCTCAGCCCAGCGGAACCTCGAGAGTCACTCGCGCACCATGGCCGGGAGTCGATTCCACCGTCAGAACTCCCCCCATGCTTCGCGTTCTTTCCTTTATGGAAATGGGGCCGAGGCGCAGGCGATCCAGCTCGTCCCCCGTAAAGCGCCCCGCGAAGCTAAATCCTTCGCCATTGTCATCCACGACTAGGACGACACGAGTGTCATTCTGCCACAGTTTTACCACGACGTGCGTGGCATGCGCATGTTTTTTCACATTGTGTAACGATTCTCGATACACCTGGAAAAGGTCGCGGCAGATCCGGTCCGGAATCTGCAATTGGGCCGAATCTATCAGCAGATCGAGCGCCGGTCCGGCCTCCGTCCGAAAACGCTCGGCAAAACCACGCATCAAGTCCACCAAATCGGCGCTCTGCACGCGCAGCGGCCGCATGTCCGTGACCATCTGGCGCAGCTCCTCAGTCTCATTCCGCACCGTTTGCTGCAATGCGCCTAGCGCCTGCGCTGCGGGTTCCGGCGCCTGCGTGAGGCGTTTGCGGATGACGCCCATCTGAATATCCACACTGAGCAGGGTTTGCAGGATGCCGTCATGGATGTCACGGGAGATGCGGCTGCGCTCGGCCTCGATAGCCCGCGCGCGCATGTGCCGAAGAAGGAATAAATTCTCCAGCGGCGGGCTGACGTGGCGCGCGATGCGTTCAAGCCAGCGGAGATCTTCTGGCGCCCATCGCCGCCGCGAGTTTGCGAGCATGATGCGTCCGGCGGGCACGCCGTTGAAATCAAATGTGACGCTGAGGAGCGACCGAATGGCGAGTTCCTTCGCGGCTGGCCCGGGAACGCGTGGCAAATCCTTGGCCGGACGGCCGCTGCGCCGGTCCCAACCGAAGCCGTCACTGGCGCGTTCGAGGGAATTCCAGCAGATGTTGACGTCGGGCGTATCAAGCAGGAAGCCGTCGCCGCGATTGAGCGGAAGATTCTCAGGGCTGAGCCGGCCTTCGTCACCCGGGCGAACTGTCCACAGAAAGATGCGCTCGATTTCCGCGTCGCGAAAGACGAGGAACGCCACTTCGCAATCGAAGCCGCGCGCAAGCTCATCGAGCACGCGGCGAAGCGACTCCGCAACGCCGGTGTCCACGTCCATGAGCGACGATAGGCGCGCGAGAAATTCGTGCTCGGCGGCGTGGCGGCGATTCCGGTCGCCCATGAAGGCGAGGCCGATTCCCGCGCTGAACGTTCCCACGGTCAACGCGAGGAGCGGAACGACGGAGGACAAATCCACCGGCCCTCGCACGGCCTCGCGAACCAGGAGCGCCAGAGTCGCGGCTCCAGCGAGGACGATGGACCGGGGCAATCCCCAGCGAGTGCCGGCGGCGAGTGCGACGAACAGGTACACGAATAAAAACGCAATGACCGAGGGACTCAGCAGCAGGAACACCGTGAGCGCGATGATGTCCGCCGCGAGCGGAGGAGGTGGAATATACACGCCGTGCAGATTGTCTACGGCCACGATCAGCAACGAAACGCCCAAGTACGCCGCGATGAACGCTACGGAGTGGCGCCCGCGCAGCGACGATGGCCCCTCGAATAGATCCACCAGCGCGAGGACCAGAAAAATCGGACGCGCGTAGGCAATCTGGCGCTCGAGATAGCGCCCTTCAGCTGCGTGAGGTTGCATGGCTGGGTGTTCGGACCTACCCCAACTTCCAGTCTAACAAGGCAGACTCACTGCGCAACTGGACGTTCCTTCCCGGCAACGTCTGCGCACTGTTCGAACTGAGCGCGGCTCCATCGGGTGAGCGAGGAAAACTCAACACTTGCGGCCCCGCAACCCAGCGACCTGGGATAGAATTGGCATTCGGAAACGAACGTGGAACAGAGATACACCGAAAGCGAAGTCCGGCGGATGCTCGGGATCGAGAGCCGCCAATTGGCCTACTGGACCCGGCTGCGGTTGGTTGCGCCGCGGGCGCGTTGGGGGACTCGTTTCTACAGCTTTAGCGACCTGGTTTCGCTCGAAACGATCCGGCGACTCTCCGACCAGCGCGTGCCGATGCGAAAGTTGCATCGCGCCATCGCCGCGCTGGAAGATGGATTGGGTCAGGCTCGGGCGCCGCTGGCGTCCCTTCGCGTTTCCACGAACGGCAGCGAAGTTGTCGTTCGCTCGGCCGAGGCGAACAGCCGCCCCATTGAGCCGCTGACGGGACAATTCGTCCTCGATTTTGAAATTTCCTCGCTTGCGGAAAAAGTGCGGACGATGGCGTCGCATTCTGCGGAGGAGTGGTTTGAAATCGGGATGGGATGCGACACGTCGCCGGAAACGCTGGAGCAGGCGGTGGACGCCTACCGCCGGGCCCTGGCTCTCTCGCCCGAATGGAGCGAAGCGCACATCAACCTCGGCACGACGCTCTATCAACTCGATCGCATGGATGAGGCGCGCAAGGAATTCGCAGCGGCAGTGGCGCTCGATCCGCTGAGCGCGCTTGCGGAATTCAATCTTGGATGCGTTCTCGAACACGATGGCGAGACCATCCGGGCGATCGAGCACTTGCGGCGCGCCGTCGAGCTTTCGCCGGAAATGGCGGACGCGCACTTGAATCTAGCGCTGGCCTACGAGCGGCTGGATCAGCGCACAGACGCGACGCGGCACCTTTCGTTGTATTTACGCTACGACCCGCGCGGACCGTGGGCGGAGTTCGCCCGCTCGCGCATCGCGCGCAATCGCGATCCGGAAACTCACATGGGCAAGCTCACGCCGTTCCGCCGCGTTCGCTAGCGCCCACCCCGCGCGGCGCTCGATCCTCCGAAGTGCGCTGCCAATCCCTTCCTTCCCAACCCTAGTGGGTAAATTGAATGCTCAAGCCCGTAGAGACGATGATGTCATTCGACGATGTTCCGGCGAAAGGGGGATCCGTCACATACCGATCGCTCACACTCACTTGCCATCCGAACCATTTGTTGATCTTGGTTGCGGCTGAGGCATCCAGCGAAAACCGGTATTGGCTGAGACTGCTTAGATCCGGATAGAAAAAAAACTGCTGCGCAAACACGGTTGATTTTCCCATCTTGTGCGTGAAGTCCTCCCCCAACGTGAGTGCGGGAAGGTTTCGCGCCACGTTTTCCCCGGCTGGGATCCCGGATGAAGCGTTCGATGTGTAGGTTTCGCGCGTATAGTTCACGCCGCCCAGGACGTCGAACGTCGTGCTCGAACTATGGATCACATGCGCCGCAAGGCCTCCGCTGTAAATCCCCCGCAGATTCAGTCCCTGCAGGGCATCGTGCATGAAATCGCCGCTGGCGAACGCGAACAGTGTCTTCGCAATGTTGCGGTCGTACCGCGCCCCACCAAGAATTTCGCTCGCCGTGACGCCGCCGCCCACTGTAGCGTTATTCTGAGCATAGACCGAGGACATGTAGAGCTTAATGTCGTCCGAAAGCGTCTTCCGGCCGGCGTTGAATGCCAGGTTCACGTTGGTTGTATTGCTGTTGCCGCGCGCCACGGCGAAGCCTATCTCTCCGTCACCCGCCCAATCGTTCAACAGCCCGGGATGCAGGCTCTTCTCGTAGGCTTGCTCGTCCGTTTCCGAGCGAACCACGGCCAGTTGCGCCAATGGCACTTGCACATCGCCCGACTTCGTGTGCACGGTCAGCGTGGAGTTCTCTATCGCAATCGGGCCGTTGACCATTTTCTTGTCTGAGGTCACCACGTACAGGGATTTCTCCGACGACATTGACTTGATCGCGGTCAACTGAATCTTGATGTCTCCAGCGTAGTCTGTTTTCAACGTGATTTGCTTGCCGTCCGCCCCCGTGACACTGCCCGTCAGGTGATCGCCGTTCTGAAGTGAGACCGCATCAGCGTTGGCCGCCGGCGTCACGGTCAGGGCCGCCATCAATAGTGAAACAACGCAGAGCGCTTTCATGGTCTTCTCCTGTTTCTATAGGGGATTGGCTGGGGCAGCGAGAGGCCAAGCATAGCAACATTCAAAATATTCGGGAAGCGGTTGCTGCTAGGCAAACTGCGGCCCCCAGGCACGTCTGAGGATTTCAGGCCGCCACTCGCATGTTATGATAGGAGCCGGTGGTGGGCGTAGCTCAGCTGGTAGAGCATCGGTCTGTGGCACCGAGGGTCGTGGGTTCAAATCCCATCGCCCACCCCAATTCTTCGGGCCGGTCGCCGTTATTGCTTCACTCCTGCGGCATCCAACATCGCTTTCACGTCGGCAGCATGCGCGCCCGTCGGGGCGAGTTGCATGTATTTCTCGAGCGTTTCGATTGTGCCGGCCGGTAGCAGGTACTTTCCTTGCGCGTCCATTGTGCCGTTGCTGAACAACATGGATCCTTTGATGAAGTAGGCGTCCGCCTTATTGGGATCGGCGGCGATAGCCTTGTCGCACGCGTCAAGCGCGGGGCCGGTTGTGTTTCCGGTGTTGTATTCCACTGCGCAAATATTGAAGTACGCAACGGCAGGATTCGGACTAATCTCCGCACCTTTCGTGTACGCCGCAAGGGCCAGGTCCGTCTTCTTCTGTTTGAGATACACGTTTCCTTCGTTCGTGAACATCTGCGCCATTCCGAGCTTCGTGCTTTGCAGATCCGCGCCTGGAGACTTTGCGTCCAACTCCGCCTGCGCGAGTTTGATAGCGTTTGTGTAGGTTTGCACCGCGTCGTCGTACTGCGCAAGATTCAATTGGGCGTTGCCCAGCGCCTGCTGGTATCGCCAGACGGCGGGATAGCTGGCGATCAATTGCTTCAGGAGATCTTCCGCAGGCTGCCACTGCTTGCTGTCCATCGCGGCGTTGATTTGAACGATCAGCGCGTTGGCAGCGGTGGCAGCAGCGTTCTGTTCCTGGACGGTCGGCAGATCCGAATCTTTCCCCTGCTGATTCCCTTGCCCGCTTTGGGGACGCGCCTGCGCTGCCGCAACAAACATCGCCGCGAGCACGAGGCAAACAGCAATCTTGCTTCTCATTTCTGCACCTCCAGAAGAACGCTCCGGCCAGCGGGACACGCTGCATCTGCGGAGATTGTCACGCCCGTGGCGTCGCGTTGCAATGCGGCTGAGCGCAAACTGCCTCAATCGGTAATTCTCTGGATGGCGCGTGGAATCGCCAGCGTGAGGGGGTTGATTGAAACGTAAACGATTGTATTCTATTGTATTCTATGCTCCATTGAAATTTAACCGCTTGGCAAGGATGCCGGCGTCTGACGGAGAATCAGTAATGAGTTCTGCTTCCGGATCGGTCAGCCCCAAGAGTTCAAGCCAACTGAAGCATGTCTTGTGGATCATGTTCGGGCTGATGGCCCTGTTCGTCCTGGTCACGCGCGACCTGGCACTCCTGGACCCTCACTCCTTCTTGCGCCAGCGCTACGCGCCGATTCATTGGCTGATGATCTTGCATGGCGTTCCCGGGGCGCTGGCTCTGTTCCTCGGTGTGTTCCAGTTTTCCAGCCGCATTCGAAAACGATTTCTGCCGGTGCATCGCGTGATGGGACGCATCTACGTGGGAAGCGTCTTCATCGCTGCGCCGACGGCCGTGGTGGTTTCCTACATTCTGGCCACCCCAACACTGCTTATGGCTTCGCTGATCCAGGCAATCGGTTGGATGGTCGCCACCGCGACGGCTCTCTACTGCGTCCGCACGGGCAGGATCCAGCAACACCGCGAGTGGATGATGCGCGGCTATCCGTTCGCTGCGGTTTTCGTTGTCGTACGCGTCCTGGTCGCCATCCCCGCGATCGCTCGCATGGGAGAGCCCGGACTGATCACTGTGGTTTGGAGCGTCATTGCCATGGCGTGTTTCCTGCCGTCATTCGTGATTGCGTGGCAGTCGCTGGCCGGGAGCCGGCAGACGGCTGAAATCCAGAGTGCAGCGACTGCAGATTGACTTTGAAGCGCTAATCGGGGACTGAAGCGCTGACCGGCTTTCGCAGCAGGAACTGCAAACCCAACATCGCCAGGCAAGCGGCCAGCGGCGCAAGCAGGCCGGCGCGTAGACTCGCCGTGTGTGTCGAGATGAAACCGACGAGCCACGGCATCGTCGCTCCTCCCAGGCATCCGAGGCCAAAGAGCATGTTGCTCCTGAGGCGCGCCTGGCCGCCGAAATATCCGACCATCCACGCCACGATCAGAGGGTAAACGCAGGCGAGACCGAGGCCGGTCGCCACCAGACAAAGCATGGCCGCTCGAAAGCCCGTCACGGACAAGAGCGCCACATCCGATGCGCCTGCGAGGAGAAGTCCGCCGATGAGAAATGCGCGTTCGCTGATCCGAGGAAGAATTGCGGACACCAGAATCCGCCCCGCCACGAGGCCGGCCCAGAAGAACATGGGCGCGAGCTCCCACGGGCTGCCGGCGTGCGCTCCCACGCGTTTTGCAAACGCCGCTCCCCACCCCCCCACGGAACTTTCCACGCCGACGTAGAGGAAAAATAAGCCACTCAGCGCCAGGACGGTTCGCTTACCGATCGCGGGCCTGACGCTCGTCGCCGCAGCGCTCTTTTCCGCGCGAGGCTCAATGTCCAGTGTCGCGAGGCCAAGAGCTACGAGAGCCGCGAGACACGCCACGCAATACAACAGCGGCCCAAGCCGGTGCGCCCGTTGCGCGAATAGCACCAGCGGCGGACAGGCAATCGCGCCCGCGCCCCATGCCACATTCAATATGCTGAGCGCAGCGGCGCGGCGCTTCGGAAAAATCTCCGTGACCCACAGGTTCGAACCGGAGAGCGCCAGACCAAGCCCGATTCCGAAGACTGCCGTGGCCGGCAAGGCCAGGCGCTCACGTCCCAGGGCAAGTCCCGCGACGCCGAGACCGATCAAGGCGTAACCGGCGGTCAGGGTCGTCCTGTAGCCGCGCCACGAAAGTAGAATCCCCAGAAACGCGACACCGAGCAAATTCCCACAAAACTGCAAGGTGAAAAACAATCCGGCGCGTTCGTCGCTCAACGACCAGCGCGCAATCAGAATGGGAAGGATGGGGCCTAGGAGGATTGTGACGACTCCCCCCACGGCAAAGCCGAAATGAATGACGGCATTCGCCGCCGCGCGATGGGGAAGATCGTCGCTCAGGCCGAGGTTCCGCCGATGTTGAGTTTCTTGACGGTCAACTTGACCGTGAGATAGGTGAACTCTGGCATACAACTCTTGCAGGCGTCAAAGACGTCGGTGGCCGCCGTGCCCTTGGGTACGATCACGCCGCGCTGCACTTCAAAGTCTTTCACTTTGGATTTGTCGAATTCACCCAACGACGTCCGCGGAATCAAGACGTAGGTTCCGTCAATGAGCGGCACGGCGGTGGCCGTATTCACGAGGTCCTTGGTGTCCTGCGTGGCGTACACATCCACATTGGGCGCCCGGAAAACCCAATCGGTGTGGGAGACAGCCATCCAGTAGGCGAAGACGCTGTCCACAGCGTGCAGAGCAGGGGTGGCGACCGCGGGCAGCGTGAACAGAGGCGAAAATTTCACGGCTTCCTGTAGCGTGAATCCGATGAACTTGCTCAGAAACGACTCCGGTTTTTGTAAAAACAGATTCCAAGTCCAGCGGCCATAACCAGCGGGGAGAGGCATATTCTGCATTCTTCCGTTCGCTGTGTAGTTGAGATCGGTCATCTGCACTGTGTTCTTGCCTTTCACCGGGTTCATTGCGGCGGCGGCGACCCAGGCCATCGGTTCGAGAATGGGAATGATCGGCTTGCGCTGCTGGACGTCGATGCGCAGCGATGCCGTGTTCTGATTCTCGAACTTATCAAGTTCTCTGCCGGCCGGCCGGAACCCGTTGACCCACATGTTTACGGAGACATCGCCTTCCGGGGTGAGTTCGGTGTCCGCGACCTCGGAGATGGAGCGAAAGCCATGCTCCTCGGTGAAAATCAGAAATTCAGGCAGGAGCGCTTCGTCTTGTGGCTCTTCTGGGCCGCCGCGCTGGAGCGTGTCCCGCCGCACCTGTTTCGTCCAGAAATTGATCACGTCCTGATCGAGGACGACCGGGGTGGGGCTCTGCTGTTGTTGTTGCGCAGCGAACGCCATCATCGGGCCCAATAGCGCTGGAAGAGCGGCTCCGGCCGCGGCCCCTGTTGCGGCGGAGGTGAGGAAATTTCGGCGGTCAATCGTCATACGGTCTCCATACTGAAACGCGTTCGTACGTGTGTACTCCCTGCACTGGCAGAAGTCAATTGGCCGGCCCTTATTCAAGCCTCGCGCCACACTAGTACCAGGCGGAAGTACCAGTATCTTACGATGCGACAAGTACCTCCGATGGATGGACGAAGCGCGGCCCGTCCTTCAGAATTTGTTCCAGACTGGCACAGGCGGAGGGCCCAAGTGAGCTGGCTTGAAACACTTGTTGTGGATAATCGCAGGCTTGAAACCTGGCCGAAAGCAGACCGCAGAAACAAGCGGCGCTCGAAGGTCGGGATGACCTTTCGCATTTGGTTCGATGATCTTTCGCTCAAACCGATGACCGGGCGAACGCGAGACTTCAGCCGCAATGGGATGTATTTCGTCTCGCTTCCGGGGAACTTCCGCCGTGGATTGCGCGTCAGCGTCGAGCTTAGCCGGGAAAACCAAGCCAGCGACCCCTGGCGGATCCCCGGCAAAATTGCGCGCGTCACGAAGTTGCCGAACTCGCTCTACGGGATCGGGATCGAATTCCTCCACAAGTACAAGCCCTGAATTCTCAACGCTTTGAACCGCTGCAGGCAAGTCCGCGCGCCAAACCGCCCGCAAGCCGAGACTTAGGCAAGGCATACCATTTCGATCACTACTTTAAATTGCCACCTGTACCAAGGGACAGGTACGCAAGAAAAAGGTACAGGTAGCCCCGCTGGAAACGCACTCTGGCGGCCTCATTGTTGTTTCATACCGGAGCATTTAACCTGTGCCTGCAAGGAACATCTGAGGGAAGACACAATGCCAACCGTATCTTCCGCGAAAGCGGACTCCATCGGGCAGGCCGACCGCCAGAGCGAACGCCGCCTCGGCGAGCGCATTCCTTTGGCTGCGCGCATCGAAATCCTCGAGAAAAGCACGAACGCCGCCATTTCTGGCCGCGTCTCGGACTTGAGCCTCGGGGGATGTTACGCGGACGTGCTCAACACGTTCGCCGAAGGAACACAGGTCCAGGTACGGATCGAGCACGATCTCAAGAGTGTGGAGCTGGATGGTGACGTGCGATTCACGCAGCCCGGACTGGGGATGGGAATCCGCTTTCACACCGCCACGCCCCAGCAACTGGAAATCGTGACGCATTGGATTGGGCTGCAAAACGGCGACTCAGCCGACGAGACGAATCTGTGGCCGCAAGATCAACCCAAGGTGGAAAGCGCCGCCCTGCCGAATGATATTCTTGGCGCGCTGATTGAGATGCTGGCGCGCAGAGGAATTCTGAGCGAAGAAGAAAGAGAAGAGTTGCTCGGGCGTCTCTAAGATTGCGGCAACCCCATCGCCACTACGCCGCGCGGGCTTTGCAACGAGCTGGCGAAGTGGAATCGAGGATCCGGTCATGGCCAGGCGAAAATTGGGAGAGTTGCTACGCGAGCGGGGGCACATTTCCGCAGCGGATCTATCAAAAGCCATCGAAGCGCAAAAGACAAAACTTGTCCGGCTCGGCGAGGTTCTCTTCGAGCGATCGTTGGTGGACAAGGATTCGCTCATCAGCGCTATCGCGGAAGTGTCGGGAATTCCGTACGTGGATTGCCAGAAGATCGAGCCCGATCCGCAAGCCCTGAAACTCATTCCAGCAAAACTTGCCGAGAAATACTGCGCGCTGCCATTGCGCGTTGACGGGCGCTGCCTGGTGATCGTGATGGCGGAACCGCAAAATCTGGATTCCCTTTCGCAGATTCGGTTTTCCGCGGGCTGCGAACTCTCTGCGCGCTTCGGATTCCGCAAAGAAATTCTCCGGGCCGTCCGGCGGCACTATCGGCTCGGACCCGATATCGATTCGCTGGACGATTTCACCGACGATGAAAACGCCGAGGCGGCGCGGCAAATGGAATTCATCTCCACGAGCAAGCGCGACAGCAACATCGAAGCCTTGCGCGAATTGCAGGCGGAGTTGCTCCACCGCCGCACCCCGGCGATTGAAATCACCTCTTCGGTACTTCATGAAGCGATCCGGACGGGCGCGAGTGATATTCACATCGAAGCGCTCGGAGACGAAACGCTGGTGCGGATGCGTCACGACGGCGTGTTGCAGGAGTCGCGACGCTTGAACCGCGGCATCCACAATGCCCTTATCTCCCGCATCAAGATTTTGGGCGACATGGACATCGCGGAGCGCCGCAATCCGCAGGACGGCCGCTTCATGGTGCGGATCGGAGAGCGGCGTGTGGATTTCCGCGTGTCGAGTCTCCCGACGCAGTACGGCGAGAAAATCGTGATGCGGTTGCTGGACGCCAACACCAACCTGAAATCATTCAGCGAGCTCGGATTGCCGCGCTCCCTCGAAAGCGCGCTGGACGATCTCCTGCACCTCCCACAAGGAATGATTCTCGTCACCGGGCCGACCGGCTCCGGGAAATCCACCACGCTGTATGCAGGGTTAAGTGCGGTGCTGAACCCCGCCGTGAACATTGTCACAATTGAAGATCCTGTGGAGTACGAACTGCAAGGGATCAATCAAGTCAACATCAACACGAAGACGGGAATGACGTTCGCGAGCGCGCTGCGATCCGTTCTGCGGCAAGATCCCAACGTCATCATGGTGGGCGAAATTCGCGATCGCGAAACCGCCGAAATCGCGATGAAAGCCACGCAAACCGGGCACCTGGTGCTATCCACACTGCACACGAACGGCAGCCTGGAATCAGTGATTCGCCTTCTGGATCTCGGCGTGGCGGGATACCTCATTGCCTCGTCCGTGAGCGGCATTCTGGCGCAACGGCTGGTGCGCAAGTTGTGCGGCTGCCATGTCGAGCAACCCATCACAGATGAGGAAGCGCTGCGCATGGTGAAACTTGGCCTCACGGATCCGCCGGCGACGATGAAGATGGCGGTCGGGTGCTCCGAATGCAACCGCACCGGCTACAAGGGCCGCATCGGCGTATACGAACTCCTGCAACTTGACGACACCTTGCGTTCGGCGATTCGCACCACCGTCCGGCTTGAAGAATTGCGCGGGTTGGCGCGCAGCAGCGGAATGAAAACACTCGCCGACTGCGCTCTCGATCTCGTGCGCGACGGCGTGACCACACTCGATGAAATTCTGCGCGCGGTTCCCATGCAAACGAGCCTCGGACTGATGTGCGAAAACTGCTCGCAGGCCCTGGCGCCCAAATTTCACTACTGTCCGTACTGCGGAACACGGCAGAGCGCGTCCGCGGGCGCCGGGTTTGCGCAATCGAATGAGATTGAAGTCGAGACCGGCGCGCTCCTCGCTGGAAGTTTAGGGCAAACGGCAGAGCGCCGCAGAGCCGTGAAACGGCCGAGCTGAAATTTTTCTCTCACGCGCCCGCGCAAGCTAGGATTTTTTCTTTTCTGAGATGGTCTTGGCCTGTAGGAAGAGCAACAGGTAATCGCGCCCGCCCGCCTTGGAGTCCGTCCCAGACATATTGAAGCCGCCGAACGGGTGTCCACCGACGAACGCGCCGGTGCATTTGCGGTTGAAATATAAATTGCCGACGTGAAATGCGGCTGCGGCCTTTTCAAGTTTCTTGGGGTTGCGCGAGTAAACGGCGCCGGTGAGGCCGAATTCCGTGTCGTTCGCGATCTCCAGCGCGTGATCGAAATCGCGCGCGGGAATCACGGCGAGCACCGGACCAAATATTTCCTCCTGCTCGATACGCGCTTTGGGAGCGACATCCGCGAACACGGTCGGTTGGACGAAGTAACCGTTCCCGGGCGCAAGCCCGCCGCCCGTGAGCAGACGGCCTTCCTGTTTGCCCACCTCGATGTAGCCGAGGATTGTGTTCATCGCAGTCTGGTTGACAACTGGCCCCATACTATTCGCGGGATCCTCAGCCGCGCCGACGCTGATTTTGCCCACGCGCGCGACCAGCTTTCGCAGAAACTCGTCATACACTTTCCGCACCACGATCGCGCGGGAGCACGCCGAGCACTTCTGCCCCTGGAAACCGAAGGCAGAAGCGGCGACGCCTTCGACGGCGGAATCGAGATCGGCGTCGGCGTCCACAATGATGGCGTCCTTGCCTCCCATCTCGAGCACCGTGCGCTTGACCCAGATTTGCCCCGGCCCCGGTTTCGCGGCCAGCTCACCGATGCGCAGGCCGACGTCCTTCGAACCCGTGAAAGCAATGAATCGCGTCTTGGGATGCAGCACCAGAACATCGCCGACCACAGACCCGGCGCCCGGACAAAATTGCAACGCGTTTTTCGGCAGGCCCGCTTCGTAGAGCAGCTCGACGAATTTGTATGCGATGGTGGGAGAGTCGCTCGACGGTTTCAGCACCACCGTATTGCCGGTGACGAGCGCGGCCGCCGCCATGCCGCCCATGATCGCCGCGGCAAAATTCCAGGGAGGGATCACGATCCCCACTCCTAGGGGAATGTAGACGAGATAATTTTTCTCGCCTTTGACGGGCGTCACCGCCTGCGGCCCGGCCAGGCGAAGCATTTCGACCGCGTAAAATTCGCAGAAGTCAATTAGCTCGGCGATGTCCGCGTCGGCCTCAGGCCACGTCTTGCCCACCTCGTATGTAAGCCACGCGCAAAACTCGAATTTGCGTTTGCGAATTTTTTCCGCGACGCGAAACAGCAGCTCGACGCGCTTGGCGACCGGAACAAGCCGCCACGTCTCGAATTCGCGCGCGGCCTCTTCCACGGCTTTGCTCGCGAGTTCGGCCGTGGCCTTGGAGAAAATTCCAACCACGCGCGATGGCTTCGACGGATCGATCGAGCGCAGCTTGTCTTCGGTGCGAATATGCTTGCCGCCGATCCAAAGCGGATACTCGCGTCCCAATTGGCTCGCAACTTTCTTGAGCGCCGCCTGCATGGCCTTGCGATTCGCCGGCTTGGAGAAGTCGGTCAGCGGCTCATTCGAGAATGGGCGGCGATGTGCGCGGGATTTGGATGCGGCCATGCAGAGACTCCTTCTTGCGGCATTACACGGGCCGCGCGATGACGAGAACAATCAACATTGTAACTTGCGGCGCGCGAGGTGAACAACAGGGCGCGCTCCGATGGGGATTGCGCGGTTGCTCGCGGGCGTAGAGTCAGTTAGGCTCGCGGGCTTGGCGTGATGCGAGGGGAGTGCTGATGGCGCGGGTCTGGGACGCAATCATCATTGGCGGCGGGCACAACGGACTAGTCACCGCGGCGTACCTTGCGCGAGCGGGCCGCGCGGTGCTGGTGCTCGAGCGGCGCGAACTGCTCGGCGGGGCTTGCGTGACCGAAGAGATCTGGCCCGGCTACAAAGTATCCACGGCTTCGTATCTGTGTTCGCTGATGCAGGATCGCATCATTCGCGAACTGGATTTGCCGAAATTCGGGTATCACGTTTACGCAAAGGATCCCGCCTTCTTCACGCCGTTTCCTGACGGGCGTCACTTCACGATGTGGCAGGACCAGAAGCGCACCTGCGAGGAGATCGCAAAATTCTCAGAGCGCGACGCCGCTGCCTATCCCGCATACGAAAATTACATTGAGCGGCTCGCGCGATTCGCCGAGCGAATGCTGCTCGAGACGCCGCCGAACGTGGCGCGCTCGAAGTGGCGCGATCTCGCGGGGCTGGCGGGGCTGGGCTGGGCGCTACGGAAGATGCCGGACGACGAGCGAATCGGCCACGCGAAAATTTTCACCGATAGCGTGGCAGATTTCTTGGCGACGTGGTTTGAATGCGAAGCGCTGAAGGTAACATTAGCCACCGACGGCGTGATCGGAACAAACGGCGGGCCACGCACGCCGGGCACCGCCTACATCCTGCTGCATCACGTCATGGGAAAAGTGGATGGCCATCGCGGGTTGTGGGGATTCGTGCACGGCGGCATGGGAGCCGTGTCAGAGGCGATTGCAGCAGCGGCGCGAGCGGCTGGGGCGACGATTCGCACCGGCACGAGCGTCGAGCACTTGCTGCTGGAAGGCTCGGGCGAAGATGCACGAGCGACGGGAGTCGTGCTAGCCAGCGGCGAAGAGATTCGCGCGCGCATCGTCGTGTCGGGCGTAGACCCGAAGCGAACATTTCTAGCAATGGTAGGCGAGCCGAATCTCCCGGCGGAATTTGCGAAGGCGGTGCGCGAGATTCGCATGAAGGGCTGTTCGATGAAGATCAATCTCGCGCTCGACGGATTGCCGAGCTTCCGGGCGCTGCCTGCGTCGGGGGCCGGTAAAATGCCGTACCACGGCGCGACCATGCATATCTGCCCCGATCTCGATTACGTCGAGCGCGCGTGGGACGAAGCGAAGTTCGGCACGCCCTCGACGCAGCCCATGATCGAGATGACGATTCCTACAATCTACGACGATTCCATCGCGCCGCCGGGCAAACATATCATGGGAATTTTCCTGCAGTACACGCCCTACGATCTGCGCGAATCGAATTGGCACGCGATCAAAGAAAGTTATGCCGATCGCGTAATGGATCTGATCGAGGAGTATGCGCCGGGGTTTCGCAGCTTGGTGCGCGAGCGCCAAGTGCTTTCGCCGCTCGATTTGGAGGAGATTTACGGGCTCACCGGCGGCAACATTTTTCACGGGGAGATGAATCCGGGCCAACTATTTTTCATGCGGCCGGTGCCCGGGTGGGCGAAGTATCGCACGCCGATTCGCGGCTTGTACATGTGCGGCTCAGGAACGCATCCGGGCGGCGGCGTGATGGGCGCGCCAGGCTATAATGCGGCGCGCGAGATTTTGCACGATGGTGGACGGTAGGAGAAAACCCACACACCTAAGGCCGAAGTGTACGGCTTTCGCCGAAAAAGCTATCGCGGCAACATCACGGTCGCCGCTTCGGGAGCAAAACCGTAGTGTGTTAAGCTGTCCAACTCGGAACGCGCACGCCGGCAACATCCCAGCTTACAATGAGCGTCCGGGACACATGGGGAGGTTTCATGCCTCGCGGTTTTTGCGGCAGGCTGGGCATTCTTTTAGTGGCGGCGATCTCGCTTCTTGCGCTGACCCGCGGAATCGCCGCACAAACGCCTCCGTCTTCCGAGACCCCGTCCGCTGCGACCGGAACACGCACTCCCATCCGGATTTACGCGGACCTGACCGATGCGCCGCGGCGAATTTTCCACGCCAGAACGCTCTTCCCCGTTTCGCCCGGCCCGCTGACCTTGGAATATCCGGAGTGGATTCCCGGCGAGCATGGACCGACAGGGCCTATCACGGATCTGGTCGGCCTGAAATTCACGGCGGGTGGCAAGCCGCTCGCGTGGCGTCGCGACGATGTGGACATGTATGCGTTCCACGTGACGATTCCGGATGGCGCGACCGAACTCAGCGTTTCCCTGGATTACGTGACCCCCGCGGAAGGATTGGGATACTCCAGTGGGCCGTCGGCCACGCCGAAAATGGTGTTTCTGGAATGGTGCCTGCTGACGCTCTATCCGCAGGGCGCGAAGTCCGACGATTTGACGTACCTGCCGACGCTGCGCCTGCCCGGTAACTGGAAATATGGCACCGCACTCGAGACTGTGAATCAAGACGACGATGGAGTCATCACCTTCAAGCCGGTCACGCTGACCAACCTGATCGACTCGCCAGTGCTCTCGGGCGAATATTTTCGCTCGATCCCCCTGGCCACGGAGATCAAACCGCAGCACCACTTGAATATCGCCGCAGATTCGAAAGAAGGACTGGATATTTCCAACGACGAGCTGAACAGTTACAACCAACTCGTTCGCGAAGCCGGAGCCTTGTTCGGCGCGCGCCACTACAATCATTACGATTTTCTTCTGGCGCTGAGCGATCGCATGGACGATAGCGGCCTCGAGCATCATCAGTCCAGCGATGACCGCGCGCCCGAGCGCATGTTCCTGGATTCGATGCTGTGGTTGAACAACGCCGATCTCCTGAGCCATGAATTCGTACACTCGTGGAACGGTAAGTACCGCCGCCCGGCCGGTTTGGCGACGCCCGATTACCAGCAACCGATGAAGACCGACATGCTGTGGTCCTACGAAGGCCTGACGGAGTATCTCGGCGAAATGCTGGCCGCGCGCAGCGGCGCGCAGTCGCCGGACGATTATCGCGAGTGGCTGGCTTGGGCTGCCGCCTATCTGAGCACTTGGCCGGGCCGATCGTGGCGTCCGCTCGAAGACACGGCCGTCGCGGCGCAGCTTCTGTATGTCGTGCCGAATCACTCCTGGCGTTCCTACCGGCGATCCGTGGATTTCTACGAAGAAGGCGCGCTGATGTGGCTGGAAGCCGACGTGACGATCCGCCAGCTCACGCAGGGCAAGAAGTCGCTGGATGACTACTGCCGGCTATTCTACGGAGCGCCGTCCACGCCTCCGGAGATGGTGCCCTACACGTTTGAGGAAGTGACGACGGCGCTGAATCAGATCGCGCCGTACGATTGGCCGAAATTTTTCCACGATCGCCTGGATGCGATCACTCTCCACCCGCCCACGGCCGGAATCACGGAAGGCGGTTGGGAAGTCGAATTCGACGACAAGCCCAACCGGTTCATTCAATCGACGGAAGAAGCCGAAAGCGAAGTGATCGAGAATTTCACTTTGGGCATGGATGTAATTTCCGAAAGCGGCGATAAGAACGGCACTCTTTCCGACGTGATTCCGGGCGGACCGGCGGCAGAGGCAGGCCTGGCCCCGGGAATGAAATTGAAGGAAGTGAACGGGCGCGAGTGGTCGGCGGAAGCCCTGCACGACGCGATCAAATCAGCAAAGGGTTCGGCAGAGCCGATCGTGCTGCTGGTGGAGAACGACGGGTACTCGCAGACCTATCGCGTCCATTACCACCTCGGCGAGCGTTACCCCCATCTCGTGCGCGACGCCGCGAAGCCGGATCTGCTGGGGCAAACTATGCAGCCGCTCACCACAAACCCAGGCCAGTAGATCAGCGCGAATAGATTCACAAAATCTCGAGCGCTCATGCTCATCAATAGTAGATTGAAGGAGACGCATGATCAGGAATCGGCCATCTGAACGGACGCATTCTGGCCTCCTCGGCAAATCACTTTGGACACTCGCGACGATCGCATTCATCTTCCTGGCTTGCGCGATCCAACGCCTGGCGGCGGATGCGGTGGCCATGCCATCGCCCGACCACGTCGTTGCGCCGCCCGTCACGCAAGTGAACGAGGTCACGGACGACTATTTCGGCACGACAATCGCCGATCCCTACCGCTGGCTCGAGGATCAGAGTTCGCCGGCCACGCGAAAATGGATTGATGACGAAAATTCCTATACCGACGGCATGCTCGATTCCCTGCCGGGACTCGACGCCTTGAAAACGCGGCTCGCGAAATTCTTAAAAGTGGATGCCGCGGGCCTGCCGATTGAGCGCGGCGGCCGATACTTTTTCTCTAGGCGGCTCGCCGATCAGGATCAGGCCTCTCTCTACGTGCGCCGGGGTATCGCTGCGCCGGATCAGTTGTTGGTGGATCCCGACGCGCTGGACCCCGACCATCGGTCCTCCGTCGTGCTGGAGGATGTCTCACTCGACGGCAAGCTCCTCGCCTACGGGGTGCGCAAAGGCGGCGAAGACGAAACGACGCCTCATGTGCTCGACGTGGACGCCGGGCACGAGCTGAGCGACGCGATGCCGCGCGCGCTCTACTTCGGCCTCTCTCTCACGCCAGACGGAAAAGGGATTTACTACTCAAAGATGCTTCCGGAGGGCAGTCGAGTCTTCTTTCACCGCATGGGGACGGACGCCTCTACAGATCAGGTGATTTTCGGCCAGGGATACGACACGGCAGTTATTATCGAGTGCGATCTCTCGGAGGACGGACATTATCTCGCCATTGAAGTGAGCTACGGCGCGGCCGCCACCAAAACCGAAATTTGGATTAAGGACCTCGCGCACGACGGCCCGATTCAACCGTTGGTGAAAGGCATCGACGCGCGCTTCGACGAGAGTTTTGCCGGTGACAATTTGATTCTCACCACGAATTGGAATGCGCCGAAGAACCGCGTCCTATGGGTGGATTTGAATCACCCCGAACGCGAGAATTGGAAAGTCGCCGTGCCGGAAAGCGACGGCGTCATCGAAATGGTGACGCCGGCGAACGGCATGCTGGTCGTCGGCTATTCCAAAGATGCCAGCACGCAATTGAGCGTATTCACTCCCGCGGGAAAGTTGGTCCGCGAGATTGCCTTGCCCGCAATCGGCTCCGTGTACGGACTCTCCACGCGCTGGGGCAGTTCGGAGGCGTTCTACACCTTCAGTACCTACACGATCCCGCAGGCCATCTATCGCTACGATTTCAGTAAGACCGCCAGCGAGGTCTGGTGGCGTCCGCAGATCCCGTTCGATGCGAAGGACTACGTCATCGAACAGGTTTGGTTCACGTCGAAAGACGGCACACGCGTTCCGATGTTCGTCGTACACAAAAAAGGGATGAAACTCGACGGCACGCACCCCGCGGTGCTGACGGGCTACGGCGGCTTCAACGTGCCGGAGCAGCCGATGTTTTCGGCAATGGCGGCCGCATGGGTGGAAGCGGGGGGCGTGTATGCGGATGCTAGCCTGCGCGGCGGCAGCGAGTTCGGCGAGGCGTGGCACAAGGCCGGGATGCTGGGCAACAAGCAAAACGTATTCGACGATTTCATCGCGGCCGCTGAATTTCTTGAGAAAAGCGGCTACACCAGCGCCTCGCACCTCGCAATTTCCGGCGGCAGCAACGGCGGCCTGCTCGTCGGCGCGGCGCTGACGCAGCGTCCGGAATTGTTTCGCGCCGTCGTATGCGCGTTCCCGCTGTTGGACATGCTGCGCTACCAAAAATTCCTGGTCGCGAAGTGGTGGGTGCCCGAATATGGCTCGTCGGACGATCCTCAGCAGTTTCCGTATCTCGTCGCGTATTCGCCGTACCAAAATGTGAAGAAAGGCGTCGTGTATCCCGCGGTTCTGTTCTTGACCGGAGATTCGGATACTCGCGTGGCCCCGCTGCATGCCAGAAAAATGACGGCGCTATTGCAGGCCGACGCCGCGCCTGGTCGCCCCATCCTTCTCCACTACGATACGCACGCGGGGCACTCCGGCGGAACTCCCGTCAGCCAGCAAGTGAAGGACTCCGCGCGCATCTTCGCGTTTCTCGAGTGGCAATTGGGGGCCCCAATTCAATAATTCGTACCGAAAAAGTTTCCTTGCAAAAAATGGCCGCTTGCGGCAATTCGGATTTAGAATCCGCTCGGCGGTAGCAGCAGAGCGCACTTCGCACTTGAAAGGTTCACGATGAAGCGAACTGAGAAATGGTTTCTCGCGATTTTGTTGCTGAGTTTCGTTGCAACTGTAGCGCGCGCGCAAGCACCAGCCACGCCGGTGGCGAAGCGGCCCATCAGCATCGACGACCTGATCAATATGGCGCGCGTTCAGGAGCCCCAAATTTCGCCCGACGGGAAATGGGTGGCGTATACCGTGCAGACGCCGGACGTTGCGGACAACACCACCCTTCACAACATTTGGATTGTGTCCACCGCCGGCGGTGACGCGCATCAGCTCACGCACGGCGATTCGGATTCGCTGCCGCAGTGGTCGCCGGACAGCACTAGAATTGCGTTTCTTTCCCAGCGCGACGGAACTTCCGCGGTGTTCGTTCAGCCGGCAGCGGGCGGCGAAGCGCTGAAGCTGACGGCGCTCTCGGGCGATGCGGACAACGTTCACTGGTCGCCCGACGGCCGTTGGATTTCCTTCACGTCGAACGTGTTCCCCGATTGCGCGGACGACGACTGCGACCGCGCCAGACTCGCCGCGGCCGCGAAGGATCCGGTCAAAGCGCACGTGTACGACCATCTTCTCTTCCGGCACTGGACGCATTGGAGCGACGGAAGGCGCAGCCATCTGTTCGTAGTCAGCGTGCAAACCGGGCAGACCCGCGATCTGACGGCGGGCGCGGACTACGACGTTCCCCCGGATGAGCGCGGCGATCCCGGCGACATTGCCTGGTCGCCCGACAGCAAGGAACTTTGTTACACGGCCGTGACGGACCGTCCCGAAGCCACTAGCACCAACGGGGATCTTTTCACAGTCCCCGCAACGGGTGGCGCGAGCAAGCGCATCACGACGAACCCAGGATTCGACGGCCATCCCACCTATTCGCCCGACGGCCGTTTCATCGCTTACCATTCGCAAGCCACGCCGGAGTACGAGAGCGATCTGTTCCGGTTGATGCTTTACAACCGCGCCACCGGAACTTCCGTGCAACTCGCGAAGTCGCTTGACCTTTGGGTGGACACCATCATCTGGGCGCCGGACAGCAAGAATATTTATTTCCACGCGCAAAAAGAGTTCTGGCAGCCCGTGTTCGAGGTCGCCGCGGAAGAAGGCGCTGAAGCGAAAGCCGTTATCAACGAAGGCTTCAACGACAACCTCTCGATCAGCGCGGACGGCAGTTTGTTTGCATTTCTGCGATCTTCCGGGACGATGCCCACGGATGTGTACATCGCGCACAGTGACGGCACCGGCGTGAAACAATTGACGCATCAGAATGCCGAGCGTCTCGCGCAACTAGATTTGCCGAAGCCGGAATTTTTCTGGTTCACGGGAGGCAAGGGTGAGCGCGTGCAAGCGATGCTGACTCGTCCGCCCGGATTCGATCCCACGAAGAAATATCCCCTGTTACTTCTAGCTCACGGCGGGCCGCAAACCGCATGGGAAGACGCATGGGGGGCTTCGCAGTACCGCTGGAATGCGCAAGTGTTTGCCGCACCGGGCTACGTCACTCTGCAGATCAATCGTCACGGCTCGACCGGATACGGCCAAGCGTTCGTGGACGAAATCCAGGACGATTGGGGCGGCGCGCCGTACGAAGACTTGATGAAGGGCGTGGACTACGTCCTCGCGAATTATCCCTTCGTAGACGGAACCCGGATGGGGGCAGCAGGCCCGTCCTACGGCGGCTACATGATCGACTGGATCGCCACGCATACGAATCGCTTCAAGTGTCTGGTGAGCCACGCGGGGCCGTACGACGAAGCCAGCATGTACGGCTCAACTGAAGAATTATGGTTCGTCGAGCACGATTTCAAAGGCATGCCGTGGACAAACCCGCAGGATTACATGAAATGGTCGCCCAGCACGTACGCCGCAAAACTCGGCGAATTCAAGACGCCGATCCTGCTGACCACCGGCGAGATGGACTACCGCGTGCCCTATACCCAAGTGTTGGAATTCTTCACCGCGCTGCAGCGGCAAGGAGTGCCGTCGAAGCTGGCGGTGTTCCCGAACGACGGCCACTGGCTGCTGAAGCCGATGGACAGCAAGTTCTGGTACACCACCGTCCAAGATTGGCTGGCGAATTATTTAAAGTAATTGCGAGAAACGATTCACAGCGTGCGGCGCAGAAGTCTCCCTGCGCCGCACGCTGTGAAAGGACGAGCAGCGAGATGTTTCCGGACTTACTGTCCGAAATCAATTTCTGTCGTCGTGCCGCCCTCCTGAAACTGAACCACCTTACTATCGCTGACCAACAGCGAATCGTAGTCGAGCCTGCTCGGAGCCGAATCCCAAGTGCAGGTCACATCGGCAACAACTTTTCCGTCCTGCTCGAACTTCGCGTCCGTGCCCTTCACCACGAGCGTGTAGTCACCCGCTTTAAGAGCTTTGCCCGCGACTGTCGCATCCGACGCGACGCTCACCGACTTCTTGAGGGAAGACGCAGCCTGTGGCTGAGAAAGCAAAGGAATGGAAACCGACGCAAGAAGCAGTACGAAACCAGCGCGAACCAATTTATGAGACACCATTAGACAGTCCTCCTAAAAGGAAGTTTGAAATTAAACAACCAACCGGGGCGGTAGTGCCCAAGTTCCGAGAGGCTTGCAACGATCCACTGTGGTCGAGTGCACTCTGCACTCTCAATGTTTGGGACGCGTGAAATCTGAAAATGGTTTCACTCGCGCAAATATTTTTTTGCCTGCATTTTACGGCTGCAACGAGCGCCAGCCGCTTCTTTTCCCGTTCGGACTGCGAATTAAAAATGCGGCTTGCTTCCGGCACTCGCTTCATGGGAAAAGAACGGCACGTGAGGCTTTGAATTGGAGGGACTCTTGCTTTTAGGCATCGATGTGGGCACGGGCGGCACACGGGCACTGCTCGCGGACGAGCGCGGCCGCGTAATCGCCTCAGGCACGGAAGAGCACGAGCCGTTCGCCTCGCCGCAACCCGGTTGGGCGCAGCAGAACCCGGCCGACTGGTGGCGCGCCTGCGGACTCGCGGTGAAGAAAGCCCTGTCCGCCGCGGGCAAGAATGCGAGTGAAATCGCGTGCGTGGGTTTCTCGGGCCAAATGCACGGGGCTGTGCTCCTCGATGCCGCAGGCGAGGTGATCCGCCCCGCGCTGATCTGGTGCGACCAGCGCACGGAAAAACAGTCACAGGAATTGGCGGAGACCATCGGCACCGCAAAACTGATCCAGCTCACTTGCAATCCTCCGCTGACGAATTTCACACTCACAAAACTTCTCTGGGTCCGCGAGAACGAGCCTGAAAATTGGGCGCGAGTCCGGCACGTTCTGCTCCCCAAGGACTACGTCCGCTTCCGCCTGACGGGCGAATACGCGATGGACATGGCGGACGCCTCCGGCACGCTGCTGCTCGATGTGGCGCGCCGCGCGTGGTCCGCTGAAGTGATGGCCTCCACAAACATTGAACGCGAACTTCTGCCGCCGCTGTGCGAATCGCCGGATGTTTGCGGCAAAGTGAGCCGCGAAGGTGGCGCCGCGACGGGACTTGCCGCGGGCACGCCAGTTGTGGCCGGCGCGGGAGATCAAGCTGCGGGCGCGGTGGGAATGGGAATCGTGCGTCCCGGCGCGGTCAGCGCCACAATCGGCACGTCCGGCGTGGTCTTCGCAGCGACGGATCGGCCGGCGCTCGATCCGCGCGGAAGAATTCACACCTTTTGCCACGCGATTCCGGGCCGGTGGCACGTCATGGGAGTGACGCAGGCGGCGGGGCTGTCGTTGCGCTGGTTTCGCGATCAATTCGGCGCCGGAACCGACGACGGCCGAGAACCGTACGAGCGGTTATCCGAGGAAGCGGCCACGGCCCCCGCGGGAGCGGCGGGCGCATTTTGGCTGCCGTATCTGATGGGCGAGCGGACTCCACATCTGGATCCGAACGCGCGCGCCGCGCTGCTGGGACTTTCCGCGTCACACACGCGCGCACACGTAATCCGCGCGATTCTCGAAGGCGTGGCCTACAGCTTGAAAGATTCGTTTACGATTTTCGACGAGATGCAGGTTCCGGTGGAGCGCATTCGTCTCGGTGGCGGCGGGGCGCGATCCAAACTCTGGCAACAAATTCAGGCCGACGTTTACGCGCGCGTGGTTGAATTGCTGGAGGCCGAAGAAGGCGCGGCCTACGGAGCGGCGATTCTGGCAGGCGTGGGCGCGGGCGCGTGGAAAAGTGTGGACGAGGCGTGCGATGCCGCAGTGCGCACGGCGGGACGCGTCGCGCCGCAAGCGGTGAGTTCCGCGCTCATGCAGAAAAATTACGGCACCTACCGCCGGCTCTACCCCGCGCTGCATTCCGCGTTCGAACCGCGGGCCTGAATTCCCTGCGCGGCGCTCGCCCCGCGCGAATTATTTCGCGGAGAACTTGTAATCGGTCTCCTCGCTGTACGTCTGGCCGGGCCGCAGCACCGTCGACGGAAAATTCGGATGATTCGGAGAATCGGGGTAATGCTGCGTCTCCAGGCAGAACGCCCCATACTTCGGATACGCAATGCCATGCTTGCCCTTGACGCTGCCATCCAGGCTGATGGCGATATAGAGCTGCACCCCCGGCTGCGTGGTCCAGACCTCCATCGAGCGGCCGGAATTGGGATCCTCCGCGCGCGCCGCGAGCCGCAACTTCCCCGCCTCCCCGTTGACCACGTAATTGATGTCGTAGCCGCCGACGGCCTTGAGCTCCGGCGCGTCCAGGCGCTTGCCAATCGCGGTGGGTTTGCGGAAGTCAAACGCCGTTCCCGCGACGGGCGCGATTTCGCCGGTCGGGATGAGCGTCGCATCTACCGGGGTGTAATCATCCGCGTTCAGAAAGAGAACGTGATCGAGTATCGTGCCTTCGCCCGCGCCGGCGAGATTGAAATAGCTGTGATTCGTCAGATTGAGAACCGTCGCCTTATCCGTCGTCGCCGAATACTGAATCTTCAGCTCATCGTCGTCCGTCAGCGTGTACGTGACCGCTACATCCAAATTCCCAGGATAATTTTCTTCCCCGTCGGCGCTGTGGTATGTCATTTTCACCGCTGCCGCGTGCGCGCCTTCGACCGGCTGGCCTTGCCAGACAACCTTGTCGAATCCCTTGATGCCGCCGTGTAATGAGTTCGGCCCATTGTTGACGGCGAGCGAATACTGTTTGCCGTCCAGCGTAAAAAGTCCCTTGGCGATGCGGTTGCCGTAGCGGCCGACGATTGCGCCGAAATAGGGATCCGTCCCCAGGTAGCCTTCCATGTTGTCGAAGCCGAGCACCACGTCGCGTTTCCGGCCGGCGTAATTCGGGATCCAGAGCTCGGTCAGCGTCGCCCCATAGGAGATCACTTTGGCAACGGAGCCTTTCGCGTTCGTAAGCGTGTACAGATTAATCGTGGTGCCGTCGGGCAGGTGCCCGAATTCGCTGACTTGCACTGTCGCCCTCCTGATATCTTTTGGCTTTTTTGCGGCGTGGGCTCCGGCCGGCCAGAGTGCGCCGGTGATCAATAATCCGGCGGCGAGCAACGTAGCTACGAGGCTCCGTTTCATGCTTTATCCTCCAAATGCGCGCAGCAAACCCGAACCCGCGCGATGCCAACGCTTTTGTATCACACCCGCAAGGGAAATTGCGACCCGCCGCTGCGAGCCGCATTCAATTGCGAACGCGGTTGCAGTGGATGCCATTGACAAAAAGAAATAGGAATGGAACAGTTCGCATGGCTGGAGCGCCAGTGCCCGTAGCCGCGTCGCTAAGGAGCGTCCATTCATGAGAATGAAGTGCGCAAGGTTTCGCCTGCTCTGGCTGGGATTGATCTTTCTTCTTCCCTGCGCCTCATGGGCGCAGGATTCGCAGACGAAACCTCCCTACCTCGATCCCTCTCTGACTCCGGAGCAGCGCGCGGCCGACCTCGTCTCGCGCATGACGCTGGATGAAAAAGCTTCGCAGATGCAGGACGTCGCGGTGGCGATTCCTCGGCTCGGCATTCCCGAATACGTCTGGTGGAATGAAGCACTTCACGGTGACGCCCGCTCGGGCCTCGCGACCGTGTTCCCGCAAGCGATCGGACTCGCTGCAACCTGGGACGTAGAACTTATGCACCGGATCGCCGACACGATTTCCACGGAAGCGCGCGCAAAGTACAACGAATCCATCCGGAACGACATTCGCGGCCGCTATCACGGGCTGACGTTCTGGTCGCCGAACATCAATATCTTTCGCGATCCGCGCTGGGGACGCGGCCAGGAAACTTACGGAGAAGATCCGTTTCTGACGTCGCGCTTCGGCGTGGCTTTCATCCAGGGCATGCAGGGAGATGATCCTCACTATTTAAAGGTGGTGGCGACCGCGAAACACTTCGCGGTGCACAGTGGGCCGGAGCCCTTGCGGCACATGTTCGACGTCCAGCCGAGCACGCGCGATCTCGAGGAAACCTATCTGCCGGCGTTTCGCGCCAGCGTCGTCGAAGGAAAAGTGGATTCGATTATGTGCGCCTACAACCGCATCGACGGTTTCCCGGCGTGCGCCAACGCCAACCTACTCCAGGATCACCTGCGCAAAGACTGGGGATTTCAGGGCTACGTCGTGAGCGATTGCGGCGCCATCACCGATATCGTGAACGGGCATCACTATAAGCCGACGATGGCGGAGGCGGACGTAGCGGCTGTCGAGGCGGGCGACGATCTGAGCTGCGGAAGCGAATATTCCGCGCTCGTCGAGGCCGTGCACAACGGATTGATTCCCGTGGCGGACGTGGATCGCGCGGTCGAACGCTTATTCGTCGCGCGATTTCGATTGGGTATGTTCGACCCGCCGGAGATGGTTCCCTACTCGAAGATTCCGTATTCCGAAAACGATTCTCCCGAGCACCGGCAACTCGCGCTCGAAGCCGCGCAAGAATCCATCGTGCTGCTCAAAAATTCGAACCATACGCTTCCGCTCTCCCCGAAAATTCGGCGGATTGCGGTGATCGGTCCCGCGGCGAGCGACCCTGACACGATGCTGGGCAATTACTACGGGACGCCCTCGAAAATCGTCACGCCGCTCGACGGCGTGCGAGATGCGTTCGGCAACAAGGCGGATGTAAAGTTTTCTATCGGCAGCACGTTCACCGACCATTCCGACTCATTGTTGCCGGCCGACCAGATGATCACTCCCCCCGCTGGTGCAGCGGGCGGGCAGCCGGCGCACGGGCTGCTCGCGGAATATTACGCGAACGCCAATTTCGAGGGCGCGCCGGCGGTGACGCGCGTGGAACCGCGCGTCTATCTGCACTGGGACATGCGTGATCCCGACATCGTCACGAAGATTCCGCGAAAGCAATTTTCGGTGCGCTGGTCGGGAACGCTGCGCGTGCCGTACTCGGGTGAATTTGCGATCGGCGTAATTCGATTGCGTTGCGATGATTGTCTACCGGCGGGCATCGCTTCGGCGCGCATCTATCTGGACGATCAAATTATTTTGGATGAGAGTTCGCAACTCCGCACCAGCCGGATTCCCAGCGAAACGAAGGTGAAGCTCGAAGCAGGACATGACTATCGCTTCCGCCTCGAGTACAAACAGGATCATGGGAGCGTCGGCGTGGAACTGCTCTGGCGGCCACCCGCGGAGGCCTTGCTTGCTGACGCCGTTCAAACCGTGAAAGATTCCGACGTCACGTTGGCGTTTCTCGGATTGAACGGCAATCTGGAAGGCGAAGAGATGAACCTGAACATCCCAGGATTCAGCGGGGGCGATCGCACCAGCCTCGATCTTCCGGAACCGCAGGAGCGTCTACTGGAAGCGGCGATCGCCACGGGCAAGCCGGTTGTGCTGGTGTTGATGAGCGGCAGCGCCATCTCCGCGAATTACGCCGAGCAGCATGCCGCGGCAATTCTCGAAGCCTGGTACGGCGGGGAACAGGGAGGCACGGCGATCGCGCAAACGCTTGCGGGCGAAAATAATCCTGCGGGAAGATTGCCAGTCACATTTTACCGCTCGGTGGACCAGTTGCCGGCGTTTGAGAATTACTCGATGCAAGGACGCACTTACCGGTATTTCACGGGGGATCCGTTGTTTCCGTTCGGCTTCGGCATGAGCTACTCGGAATTTCGCTACTCGAAGCTGAGCGTGACGCCGGTGGCGGGCGCGGCATCGCAATACGACGTGACGGCCCGCGTGGAAAACACATCCGATCGCGATGGCGATGAAGTGGTCGAACTCTACTTCAGCCGCGGCCCCGCGTCGGGCGATGCGATTCGCGAGCTGCGCGGATTGCAGCGCATTCACCTGAAAGCACACGAAAGCCGCGACGTGCAATTTGTATTGAACGCCGCGCCGCTCGATGCCGCCGATTCAACGCTGCCCGCGCCGGCGCCGGG
>Ga0181538_10001330_pt1 | contig 27914 bp, 24 predicted proteins | sample PEATcosm2014_Bin_40_FD_119773 | JGI IMG/M metagenome (GOLD analysis project Ga0181538, IMG submission 119773) | Peatland microbial communities from MTU Mesocosm Facility, Houghton, MI, USA - PEATcosm2014_Bin23_30_metaG | ecosystem: Environmental > Terrestrial > Soil > Wetlands > Peat | place... | reverse complement strand
TTTCTTGAGAGCGTCGGCGTGGGCCTTGCCCCGGCCTTCCGCCATCGCCTCCGCGAAATTGGCGAACAGGCAGGTGAACCAGAGCCAGAAGCAAATCTGGACGTTGAACAGATTGAACTGGCCGGGCAGGAAGAGAATGACGGTTGTCCAGATGGAGCCAAGCCACACCACGAACATGACCAGGTTCTTGATTTCATCGCGCGGGTGCAGTTTCTTGAACGCGTCAATTACCGCCTGCTGGAACAATTCCGAGTATTTGAATTCAACTCTTGTGCTCATATAATTCTATTAAAAAAGCTTGGATGTCTTAGAACATTCGACCCGCCAGCATCAACCCGTGCTCGACAATGGGGCCCAGGCAAAGCACCGGGAAGAAGGTCAGCGCGGCGACGATGATGATAACGCCAGTCAAGGTGAGGCCGAAGGTCCAGCCGTGGGTGGGCAGTGTGCCCGCCGAGGGTTCCACGGTCTTCTTGGAAGCCAGCCTCCCGGCGATAGCCAGCGCGGCAATAATGGGGGCGAATCGTCCGATCCAAATAACAATCCCGGCAGCGATATTGTAGAAGGGGGTGTTGGCATTGAGACCGGCGAAAGCGCTGCCATTGTTGTTTGCCGCCTCGCCAAAGCAGTAAAGGACCTCGGTCAATCCGTGCGGACCGCCGTTGGCCATGCTGGATAGGCCTTGCGGCAGCATCACGGCCAGAGCTGTCGGAATCAGACACGCTGCGTTTGGAATCAAAACGCCGAGGACCGCCCATGTCGCACACCACGCGTCGAGTTTTTTGCCCAGATACTCGGGTGTTCGGCCGATCATCAGACCGGCGATAAACACCGCGATGAGCACATGGCACAACATGCAATACATGCCACAGCCGATGCCGCCGAACATAATCTCGCCAATCAGGATGTTCCACAGCGGCATCATGCCAGCCAGGGGCATCCAGCTATCGTGCATCGAATTGACCGACCCGTTGTCAATCGCGGTGCAGGAGGAGCCCCACAAGATACTGTTCATGACTCCGATCCGTTGTTCCTTGCCTTCCATGTTCGGCATCGCGCCCGCCATCACTGGATTGGGCCGCGTTTCGCAATACCACGCGACCCCGAATGAGAACACATACATGGCCAGCATGACGTAGAACAGACACCAGGCGTGTTTCTTATTGCCGACCAGCAAGCCGAACATGTAAACCTGCGCCATCGGCACGACAATGATCGCCAGCATTTCCCAGAAGTTTGAGAATGGGGTCGGATTCTCAAACGGATGCGCGCTGTTCACGTTGTACCAGCCGCCGCCGTTGGTGAAAAGTTGCTTGATGGCTTCGAACGCCGCCACGCCTCCGAGCGGAATGGGTTGGGTGGCCACTTTGGCATCCACCATGACCGGCACGTTGGTCATGATGGGCGCGCCTTTCGCGTCCACTTGCGGCACATCCACCACGACAGCAGCGCCATTGGTCATGACCGGCTGACCCTTGTCATCCAGTTTCGGAGAGGAGACGACTAACTGGATGTTGGTTGTCACATTATTCCCCTTGTCATCGGTCTTTTGCACCTGGGCTGTGTAAGGCTCCATGAGATTGGCGGTTTGATAGGGCTTGAAGGTCTGGGGAACCCCCTGGCACATGAGCGGAATGGCCCAAAGGGCGGAAATAGGCAGTATGAAATAGAGCATGCCGCGGGTCATGTCGGTCCAGAAATTGCCGATGGTTTTGATCGAGGCCCGTTTCAGCGCCCGCCCCACCGCCACCAAAACGGCCAACCCCGCCGCGCCGCTGAGAAACTGATGCACCATGATGGCGAAGATTTGCGAGAAATAACTCATGGTTGTCTCGCCCGCATAAGACTGCCAGTCCGCGTTGCAGGTGAAACTCCAAGCTTGCATGAAGGCCAGATGCCAGGAGCAGTTGTCCAGGCCTTGCGGATTGAGCGGCAGCCATTTCTGCGTCATGAAAATCGCCATATCCGCCACGAAGCCCACCGTAGCGAACATCAGCACGGCCCAGAAGTATTTCAGCCACGTCATCTCCTCGGTCGGGTCAATCCCCGTCAGCCGGTAAATCAGTTTCTCGATGGGGCCAAGAATGGAGTGGAGAAATGTTTTCTCGCCCGTATAGACCTTGTACATGTAGCGGCCCACCGGTGGCGTGAGCGCTATGCCCAATCCAAAAAAGAGTACGACCTGGATAATTTCGATGGTTGTCATAATTCAATTCGCTAAATGTCAGTTCAATTGCAACGAACTCTTTGCACATGCCGTGCCAGCCGGCTCGGAAAAGTCAAAATCAGCTATGACGCGACAGATTTTTTGCATTTATTTCAAATTATAAACCGATCGTTGGCGGGGCTTTCCGTGCTCACAATGTCTAAATTGCAACACCTGTGGCTACAAAGAAACTCAAAGAATCCAGGGAAATATCAAAATTTCATTAATGCGCTCCGCCGATCATTCTGATAGACGCTTTTTCGGCAAGATAGCAGTTGCTGGTTGCGTCCATCGCTCCCATCGCGCTGCTTGCAGTGGGGAACCTGGTAATGATTTTGAAGCTGTCTGACTCCCCGAAACAACACGCGAGGGGTGGAAACGTGTGAAGAATATCAGAACCGCCGCCTATAAAGCTCATCCAGCGGGAACAGAGGCGAAAACCTGCTCAGGCAGCGGCACTGATCATTTTCGGCGAGGCTGATTGGGCGGTTGCGCAATGGCAATCTATCGGAAGCAGGAGACGATAGCCTGCGCTGCCTTCGGTGTGGATCACACTTTCGTTGCCGGCTCCGTTCAGCTTCCGGCGGAGACTGCGGATATAGACGTGCAGATCGTGGAGCCTGTCCTCCGAGTCGCTTCCCCAAACGCACCGGAGCAAATGTCTGCATGTGACCAGTTTTCCGGCATGCCGGGTGAGTATGTAAAGCACGGCCTCTTCGGTTGGGGTACAAGCCAGTTCGCGACCCCGAATGGCGACCCGATGGGACATAATGTCCACCTCCAAGTCGCCGTTCATAAACAGCGGTCCGTCCGATTCACCCGGTATCGCGCGCTGGAGGACGCGGAGACGCGCCAGCAATTCGGCGGCGCCGAAAGGTTTGGTCATGTAATCATTGGCCCCGCTGTCGAGGGCCGCCACCTTGGTTTTCTCGTCATCCTCGGCCGACAGAATCAGGACAGGAGCCCGGTTCGATTCGCGCAATTGTATTAGCACGGTCAGACCGTCTATATCAGGCAAAGCCAGGTCCAAAATGATCACGTCCGGCCGCCGCACTACTGCTTCCTTAATCCCAGTGTGGCCGCACTCGGCTTCATGGACTTTGTAATGGTGCGGTTCCAAGACGGCGCGCAACAGGCGTCGGATCGGACGCTCCGCATCTATCAGCAAGGCGATTGGATTGGGTTTCATTTGGCATCCTTCATGGCGCCTCGCGGGACAGTCATTCGAAGTGTGTGGATTCACACGCCACTGCACAGTTCGGCGCGGCTGGAACTTCTTTCATGTCACAAATATGAAGTGGCTCGATCCCGGCGGGTAGTAAAAAACAAGTCAAATCCCATAAAAAAGTTGTAAAAAAGCCGAAACGAACAGGAGGTCAACACTATCCCGGCTCTTGATATTATTTTTACGGCCTTTGGCCCCCTTTTAATTATCCCGGAAACTGCTCGTGTGAAATAGTATATCCATGAAAAGCGCAATGAACATTTGCAGCGCGGAGGAGCGGATGACGGTTACTGCTCCTTTCACGCCGCAATCTCGTTTTCACGGAGGATCATCTATGGGTGCATTCGGTTTTGAAAACAAACGGACATCATTAAACTCTCCTGCCTCCTTTCCCACGTCGAATGAACTTCAGGTTGGCCAGGTGTTGGATAGCCGATTCAAGATTCTGGAGGTCGTCAATCGCGGCGGAATGGCGTGGATCTACAAGGCCCTGGACCGCCAGACGGGACGGCCTGTGGCTTTGAAAGTTCCGCTGATGCAGTTTGAGTGCGACCCTGGCTTCTATTCCCGCTTTCAACGCGAAGAGAATATCGGCCTCACCTTGGAGCACCCATGTACTGTGTATATCGTGCCTGTGCCCGCCGCGGACAAGAGCCGGCCTTATATCGCCATGGAGTACCTCGAAGGACAGACCTTGGCGGCCCGTTTGCGCGAAGCAGTTCGACTGCCTGAAAGCGAAGCCGCGCGCATCATCAGCGGCATCTGCGCCGGGCTTGCCTATTTGCACCGGAAGGGAGTGGTGCATCGGGACTTGAAGCCGGAGAATGTCATGCTCTGCAAAGATGGCAGTGTTCGCATCATGGATTTTGGCATTGCCAAATCCGAGAGTGTGCGGCGGCTCACTTTCGGCGCCTTCTCGTCCACGATGGGCACACCCGACTACATTGCGCCCGAGCAGGTCGAGGGAAAACGCGGTGATGCCCGGACCGACATCTATGCCCTGGGAGCCATGCTGTACGAAATGACCACCGGCTTTCCTCCCTACGACGGCGACAACCCGTTTGTCGTCATGAATGCCCGACTCACCGGGGATCCGGAAGCGCCCCGCAAGCGAAACCCGCAGTTATCGCCCGAGATGGAGGAGATTATTTTGCATGCGCTTGAACGCAATCCGTCGAATCGCTTCCCCTCCGCTGACGCCATGAGCAAGGAGTTGAACGACTACAGCGAGGTTCAATTGACGGAACGATCCAAAAGGCTGCAATCCCCCCAACTCTGGAGAGCACGCTTCCCATTGCTGCCGACCATCGTTGTTCTCGCGGCTCTCCAAATAGCGGCTTTCTTTCTTCTCTTCTGGTTTCTCAGCCATTCGGGTCACCGCCGCAGCCCCGCAGCAACGACCAAACCCGGCGTGGTTGATGCGCGACCACAAGTGAAATGAGTTTATGCAAACCATTCTTTTTCATGCCCGCACGACTGCCAATCCGCCCGCTGCCGAGGGTAATGGCGAATCTCGCACGAGCAATCGGTCGCTGCATTGCGCTCAAGGTGAGGGCGCCTCTCGGAACCAGCAAAGCCCCGCTTTCGCTCCCAGGATAATTCTCGTTCCTGTGACCCTGTCGAATCGTTCTTATCCGACCCTGGCCATCGCCAAGAATCTTGCGTGTGAATCCAATGCCAAGCTGGTGCTGCTGCACGCAGTGCAACTGAATATTGTCGGCGAGGAGTTCGGGATTCCGCGCACACGCCTGCTCAATGAACTGTGTCGCAACGCGGAAATGCAGCTGCGTGAACTGGCCATTTGCATGGGCGGCCAGGCGGCTGCGGAAATCCTCGTTTGCGAGGGACGCCCTGCGGAGGCAATCGTCGCAACGGCAACGCGTTTGGAAGCGGACACGATCGTCATGCGTATCAACGGGCACCGTAGATGGCTAAAATGGCTGCACCGCAATACTGCTCTCAATGTGGCCCGCCAGGCCCCTAGCCGAGTGTGGCTGGTGTTTCCGGGCAAGCATGCCGAAACGGTCAATCTGATGATGGTGGATCACACAAGTATCAACCGGCTCTCGCAGCGTCTGGCCTTTCAGGAATCGCAAAATCCATTCCGATCGCTCCTTCGAGTTCCATTTTCCTGATTTGGCCGCACTTCATCTGGCTTTAACCCGCACAAATAAAATGACACCCTTGGCTTGGAGCACTTTTCTTCTTGCGGCAATCATGGAAGTCGGCGGAGACGCCGTTATCCGAAAAGGCCTGCGCGGAGGTGGTGTTTTGCTGATTGGTGCCGGTTTTCTCGCTCTAGGCTCCTACGGAATCGTCGTCAACACGGTGCGATGGGATTTCTCGAAGCTGCTCGGAGTTTACGTCTGCCTTTTTGCGCTCGTCAGTATTCTCGCGGGCAGGTTTGTCTTTAAGGAAACGATCCCTCTTTCGACATGGCTGGGTTTGGTCATGATCATTCTCGGTGGCCTGGTCATCCAGTTCGGAGGCCGTTGAAATGGGACGGAAACGTCGCCACTTCCTGAAATTTTAACAGGATAAGCCGGCTTTTACACATTTTTTACGCTTCTGGCGTTGTCTTTAATACCACGCTTGCTCCGGTTCGTGCGACTATGGCCCAATGAATCACGATGAGCTGTGACCGACCGCCGCCTTAACCCGGATGCATTGTTAAGCGCGCTCAAAAATGAAGAGGCGCGTCAAAACCGCGCCAAACTCAAGGTCTTCCTGGGCATGTCGCCCGGCGTCGGCAAGACCTACGCGATGCTGGAGGCCGCGCGCCGCGAATTGGCGGCCGGAACCGATGTTGTCATCGGCTACGTGGAAACGCACGGACGCAAAGAGACCGACGCCTTGACTTTGGGGTTGCCCAGCATTGCACACAGCAAGCTGGAACATCGTGGAGTCGAACTTACCGAGATGGATTTGGATGCGGTCCTGGCGCGCCGGCCGCAGCTGGCCCTCGTGGACGAACTGGCGCACACGAACGCCCCCGGCTCACGCCACCCCAAGCGTTGGCAGGACGTGAAGGAGTTGCTGGACAGCGGCATTGATGTGTTCACCACGATCAACGTCCAGCACCTCGACAGCCGGGCGGATATTGTGCGCTAGATCACCGGCGCCGAAATCCGGGAAACCGTGCCGGACAGCCTCCTTGATTCCGCTGAGTTGGAATTGGTGGATCTTCCGCCCGCGGAACTGCGGGAACGGCTCCAGGAAGGCAAGGTTTATGTCCCTGACCGCGCTGCCGCGGCCGCCGCCAATTTCTTTCGCGAATCGAACCTCACCGCTCTTCGCGAGATCGCCCTGCGTCTCGTAGCGGACCACGTTGGTGAAGACACGCAGGAATACCATCGCACCCAATCTTCGGCCGGGCCGTGGAAAACGGGTCATCGCTTGCTGGTCGCGGTAAGTCCCAGCCCGTTCTCCGAACCGCTCATCCGCTGGACGCGCCGAATTGCCGACAGTCTGAAATGCCCATGGGTTGCAGTGCATGTCGAGAGCTCGAAGCCGCTCACCGAGGCGGCTCAGGCCCGGCTCGAAAAGAATTTGGCCTTGGCCCGCAACCTGAATGCGGAAGTCATCACCACGGCAGATGAGGATCTCGTGAGCGGACTCCTGCGAACCGCTGACGAATACAACGTAACGCTGATCATTGTCGGGAAGCCGGTCACCGATGGTTTTCTGGAGCGGTACCGCGCAGGCCGCTTTCTGCGCCGGCTCGCGCGTGCCAGCGGGAATATTGACGTCCAGATCGTCCGCGCGGAAAAAAGTGAGGGTGTCCGCGCCAAACCCGGGTGGCATCTGGCCATCGAGTCCGGCTGGAAACAATATGCGGTCGCCGCCGCCGCAATTGCAAGCGTGGCCTTGGCCTGCGCGGTGTTGGAGCAGTTCACCGGGCCGCGAGTTCCGGGATTGGTGTTCCTGCTGACGGTCGTCGTGTTGGCACTTTTTCTCGGGCGTGGTCCGGTATTTTTCGCTGGCACCCTCAGCGCGCTGGTGTGGGATTATTTTTTCCTGCCGCCCCGCTTCACTTTTAGCATCTCCCGCGCGGAGGACGCCGTCTTGTTCGGCTCGTATTTCGTGATCGCGTTGGTGCTCGGGCAACTGGTTGCGCGGATTCGAACACAGGAAAAGGCCGAGCGCCGCCGGGAACATCGCGCTCTGGCGCTCTACCGGCTCACACGCGAACTCGCGCAAGCCGGAACTCGTGACGAGGTTGTGTGGCAGCTTGCGACCGAGGTGGACCGAGCTTTTCACGCCCAGTCCGCCGTCGTGTTGCCAATCGGGCAGGGGCTGGCCCCTCACCCTGACAGCTCGCTTGAGCTGACAGACAAAGACCTGAATGTCGCCCAATGGGCGTTTCACCACCAAGAGGCTGCCGGTCGGTTCACCGATAATCTGCCCGGCCCGGAAGCCATGCATCTGCCGCTCACGACCGAGAGGGCCGTCTTGGGCGTGCTGGTGGTGAAACTGCCCTGCAAGACATTGATGCTCGCACAGAGGAATTTGCTGGAAGCTTTTGCGCGGCAGGCAGCCCTGGTGCTGGATCGCGTGGCCTTGCGGGCTGACGCGGAGCAGAGCAAATTGGTCGCCGAATCGGAACGCCTCAGCAATGCGCTGTTGAATTCCATCTCCCATGAATTGCGAACGCCGCTCGCCATCATCACCAGCGCCACCGGCAATCTCGCCAACGCCACGCACGGACCGGGCGAACTGGGCGATGCGATGATCGCGGAAATTCAAGAAGCCACCGCCCGCTTGAATCGCCTGGTCGGAAATCTGCTGGATGTGACCCGGCTCGAATCCGATCACGTCCGGGCCAAACTCGATTGGAGCGATGTGGCCGACTTGATCCATACCACCGTCCGCGCGTTGGAGCGGGAACTGGATGGCCGCGAAATCAATGTGGAAGTCGCGGAAAAATTGCCTTTGGCGCGGCTCGATTTCACTTTGACGCAACAAGCGCTTTCCAATCTTCTTCTGAATGCGGCGACTCACACTCCAACCGGCACGGCCATTGGAATCGAAGCGCGCCATCAGGACCACTTTCTTGAATTAAGCGTCGCCGACAACGGTCACGGCCTCCCCCCGGAACTTCTGCCCAAAGTTTTCGAAAAATTCTTTCGAGCACCCTCCGCGCCCGCGGGAGGCAGCGGTCTCGGCCTGGCGATTGTGAAAGGTTTTGTCGAGGCTCAAGGCGGACAGATTATCGCCGCCAACCGTCCGGAAGGCGGCGCGGTTTTTACGATTCGCTTGCCTCAAACAAAGCAACCGCCCACCACAGGACCACTCTTGTGAACAATCCCTCTGACAAACCCCAGACCACGGCCCTCGTGATTGATGACGAGCCGCAAATTCGCCGGCTCTTGCGGGTGATACTGGAAAGCAACGGCTTCCGCGTTTTTGATGCGGCGAACGGGCAGGACGGCATCGCGCAAGCCGCGCAATGCCGACCGGATGTCATTTTGCTCGATCTCGGCTTGCCCGACATGGATGGCGTCACGGTGCTCAATCGTCTGCGTGAATGGAGCCAGGTGCCGGTTATCGTCCTCAGTGTGCGCGATCGTGATAACGACAAGGTTGCTGCGCTGGATGCCGGCGCTGACGATTACATCACAAAACCCTTCAGCACGAATGAACTCCTGGCTCGATTGCGTGTCATGCGCCGGCACTCCCATGGACCGGTGAGCCTAGAGGTGTTCCGGTCTGGAAACCTGGAGGTTTATTTGATCGCTCGCGTTGTCAAGGTCAATGGTCAGGAAGTGAGGTTGACAGCGACGGAATATGCTCTGCTGCGTTTTTTTATTAAACATGCAGGAAAGGTGCTGACCCACCAGCACATTCTGCGCGAAATCTGGGGTCCAAACCAGATTGAACAAACCCATTATCTGCGTGTTTACATTGCCCACTTGCGTGAAAAACTGGAAGCCATTCCGGCAAAGCCAGAGCTAATCATTACCGAACCGGCGGTGGGTTATCGCTTGATCGAAAAAGAACCGACGGTGCGGAACACCCCGACCAAAGGGTCATGAACACATGGAGCGGGCGGTTACTCGCGGCGCGAAACCAAATGCGTCTGCCGTGGCCCGCAGCCGGGCAAACTGCACTACTCTTGCCCACAGCGTAAGGAATCGCTTACCCGCTTGTTAGAATTTGATTAGCTTTTGATTCAAATCTGGGCCGCCTCAGCCAGCCCTCGGGCATGGGTGTTTGCGGGGTGTTTTGCCATCTGTCAAGCATTGCATTCCGACTTGTGACGTCAAGAAGTGCCTTCGCATCTTTATACATTCTTTACACCAAAGCGTCCTGTTTTTATGCGCGTCACACTCGCCGGAGAGATAAATTGAGCAGTAATGAAAATAAATGAAATTGTTCAAGTTGCCCTGTTCTTCGGCCTCCTGATCGGCCTGACCCCGATCCTCGGCAGGTTCATGGCGCGCGTTTTTCAAGGCCAGAGAACTTTCCTCCATCCGCTGCTGCGGCCGCTGGAAAGAATGGTCTATTGGGCGGGCGGGGTGGATGAGCAGGCGGAGATGACCTGGAAAGGGTATTTCCTCGCGGTGATCGTCTTCAACGTCGTCGGCATTCTTTCGCTGTGGGCGTTGCAAATGACCCAAGCGTGGCTGCCGCTCAACCCGCAACACCTCGGAAACGTCCAGTGGGCCTTGGCGCTGAATACGGCCATCAGTTTCATAACCAATACCAACTGGCAGGCCTACTCGGGCGAAAACACCATGAGTTACCTGACACAGATGGCCGGGCTGGCCGTCCACAATTTCCTCAGCGCCGCCACAGGTATTGCCGTCCTCCTGGCCGTCACGCGCGGCTTGAAACGTGCCTCCGCCTCAACCCTGGGCAATTTCTGGGTGGACCTCACGCGCTCCACCCTCTACGTGCTCCTGCCGTTGTCGGTGGTTCTGGCCACAGCGTTGTGCGCCCAAGGTGTCGTGCAGAATTTCAAGCCCTACGCCACCGCCAACCTGATGGAGTCTTACACCGCCCAGGTCCAAAAATCTGATGACAAAGGCCAGCCGGTCACGACCAATGTCGCCATCACCGTGTCGGCGCCGCTACTGGACGGGCAAGGCAAGGCCGTGATGTCCAATGGCGCGCCGGTGATGGCTGATGTGCCGCAAAAAGACGCCAAGGGCAATGTGATGATGACGAATGTTCCCGTGATGGTAGATCAAAAGGTCGAAACTGCAATGATCCCGACCGGCCCGGCAGCGTCGCAGGTCGCCATCAAACAACTCGGCACCAATGGCGGAGGATTCTTTGGCCAGAACAGCTCCCATCCCTTTGAGAATCCCAGCCCGCTGACTAACTTTTTGGAAATGCTGGGCCTGATTATTATTCCCGCCGGGCTGGTCTATGCTTTTGGCGTGATGATTGGCGACCGCCGGCACGCCTGGTGTTTGTTTGGCGTAATGCTGGCGTTGCTGGTAGGCGAGTTCGCGCTGGCCTGGCACTCCGAGGTGCAGACCAACCCGGTGATGGCCAGTGCCGGACCTCTGCTCGAAGGCAAGGAACAGCGTTTTGGCGTGATGAACAGCGTGCTTTTCGCCGTCGCCACCACCGGAACTTCTTGCGGTGCGGTCAATTCCATGCACGACAGCTTCACTCCGCTGGCCGGCATGGTGCCATTGTGGAATCTGATGCTCGGCTGCATCGTTTTCGGCGGCGTTGGCGCCGGATTATATGGCATCCTCATGCATGTCTTGATCGCGGTCTTCATCGCCGGACTGATGATCGGGCGCACCCCGGAATATTTGGGCAAGAAAATTCAGGCATGGGACGCCACCTGGGCCATCATTGCCATCATGGCGCCCAGTATCCTCATTCTGGCCGGTTCGGCCATCGCGTGCAGCGTGCCAGCCGGCCTGGCCGGCATCAGCAATCCAGGGCCGCATGGCTTGAGCGAAATTCTTTACGGCTACGCCTCCGCCTCGGCCAACAATGGCAGCGCCTTCGCCGGGTTGAGCGCCAACAGCAACTTCTATAATCTGACTCTTGGCGCGGCCATGTTTCTCGGAAGGTTCGTTGTTGCGCTGGCCGTCCTGGCCATCGCCGGCAATCTCGCCTCCAAAAAGACGGTTCCCGCTTCCCCTGGAACTCTCCCCACCAACAACCTCACTTTCGCCTGCGTCTTGTTTGGGGTGATTGTGATTATTGCTGCCCTGACATTCTTCCCTGCTTTATGCCTCGGCCCGATGGTTGAGCATGGCCTGATGCATACGGCCCGCACTTTCTAACAACCGACTCGGAAAACTTATGAGCACCAAAGCTGAAATCAAATACTCTTCGCTGGTCAAACAAGCCGTCATTGATTCGTTCAAAAAACTGAACCCGCGCGACGAGATCAAGAACCTCGTCATGTTCGTCGTCTATATCGGCTCAATTTGGACCACCGTCTTTCTTTTCATTCCAGGGAAATTCTCCGGTTTCAACCTCCAGATATGCCTCTGGCTCTGGTTCACCTGCTTGTTCGCGAATTTCGCGGAGGCGATGGCGGAAGGCCGGGGCAAGGCCCACGCCGACGAGTTGCGCAAAATGCGCACCAAGACCATGGCCCGCAAACTGGTCAATGGCAAAGAAGTCTCCGTGCCGGGCAATGACCTGAAAATCGGCGAGCGTTTCGTGTGCGAAACCAACGACTTCATTCCCGCCGACGGCGAAATCGTCGAGGGCATCGCCACGGTGGATGAATCGGCCATCACCGGCGAGTCCGCCCCGGTCGTCCGCGAAAGCGGCGGTGACCGCAGCGCCGTCACCGGTGGCACCCGCGTCATCAGCGACCGCATTGTCGTCCGCGTTACCGCCGAGGCGGGCAATTCATTTCTGGACCGCATGATCAGCATGATTGAAGGGGCGCGCCGGCAAAAAACGCCCAATGAAATCGCGCTGAACATCGTGCTGGTGAGTCTGACGGCGTTGTTCATTCTGGTCGTTTTCACCCTGCCGCCCTTTGCCCGATTCAACGAAGCCCAGGCCGGCCAGAAGGATGCGGTTCTTACGTCGGCCCCGGTGCTGCTGGCGTTGATCGTCTGCCTGATCCCCACCACCATCGGCGGATTGCTCAGCGCCATCGGCATCGCCGGCATTGACCGCCTCATGCGCCGCAATGTCCTGGCCACCAGCGGCCGCGCCGTCGAGGCCGCGGGGGACGTGGATGTGCTTCTGCTTGACAAAACCGGCACCATCACCCTGGGCAACCGCATGGCCACGGAGTTCATTCCTGCCCCGGGCGTCAAAATTGAGGAATTGGCCGACGCCTCCCAAATGGCGTCGCTGGCGGACGAAACCCCCGAAGGCCGCTCCATCGCCGTCCTGGCCAAGGAAAAATACGGCTTGCGCGGGCGCGATGTCACCACGCCCCACGCCCGGTTTGTTCCCTTCACCGCCCAAACCCGCATGAGCGGCGTGGATCTCGGCGACGGCAACGGCGGGGTCAAACACCGCATCCGCAAAGGCGCGGCCGAATCCGTTTTCCAATTCGTCGAGCAACAGGGCGGCGCGAGGGACAAAACCGTCTCGGCCACCGTGGAGGAAATCGCCGGCTCCGGTGCCACTCCGCTGGTCGTGGCCGACAACGGGCGCATCCTCGGCGTCATCCGGCTCAAGGACATTGTCAAGGGCGGCATCAAGGAGCGGTTCGCCCAGCTTCGCAAAATGGGCGTCCGCACCATCATGATCACCGGCGACAACAATCTCACCGCCGCCGCCATCGCCGCCGAGGCGGGCGTGGACGATTTCATCGCCCAGGCCAAGCCGGAGGACAAGCTGGCCCGCATCCGCAAGGAGCAGGAGGGCGGCAAATTGATCGCCATGATTGGCGACGGCACCAACGACGCCCCCGCCCTGGCCCAGGCCGACGTGGGCGTGGCCATGAACACCGGCACCCAGGCCGCGCGCGAGGCCGGCAACATGGTGGACCTGGACAGCAGCCCGACCAAGCTCATCGAAGTCGTCGAAATCGGCAAGCAACTGCTCATGACCCGCGGCGCGCTCACCACCTTCAGCATCGCCAATGATGTTTCCAAGTATTTTGCCATTCTGCCAGCCATGTTCGGCACTCTTTACGCCGCCAAAGCCGGCGAACACGGCCCGCTCGACAAACTCAACATCATGTACCTGCATTCGCCGGAAAGCGCGATTCTCAGCGCCGTCATCTTCAACGCCCTCATCATCGTCGCCTTGATTCCGCTCGCCCTGCGCGGGGTGAAATACCGGCCGCTGGGCGCGGCGGTCATTTTGCGCAACAACATGCTCATCTATGGCGTGGGCGGCATCATCATGCCCTTCATATTCATCAAGCTCCTCGACATCATTTTAGTCGCCACCCATCTGGTCAGCTAACCTTGTCAACCATCTGAATAATTTATGAAACTCATCATTCAATCCATCCGGCAGACCATCCTTTGGACCATTATCTGCGGCCTCGCCTATCCGGTCGTCATGACTCTCGTGGCGCAACTGGCCTTCCCAGACAAGGCCAACGGCAGCCTCATCATGCGCGACGGCAAAATCATCGGCTCCGCTCTGCTCGCGCAGCAATTCACGGGCAGCAACTATTTCTGGCCGCGGCCCTCCGCCTGCACTTACGGCACCGGGCCGACTGGATTGGTCGCTTCCGGCGGCAGCAACCTGGGGCCGACCAGTGGCGCTCTGCAAACCAACGTCATAAACAACACCGCGGCGTTCATCAGTGGCAACAACCTGCCGACCAACACCCTGGTGCCTGCCGACATGGTATTTGCCTCCTCCAGCGGTTTGGACCCGCATATCAGTCCCGAAGCCGCGCGGTTGCAAATCGCCCGCGTCGCTACGGCCCGCGGCCTCAGCCCAGACAAGGTCATCGCTTTGGTGGACAAATTTAAGGAAGGCTCCCAATGGGGCTTTCTCGGCGAACCGCGTGTCAACGTCTTCCTGCTAAACATTGCCTTGGATGAAATGGACCCGAAGAAGCCCACCCCCTCAGTCCCCGCCAAGACATAGGAGGCCGCCATGAACAGCAAACGCATTTTAATTCCATTGGACTTGCGGCGCAGCACGACCGACGCCCTTCTCTACTTGCAGCAAGCGGCGCCGGAGTCTCCTTTCTGCGCCACCTTGCTTTACGTGGTCGAACTGAACATAGTGACTCCCAACAACCGCCTTTATCAGGAAATCTGCGCCGAGTCGGAAGCCGCCTTGCGCAATCTCTCCATGGCTTTTCTTGGTCACGAAAACGCCGCACGGGTCAGCGTCCGTATCGGCCGCCCCGACGAGGAAATACTGGCCGAAGCCCGCGCCAGCCAGTCCGAACTCATCCTCTTGGCCAGTTCCAAGCCACGGCGCTGGTCTCACCCTTTCCGTTCCCGCACTGTCGAACGCGTGGTGCAGCTTGCGCCATGCCCCACCTTGGTTCTTCCTTTATCCTGGCCCATGTCTTCCGGAGAATGTCAGACCGGGACTCGCCTCCAAGAGAATTTGCTGCGCAATGCTCGTCTGACTCGAAACCAAGTAAGGGGGGACACGGCTTACGCGTAGCCGCACACACGACGGAAGCCGTCTCACGACTCGTGCGAGTGTCGGTAGAGGTGGCTCTCAGGACGGATCGACGGCGTTGCGCTCTTTATCGGTCCAAATAGGTTCCAGAAGAGTTGGTCGCGACAATGGCGAATCCGTCACTCCACAACTTGGTATCCCAGCTTGAACCAGGCAGTATAGATCGCTCCACCGAGCAAACCGCCTAGCAGCGGCGCCAGAATATAGACCATCAACCATCCGATCCCATTTACCTGGAATGGGATGGCGCCCCAGCCAGCGAGCGAAGAAAACACGCGAGGCGCGAGATCTCGGGCTGGGTTTAAGCAGGCCATCGTGAGCGGGCCAAGCAGCGAAATTAACAGTGTTATGGTCAGGCCAATCGTCGCCGCCGTGAGGATCTGTGGTCGGGCCGCATTGCGCGCGTCCGTCGAGCAAAAAATGACCAGCAACAAAATGGCCGTGCCGATGACCTCTGCGCCAAACGCCGCCAAAGGCGACATGCGCGCCCGCGCCTCGTCTGTCAGCGGGTGCCCACCTGGACTCGGAAAGAATTCACCGAACACCATCGCGCTGGCTTCGCTGCCGGGTTGGCCGCGCACCAGATGATTGGCTTTTTCAAACACCACCAGTGCGTCACTAAAAATGAAATAAAGCGCCGCCGCCGCCGCAAAGGCTCCCAGCAGTTGCGCGGCGACGTATGGTGCCACCCGGCGCCTCGGGAAGTCCGACCAAGCCGCCATGCTCACGGTCACGGCGGGATTCAAGTGCGCTCCACTCAGCGCGCCGGTCAGGTAGATAGCCGTGGCGATGCCGAGTCCCCAGACGATGGCCACTTGAAACACCCCCACTTGGGCACCGGTCAAGACAGCCGCGCATACACTGCCGCACCCGAAGAACACGAGCAGGAATGTGCCGAAGAACTCTCCGATGAACCACTTTGGGATCCTCTTCATCAAGAAGGTCACTTCGGCGTCTCGAAACGATGCGTGGGACTTGGTTTGCCCGGACGGAAGTGCTCCAAATGGTCCAATGTTGCTTTCATAGTAGGAAAGGCCCCGGCCGAAGCGGCCAGGGCCTCGCGGACCACGGTGCCGAGCACATCTGGAGCGGCTTCCGCGCGGAGATTGATGATCAATTGGCCATCCGTCACCGGGCTTTCCAGCCTCAGTGAGCTCTCCGGGATAAAGTCATTCCGCACCAGATTCACCACCGCGATTTCACCCAAACGGCCAGAATTCGGACTCAGCGTCATTTTCAAGTGGGCGACTTCGGCCGTCCGGGCCTGCAACCGCATCTGCACCTCCTGGGCCATCCGTTTCAGGAATTTGTCGGAATCGAATCCCTTCCTCGCATCCAGTAGCACGGTGCAATTCAGCCAACCCAGCCGCGCCTCACCGTCTGCATAGACTTGATAGTCCACGTCCATCGCTTTTCCCCCCGCCTGTTCATCGTTTGTGATCCGTGCAAACCACGTATCCAAATTCGTCCCATCGCGGGCCGACACCGCCAGAATCTCCTTCCCCGGGAACTTCAACGCAATGGCCGCCCGCAGAGCCCCCAACCGGGCCGCGTCGAGCAAGTCGGATTTGCTAATGATGACCAGGTCGGCTTCCTCAATTTGTTTGTCGTATATGTAGAGCACCTGCTCTGAGAAGCTGGCGCCCTTTTCCAGGCCAAATACGCGCAGGGCGCGAATCGGATCAATCAGCACGCTGACTGGTGCCACAGTGAAGTTCTGGGCATGCAGCCGCCTGAGAGGATACGTCACCGTGGCTATCAAGTCCGTGCAACTGCCCACCGGCTCTGCGATGAAAACGTCCGGGCGACTTTGTGTGGTCAATTTCGTGGTGGCATCCATCAATGAATTGAACCGGCAGCAGAAGCAGCCGCCTGGAATCTCTTCTGTCGCGAATCCCTGTGATCGGAGCATGGCCGTATCGACGAGGTTCCTTCCCTGGTCGTTGGTGATAAGGCCCACGCGCAAGCCCTCGTCCGCCAGGCGTTTGGCAAGTTTGCCGACCGCGGTGGTCTTGCCGGCGCCGAGGAATCCCCCAATCATGATGTAGCGCGCCTTGGTCCCTGGGGCCGGTTTTGCTGCCTTCTTGGATCGTATTGTATTCATAGTATATCTGCGCAACAGTGCAGATATTTGTCGCCGCCCTCAAGCCATTTCTTCGCCGCCCCAGCGGGGCTATCGCGGGAGTTTATCGAAGCGGAAAGTGCAGCATCCCAACTCCAGCACGTTCCGGTGGCCGGCCAGTTCATCCTTGAGGTTGGCGGCCACGCCATAGAGGCGCTGCCGGCCCAATTTCTCCATTTCCAGCAATCCGGCTTCCTTCAGAATTCGAAGGTGCTTGGAGGCGTTGTATTCCGAGATTCGCAGTCGGTGTGCGATTGTGCTTACGCCGAGTTGCTCCTGGAGCAGAAGGCGCATGATCCGCAGGCGATTCATCTCGCCCAGCGCCTTCATCACGGCCATGCACTTTAATCCGGTCATGCGCTAGAAACTACACTGGAGCGCCGTGTCGGGGCAATCCTCGTCACTAATGTGGAGTGAAAGCATACCACGCCATCATGCCGATTGCGGCGAGAACGACCCCCGCAACCCTGCAGCAGCGCCAGAGACTTTCTTTCTGCGCGCTGCCGGTGACGAATCCCAGGACCTGCGCCCCCGTCGCCACCCCGTTGGCCAGGTGGTACACCGCCGAGGCGATGCCGAGCAAATAAAACTCAGCGATCAGCAAATTCGCCGGGTTTGACGCGCGTCCACCCCAAAAAAGCGACACGGCTTCGGACACGGATGCGAATGCTCGTTGCGGCTCGAACAAGCCGGCGGCGGAATAATGCCCCAGCGCCGGCCAGTGCGTGATCTGATAAACGAAATGAAGGCCCCACCGGGGCATCGTTGCCAAATGGAAGGCCATGAACACGAGCAGAATTACAGCGGTCACACGTTGCAGCCAGTGCCGCGTGTCGCTGCCGTGATGATGTTTTTTGACGCCCATCGTCAATTTTTCCCGGCCCAGTGTGCGCAACCCAAGCGTGACGTGCATGGCGAGAGCTAATACCAAACCAATCTCCAAAACCGGTAGCGCAGCACCAAGTCCACGAATGAGATTGACCACCGTTTGAAATCTGGCAGGCCAAAGACCAAGGGCGCTGACGGTGAGATGCAACAGAAGGAACGCGCCGAGAATGAATCCTGTGATGGCAACGTAATGACGTGGACAGGCATGGCCGCCACATCCGCAGTCGCCCTCCGTTATTGGAGTGGAAAAATCCAGCGACAACAAATCGCGGGGGGAGAGGCTTTGGAGCTTCCTTGAGTGGCAACTGCCGCCGCATTGGCAGCCATCGCGCAGTGGGAGCTTTTTTAGGTCACTCATTTATTTAAGTGAAACTGGGCAGGATGGTCAAATCCAGCCAGAGCGATGCGGTTGCACCACCGTCGCGCCGATTTGCAGGGCCGCTTCGCCCCATTTCCAATCGCCGCCGCCCGGGCCGCCGGTGAGGGAGAGCATTTCACCGAGCTTTTTTGGCATCACATCCACCGGGGCTTCAAATGCCGCTGCGGCGGCCGGTTCTGAATTTTCCAGTTTGCGGTCGAGGACGACGTTGAAATCCATCGCCACATTCGTGCGGGTGTCGCGACAACTGCCGTGGAGGCGCGTCAGTTCATAAAAACAAACGGCTGTCGCGTCATGGCCGGCCGCATCGAACAGGATGCCCAGGTTTTCGCCGGCGATGCCGGCAAGCTTCAGCAGTCCTGCGGCGTCCAGTTTCCAGCTTTCCGTTTGGCCGGGTGGCATCGCTATCACATGGCGGGCAATCAATCCGTCGCGGCCGCCGAGCTTCAGCGGTTTCATCCGTTCGTAACGGATATTCTTCCCGGCATTGGTTTTCCTATAGATTAGAAAGGACATGGTTCTTCTTCAGGTTTGCCACAAGATCTTTGAGTTCATCGTCCATAACTGGAACTTTGCGGCTGACGGCGGCGCGCCGTATTTGTTCCAACAACTCAGCCTGCAATTCCTCAGGAAGGGCCAGGTTCAGTTTTTGCAGCTTGTGCCGGAGCAGACCGCCACCCGAGTGGCGGCCGAGTTCCATGGCAGTGGGAGTGTGGCCGACTTCACCGGCGGAAAACGGCTCGTAGGTTTGGCTATCCGCCAGCAGACCGCTGCAATGAATGCCGGTTTCGTGCCGGAACACCGTTTCGCCCACCACCGGCTTATCCGCCTCAATTGGCCGTCCGGAGGCGCGCGCGACCAATTGACTCAACCCGCTGAACTGTCGCGTGTCCACGCCGCAATCCCGCTTCAAAGTCAGTCGTGCCGCCATCACCACTTCTTCGAGCGAAGCATTGCCGGCGCGCTCGCCGAGACCGTTGACCGTGACGCTGGCGCAATCCGCGCCGGAAGCCAGCGCGGCGATGGTGTTGGCCGTCGCCATGCCCAGGTCGTTATGACCGTGGAATTCCAGGATTAACCCCGGCACGGCGGCGCGCAAGGCGCTGAAGAGATCGCTGGTCTGTAGCGGGTTCAAAATGCCGACGGTGTCCGCGATGCGCAAACGCACAAGTCCGGCCTCTTGCGCGGCGAGCGCGAATTCCATCAAGAACTCGCGGTCGGCGCGAGAGGCGTCCTGTGCGCCCACGGACAGGAACTGGAACGTGCCGCGGAATTCGGCGGCCAGTTCCGCCAGCGTCCGAAAAACCCAATCCCGGTCCTTTTTCCACGCGCGGAGGTGAAGCTGCGACACCGGCAGCGAAAAATGCGCTCCGTGGACACCGCAGCGGGCGGCGGCCAGAAGGTCCCGGCGATTGGCCCGGCACCAGGTGGTCAGGCGCAGCGGCAAGCCGAGGTCGGACACAGCATGGATGTCGTCCACCTCGTCCCGTCCCATCGCCGGAATGCCGATTTCGATCTCAGGCACGCCGGCATGGGCCAGGGCGGTGGCGATGCTGATTTTCTCCGCGCGCGAAAATGCCACACCAGCGGCTTGTTCGCCGTCGCGCAAGGTGGTGTCTATGAGATGAATTCCGTTCATGTTCAGGCAAACAAAGTCGCCGGCGGCAAGCCGGATTTTTGCTCCAGGCTGTCGAGGATGGCCTCGGCGGTTTCAACGGTGGCCTGTTTATACCAGAGGTTTTCGGGATAGATGACCATCACCGGGCCGCTGTCGCAGATGTTCATGCAGCCGGTGCTCGAGACCATGACGTCATCCAGTCCGCGGTCCTGCAATTCGTTGGTGATGTGTTGGAGTATCTGGGTTGATTCCTTTTTGTGGCACGCGCCCTGCGCGCCGGCGGGACGGAAGCTGGCGCAGACGAATATGTGATGATTGGGTTTGCTCATAATTTGATTGGTAGTTGAGTTTTGAGGATTGGGGAGAAATCAGCCGCAACCGGTTCCCGTGCCTTTGCACGAAATGCCGGTGCCGCAGCCGGTGAACCGGCGCTTCATTGAGGCCGGGATCGGCTCCCCGGCGAACACGGCTTTAAGTCCTTCTTCGATAAGACCATTCATTTCGATGACTTTAAGTCCGTGATCGGCAAGCACCTTCTGTGGCGTGGGGCCGGCGGCATTGACGAGCAGCGCGCGGCAGTCTTTCAACGAATCCGCCAACGCGCCCCAGCGCGCTTCCCCGCCGCCTTCATCCGGGGTGCGGCGGATTTCGACCAGCCGGAACGTGCCGGGCCGTTCGGGGTTCGCCTCGAAAATCACCAGACGGTCGGCCTCGCCGAGATGCTGGTTGACCAGGGCGCCTTCGAGGGTGGCCACGGCGGCATAGGGGCGCGCGGCGTCCTCGGCGGGATTCAGGCTCGCGTTGGCGAAATGCCGCAACGTGGCGACTTGTTCAGCGGTCACGCTTTCGCCGACATAGCCGACGGCGTCGGCACGGCAGCGGGCGCAGTGGGACATTTGGGGAAGGTGCAGGCCCGATTGGAGACGCACCCGCGCGGTGGTGAGGCTGTCCGGCTCCGGCAGTTCCTCAAACGCAGCGCCTTTCACGGGCACCAGCGGCATGCAGTTCATGATGTCGGCGCCCATCTCCCCGACCTTGCGGGCGATATCGGGTATGTGCTCGTCGTTGATTCCCGGAATGATGATGGTGTTGATCTTGACAACGATGCCCTTGGATTTGAGGCGGAATAGCGCTTCGGTTTGGCGGGCAATCAGGAGGGAGGCAGCTTCCTCGCCGCGCAAGGGGCGCTTGCCGTCGCGAATCCAGGCATAAATTTCGCCGGCAATCGCCGGATCAATGGCGGTTATCGTGAGGGTGACATGACTGACCTGGAGGGCGGCTAATTCATCAATGTAAGGTCCGATACCCAAGCCGTTTGTCGCCAGGCACAACATCATCTTCGGATACTTGGCGCGGACCAGCCGGAGCGTTTGCATGGTCTCCTCCGGGTTTGCAAAAGGGTCCCCCGGCCCGGCGATGCCGACGACGCTGATTTCGGGCTGTCTTTCGAGGACGTGATCCAGATAAGCCAGGGCCTGCGGGGGCGTGAGCACGGTGCTTGTGACACCGGGGCGGCTTTCATTGACGCAATCGTATTTTCGATTGCAGAAGTTGCACTGCATGTTGCAGCGCGGCGCGACCGGGAGGTGAACCCGCCCGTATTTTGTGTGTGCATCCTTGCTGAAACAGGGATGGTTGTTGAAGTCAATTTCAGTCGTGTTCATAGGTAGGCGTAACCGACTTCCGAGCTGTCCTGTTTAACTTCGAGCATCGCGTTGACAATCCGGTCATAGAGTTCCTGCGCGCCGCGATAGCCCAGGTGCGCCACCCGCTGTCCGCCAATCCGGTCGTGGATCGGAAAGCCGGCGCGAATCAACGGGATGCGCAACGCCCGCGCAATTTGGGAGCCTTTGCTGCTGCCAATCAGAAAATCCGGTTTTAGGGACGGCGCGAGTTCGGCAATTTCGGCAAAATCAAAACCCTCCTTCACGATGCTTTCGGCGGGCAGCAAAGGGGCGGCTTCGCGCAAGGCCGTTTCAAGAAGCCTGCTGCGGCCGCCGCTGGCGCACAGCACCGGAGTCACGCCAATCTCACAGAGAAAGGACGCCAGCCCGACAACCAAATCCTCTTCGCCATAGACGATGGCGCGCTTTTCAAAGACGTACTTGTGGCCGTCAATCAGGCTGTCCACGAGCCGTCCGCGTTCGCGCGAGTATTTGACCGGCGTTTCATGCCCGCTCAAGCCGGCGAGCAGTGCGAAAAACGCGTCTGACTCGCGGATGCCGATGGGCAGGCCGGTCATAAGGCGCGGGACGTTGAATTTCTTTTGGAGCGACGTCCCGGCGGTTTCGGCGCCTGCGAGGGTGCGGCCAAATTCAATCGAGGCTTTCGCCGCGCCGGTGCCCGCTATCGCGGCCAGCGGAGTGCCACCGGATTGCAGTTTCTCGTATTCCGACCAGGTCTCCCCGTCCATCGTTTCGGAGTAATCCGGCAGCAGCGTATAATGGAGACCGAAGTCGGCCAGGATTTCCTTCATAAGCCGCAGATCGGCGGCGGAAACCATGCCGGGAAAAAGGTTGACCGCGCCGGTCTTTTCGCCGGGCTGTCCAAGCTGTTCAACCAGTGCCTTCACCGCCGCGTGGAATCCGTCAATATGCGTGCCGCGATAGCTTGCCGTGGACACCGTGACAATCGGCGCTGTAATGCTGTCGCCGTGTTTCTCTCGAAGGTCATGCAGCAGGCGCGGCATGTCTTCGCCAATGGTTTCGGCCAGACAAGTTGTTGCCGCTCCGATCAGTTGCGGTTGATACTGCCGCAACACGTTCAGCACGCCTTTTTGAAAGTTTCCACTGCCGCCGAAGATCGCGCTTTCCTCATGGAAATTGGACGAGGCGATGTCCATTGGCTCTCGAAAATGGCTGATGAGGTAGCGGCGGATGTAAGTGGAGCAGCCCTGTGAACCGTGCAAAAAGGGAATGCATCCCTCGACCCCGCGGAAGACGAGGCACGCGCCCAAGGGTGTGCATAATTTGCAGGCGTTGCGTGTGGAACTGAAATGCTTCGAGCGCGGTTCCTCTTCTTCCATTGGAGGCGGAACGACCAGGCCATGCCCAACAGGAACGATGGCGTCCGTGTCTTCACGCGAGATCACATGCAAATGGGATGTCGCGGTCATGCGCGGGAAACCTCATCAACACGATTGGCCCGCCTCGGCGCGAATTGCCAGACCGGGCTGGCCACGCTGGCATAAACTTCCTTGGCGAAATTCAACATGCCGACAAAACCAGCCAGTGGCTCCTTTCGTTCGTGGTTATGATCGCAAAAACCGATGCCGAGCTTGTAGGCGATGGGCCGCTCCTTCACACCGCCAATGAACAAGTCCACGTCCTTTTCCAAACAGAACTTCGCCAGTTCGAGCGGATTGGAGTCGTCCACAATAATAGTCCCGGGATCGGAGATTTCCTGGAGCTGGCGATAATCCTCCATGTCGCCAGTCTGCGAGCCAACCACCGCGGTTTCCATGCCAAGCAGGCGCAAGGCGCGAACGAGGGAAAACGCCTTGAACGCGCCTCCCACGTAAATCGCCGCTCTTTTCCCGACGAGCTTTTGCTTGTAACGTTGCAGTTCGGGATAGATCGCGGTGATTTCTTCGCGGACCAATTGTTGCGCCCGCAACATGATGGCCGGATCGTCGCCGAAGAACTTCGCGGCATCATAAAGCGCGGCGCTCATGTCCTCGATGCCAAAGTAGGAAACCCGCTTGAAAGGGATTTGGTGTTCCCGCTCCATCATTTTCGCCAGATGCGTCATGGAGCCGGAGCATTGAACGAGGTTCAACTTCGCGCCGTGGCAGCGGCGGATATCCGCGATGCGAGAATCGCCGGTGATGCATGCCACGACTTCGATCCCCAGGCGTTTATAGTAGTCGCGCAAAATCCACGTTTCGCCAGCCAGATTAAACTCGCCGAGAATATTGATGCTGTGGGGGCCGATGCCGGCGGTGTCGCCCGTGCCCACCAGTTTGTACACCGCCTCGCACGCGGCGCGATAGCCGTCTTTTTTCGTCCCTTTGAAACCTTCGGAATGCACCGGCAACACGGGAATTCCGGTTTTTTCCGCGACGCGCTTGCAAACGGCGCTGACATCATCGCCGATGAGACCGACGATGCAGGTTGAGTAAATGAACGCGGCCTGGGGCTTGTAATGCGCGATCAGTTCCAGCAGCGCGGCTTCGAGTTTCTTCTCGCCGCCGAAAATCACGTCCATTTCCTGGAGGTCGGTGGAAAAACTGTTGCGGTGCAGTTGCGGGCCGCTGGAGAGAGCGCCGCGAATGTCCCAGGTGTAAGCGGCGCAGCCGATGGGTCCGTGGACGATGTGCAGCGCGTCGGAGATGGGATACAACACCACGCGGGAGCCGCAAAACACGCAAGCGCGCTGGCTGACGGAGCCGGCGGCGCTGGCCTTGCCGCACGCCATGTCGGCGGCCGGCGCGCCATCGGCCTTGCGCACGACTTGCGGCTGACGTTCTGGAAGGAGATCAATCATGACTCTGGCGCGCCTCCCGCAAGATTGCGAATGCCGGTGGAATCCATTCGGAGCATGACCCACTCATTAAGCACGCGCGCGCCGAGGTTTTCGTAGAATTTCAGCGCCGATTCGTTCCAGCGGAGCGCGATCCACTCGAAACGCCCGCAGTCCCGCTCCATGCCAATGACGCCCACGGCCTTGAGCAACGCGCTTCCCACTCCCCGCCTCCGATATTGCGGGCGGACATAGATGTCCTCCAGGAAAATACCGGGCCGCCCCACAAAAGAGGAAAAGGTGTGAAAGTAAATGGCATAGCCGATGCGCATCCCGTCCATGGTGGCGATGAGCGCGGCCGCTGCGGGATGCACGCCGAAGAGCCAGTGCCGAAGGGATCTTTCCGTGGTTTCAAGCTCGTGTTCGAGGGTTTCATACTGCGCCAGTTCGCGGATCATCCACATCAGGTCCCGCACGTCGCTTTCGCACGCGTGCCGGATGGCGAAATTCGCCAGCTTGGTTGCCGGCGGCTGGATGGTCATGGTCGCGTTCATTGGATGAGTTCAAAGTATTCGTCCGCGCATTCCCGGTCCTTGTGGTCCAGCATGGCGTCGTTCATTTTCTCCATGAGCCGCAACGCGCCCATATAGCCGACACAGGGGAAATAGCGGTGGCCCATGCGATCCAGCACCGGGAAACCGAACCGCACAAACGGAATGTTCTCAGCGCGGGCAATGTATTTGCAGTAAGTGTTCCCAATGATGAGGTCCACCGGCGCGTTCTTAATCCGTTGATGCAGCTCGAACAGGTCCGCGTTCTGTTTCACCACGGCCTCGGGCGCCTGCTCCTTGAGAATATCGCCCACCCGCTGCTCGAAGTGGTTTCCGGGAGAACCGGTGATGACGTAGGCCGGCTTCATGTCCAAATCCGTCAGGAATTGCGTGAGCGCGATGACATGATCGGGATCGCCCGCGACGGCGACGCGCTTGTTGTGGAAGTATTGGTGCATGTCACTCATGGCATCCAGCAGGCGGCCGCGTTCCTCGCCGATGGTCGCGGGCACGTCCACGCCGCCGTAATTGCGGAGGGCATGAATGAACCGGTCGGTTTCTGTCATCCCGATGGGCAGTTCCAGGAACGCGCAGCCGACGCCGCATTTTTCGTCCAGCTCCGTCGCAGCCGAATGCGACGTGAAATGTCCGAGGGCGATGGTGGAAGTGCTCTCCCCGGTGGACTTGATATCCTCAATCGTGGCGCCGCCGTGCGGAAACATCCGGTAATGCCCGTCCTGCGGCAAATCCAGGACGCCGCTGGTGTCCGGGAATACGACGGCCCGGATGCCCATTTCGGCAACAATGCGTTTGAGTTCGCGAATGTCGGCGGGATCAATAAAGCCCGGAATGAGGTTGAGTTGAAACGGCCGGTGGACGCGCTTTTCCGCCAGGTAACGAACCATGGCCGCGGTCATGTTGGCGAAACCGGTGACGTGCGATCCGACGAAGCTCGGCGTGTTGGCGTGAATGACGCATTTGCCCTTGGGGATGGTGCCGTCTTCGGTGGCCTTCCGGATCATCATAGGGATGTCGTCGCCAATGACTTCGGACAGGCAGGTGGTGTGAACGGCCACGATTTCCGGGTTGTAGATCGAGAAGATGTTGGAGAGCGCCTGAGTGAGGTTGGCCAAGCCGCCAAACACGGAGGCGCCTTCGGTGAAGGAGCTTGTGGTGGCGATAGCCGGTTCCTTGAAGTGGCGTGTCAAAGTGCTGCGATGATAGGCGCAGCAGCCCTGCGAGCCGTGGCTGTGCGGCATGCAGCCGTGAATGCCGAGCGCGGCGTACATCGCGCCGATGGGCTGGCAGGTCTTGGCCGGGTTGATTCGGAGCGCCTCGCGCGGTTTGATTTCGGCTGTGGTTCCTTCAAGCATGGTGTGATGGGTTACGTTGTTATCTCATCAAATGGTCACTCCGGGCCGTCGGCGGCCACGGCGGCCGCCGGTTTGCGCCACGACTTGGCTTCACCGTCCTTCCTGGCGCCATTAACGCGTGAGGGGTGAACCAGGCTGGCGGTCAGTTGCGGCTCCTTTTCCCAGATCGGCGTGATGAACTTCCAGATTTTGGTGTTCACCATGCGGTCCACTTCGCGGTAGAAATTCGCCGCCCCGGTGAAAGCCGCGTAAGGCCCGCTGTAGTCGTAGCTGTGCAGTTGCTTGCACGGCACCCCCATTTTTTCGATGACAAACTTGTCCTTGATGCCCGAGCCGATGATGTCCGGCTTGTAGATTTCAATCAGTTTCTCGATTTCGTGATGGCTGATGTCGTCAATGATCAGCGTGTTCTTCTTCATCTCGGCCATCATGCCCTGGTAATCGCGGAAGCTGAATCCGCCCGCTTCCAAAGCCGCCATTTGTTCCGGCGTCCGGGTTGGTTTGAAACGCGCGGGATCGGGTTCCACATGGAGTTCCTCGATGTTGCGGCTGTCGGCGTCCACCTTGATCGTCGGCAGCACGCGCCGGCCCTCGTAATCGTCGCGGTGCGCGAACTCATATCCGGCGGAAACGGTTTCCATGCCGATGTCGCGAAACAACTCCTGATAGTGATGCGCCCGCGAGCCGCCGACAAACAGCGCGGCGGTCTTGCCCTGGCAGCGCGCCCGGATTTCGTCCTGCACCGGTTTCAATGCGATCATCTCGCGCATGATGACCTCCTCGACGCGATCGGTCAGTTGCTTGCTATCGAAAAACCTCGCGATCTTGCGCAGTGTTTTCTTCGCAGCCTCGGCGCCGATGAAATTCACCTTGATCCACGGGATGCCGAATTTTTTCTCCATCATGTCCGCGATGTAATTGATGGAACGGTGGCACATGACTCCGTTGAGTTGGACGGTGTGCGACTTTTTGACCTGATCATAACTGACATCGCCGCTCAAGGTGGAGGTGACATGAATGCCGCATTTGCGGAGCAGCGTGTCAATTTCCCAGGCGTCGCCGCCGATGTTGTATTCGCCCAGGATGTTCATGGTGAACTCGGCCTGGTCCGGCGTGTCGTCCAAGCCAATGATGTTCTTGAACACGCCGTTGTTGGCGATGTGGTGGCCGGCGGATTGGCTGACTCCCTTGTAGCCCTCGCAACTGAACGCGATGACGTTGATCCCAAGTTCCTCCTTCATTTGGCGGGCGATGGTGTGAATATCATCCCCGATGAGGCCGACCGGGCAGGTGGCAAGAATGGCGATGGCCTTGGGATGGAAAATTTCGTAGGCCTCCTTGATCGCCTGGCGGAGCTTCTTCTCGCCGCCGAAAATGATCTGGTCCTCCTGCATGTCGGTGTTCATGCAGTATTGCATATAGTTGACTTCGCCGGGTTTCGGACGCGCCAGGTTGCGGCGGGTCATCCACGCGTAGAAGCCGCAGCCCACCGGGCCGTGAGTGATTTGGAGCAGATCGTAAATCGGCCCCATGACCACGCC